>ERZ772928.260-NODE-260-length-24552-cov-4.722497_pt1 | contig 24552 bp, 25 predicted proteins | sample MGYA00511686_ERZ772928 | MGnify/ENA primary metagenome ERZ772928 (study PRJEB29015, sample SAMEA2738063) | human oral metagenome | biome: human oral; feature: human-associated habitat; material: saliva | place: China | collected 2219 ... | reverse complement strand
TTATGGAAGAAGATAGTCTTATTGAATCTGTATTTGAAGACTATTTGACTCAAGCGTTGAAAAAAGAAGCATATTCCTTAAATGACCTTCTATTAATTTCATACTATGCAATTCGATGTCAGGATTATGACTATGATAAAGAGAGAATTGAAAAATTTAGACATAAATTAATTAAGCAAGAATTACAAGGTGATGAGCTGTTTAACGTTGAACTGATAGGTGCTTTATCAGCTATAGCTGGGATATATGTGATGCATCATGACTATAAAGAAATGAAGTCTGTTGTTGATAAAATGTATGTTCTTATTGATAAGACACTTCAACAAGCTTATAAACCCGCAGTACTTGTTTTTGAAGCAAAGTACTATCTCTTCTATGAGAATAACATAGATAAAGCAACTGAACTCTATAATACGGCAACTGTTCTGGCCGAAGCCTTCGGTGACCAAGTCTTCATCAAAAATCTTAAAATGGAAATGGAAAAAGATTTAAATACGAAATAACAAATCTAAGTGACATAAATGTCCTTTTGATTCGTTATTTTTTTGTTTATACTCATTCATATAATCAAGTAGGAGAAATCAAGATATGACAAACCTTATCGTAGCAAAACAGTTAAGCAAACAATTTCAAAAATATAAAGCAATAGAAAATCTAAACTTCACAGTTGAAGAAGGTGAAATTCTAGGTTTCCTTGGACCATCAGGTTCTGGTAAAACGACAACAATTAATATCTTAACTGGTCAACTCACTCCTAGTCAGGGAGAAACCTATATCTTAGACAAACCATCCCTTCAGTTAAAAGAAGAGGATTTGTCAAAAATTGGTTTAATCACTGAAAATAGTGGCTTTTATGAAAAATTGACACTATATGATAACCTTCTATTTTTCGCAAAACTCTACAATGTTTCACCAGATTATATTGACGATTTGATGAAGCGTGTCGGACTTTATGACCATCGTAAAACCTTGGCAGAAAAACTCTCTACAGGGATGAAACAACGGATGCTTCTAGTTAGGGCTATCATTAACAAGCCCAAAGTTCTCTTTCTTGATGAACCGACTTCTGGTTTAGATCCATCAACATCTCAAACCATTCACGCTCTCATCAAAGAGCTTAAAGAACATGGGACAACCATTTTTCTGACGACACATGACATGAACGAGGCTACCATTTTATGCGACAAGATTGTACTCCTAAATAAAGGAAGGATTGTCGAAGAAGGAAAACCTGCGGAACTTATTCAGAAATACAATACCAATAAAATGGTGAAAGTGACCTATTGTTCAGGTCAAGAGAAAGTGATTCCCTTCTCTGAATTAAATCATATTACTGCAACTCAAGATATTCAAACCATCCATTCATGTGAACCAACTTTAGAAGACATCTTCATCCAACTTACAGGAGGAAAACTTAATGTTTAACCAATTGAAATCTTTACTATGGCTTAGAAAACGAGTTATCAAATCTAACAAAACCATTATCCTACAAATCCTCCTTCCTTTAGGATTTGCCTTTCTATATAAACATATCTATGAGATTCAAGGTAGTCTAAACAACTCAATGAAAGTCAATCTATTAGTCAATTGTTTAGCCTTATCTTTGAGTTTATCAGTTGGAAATCCAATCAGTACTATTGTTTCCGAAGAAAAGGAAAAAAATATTTTAAGAACTTTGTTTTTAAGTGGTGTTAACAGTACAAACTATATCCTTTCAGTTTTGTTTTACCCAGTGCTTATTAGCTTAGTGATGACAACTGCTATTCCGAGGATACTAGAACTAAATATTGAAACTCATTATGGTCCTTATCTTATCGTCTCATTTGGTACGGCTTTAGTAATAATGCTGATTAATCTTTTCATTGGCTTAATCAGCAAAACTCAAGTGTCTGCCCAAGTGATTAGTCTTCCAGTATCAATGATTAGTATGTTTATTCCAATGCTTTCAGGGATCAGTAAAGATTTCGATAATGTCGTGAAATATAGTTATATGGGACTTTTCACGAAATCTATAAGGCACCTTGAAACCTTTAAGTGGCAGGACCAAGTAGCAAGCTCCCTATCCCTGCTAGTCTGGTTACTCCTATTTACTGCACTGACCATTCTACAATCTAAGAGATTACGAAAAATATCTTAATTCAAAACCACAACCATCTAAGACTCAGTTTAGATGGTTATTTTGTTTATTCCCCCTCTTTTGCTCTAACTAGAAACACAGACACCTTCCTAGAGTCTTTTCATTCACATGATTTTAAGGTATATTATTATATAATTAAAACTCAAGGGGAATACAGATGTCTGATGATATTAAAATCGAGATTGGAAAAAGAATTCGTGAAGAACGTGAACGAATAGGTTTAACACGTGAGCAGGTTTGTGACACAGAAGAAGAATTAACCGTCAAACAACTGATGAGAATTGAGCTCGGTCGCTCATTACCAACTATTGTCAAACTGCAGTATATCAGTGATAAATTGGGAGTTTCCCTAAACTATTTGCTAGGTGAAACAAAACTAGACATTCCTGAAGACTATTATCAGGCTAAATATAAACTTATGAAGTCTCCTGTCTATGGCGACCCCGAACGTATCAAGAAGAAGCTAAAAGATATTGAGGAACTCTACGACAACTATATTGATATTCTACCAGAGGACGAGCTTTTTGCTATTGATATCATTGAAAGAACGTTAAATTTTATGGTTATGGAAGAAGATAGTCTTATTGAATCTGTATTTGAAGACTATTTGACTCAAGCTTTGAAAAAAGAAGCATATTCCTTAAATGACCTTCTATTAATTTCATACTATGCATTACGATGTCAGGATTATGACTATGATAAAGGAATAATTGACAAATTTAGACGTAAATTAATTAAGCAAGAATTACAAGGTGAAGAGCTGTTTAATATTGAATTAATGGGAGCTCTAACATCTATAGCTGGTATTTACGTCATGCATCATGACTATAAAGACATGAAATCTGTTGTAGATAAATTGTATGAGATTATGCATTCATGTATGCAACATTCCTATCAACCAGGTATCATAGTTTTTGAAGCAAAATACTATCTCTTCTATGAGAACAATAGAGATAAAGCAACTGAACTTTACAAAATGGCTACCGTACTAGCCGAAGCCTTCGGTGATGAAGTATTCATAAAAAACCTAAAAATGGAAATGGAAAACGATTTAAACATAAAATAGAAAATATATCAGCAACATCTTAAATATGATTCATTCTAAATGTAATAACTACCAAAGAAGCATCTGAAGTCAAATTCAGATGCTTCTTTTATTATTTCAATTTTTTCACTTAAACTCGCCCTTATGCTTCTTCAGATACTTCTTACCATACCATTCTTCTGCTGACTTGTCTTCCCAATCTCGGTATTCTTCAGGATATTTCCATTTGTAGTAGGCTTGGAGGTAGCATGGACATTCCATAAAAATCAGAAAAGCCATCATTATCAGATTGAAAGCAATCCACATCCCTAAAAGTCCTACTCCCTCTACCAAGGTTGAAAAGGTTATAGGTAAACGTTTTAACAGGATATTCAAAATCACTGCAAAACCTAGAAGCCCTGCTCCAAAAGTCGTCAATTTTTTGAAAAGTCGATTGGGTAGGATAGGTACGGGATTGACACCATACATCAAGTTCTTGAGACTATCTATTTCAAGCCTTAACATCAGTAATCCTGATAGTACAAGCAAAACAAAGATAAGAACCAGGAACCAATTTGTTAAGGTCGGCAATGCCACATCAATCACTAGAAGGTTAAATTCAAGACCTAACCAAATGAGGTATGTTAGAACATGAAAATGCAAACGATAGGGCAGTAAATAGGCCCTTTTAATACCTTTGGATATCAGTATGATAAAAATCCAAATTAAGAAAAAGACTAAATAGACATCCGCTGTTAATAGTGGATGTTTAGAAATAGCGAGGGTTAAATCTTTAGGATCAGAGTCATGAAGGGATAGCGAGAAAACTAGAAACATGAAATTGATAAAGATAGGCCCAACCAAAGTCATCAAAAGACTTTGAAGATGTAGTTTTATTGTCGGTTTTCCCTGTTTGTAGTAGGGTTCCAACCTAGAGAAAACATCCTTGTTTTGATACTGAGCAAGACTGTCATCTAAAAGATTTAAACTCTCTTCAAAACTTGCACTAAAGATTGATTTTTTCATTCTTATCTTCCAAAAACTCCTTGTGTTTCTTCAAGTACCGCTTACCATACCACTCTTCCACTGACTTCCCTTCCCAGTCGCGGTATTCTTCAGGATATTTGATTTTGTAGTAACCTTCTAAAAAGAAAGGAAACTCCATGAAGATAACCAGTGCCAAAAATCCAATATCTATGACTATCCATGTCAAAAACATACCAAATAAAGTCAAGCTTTGTGAAACTGCTATGCCCGAATGCGATAGGATTATTTTGATGATTACAGCAAGCCCTAGCACACCTGAGCCATAGGTAGCGATTAAGCTTGCTATCCTATCAAGCAGCGTCTCTTCAATCTTCTCTCCAAATAGACAAGTGGTTAAACTTTTTTTCTCCATACGGAGGAATATTAGGGCAATGATAAACAAGAAAATATAAATAAACCAGATTCCAACTGAGGTTAGGGTCGGGAGGGCTACAGTTATGGCCAAGAGATTGAATTCAAGACAGAACCAAAATAAAAAGGTCTCCATATGGAAGCGATATCTGTATGGACGAATAAATGGTTTACGAACAAATTTTCCAATAAGTACAAGTAATAGCCATATGAAACAGCAAATCAGAAATAATTCTGGGGTCAACAGTGACGGCTTGTGAACAGGCAAGGTTAAATCTTTGGAATCTGCAACATCCAAAGAAGAGGCAAATAAGGCACAGAGAAAATTACATCCGAATACAAATAAGACGCTGTAGAGAATACTTTTTATTCTAAAACCAATACTTGGCTTTCCATTGTTTAAGCCTTTGCCCAGTTTTTCGTAATAGTCTTTCTTTATATACTGAAGTAAAGCATCATCTAATAGATTTAAACTCTCTTCAAAACTGGCTTTAAAAATTGATTTTTTCATTTCTTAACCATCACCTCTCTCTTACTGTAATCAAGTCTGCTATTTGCGTCCCTCTCCGGTTTAAGCTACTTTTCTATTTTGACTTTTCCCTGTTCATAGCCTGAATACCAACTGCTTTCAGGACTAACATAATCTAGTGGTTCATTATCTGAACCGTCACCCACAAGAAGTAGGGTACCATTGTTGAACAGACAATTATATGTCTCTGAATCTTTAGTGAATTCATCATTTTGGGAGTCATAGTGATAGGTTTGCTCTCCCTCCACATCCTTTAGAGTAATCTGCTCACCGTCTATTTTTATCCAAAAATTTTTATCAATTGTAGCTGTTTTTGTTGATCGATTTTTAACGATGAGATAGTAAATACCATCATCTGATTTTTCCTCATCAATAGTGGTATTAATAATCCCCAGAAGCATTAGAGCTGGTATAATCAAGAGCAACCATAACCATTTTTTCTTGTTCTTTTTAGGTGTCTCAAGTTCTAGACTTGGCAAATCGACAGTTAGAGGCTCGATTTTCTCTAACCCCTGTTCTAAATTTTTGGTAACTCCTTCACCTTTATTGCCCAACCACTGTCTTGCCATTCGTACAAAGTACAGGCGCTCATCTTCTTGTGCAATCTCTTCAAACAAGTTTTGGGATTGAGTCTTATTTCCTTTTATTAGCTCATTTAAGGCTTTAAAATACTGAAGTTCAAGTCGTTCAAAGGCTTGTGGAGCAGTTGCTTGATTAAAGAAATCATTTGGTTTCCTCTCCACAAGGATATCGTACATAGCAAGAAATTCCCTCTGTTCGACTTCTTTTGCTTTCTCGTCTTTAAAGTTTAGATAATGGAGTGATTTTAAGAGGTCATCTTTGCTGATTATTTTTCCAGAAAGCAAGGATGCTTTCAGTGAAATAATCCATAGAAAATTAAGGTAAGTTTTCCTAATACCTGCAAATTGTAATTCCTCTGCTTGGCTGATGACCGATGGGAAGTCGCCAATCATGTAAGCATAGGTAATAAATGCAATCCTAGCATTGATCTGATTCTTTTTACGACAAGACTTACCATACCGTTGAATCGAATCATACCAGAAATCTAAACCAATAGTTTCATTAAGGGCTTTGTGAGTTTCCCTTACCAATAAGCTATTTAAGTAAATTTTTAATAGAAGAACTAGACCAACGACGCTCATTGAAGCAACCAACTGTATTGTGGAATTTTCTAAAAATAACCATCGAAGGAAAAATAAAAAAATAATAATTAACACGGTACTGATACGTAAAATAAGGGTATATTTTTTCCAGATCCTCTTATAATCCATCAACTTATCTCCTATACTCATTTTTGAAATAGATTTACTTTTCATTATATCTGATTATTTAGCATTCGCAAGTTCACCGATAATATGAAAAAGAAAACACCCAAACAGGTGAATGATTCAACAAAAATAGCTAGCAGGGGGGTCTCTTTCTTCTCCAAGATTTTCAAATATTTGCTTTTCTTAAATTGCCCTGATAATGCTAACAGAATAAATAAGTACCACATCAAAAAACTTAGGAATAATAGTAAAAAACTACCTAAAATAAGATATAAGAACGATAGCCCTAAAGTTAGACAGAAAAAATCTAACTTTTTGGAATCAGTACAGTTTTTCAGGTACTTCCAATTAATCTCTATTTCGATTGGTTAAATCATAAAGATCTAGACAGACCTTTTTAGTTTTCTCAGCTAGTGTAGAGTCTGTGTTTAACTGAGCCTCTAGCTATTCTCTGGACAAATCAGGATCTATCAGCACGATTGAACGAATAAAATAACTCTCAATTTTTTGTCAGCAAGTTTTAAACGATTTTCTTTATCAAAATCTGGCAAGGATTTTGGGAATCCCATAGTTGAGGAAAAATCTCTAATTTTTTAAAACCAACACTTCGATAAAAGACATTTGTTCGGTCATAATCTTTATTTGAACCTTCTGCCACTGTTTTTACCTGTAGGTAGTCTACTTGTTTGCGTGCTTCACTTTCTAAAGTAGCAAGCAATTGACTCCCAATTCCTCTACCTTGATGAGCTTTTTTTACACCGAGACAATCAATTTCTGCACAATCTTCACTAGAATAGGACAAGCTTACAAAGCCAAGCAAATTACTCTCCTGAAAGGCAGTCCACACCTTCAAGTCCTTGGCTCCTTCGATGTAGGCTTGCGTGCTTTCTGGTATTCCAAACCATTCTGGCAAATCCTTTAAAACCTCAGCGACAACTGCCATTTTTTGATCTTCATCCTTGACTTCTTCGATTGTAAACATCATAAGTTCCTTTCTTGATTTTAGTTTTACCTTCCCTCTTACGATCCAGCACTTTCATAGGCATCCAATCCCCTGTCCCATAGTTTCAAGGAAATGAAAAAGAAGACAAGAGAAATCAAAATCAAACCACCGATGTTAAAGAGCCCATCCTTGCCCTGCAAGAAATAACTGGCTGGATAATAAGCCGTAAAGGCGAAAGGCACGATAAAACCTAGAATCTGCCCCTTGGGCACCTCGAAAGTTAAATCCTTGACCGCTTCAAAGATCTGCTTTTCAGGATGAATAAAGGAACGCAAAGCCCCCTTCAAGCCCGGTTCCTTAACTGTCTTCACAAAATTTTTCTGAAGATGTTTCACTTCTATCATTGCCATATCTATCTCCTACAGTAAAAAATCAACAAACCGTGTCCTCTAAACACAAAAAGCCAATTTCTCATCTCCTAAAATCTGCCTTCTTTATCACAGCAGAAGACCTCAGTATTACTCTATTATAAAGCAGTTAAAAAAGGAAACCAAGTGTTATTCTCGCAAAAGAGAAAATAGTGTTGATACTTAAAGAAAACAAAAAAATCTGTCTAATAAGACAGAATCAGAATGTATAATATAAAGCATTTATCAGATTGCTATAGTCAAACAAATAATCGTAATGAAAACAAGCGTCAAAACCAATATCCAATAAGTAAATTTATAAACTTTCACAGCTCCACAAAAACGTTCGACATAGGATTCTTTGGGGTTATCTGGATTGTACCAAACCGTCAGAGTTGATTCCAATGGAAAAAAATCCTTGGCGGCATATGGTACTGAAGAATTGGTGTATAGAACAAGTCTTTTAGCCAATAAGTCTGGATTAGAGGTGGCTTTGGAACTCTTCCAAGGAAGTGAAACTGTCGTGACCCACTCATACTCCAGACTTCTTTTAAAAGCTTTATCATTGACGACATACTCTACAATCGGAGCAATGGCATCAGTATAGTATCTATAGCCAACTACGCTACCTTTTATGCTGTCTGTAGACCTCTTTTTACGATTAAGTTCTTTGAGATACAAATAGCGAAAAATATTGTAAATGACAAAACGACGAAGCCTATAATCCAACCCCAAAGTAGAATCTGCAACTTAGACATGATTTTCCTCCTCAAAGATGATTTTTCTCATTTGATTCTCCCACATTAGTCTTTGTATTCTGCTCACTTGAATAAGAACAACTCACTCCATTTTACCATGTCTGGTCTTGGCTTGCTTGTGAATGTTTAGATAGATTATGAGCCACAAAAAAGCCACCATATGGTGACTTAAAGATAGAAACTCTAAAATGTATTGGAAATAATTCCATTTTTGAGTGCGGTGAGTATAAGTCATAACTTTACACCATGGTAAAAATTCCTTTGCACAATTGCTTCAAGTAGTTGTAAGTTTTAATACTTAGCTTTACTACCAATCTATGGAAAAGATGAACGTCTTCATCTAAAAATCGAAAAATTAAAAAAATTCATTTATCACATCTAACAATAACTCTTTGTCATTCTTCATAATGTCTAACAATGCATCTTCGTCATCCTCCAGAATGGCCATGTATATCTTTCTTCGAGCTTTTAACATTTCGATTTCTTTTTCAAGTCGCTTATTTTTTAATTTCATACAAAAAAGAATTCCATACGCCATGAAGGTTAACACATTAATTGTGGTAAAAAATATGATAAGATTCATGATAATTACTCTCCCTCTAAAATAAATTTTCTTAGTTCTTAACTATTGAATGGATTTCAACACTTCACACTAAAAAGATGTGTTTTCCTGTCTATGTTCATTATCAGTGTTAACCATTAACAAACATATACTCTAGCAAATAAATACAAATCATCTAATTCATTATGTTCAGGTCTTGAGGTTGTATGAAATCCTGCACAATAATGACAATAATAAGTACGAATGGTTTGATCCTCACACAACATGACTGCACGAAGCGCTTTGGCATTAGTCTCATAAACTATTTTATTTTTTTTAGCTCCATGACAGTAAACACCTTTTGTTGAGTGTCTGTTCTTCATAAGTTTCATTTTGTTTTTATAGATTATCTTTCTAATTTTAGACATTTTGCTTTCCTCCTTTTGGTAATAAATGCTGTACTTTTGTTTTGCATTATTTCTTTATAACTATATTTTATCACCAGAAACACACAATACAAGTACCTTAAATACATCATTGTCCATCTGTTTTATACTTTCAAACAATACAACAAAAAAAGTACGTATAAAACGTACTTCTGTTTTTTTGCGAAATGCTATTAAAAAAAAGTGTCAGTTTTACTTATTTATTTTTTCAAGTTCAAGTATAGTAAACACCCCATTAAATCGATCAATATAACGTTGAAAACTATCTCTGCCATAGGTTTCAATTTCATATATTACCCTAGGAACTGTACTCCTTGTATCTTTCTCGATAACTTTAAGTGCAGGGATATCATCTTCAAGTACTTCCCAAAACTGACCAACATATCTGAATCTAATCCGAAATTTTTCCGTATCTGAAAACATCAAGAAAGTATGATAACGAACATCACTATCTGACAAAATTTGAGTTAATTCCTCAGAACTTAATATTAGTTCTGTATTATACTTCGAACGATGAACAGTTTTAAAACGATCCAGTCGGAAATTACGAAGACTCCTTGTATCTATTCTTAATCTTCCATCTTTTTCTTCAACTTTATATGCCATACAATAAAAATAATGATCATTAAACATAATCGAGACCGGTAACACATCATAATCGGCATCCTTACCTTGGTATTTCGTATACTTAAAAGAAAGAGGCTTCTGATTTTCAATTGCATCAAAAATAGCAGATAGATGAGGTAAGATAGATTTACTCTTATTGTCTCTGTAAATCGATAATTCCTTATACTCCTCTAGTTCCCGTTCCGTAAAGTTTCTAATACGCTGACGTTCCCTATCATCAACAGCTCGCTCTACAAAGGTGTCAATGATTTCTCTAACTTCCTCAACACGTAGTGCTCTACTTTCTAAAAGAATCTTAGACAAGATGACGGCCTGGTTGTACTTTAAGTTACCATAACCATGGTTATATTCTGCCTCATAGGTTCCTGCAAGTCGAGAATACTTTATTTTCATGTCATCTCTAAGTACTTTTAGATTTTCCTTTAATTCCCTTAAATCATCTTTAAAGGTTCGCTCGGCGATATTAAAACGTTTAAGGTACTCAGTTTTATTAACCTTATGCCCCTTTTCCAATTCAGACATAAAATATAAGAGACGACTGGTTTTCCCTTGCAAATTATTTTCTTCTTTCATTAATCGACCTCATGCTTGATTATAACTTCTAGAATATAATATCATTATCCTCATTCTGTTCGTAATTATCTCAAGTCTTTTTTATACTAGCTTTCAATAAAAATTGAGATTTAATACACAAAGGCCAGTGTGAACTTCACTAGCCTTTGTGATAATATTAGTGCAATTTATTATTCAAGTATTCTGCTATATCCAAAAATGATAGCCTAGGATCAAGATGCTCTTCCTCTGCTTCTTCGCCACCTACTTTATTTATGCTAAAATGATTTCCTCGAAATCTGACTTCATATACTTCATTTACATAAAGTATCCTATTGGTACTTTCAATACCTTTTTCGCTTTCATAATAAGATTGTATTCCTAATTCCTTTAGTTTTTCTTCTAGTGCTATCAAATGAATATCATAGTTTCTAGCACTAGAGCTCTTATTGGGAATTAACAACATTTCTTCTGATCGATTAAGCCAGAACGGAGATTTCATTCTATATTGTGAAGGAGTCATTTTACTAAACATGGTTTCATAATAAGAAATGAAAGCATAACGCCATTCCTGAGGGGGGAGATGACTTATATTGTCTTGAATAATACGACGATATTCAACCTCTAGTGGCTTGGTAATATCAAGTTCATCAAGTAGTTTTTTGACATACTCATTTCGAGATGAAAATAAACTTTTGAGGCTTGGTGCAGACCCAGAATTCCCATTTGGACTGTCCTGACACAGCGTTTTATAATTATTAGCTGTAGTCATTGTATAGTCTCCTAGAGCCAGCAAAGCTGCCCGCATTAATAGGCCTTCTTCAGGCTCTGTTTCAGTAAACATTTTTGATATTTTATTCCAATAGATTGAAATAACATCAATCTTTCTGCTTGGCAAATCATTCGCTTCGAAGTAGAAGCAACTTCGAATCTGACCATCAAAATAGCGATGATTTTCAGCAACTTCAATAATCTCTCTATAGGAATCATCTGCTGTTATCAATTTAGCTTTTTCAATCTCTTCGTTAACTTGGTCAATACTGAAACCATTAATTCTATTTCCCTCGGCTAGATATTCTAGCAGGTCTGAAGTATGTTCGATTTGTTCATTAATCCCCTTGATTGCCCGTTCATATGAATCTTGAGAATCTATAACTGAGTTATTAATCAAGTTCCTAAAGATACGGTACCAGTTTTTATAGCTAGTATCTAATGTATCACCCTGATGTTCAATGAATGTTGAAATAACGTGAAAGTAAACCCTATCCTTCAAATATTTTTTGACAATTGAACGTTCTAAGATAGACGAAACCTCAGGCATTTTATTCTCTGAGAGAAAGTCAAGAACAGATACAATTATTTTTATATGACTAATTTCTACAGTTTCAAAGTCGATTTCAAGAGTCCAATTGTCGCGTTTAGAATAATCAAGGCTATCTAAACTATTGATAAGCACAATTTCAAATAAATTTAAAAAGTTGGTGTCAAAGGCATTTTTATCAATATTCCAAATAACATCAGTCCATTTTGTATCAATATTTTGGGAAAATTCCCTTTCTAAATGACTATCTATTTTCTTTATTCTATCAATTAATCTTGCTTTAAAATTTTCAAAGTCAGTTAATGGGCGACCTCTAGAATTCAGTTTGATATAGAGCTCATCTTCTGAACCAAGTTTATCAATATCTAGAAAATTGAACACAAGTTTTTGGTTATTAGAATCTGATAAAACTGAAACATAATCAAACCCATAATCAAAAGAATCAGAAATGTCATCTAGTGTTTTCAAGGCACCTTGTACAGTTGGATCTAACTGCCATGAATCTGCAAACCACGGCTCATCTTTTATGATTTCGGAAGGACTTTTTGTTTTTGTAAAAATAATTCTTCTATTCTCAACTAGACTCTCGAAAAATTTTGTCGAAGAATTTCTAGTTTTATAAGAGAAATTACCCAAAAAGTCACACTCATCATTATCTCTATAAGCAAAAAGATAAACCAAGAATAAAGTTGTCAGACGTTGTTGCCCATCTAATGGAATAAACTTCCCATGAGTTGATTTTCCATAAATAAAATTCAAATCGAGTGGTCCAACGTTTGTATCAAGTAAGGCAGTATTTATATCCTGGAGTAATTTTTTTCGAACTTCGGTGGTTCTTTTATCCTTTCTACCTTGTGCATAGTCTCGCTGAATCAATGGAATTACGACTCGATAATTTTCTAACAATGATTTTAAGTTATATTTTGCGTTAATCTCTTGCATGACTACTCCTCATCATCTCCAAAAAATTGGTTGAATTCCTGTTTTATCGCTTGAATATAACTGTCTTTATCCTTTTCAGTCCAGTCATCAAGTCCATCTACCTCATTGCTATAGACTTTCAAAAACACATTACGCGTACAAACAGGTACAAATTTCCCTTCTGCATCAACCTCAATAATAATTTTTCGTTTTTGATTAAATGGGCTATTTCCATAAGATCGATTCGTATTAGCGTCTAGCAAGGTTAAATTAGCTAGACTATCATCAGCTTCAGCAGTCTCATCGGCCGTAGCATGAATATGCTCGATATCCCATTTCTCTTTCTTATAAATATCAAAAGGAAATCGATATTGTTTTTCACTCTTATTAATCAAAGTAACGAGATTAAACAGTAAAAGAGTAGATTTGATATCTTTATTTTTAGTACCATAGGAAAGTTCTTCTAAAGCTATATCACCCGGAAGAGTTTTATAAGCAAGGTCTTTTAATTTAGAAAAAGCTTCCGACTTTTTCATCCCTCTAGTAGCTTCAGAGACCTCTTCAATTTTCTTAGCGCCAACCGATAATAGATAGCCGATTAAATGGTATCTATTTAGGTCCTTGTACCAATTGGTCAATTCTTCAAATTTTAAGTAGACTTTATCCCAGTAGTCACTTATAAAAATCGATTTATTTTCAGCATTTTGATATTTTGAGTAGATTGAGTAAAAAGTTGCGTAAATATCATTTTGAGGCATTTCTAAAGTTTCATGTTCAAGTAGGTTAAACAAAAGATCTATCCTAGTGACATAATTCTCACTATTTGTAAGAAACTTCCAAAATGATTCCTCTTGAAGTCGATGTTCAATCTTATCCCAATCTATTCCCCTATGAATCCTTTCACTATCATTTTCAGATTCATAATTAGATTGATCTAACAATAGAGCCTTAATAAGTTCAGCATTTGTCAAAGGAATCTTACCCAAGTTAACTTTTGTAAATAGTTTTATAGGATCCTCTGTCTCATCAATTTCATACCAAATAAAGAAAACAGCCTCTGTTAAAACTTGATAAATATCGTGTAGAGCATTATCCGAATTAATGTCTTCTCGTTCCACCCATTTATCAATAGCAGCAAAAGCCCTACTGATATGATGCGCATCAATGTCATAATCCTCGATTTGTTGATAAGTGTCAAAGTTTAATTCTTTTAAATACTTAGCGCTCTGTTCCCTTGTTTCATAAAACAACTCAAAGTAATCATATTGATTGCTTCTTCTACGACCACTACTAAATTCAGCAGACATAAATTTCAAAAAAATAAAGATCGTTGTTAGCCTCTGTTGACCATCAACAACATCATAAGTATTATCTGAAACTTTCTTAACAATCAAGGGCTGCAAACAGTACTTATAATCTCTGTTTTGTTTACTATGTGTATAGAGATCTTCTAAAAGAGTTGTAACCTCATGTTCAGTCCAGCGATAGCCCCTTTGATATGAAGGAACATTAAATTTTAACCCTTTTAGGTCTTCAATTCGTTTTTCAGAAACTACCATTTGATATCTCCTTTTCATCCAAACGTTCTTATTAGAATTGACAAAATTATCATCTACAATTATAGCACTATTATAAAGTAAAATATTGGAAAAAATGCAAAATTCCTCCTATACAATGACAGTATAATGAAAAAAGCCACCATATGGTGACTTCATTCTTATAAACTCTCTCCTCATCCCAACCAATCTTTTTCTTTGGCAATGCGGACGGCTTCTGTTCGGTTGCCTGCATCGAGTTTAGTCAGGATGGCTGTCATGTAATTTCGGACAGTTCCATTTGAAAGAAAGAGGCTTTCAGCGATTTCTTGGTTGGTTGATCCTTGGGCAACCATGGCCAAGACTTCTTGTTCACGTTGACTGAGTGGATTATTGTCAAAGGCGACACCTTCAACCAGCTCTGGTGAGTACTCCTTATGACCTGCTAGGACGGTATGGATGGTCGCCATGAGGTCACTGATGGAACGCTCTTTGAGCACATAGGCATCTACGTGGGCTGCAAGGGCTCGTTTGAAATAGCCTTTTCGTTTGAAGGTGGTCACAATAACAACCTTCGTTTCACTTTGATTGGCACGGATCCACTCCAGGACATCAAGTCCTGTCTTTATTGGCATTTCAATGTCTAAAATAGCTACGTCGATTTCTTCTTTTTCCAAGAGAGTAATGGCTTCTTGGCCATCACTGGCCGCATGGACCTCTTCGACATCATCCTCCAGCATGAGGAGTTGGCAGAGGGCATCCCTCAACATTGACTGGTCTTCGGCGACTAATAATTTCATGCTTTTCCTCCCTCTTTCAAATGCACACGAATGGTCGTTGGATGAGATTGCGACAGAATTTCCAAGTCTCCATCTACCAAACTGAGGCGCTCTCTGATACTGTGTAGCTCTTGTCCAGTGACTTCCTCAAAGCCACAACCATCATCCTCAAACTCAAGGACAATACCATGATTACGGTTTAGACGAATCTGACAGCTCTCGGCCTGACTATGTTTGATAACATTATTGGCCAGTTCACGAAGCACCATGGACAAGGTCGACTGGCTAACGGGGGACAGGCTGTCTAAGTCAAGGCTACTATCCACAGTCAAGACAATATCAGATAGGTCAAAGAGTCGTTTGAGTTCCATTAACTCCTCAGCCACCGTTCGGTACTTGAGCTTATTGACAATCTCACGCACCTCATACATGGAGTCTCGGCTAATCTGGTTCAATTCTTCCAGATTCTTTCTAGCAGCTTCATACTGCTCCTTGTCCATCTGTTTTAAAGCCAACTCGGTTTTAAGACTCATCATAGCAAAGGTATGTCCTAAGGTATCGTGCAAATCACGACCGATACGATTGCGCTCATTTTCAGCTGACAGGATATTAATGGTCCGATTCTGCTCCGCAAGGGCTTCTTCCATCTTTCTCTCCTGACGCATACGGTTTTGAAAATAGTACATTCCCAAAGAAAAGAGGGGAATAACCATAGACATGAGGTGGGTGCTCAAATCGTCTGTCAACAGGAAGGATGATGACGTCAAAATCAAGAGTGTCGCTAGAAAGGATAAGAATCGATAAGATGATATGCTATCCTCAAAGCGCCAAACGAGAAGATTGACGTTGAAAAAAACAAACCACATCATACCCCCCTGGAAGGTTATGGACATAAAGATAATGTAAGCTAGAGTGTAAAACCACAGAAAGGGAATCCACTTGATATAGGCTTTTTTCAAATACACCATAAGGAGATATGCAATGGTAAACAGGCCCGTCAAAACTAGGGTCCAAACTGGAAAATAGCCACTAAAGACTCCCAATACTGGGAAGACTAGGAAAATCAGACTAACAAAATAAGCGAAATCATTTTTCTGGTAAGCTCTAAACATGGTCACTTTCTCTGTAAGATTTGATAAAAAGGGCTAAGCCTGTAGCTATTGTAGCATAGACCAAGATAAAAATGAGTGATTTCCATGAAAATTCCCCTTTTTTCGCAAAATTGACTACCAATTGATTGATATGATAGATAGGTGTCCACTCAGAAATGTGCTGAACCCATTTTGGAAACATGGTTACTGGCATCCAAGAACCACCGATAATAGCAAGTCCAAGAAAAACAATATTTCCGACGATAGCCATGATTTGTTGAGATTTAATTTGGGCTAGGAGTAAGCCAAAGGATAGGAAGACTAGGCTTGATAAGAGTAAGAGAGCACCTGAACCGAGCCAATGTGAGAATGGCATCTCAACATCACGCACAAAAGCTCCCACACAGAAAGTCACTAGGATAGCTACCATAAAGTTCATAAGAACACGGAAGATTTTAGAGAGGTAATAGGCCTGAATACTGATTTTTGAATGTTCGATATAGGTTAACCAATGCTCCGTTTGGTCCTCTCTAAGCATGTAGGGAAAGGTAAAGAAACCAAAGCTGGACATTGAGAATCCTGTCATGGTCAACATATAGGACAAGATAAAAGCTTTTTGTGACTCTGGATCAGGACTCATCTCCATACCTGAATACAAGAGGAAAAATCCGACGGGCATTCCGATAGACATGATAAAGACAGGCCAACTGCGCCATGTTTTTATCCATTCAATTTTAAGTAGTGCTTGCATTACTTGTCCTCCCTAGTGCTATCAAATAGGCTATCTAAAAGTGTCTTATTTTGAATTTCAATGTCAGAAATGCGACATCCTTGAGCTTGTAAACTGCTCCAAATACTTTCAATATCTTTAGTCATAAAGGTTACAACATCACGTTTTTCAGTCACTTCATAAATTGCTGCCAGTTTATCAAGACTTGGCGCAAAGCGACTTGGTAAAGTGACTTGTTTTTCCTTTTCCTCGCTACGCATGGCATGTGGCGTAGTATCTCTGATAAGTTTCCCCTGATGAAGCACCAAGATACGATCAGCTGTGTGTTCAACTTCTTCAATATAGTGGGATGAATAGAGGATGGTGACACCTGACTTTTTCAGATCATTGATGATTTCCCAAAAGCGCTGGCGTGTGGTAGTATCCATCCCTGCTGTCGGCTCATCTAAAAAGAGAATGTCAGGCTTGCCAATTAGGCAGAGGACAAAGGCAAGAAGACGTTTTTGTCCCCCTGAGAGTTTGTCCGCAAACTGCTGATACTGGTCGTCTTTGAATTGTAAGAGTGCTTGAATCTCTTCTTTAGATAATCCATTTTCAGAAATATCTTGGAAAAAAGCAATCAGTTCCTTGACTTTTAATTGTGAGGGAATGGTATTTTCTTGGAGGAGAACCGCAATTTGATCTTGCGCTTTCCCCTTTTTGCCCTTAATAAAGACTTGACCGCTACTGGCTTTCTTATCACCAAGAATGCAGGACATCAAGGTCGTCTTACCGGCACCGTTGGGCCCAATTAAAGCAAGACAATCACCTTGTCCCACCTCAAAGCTAATATGGTCTAAAATCGTTTTCCCTTTTATCTTTTTGACAAGATTTGTAACTTGAAGGACTGCTTCACTCATGTTTGTGATTTCCTTTCTTTTGGTAGAAGGCTAAAAAGACATAACAAGCTGCAACTGAGACGCCCATAACACTGTAGAGAATATCACTGCCACCATGAAGTAGGACACAGATAAAGAGGATGGTCCAAATTGTAGCTAGGAGCATGATGCTCAGTAGTTTCAATAGTTTCATGCTGGGCCTCCTAGTTTTTCAATTCTTTAATGACAAGGTCGATAAAACTTTTAGCCATGGTGATGAGAATGTAGGCTGAGATAGACAAGCCAATAAGCATTCCCAGATGTGAGAAGATAGCTTCAAAATTGCCTTTTTCAAAGATGTCAGTAAACATGCTAAGTCCAGCAAAGACAGTTCCGATGATAGCGTAGATAAGGTAAGATGTTTTGATTTTCATGAGATGACCTCTTTCGTTTTTTATTATTTCTAAGTTATGACTAAAGTATATCTTTTTGATCATTCTCTTTTTAGCACCAGATGTCATGATATGACATGACATTTGTCATGTGACATAAAGGCAAGAAAAAAGAGCTGACCTTTCAGTCAACTCTAACTTAAGTTATAAGCAAAAGAAGTTTCATCCGTCATTTTGACACTACTCGTTTCTAGCCAAGAAATTATAATTTCAAGGCCAACATGTTAACCGTCATACCTGCTGCTGTTCCCAAAAGGTAGACGACATCTCCTTCTTTAACTAATCCATGATCTAATGAGTAAGCCAAGCCAAATGGAACAGATACAGAAACCATATTACCATAGTCGGTAACTATGTTAAGATATTGATCTTCAGCAATACCAAGTTTATCCATTACCAAAGATAAGGCGCGACTAGCTTGATGGGGAATGATGTAGTCCACATCCGCAAGAGCCAAGTGAGTTTTCTCTTGGAATTCTTGGAACATATCAGGAAGCTTATGCGCTGATAAAAGGAGAATCTTCTTGCCCTTCATATCAAACATAAAGTCCGTTTTTGTCTTTTCTGAATATTTTTTAGGATGGTAAGAAGTCAAACCTCCACGGATTTCAGTATCATGGGCACCTTCTGACCAAGTATGTTGTAGACTTGCAATAACCCCTTTGTCTTGAGAACTTGCTTGGAAAATAAAGGCTGCTGCTCCGTCACTAAAGAGTTCAAAACTTTCTTTTTGTTTCGGATTGAGACCCAGACTTCCGACCTCACTAGATACAATCAAGACACGATGGTATTCACCAGCTTCAATCAAGTAGGACATTGTTGATAAAGCTGAGATAAAACTTGTACAAGTCGTATTGATATCCATGGCTGGGATGGCAAGTCCTTTTGCCACGCTCTCATGAATCAAGGCTGCAGTACAAGGAATAGGCTGCACACCAACTGCACTGGCTGAGACAAGACAATCAATGTCATCAATTTTCAAATTGGCATTTTCAAGAGCTCGTTGGATAGCCACTTCGGCCAAATCCAACTGTGTTTCTTCATCTTCTACAACACGATAACGTGTTTGATTTTTGAATTGTACGGTTTGTTTTGGAAGACAAACTCCATAACCTGCGATTTCAACATGTCTTTTTACTTCTGTCATTGTCATTCATCCTTTCATAAACGCTGAATACGTTTGAGTTTTCGACTGGTATCCCAATGATAATCGGAAAAATGGATTTCCGGAACCTTAAACTGCTTTTGATGCGCCAAGAGTTGAAACTGAGCTGTGATAGCTTCTTCTACTTGCTCGTCTCGTTGGCTTAGACAGACTTCAACAATCTTCTCTGAATGTTGCTTGACTTGATAGTCTCCAACATTTTCCACAAAGAGAATACAACGCCTGATAAAATCAGGATAGATTGTCACCTGTCCTCCATCCTGACCTTCAAAGTAGAAGATATCATCGGAGCGACCTTCGACCTTGTCAATCCTTGTATAATGAGAACCACATGGACAAGGTTCAGGATTTTCAACCAAGATATCATTAAGTTTGTAACGGTAAACAGGTTGACTGCTTCTCTTGAAATCCGTTATCACTGGATAAAATCGATGCTCATCCAGATACTCTTTCTCTACAAAAATGATATCCTCATTGAGGTGAAGATATCCTGCAGAACAGGTGCAGGCTAGAAAACCTTCCGTCGCTTGATAAACCTGGTCAATAATGGGTAGCTTAAAAGCACTCGAGATGCGAATTCTATCACTATCCTCTAAAATTTCTGCTACAGAGACAATTTTTTGCGGTGAGATAGACAAGTCTCCTGCCTTAAGACGTTTGCTCAACTCTATCAGCATGGAAGCTGGTGCCACAACAATGGTCGGTTGATAATGATTAAGACGTTCAATATGTTCATCGGTATTTTTGAAAATATCGAAGTATTCTAATCGTATCAATGACGTATTGATAGTCTGGTAGAGTTCATTATCTGCTCTAAGGAAAAAGGCAATTCGGTGGCCAAAAAGGTGCCTCTTGGGTAACATCTTAGCTAAAATAGCTGCCGCCCACATGCTTCGCTCTTTCTCGGTCGTGATGAAGAGGCCACGATGTCCCGATGTTCCTGAAGATAAACCAACAGCTACTTCACCTTTAAGTTCCGTGAAGTCACGAGTCTTCTCACTCTCAATAGCCAAGGCTAAAGCCTCATCGCGATCGATGCCTTGAGTGTTTAACTCGTTAAAATGCGTCATCATAAAGGTCTTATCCATATGGTCGAAGTCAGTAGGAACACCATTTTTGAAATAAGGAGACTCCCGTTTTAGAAAATCCATATAGTTAGATAATTGCTTTTTCTGATAAGCCTCTAAGGCTGCTCTCGTTTTGAAGTTGTGAAGCCATCTGGTTTGGATAAAAGTTTTAAGAAAGGTTATTTTTTTCATACAAGATACGCTCTATCCTTTCTACAGGGTCATGGCTAACTAGTACTTCCGTCCCATCTTTTAGGATATCCTCTAATAACTCAGTCCCCTTGATATAATCCGCCATATTATCCTGAACCAAGGACGGAATGAGGTGCATTTGTTTCGTATAAGGTAGCAAATCGACACCCCAGCACAAGTCCGCTGCGATAAAAAGATTATAATCTGGAATATAGAGACAAGCCTGACCCTTGGCATGACCATCAACAGAGGCTACCAAGATACTTCCATCTCCAAATAAATCACAGGTCGGACGATAAGGAAAAGTTGAGTTTTGCTGATCAGCCTTGATTACTTTTATCTGTTTCTCAAAAGACGCTGGCAAAAATTCCTTAAAAATCAAATCCTTCAACTTAGGCTTCTGATAAACCTCATAAACCTCCTGAGTCAGAAGGAAGCTCGCATTAGGAAAGAAGCCAGCCCCTCCCAAATGATCAGGATGCAGATGGGAAAGCATAACATAGGTAATGTCCTCAGGCCTAATCCCCTTCGCCTTCAACAAGTTTGAAATTTGATCCTTTTCTGTCATCTGCACCGGCGTTCCTAAACGATACAAGCCATAGCGAAGCTGGATCTTAATATTGTAGTGATAACCTGTATCATAAAGCAGATAGCCTTTATCTCTGTGTTTGATTAGAAAGACACCGGCTGGAAAGGTCATCTTTTTATTTTTGACTTTCTTGAACAAAAGACCAGTATAGCTAGTACAATATCCCGCAGGAAAATAATCAATGCTTTCGATAATCTTGGACATATTGTTCAATCCCTTCTGAAATCGTTATTTTAGGCCGATATCCCAAGTCACACTCTGCCTTGCTAATATCTAAAGTCTGACTATAGCGCAGTAAATAATAGGTATAGCGTGTTAGGGCTGGCTCTCCTTTGAGCTTTAGATTCTTATAAATAAACTCCAAACTACTTGAAATAGCAGACACAAGTGGAGCTGGGATTTTGCGATAGCGGATGGGATAGCCCAAACCTCTCAAGGTTTCTTCAATCAAGTTCCTAAATGCTCTGGGTTCTCCATTGGTAATATTATAAACCTCTCCAGCTGCTTGAGGAGTTTCCAAAGCCAGACGAATAGCCAAAGCAACATTTTCCACACAGGTCATATCCATCAGTTGGCGACCATCACCAATCAAAGGAATACCGATCTTCTGACTAAGATTAAGAACACGTGGCAAAATGCTGGTGTCTCCAATCCCAAAAAGTCCTCGAGGTCGCAATATGACACTAGACACATCAGGATAATCTTTAAATAGCTTTTCTGATGCCAATTTACTTCGAATGTAATTGTTAAGCCTATTTTCCTGAGGGGCATCGCTTTCTTTGATGCCAAGCTGGTCTCTAGGCGCTGCATAGATACTTGGAGACGACACATATACCAAGCGCTCGATATTAGCCTCACGGCAAGCCTCAAGGACATATTTAGTTCCTAATACATTCGTTCGGTAAAAGTCTTCCCAAGGTCCCCAGACCGTTGACAAAGCACCGGCATGAACGACCATATCCATTTCCTGACAAGCCTTAGTCAAATCCTCTTGGTTTGTCAAATCTCCTTGAATAAAGGTCACAGAGGCGTTTACCAGAGACTGGCCAATTGCACGATTACGACCAAAAGCTCGGACTTGATAACCGTGCTCAACCAGTTCTTCCACAACATATTTGCCTAAAAATCCTGTAGCCCCCGTTACTAAAACTTTCTTCATTGTTTTTTCTCCTTGTCTGCCAGCAGGCGAGCTATTTCACCTTCCACTACTTCTGTAGGATGATATGATTTGGCAGCATGACTTAAAGCCTCTAGCTCAGACCAATCTTTCTTAGCCAACAATGCCTCAAAAGCTTGCCCAATTGCCTTGTCATCCTCTCTTTTGGCAGTCAAAGCCACACCTGCCTCAAGTCCACGAATAGCATAGTCATACTGGTCATAATCGTGAGGAAGTATTAAGGATGGCTTTTTATTTATAATACATTGGAAAAAAATACCTGAACCACCGTGGTGAATGACATAATCCATCTGAGGAATGTATTCATTGTAGGGAAGATAAGAAACCACTGAAACATTATCCATTAATTTTTGGCATTGGAATTCTTGCCCTCCAAGACCTAAAGTTACAAAAAACTGGCACTCTGGATGAGACTTAGCTAACAGCTTCGTTTGGTAAATTAAATTGTCCTTTGCCCAATCCAATTGGGTCCCACAAGTCACAAAGACAATTTTACGATTTGCAAATGGCGACAAATCAAGAGGATAATCCTCACATCGCTCAACTGAACCTCCAGTAGGACCCACCCAGTGGTAATGTTCTGGGAACCCTTTCTTTATCTCCAACTCTTTCATTCCTATTCCTAAAATAGAATACGGTGAATAGATACTCTCTTGTCCCTTATGGTTGTACATTTTAAAACCATAACGCTTTAAACGATTTCGTAATAAAAAAGTGACGGAATACTTCAAGAAACGAGTCAGTTTTCTGCCTAGCCATTGTTGAATCAATTGATTGCGATTCTTCGGACTTCCCATTCCTCCGAAGAAACAAGGAGGACCATCCGTCGTTTCAATAGCAAATTGTGTGGCCATTGTCGTTATCCACGGAATCCCCATTTGCTCTGCAACAAGTCCACCCGACAAACTGACATAATCGGCAATGACTAAATCAGGTCGGCTTACTTTCCATTCCGATAGTAATTGATCGGAAACAAGATTAATAATATCAAGACTAGCTGATAGTTGACGATAAGCAGAAAAAAGGCCCAATTGCTCCTTATTATTAGCCACCCTTTCAAAGTCCATTTCATGACCTTCAAGAATAGTAACAACCTTAAAGCCTGCTGCCTCAGCTACTGCACGTTTCTGCTGTCCTGTGAATAAACGAATATCATAGCGAGGATTTTTTAATAAAGGCATTAGCAGATTCATGGTTGGATAAAGGTGCCCACTTAATGGAACAATGACCACGTCAATTTTTAGTTTTCCCATAACATTAGCATAGCAAATTTTTTTTGAAAGAACTACTCAAAACCAAATACTACCTAAACTCATTTTCTCTGAATAGATACACTTCTTCAGTAAGATTTTTCATCCATTAATCAATCAAAGCTTGCCACGAATACTTTAACATAGAACTTTTCAATATTTTTTAGCAAGAATCCCCTAACTTACCTCCATCATAACAAATATTCTTTCCAAAGGAATTGAGAGGTAGTTTTCTGTCTCAGTAAAATCTGATAAACTAGAGTTATGCAAACAACAGACTCATTTAGTAAGGCAATTATTTTGGGAGCTACAGGAGGAATTGGACGTCACCTAGCAACTGAACTGGCAAAACATCTTGATTTTCTGGTTCTAGTAGGCCGAAATCCAGACAAATTAGTCCAACTGCAAAATGAATTAGCTGGAAGCAAGGCACAACTTTCAATTAAGGTTTTAAATCTGTGTGATAAGGAAGCACTGGAGAATTTTGGAAAGGCATTAGATGCTGACCTTCTGGTCAATTGTGCAGGACTAGCTAGCTTCTCCATAGGAAGTGATTTAGCCACAGAAAAGGAACAAGAGCTCTGGCAGGTAAACTACCATGCTCCAGTCCAGCTAATGAAATTGCTAGTGCAGAAAAATCGGAAAATCCGGCTAGTCCAACTTTCTTCACTGGCAGCTCTTTTTCCTCATCCCTATCTAGCAGCCTACAGTTCCAGCAAGGCTGCCTTGCAGACCTACACTCTTGCTCTCCAGGAGGAACTAAGTCAATCAGATT
>ERZ772928.258-NODE-258-length-24591-cov-18.514509_pt1 | contig 24591 bp, 23 predicted proteins | sample MGYA00511686_ERZ772928 | MGnify/ENA primary metagenome ERZ772928 (study PRJEB29015, sample SAMEA2738063) | human oral metagenome | biome: human oral; feature: human-associated habitat; material: saliva | place: China | collected 2219 ... | reverse complement strand
CGACCGCGCCCGCCCACCCCACCGCAGAACCCGCCCCACCACAAAACGCGACACCAACCTAAACCGCTGAACCAGCCCGTAGACCGCTAGCGGTCGGCCGGAGATCCGGTGGTGCGGTGGGGTGGCGGCTCGGCTCAGCGGGCCGCTCGGCGCAGACGCAGCGAGTTGGTCACCACGATGACGCTCGAGCAGGCCATGGCGGCCCCTGCGATCATCGGATTGAGCAGGCCCGCGGCCGCCAACGGGATCGCGGCCACGTTGTAGGCGAAGGCCCAGAACAGGTTCTGCTTGATGATGCGCAGCGTGGCGCGGCTGACGCGGATGGCCGCCACGACGGCGTCCAGGTCGGCGCGCACGAGCGTGATGTCGGCGGCCTCGATGGCCACATCGGTGCCCGAGCCCATGGCGAAACCGAGGCCGCGGGTGCCGGCCTGAGCCAGGGCCGCGGCGTCGTTGACGCCGTCGCCGACCATGCCGACGACGTGTCCGCGCTGCTGCAATTCGACGACGACGTCGCGCTTTCCGCCCGGCAGCACGTCGGCGCGCACGTCCTCGGCCGCGATCCCGACCTGCTCGGCCACGTGCGCGGCGGCGCGGGCGTTGTCGCCGGTGAGCAGGACCGGGCGCACGCCCAGCGAACGCAGCTGCTTAATCGCCGCGGCCGAGCTCGGCCGCACCGTGTCCCGTACGGCCAGGACGGCGGTGGCGGCCCCGTCGACGGCGAGGACGACTGCCGTGGCGCCGGTGCTCTGGGCGGCGGCGACGGCGTCGTCGGCCTCGGCCGGAACCTCGATGCCCCGCTCGACCAGCCATGCCGGACGCCCGACGGCGACGTCGCGCTCGACGCCGTCGAGGCTCACCGTGCCGGTGACACCGCGCCCCTCATGGTTGACGAAGTCCCGGACTCGCGGCGGCCCGCCGCCCCCGTCCTCGACATTCCGGGCCGCCCGGGCGATCGCCGCCGCGACCGGGTGCTCGCTGGCCGCCTCCACGGCGCCGGCCAGGGTGAGAGCGCGCGTCGTGTCGCGCACCGCCTCTCCGCTCACCACAGTGATGTCTCGGGCCGCATCCAGGCTCATGCTCCCCTCGGTGACGGTGCCCGTCTTGTCCAGCACGATCGTGTCCAGGGCGCGGGTGGATTCCAGGACTTCGGGCCCCTTGATGACGACGCCGAGTTGGGCGGCGCGCCCCGAGCCCACGAGCAGGGCCGTCGGTGTGGCCAGGCCCAGCGCGCACGGGCAGGCGATGACGAGTACGGCGACGGCCGCCATGAAGGCGTGCTGTGCCGGGTGGCCCAGGGCCAGCCAGGCGATGAAGGTCGCCGCGGAGACGATGAGCACGGCGGGCACGAATACGCCCGAGATGCGGTCGGCCAGACGCTGAACCGGGGCCTTGCCGGCCTGAGCGGCGGTGACCATGGCCCCGATGCGGGCCAGGGTCGTGCCCTCGCCGACGGCGGTGGCGCGCACCAGCAGCGAGCCGGAGGTGTTGACGGTGGCGCCGGTGACGGCATCGCCGACCCCGATCTCGACGGGCACCGATTCGCCGGTGAGCATGGAGGCGTCCACGGCGGAGCGGCCCTCGACGACCACGCCGTCGGTAGCGATCTTCTCCCCGGGGCGCACGGCCAGCAGGTCGCCTGTCCTCAGCTCGTCGATCGGGATGCGCTCCTCGGTGCGGATGGCGTCCGGGCGGGGGACGCCGTCGTCGTCGAGGACGTCGATGGCGTCGGTCGAGCCCGACGGCGAGGCCAGGCGCACCCGCACGGCCTCCTTCGCGCCGAGCTCGAGCAGGGCGCGCAGGGCGTCGCCGGAGCGGTATTTGGCGCGGGCCTCGGCGTAGCGCCCGGCCAGAAGGAAGGTGGTGACCCAGGCGGCCGATTCGAAATACATGTGCGCGGCGTGGCCCTGGTGACGCGGCATGAGCTCCATGGTCATCCGCATGCCGATGTGCCCGGCCCCGCCCCAGATGAGCGCCCACAGGCTCCATGCGGTCGCGGCGATGACGCCCAGAGATACGAGGGTATCCATGGTGAAGGCGCCATGGCGCAGGGCCCCGAAGGCGGCCTTGTGGAAGGGCCAGGCTCCCCAGGTCGCCACGGGCAGGGCCATGGCCGCCCCCAGCCACTGCCAGCCGGGCAGTTGGAGGGCCGGGACCATGGAGATCGCCATGACGGGGATGGACAGGATCAGGCTGACGATGAGGCGGCCGCGCAGGTCGGCGGCCCGGGTCGCCTGTGAGGCCCCGATGCGCGTGGCCTTGGCCGGGGCCGCCGTCGCCCGCTCGGCTTCCGCCGGGGCGGACTCGCCGTTCGTGGGTCGCTCGGCGTCGCCCGCCGGCCGGCCGGCCGCGTCGGCCGGGGCGGGCACGGCGCGTGATCCGGCCGGGGCTTCGCAGGGGGCTTCGGCCCTGGTCCCGGCCTCCGCGTCGGAGGAGGTCGGGAGGGGCGTGCGGTGGGCGGTGACGGTGGCGGTGTAGCCGGCGCGGGCGACGGCGTTGACGAGCTCGTCATCGGTGACCGGCGCGGTGAGCTCGATGCGGGCGGACTCGGTGGCGAGGTTGACCGAGGCGGTCACGCCGTCGAGTTTGGAGAGCTTCTTCTCCACGCGCGCTACGCACGACGCGCAGGTCATACCGCCGATGGCGAGGTCGACGGCGCTCGTGGGGGCGGTGGTGGCGTCGATCGGGGGCGAGTCTGCGGCTCGGCTCATGATGGATCACATTCCTGGACTCAGCTGTAATGGTTCCGGGTGTTCCGGGTGGGGCGACGGGTCGGGGTGCGCGGTGCGTGCCGACCCGTCACCGCGGGTGCGCCGGCCCGGGCCGTCCTGAGGTTCGGGCCGGCCCGGGCCCGGCTGGATCGGCCTGGTCAGACTGCGTCGCGCTCGACGGCGTCGAGCACGTAGTCGCCCGCCTCGTCGACGGCCGCGGCCAGGGCGGCGTCGTCCACGACGACGTCGGAGACCACGGTGGCCACCGACTGGCCGCCCTTGTTGAGGATGACGGAGACGTTCTTGACGCCCGGGAGGGCCTCGAGCTCCTCGGTGACGTGGGCGACGCAGTGCTCGCAGGTCAGGCCGGAGATCTTGAGAGTGGTGGTGCGGTCGGTGCCGTCGGCGGTGAATTCGGACATGGCGTGCTCCTTGAGGTGGGTGTTCCGGGTGGTGCTCAGGACCGCACGAGGCGGGCGATCGCGTCGGAGGCCTCGCGGATCTTGGCCTGGCCCTCGGCGTCGGAGGATTGGGCGGCGTGGATGACGCAGTGGCTCATGTGGTCCTCGAGCAGGCCGAGGCTGACGGCCTGCAGAGCCTTGGTGGCCGCCGCGATCTGGGTGAGGACGTCGATGCAGTAGGTGTCCTCCTCGACCATGCGGGAGATGCCGCGGACCTGTCCCTCAATGCGGCGCAGCCGCTTGAGGTAGTCATCCTTGGTGCCCGTGTAGCCGGCCATCCGTCCTCCTTGCTCTGTCGGGGTGCTATTGAATTTACCCCTAGGGGGTAGGGGTGTCAACTGTCGTCATGGCCCGCGGAGACCCGCGAGGCGGGAGTCGTCACTCACCGGCTCCCGACCGCGGACCTAAGCGGTGCGGCCCGTAGCGGCGTAGCCGTGCCTGAACGCCCATACGACGATCTCCAGGCGAGAGCGCGTCCCCGTCTTCTGGAGCAGAACGGACACGTGAGATTTGACCGTGGCCTCCGAGATGGATAGCCGGGACGCGATCCTGCGGTTGGAGGCTCCCTCGCACAGCATGTGGAGGACGTCGCGCTCACGATCCGAGAAGGTGACGCTCCCGTCCTCAGTATGGGCGGAGGCCAACACGTAATCGATCAGACGGGCCGTTGACATCGGTGCGACGACCTTCGCCCCCGAGTGCACCGTCCGGACGGCGGAGAGAATCTCCTCGGCGGGCGCGCTCTTGAGCAGGAAACCGCTGGCGCCCGCGCTCAGGCCCTGGATGAGGGTGTCGTCGGTGTCGACGGTGGTCAACAGGATGACCCTGGTGCCGGGGGAGACCCGCAGCACTTCCCGCGCCACCTTCATCCCGTCCATGCTTTCCATGTGGACGTCGGTGATGAGGACGTCCACGCGGCTGGACTCGAGGGCCTCCATCATCTGGCGGGCACTGCGCGTCGCGAGCAGGATCCGGATGTCCTCAACCGGGTCGAAGTAGGACTCCAGGCAGGTCAACGCCATCGCGTCATCGTCGACGAGCACGACGCCGATACGATCGGGGTCAGGGGTAGTCAGGGAATTCATAGGGTCTCCTTGCGGAACATCGGAACGAGCCGTGGGCGGGGTGCCCACGGCTCCCCGGAAGATCACGATAAGGTTACGATTCAGAATACCTGAGTAGTCCCGAATGACGGCGCTCGCCCGGTATGTGGCGCGATGGCGTGGCGAAGTCGCCCCGCACCGACCCGCTCCCCCGCCCCGGCCAGAAGTGGCCGACGTCGCCGGATCCCACGTAGTTTAAAGGCTAGCTGTCGGTGCACTGCGTCATCGGTGCGTCAAAGGGATGAGTCGCATCAGCCGAACGACGGGAACGGCGGCCCCGAAGAGCGCGCGCATAGTAGACCGACGGCCGATGCGGACCGTCGGGACCCCGGGAAGACTTCCCTCCAGCGGCACGTACTGGACGTGCCGGCCCTGTCTCACCCTGGAAGGCGGATTCGTGTACCGGTCTGTGCTCACGGAGGAGGTCGCTCCTTCATTGGCCCGTGCGGCGGCTCTCGAGTCGCCCGTCGGCCTGGTCTCCCGCTGCGCCGAGCTGGCCCCGGCGCCGGGGGAGCCCGCGTTCTCGATCTGGACCGGACTCCTCGACGACCCCTCCGCGGCACTGCGCTCGCAGCGCACCTGGAACCACCGGCCCGAGTCCGGCAATTTCGACGGCGCGGGCGGCGCCATCGACCCGCGGCTCGCCAGGCACATCGCCATCGTGGAGTCCCTGGAGCGCTACTCCAGCTGCTCGTGGGCTGAGGAGGAGCTGATCTGGGACACCCCCGCCGGACTCGGCGATGCCGCCGTCGGGCCGGATTGCTGGCCCGCCTGCTCGCCGACCGAGTTGGCCGACCCGCGATGCGGCCTCATCGCCTCGGACCCCAGGGTCCCCCTGCGCTGGGTGCGCGGATGGTCCCTGACCCGCGGTCGGGAGGTCTTCGTCCCCGCCATTCTGGTCTACCTCAACTTCCCGGTGCGCACCCCCAGCGAGCGCTTCACCAACCCGGTGTCCACCGGCACCGCCGCCCACTCCGACCTGCGCGAAGCCGTCCTCGGCGGCCTCCTGGAGGTCGTCGAGCGCGACGCCATCGCCCTGACATGGCTGCAGAGGCTGCGCCTGCCCGAGGTCGTCGTGGACATCGGCGACCTCGGCCCCGACGTCGCCGAGTACCACCGGGTCGGCACCTCCACCGAGCTGACGGTTCACCTCAGGGACGCCACCACCGATTACGGGATTCCCACGCTCTACGCCGTCCAGACCTCCGAGGCCGACACCGAACTGGCTCAGGTAGTGGCGGCCACCTGCGACCTCGATCCTCAGCGCGCCCTGGCCAAGATCCACCGCGAACTCGCCTCGCTGCGCATCGCCCTGCGCAGCCACGCGCGCAGCCCTCGCGCCCAGGAGGTCACGGGCCAGGATCTGACGGTGGTCGGCGGCGCGCTGGCCGACGCCGCCCCCTCCATGCGCCATGTCTTCGACTTCCTTCTGGACGGGCCCCGCCCCGCCCACCGGTTGGCCGACACGGGCGCAGCGGCGGTCCGGAACCGGCGCGCCGACCCGCTGGAGAGAGTCGTCCACGCACTGGAGAAAGTCGGTTCGGAGGCCATCGTCGTCGACATCACCACCGATGAGGCCCGCCAGGTCGGCATGCACGTGGTCAAGGCCCTCATCCCGCAGGCCGTGCCGCTGTCCTTCAGTCAACACGCCCGCTACCTCGCCACCCCCCGTCTCTACGAGGCCCCTCGCGCCATGGGCCTGACGGTCCACGACGAGGCCGACATCAATCCCGTCCGTCAGCCCTTCGCCTGACGCGCCCATAGGAAGACCCACCCCGTAGGAAGACCTGGAAGATCCATCCATGAGCACCGCAGCAGAACTGACCGGACAGCCGGTCGGGAGGCCGGCCCGGCAGCAGGTCCCCGCCGAGCAGCCGGTCACGGCCTACCTCCCCCAAGGGGGATTCGGGCATGCCGTCGCCCACCGTCTCGCCTCGAAGCGGGACATCGTCCTGCCTGTTGATGACGGCCTGACCGATGCCGCCGTCCCCTACGCCGACCGCCTCGTCCTGATCGCCGACCCGGACCGGATCACCCTGCGCAAGGCCTTGGACGACCTGTCCTTCACCCGAGGCCTGCCGTCGGTGGGGCTCGAGCTGTCGCCGACCGAACTGCGCTGCGGACCCCTGGTCGTGCCCGGACGCACCGCCTGCTACCGCTGCTACGACCGACGCCGTCGGCAGCACGGCCGCACCCCCGTGCCCGAGACGCTCGAAGCGCTTGAACAGGGCTACGCCCACCACCACGTCGTCATCGGCGCCGGCCTGGTGATGCTCGCCCTGGACGTTCTGGACCGGGACCCCGTCGACGGGACCGCCGGCGCCTCCGACGTCGACGAACTCGGCGGCCGGGTGTGGACCGTGGACCTCGTCGCCGGCGCGACCTCCTTGGCCCGGACCGTCGCCACCGACCGCTGCGAAACCTGTTCGGCGCGCTACGCGGCCCGGCGCTCCGGGACCGAGGAGCTCGCCCGCCTCCTGCCCTCGCGCCGGAAGGAGGCGGTCCGCCGTGGCTGACGCGACCGGATCCGCGGCCTCCACCATGAGAGCCGGTGACGTGGGCCGGGCGGCCCGCAACGACCTTCAGTTCCGCATCCCCCGTAAGCCCGCGGTCCGCCGCGGGGTGCGCATGCGCTTCGACGACGGCGCCTGGGTTCTCGACGGCGGGCGCAAGAACCAGACCCTCGGCGGCCGCTTCGCCCGCGAGCACCTCGGGGCACTGCTTCAGGCCTGCGACGGCACCCGCACGCTCGCCGAGATCGGCGAGGCCACGGGAATCGGCCCGCAGGGCGCCTTCGAAGCCGTCTGCCTGCTGTGGACCGGCGGCATCCTCGAGGAGGGCGGAACCGAGCCGCTGCCCGATCCGCAGCCGGCCCCCGAACTGGCCTGTCTGCTCTCGCGTCTGGGGGATTCCACGGGCGTCAACGACTCCTGGCAGGACGCCGCCCGCCGCCTGGCCGCCGCCCGTGTGGCGGTCCTGGGTGACGCCGGCCTTGCCGAGGAGCTCGCCCGGGCGCTGGAACCCACGCTGACCGCCCGTTCCGACGTCGCGCCCGAGCCTGACGACACCCTCGCCGTCGTCGTCGAGACGGACGCGGCCCCGACGGCCGACGCCGCCCGACGCTGCTGGACGCTCGGCATCCCCCTCCTGCGGGTGCGCGCCGAGCAGGATGCGGTCACAGTCGGCCCCTACGTGGACCCCGGGTTCTCGCCCTGCCTGGAGTGCGCCACGGCCGGCGAACCCGCCCTCGAGCCGCCGCCAGGCCCGCATCGCAGGGGCTTTGTTGCGGGCCTGGCGGCCCGGGCGGTGGCCGCGCTCGTCTCCCGCGCGACCATCACCCACCTGCCGGGCGACGCTCGGCGCACCGACCTGAACACCTTCACCTACACCGACCGTCCGGTGGTCACCCGCCCGGGCTGCCCGGTCTGCTCGGTGGCGGGCGGGTCGTCGGCGCCGATCGCCCCCTCGGCGCCCGTCGGCGCCCGCTACGAGCAGTCCGTGGCCATCCCCCCGGCGGCCTTCGTGGACTCCAAGGGTCACCAGCAGCACTACAAGCCCTCGAATCTGCGCCTCCAGCGCGAGTTCCGCGACTGGCCCGCCTGCCCGCGCACACCCCTTCCGGCCGCCGACCTGAAGCGCTTGGAACGGCCCTGGTCCTCGACCGGGCGGGACGCATCGGCTCGACGAGTGTCGGACGCCGCGGCCTCCGACACCCCGGCGGACCGCGGACCGACACGATCGGTCGTCCGGCCAGCCGGCCCGACGCTCGTTGAACTCGCCACCGTGCTGGCCCTGGCCGTCGGCGTGCGCGAGCCGACGCCGCCGCAGGCGCGCACCTTCGCGGACTCTCCCACCAGCACCTCGAAGATGCGCCGATGGACGGCCGCCGGAGGAAATATCGGCTCCGTCACCGCCTACGTCCTCGCCCCCGCCCGCTCCGAGGCGGACGGCGGGTCCGGGGCCGGGCGAGCGGACCGCGCCTCTGACAGGGCCGACGGGCCGATAGGCGGGGCCGCCGACGAATCCGGTCCCCTGACCCCCGGTGTGCACGCCTACATCGAGAGCGACCACACTCTGGCCCTCATCGGACCTCCCGCCGAGATCCCCGACGACGCGGGGGTGCGGCTCGTACTGACCGGGAACGTGGACAAAGTCGCCAGGAAGTACCTCTCCTTCGCCCTGAGGATCGCCATCCAGGACTGCGGCTGCTCCCTGGAGGTCGTCCGACTCGTCGCCCGCTGCCTGGACCTGCCCCTGCGCACCCGCGCCCGCTGGGACGAACGGGAGCTGGCCGCCGCCATCGGCACCGATCCGACGCGCGAACCCGTCTTCGCCGTTATCGACCTGGGAGGGAACCGTGCGCTCTGACTACGAGACCATGCGCGAGATCATCAACGGATTCTCCGACCCCGACGGCCGCCCCACCTCCGACGGCCTGGCCGCGTGGCGGGCCCGGCGACCCTTGAAACTCGCCGTTCCCCACATGCTCGACCCCCAGGCCGACGAGCCCTACCCCTACGACCTGCGCACCACCTTCGCGCGCCGCTCGTCGACCACCGACTACGCGCCCGAACCCCTGGACGCCGAGCCGCTCCTGGCCAGCGTGCAGGCCGCCCTGGTCGAGGACGCCGGGGCCTGGGAGGACGACGCCACCCCGCCGGACCCCCCGGACCCGCCGGACGGGACCGCCGCGGCGGAGGCGGCCGGCGCAACCGCCGTCCACCTCGAGCCCTTCGTCGTACTTCTGCGATCCCGCGGCGCCCCACCGGGCGTCTACAGGATCCGGACCAACGGGACCGACCTCGTCGCGAACCCGCCCGACCCCGAGCAGATCGAGGGGATGACCGTGCAGAAGGAATTCGCCCGTGCCGGCGCCATCGTCTCCGTGGCCGCCAACCTCGACGAGGCCGACGCCTGGGCCGGCGCCCACGGCTACCGCCACGCCATGGCCCGGGCCGCCGCCGTCATCTACTCGGTGCACCTGCGGTCCGCCGCCCGCGGTCTGACCGGCACAGTCTTCGCGGGCCTGTCACCGTCGGCCGTGCGTCACCTGCTCGACTCCGACGGGGTCGGCCGCCACCAGATGTTCGCGGCCACCGTAGCGGTCCCGCCCAGCGTGGTCCCGCCGTCCTGAATCGGACGCGGACCCCGCCCCCCAGACGCCCCGCTTCGCGGGGTGAGGGGCCCGGCCCCGGCAGCCGAGCCCCTCGACAGGACCCGCAAGGGTCCCGCTCCTGACCAGTGACGTACCAGAGAGGAGGTGAACATCATATGACCACCACGATCGACCTCACGCTGACCGACAGCGACTTCGGCATCGAGGAGCTCCCCGAGGGCAACGCCCTGGGCTGCGCCTTCTGCGGCGCCTGCGCTTCCTGCCCGTCCTGCGCGGCCTCGGCCTCGTGCCCGTCCTGCGCGGCCAGCGCATCCACGACGTCCTGCTGAGACGTCATGGCGGCGGGCGGAGAGGTACTGCCTCTCCGCCCGCCGCCCACCCGGACACCACGCACCGACCCGAGGGGGCCCTGACCCGATGACCACGACGAGCCAGATCCCGCGCCTGCGTCGCGGAGTGAAGCTGATCGTCGGGATGGACGACCAGCCGATGCTCTTCGACACCGATGCCGGCACTTACCACCGGCTCGGGGCCGCCGCCGCCGTCATCATCAACCAGTTCGACGGAGCGCGCTCACTGCCCGCCATCCTCGACCAGCTGCCCCAGAACATCGACGCCGCCGGTAGGCAGCGCATCACCCGCCTCGTGGACTACCTGCGCTCCAAGAGCCTGCTGGAGGGCGGCCCGCCGCTCAGGACCCGACCGTCCGAACGCGCCCGCAAACGCGTCGACGGCCGGCACGTCGCACCCCCGCACGTCGGACGGCACGAGCAGATCCAGCCGCCCCGCTGGAGCGGAGGCTGGATGCTGCCCCGATTCATGCTCATCCGCACCTACCGGCGAGCCGTCGCACCCGTGGCGGCGGCCCTCCACCACCTGCCGGTGCGCACGCTCAGCGGACTCTTCCTCCTTGCGGCGGCGGGAGGCTACGCGGCCGGTGCGGCGAGCCTGATCAACCTGTCCGGGGGCCCCCGCCCACCGGCGCGCGTATTCTTCATCGCCGTCGCCATCCAGCTGGTGAGCATCGTCGGGCACGAATCCTGGCACGCGATCGTCGCAGGCTACCTCGGCACGCCCGTGCGCGGACTGGGCGTGGCCTTCATGTTCTGGGTGCTGCCGATCGCTTACGTCGACCGCACCGACTCCTACCGGGCGCGCTCGCGGCTCGGGCGCGCCATGCTCGCCATCGCGGGCGTGTGCTCCGACGGCGTCGTGTGCGGGGCGGAGGCCGCCGTCGCAGTCGCCTCCTCGGGCACAGTGCGGCAGGTAGCCCTGACCCTGTGCGCCTTCCAGCTGACCATGCTCATCACCAACCTCAACCCCCTGACCCAGTCCGACGGCGTGGCGACCGTCGAGGCTCTGACCGGCTCGGTCAACCTGCGCGGTCGCTCCACCCTCATCCTGCGCTGCGCCGTCACCCGCACCCCGCTGCCCCCGGCCCTGGCCCGAATGCGGCCCACCGTGCGCGCGGCCTACGCCGTCTACGGCCTACTGTGCGTCCTGCTCGGCGTGGTCGGCACCGTAGTGAGCGTCACGTGGGTGCTCTTCATCGTGATCGGCATCGTGAAAGGTCTGCTCGCATGACGTCCTCCGGCCCCGCAGCCCCGCCCGCCCCGGCATCCGCGGCGTCGGCGCCGCCCGCCCCGGCATCCGGCCGTCCGGCCCTGATGCTGCCCACCCTCGTGCGCCTGGGCGGGCTCCCCGCCTGCGCCGTCCCGCGTCCGCAGAACGCCCTGATCGCGGCCCTGGAGGAGGTGCGCCGCCTCGACCGGGAGACGGAGCGGGCCGCCGGGCGACTCCTCGACCCCCTGTACGAGCTCATCCCGCTGCTGGATCGCGACGAGCGACGAGCGGTCCTGCACGCCAAAAGGAAGGTGTTCCAGTCACGCGCCAGCGGCCTGTCGGCGCGGGTACGGGCCGGCCTGCCCTCGGACATCGGCGCCATGCTCATCGACTGGGACCGCCTGATGGCCCAACGTCGTAACGCGCGCACCCGCCTGGACAAGGCGGTGGCCGCCGACCTGGAGAACAGCCGCGCCCTACTGGCCCACAGCCTCGACGACCCCGACTACCTGCGCTCCGTGGCCATAGCCGCCCCCGCCCTGGTGTCGACGCTGGCCAGGCGCGGACGCAGACTCGACGATCCGCGTGTCCTGCGCACGCTCTACTCGCTCGCGAGTCGCACCGCCCTGAAAACCAGCCCCTTCTCCGGATTGACCACCGTCAGCGAGGCGGGCCGGCCGGCCCGCGGACGTCGCCGCTGCACTGTGGCGCTCCACCTGGCCCACGGCATCCTCATGGCCGTGGCCCGCGACCTCGACCCCGCCGGCCACCTGCGCCTGGAGGCCGCGACCGTCCGCGACGACGTCGTCCCGGCCGGGACCGACAAGGGGGAGGCGGCGGGCCTTGCGACCGACCCGGTCGGAGCGGCCGACGCCGCCCGACCGGCCACGGGCCCGGCGCTGACCGTCGTCGCCGAACACGACGCGAGGAGATCCAACCCGCTCGGTGGCTCGCCGCCGCCCACGACCGCCTGACCGGCGGGCTCACCGACGCCCCGCCGGTGAGCGTGCGCGAGGCCGTCCGACTCGTCGGCGGCCGGGACCCGCGATTGCGCCTGCGCCGTCTGCTCGCCTCCGGCGCCGTGCGCCCGCATCCCCCGTGGGCGCGCGGCGAGGACCCCTTCCCCGCCCTGGCCGCCACACTTTCCGAGAGCCAGCGGGGCGCGTGGGCCGAGGACCTCGGCCGACTGGTCGAGCTCGGGCGGGCCGTCACCGTTGAGGACGGGACCGATCGGGCCGAGAGGCTCGCCGACGCCGGGCGCCTGGCGCAGCGGGTCTTCCCCGACCACGAACTGGGGGCCAGGCCGGCAGGCCTGCTCTACGAGGACTGCGAGTCCCGAGGGGAGCGCACCGACCCGATGGAGCAGGTGACCTTCCGCCGGGACGTCGAGACCCTGGCCGGGCTCGTCGACCCGTGGGTGACCCGCTCCCGCATCTACGACCTCATGGTGGAGCGGTACGTCGCCCGGTACGGGCGCGGCGGGGTGTGCGAGGACCCGCTCGCCTTCTTCATGAGTCTGGCGCACGCCCCCGACGGCGATGCGCAGATGCTGCGCGCCGCAGGGCAGGACCTTGCCTCCGGACCCGACCCCGAGCGCGCCGCCATGCCCGGTGGGGTGTCGGCCTCGCCGCGGCACGTGGGCGCCTACCTCCAGCCGGTTGTCGTCGGCCGGAGGGCCTCGGCCGACGACGACCGGACCGACGAACCCGCTGGTGCGGGCAGCGGCGGACGTCTGACAGTGGTCAACGCCTTCACCAACGGCAACGGCGCCCTCCAGGCCCGCTTCCATCGGCTGCTCGGCAGGCAGTACCGCCAGCGCCTGGCACGAGGGATCCGCGCCGCCTGGGGCATCGACCGGGTACTGGAGATCCAAGTCTCCACGGACTGCAACACCGCCCAGGCCGTCTCCTGCGGCGTCCTGCCTCCGCTCGGCCTGCCCGGCGAGCCCGAGTCCGCGCAGGCCGTTCCCCTGAGCTCGCTGCGGCTCGCCCATGACCCGCGCACCGACACCCTGTTCCTGGCCGACGCCCGGGGACCGGTCGGGCTGGCCTACCTCGGACTCATCTCGCAGCACCGCCTCGGGGGATATCTCGCCTGGCTGGTTCTTCTGAGCGACCCGTGGGCCCGGTTGGCGCCCATGGCGGACCACTGGACCAGCCGACGTCGGCGGATGGACCCGCTGCCGGACGAACCGGTTCATTCCCCGCGGACCGTTCACGGGCGCCTGGTCACTCGGCGGCAGTCATGGATCTTCCCGGCCGGCCACGTGGCCGGGCTCCTGGACCGGGATTCGGCGGCGACCCTCGTGCGAGTCGCGAGCCTGCGCGAACGCTGGGGGATCCCCGCCGAGGTTTACGTCCACCAGCATCGAGGACCGGACGCGGTCTCCCGCGCCGCCACCTTCGATGAGCACAAGCCGCGCTACGTCGACTTGCGCTCTCCGGCCTCCCTGCTGGCGCTGCACGGCTGGATCGACCCCGCCGCCGAGCATCTCAGTCTCATCGAGGCGCTGCCGGCCCGCGACCAGCAAGCGGGGGTCACACCTTCCGGTCGGACGACGGCGCTGGAGTACCTCGTCGGCCTGCAGTGGCCCAAGAACGACGGAGACATGCGATGAGAGCGCTCGACGACGGCGTCGACGGGATTCGCGACACGGACGGGATGGCCGTGTCCTCCGGGCCGGACGGGACGGCCGCGGTCGGACAGGGCCAGCAGATCGACTGGCTGTACGCGCGCATCTACTGCGCCGGCGGAGACGACACGGATGCGCTGATGCCTCGCCTCGCGCACTGGCTCGACGCGGTCCGTGCCCACTGGCCCATCCGCTCGGCCCACTTCCTGCGATTCGTCGACCTGCGCGGTCACCACCTGCGTTTGCGGGTCCAGGCCGCTCCCGACACCCTGGATGAGGTATTCGCACGCCTCGACATCCTGGACGCCGCGGCCCGTCGCGCCCCCGTGCGCGCGCTCGAGCGCCTCGTCTCCGATCCGCTAACCTCCGGCGGCGGGAGCGGGCGCCCCGGCGTCGCATGCGCCGTGTACGGGCCCGAGTACGCCAAGTACGGCGGTCCGAAGGGGGCCGAGGGGGCCGAGAGCCACTTCGACATCTCCAGCCGCTGGTGCTTGGACAACCGGGTGTGGAAGGTCCCGCGACCTGTGGGGAGGGTCGGCCTGGTCGCCCGCCTGCTGGCGAACGCGGCCGTCGCCGGGCCGCTGCCCGCGGACGAGCTGCTGGCGGCCCACCTGCGCATGTGGGGGTACCGCCTGCCCGAGCGTCTGCGCGACGGGGCCGCGCTGGGGGCCGTGGTGCGGCAGGTCCTCGAGTTCCCCCTGAACGGAACGCCCGGCTGGGAGCACGCCGACGAACTGACTTCGCAGGTGGCCGACGACGCCGCCCGCACCGTAGGCCGGATCGGTGCGGGCGCAGGTGGGCGCCGGGCGCTCGACCTGCTGCACATCGACGCCAACCGCCTCGGCGTCAACCCGGCCGAGGAGTGCGTCGCTGGCGTGTGCGCCCGGTACCTGCTCGGCGGACCCGGCGTCGCCGGTGCCTCGGCGCGGGGATGAGCGTCCGGAGCGCTCAGAGGCTGAGACAGGCTGAGACTCTCGACGCCGTCGGAGGACCGGGCGGCTCCGTCGCCTTCATGGCCCTCCATCGCTCTCGCTCGTGTCGGTCAGTTCGCTTCGTATCAAGGATTATTAATGCCGGGTTCGTTGGTGAGCGGGGGTTCAAGGAGGAGAGGGTTGGGCAGGGCCGAGTGGTGGATGGCGTTCAAGGCGTAGAGGGCTCCGGCGGTGCCGAGCATGAGGCCGCGCACGCTTATGACCCCGTAGGCCAGTCCTGGTCGAAGACCGTCGGTTTGGATTCGCCGAACCAGATTGTTTTGGTAGGAGGCGAGCAGCTTGTGGTTCTTCATCTGGGCGACGACCGGGGCTAGGATACTCGCCTTCTTGATAAGGAGGTTGGGCTGGTCCGCGGCCTGAGTGTCATTGTGGCTCATACTTGAGTATGACGACTGTCGTATGAATTCTGGGTGGATGTCGTCGGGGGAGGGGCGCCGAGGCTAGACTGCGAGCATGGTGAGTGTGTCGCGTGCTCGATGGCAGGTGGACGCGGCGTCTGCCGTCGCCGCTGTCCTCGTGTGCCTGGGACTGGGCGTGTCGGGGCAGCCGGACTGGCTTTGGTCGGCGGTGATGGCGGCGGTGCTGGTGCTCCGTCGCACGTTGCCGTGGGTGTTCGCGAGCGCCGTCGCGGCGATCTCCTGTGCGCATCTGCTGGTTGACAGCAGGTTGTTGTTCCCCGGTGACCTGCTTGTTCTGGTTGCGGTGTACACGGTGGCGTCGTACGCGTCGGTACGGGCCCGTCGGGTCGGTCTTGTGACGGGCATCGTCTACGTAGGCGTCCTGCTTTTTAGGGTCGTGCTCGGCGAGGGCGTGCGCAGCTCGCCTCGAGGCTTCTCTCCCGTCATCGTTATTGTCGCCTGCATGATTGCTTCCTGGTCCGTGGGATTAGTGGAACGTCAGCGTCGGGAGGCCCTGGCTGAGGCCGAGCGACGTCGGGTTCTCGCCGAGCACGACGCCGAGGCCCGGATCCGTCTGGCCGCTTACGAGGAGCATGAGCGTATGAGCAATGACATCCACGATGTGCTCGCTCATACCCTGACCGGGATCATCGTGCAGGCGGAGAGCGGGCGGGCTATCTCCGTCGACGGCGAGCCGCGTGAGTTGTTCACACGCATCTCGCAGACCGGACGAACCGCCCTTGATGAGGTCCGGGGGCTTCTGGCCTCCTACGAGGAGAGTCCCGGCACGCAGCCCTCGCCGGGTCTTGAGGACCTGGGTAGTCTGCTCGCAACCTTCGAGCAGGCCGGGCTCAATGTTCGGCGAGTCGACAGTGGGGAGCGTGTGGACCTGCCGCAGGGGATGGCTCTGGCGATCTACCGAGTCGTCCAAGAGTCCATGACTAATGCTCTGCGTCATGGCAGCACCCGACAGGCCAAGCTGACGCTGGAGTGGACATCGCAAGAGCTGACGGTGACGGTTGTCAACCCGCTCAAGGACGACGTCGATCTGGCGGCTGTCGAGCACTGTCGAGGACTCAGCGGCATCCGGCGTCGCTGTGCCCTGTACGGTGCGCAAGCACAGATTCGCGCTGGGGAGGAGTTCACCGTCAAGACCGTGTGGCCGCTCGCTCCTGGGCCGGCGGGGAAGGTGTCGTGAGCTCAACGAGTCAGGTGATCACCGTTCTGATCGTCGACGACCAAGGGCTGGTGCGTGACGGTTTCACGCGTATCGTCGACGCGCAACCGGCGATGCGTGTTGTGGGCGTCGCCTCCAACGGGCGTGAGGCTATCGCTCTGGCGCGCGCCAGACGACCTGACGTCATCTTGATGGATGTCAGGATGCCGGGCGTCGACGGGATAGAGGCGACGCGCACGATTGTTCAGGAGGACGGGAGCATTCGAGTCCTGGGGCTGACGATCTTCGATAATGACGCCTATGCCGTGCGGATGCTCAAGGCGGGTGCGACCGGTTTCGTTCTCAAGGACAGCACCGCCGACCAGCTGGTCGACGCGATCCGGTCGGCTCACCATGGCACGCTGACGGTGGCTCCTGCTACCGGTCGGCGTCTCCTGCGCAGGCTCGTGGAGCACGAAGCGCCCCGGCGCGGAGCGCCGGCCTTGCGGGAGCTCACTGACCGTGAGGCCACAGTGTTTCGTCTCGTGACGTCGGGGATGTCGAATCTGGAGATAGCGCAGCACCTGTGTATTTCGGAGGTGACGGTCAAATCTCACGTTGGACGTGTTCTGTCCAAGCTTGGAGCTCGGGACCGTGTCCAGCTGGTCCTGTGGGCGCACCGCAACGGGGTGCTGCCCGTCTCGTCCGAGTCGGCGGGCGGTCCGGAGGGTCCGGGGGGCGGGGACGCGTCCGATCGCGGTGCCTGACTGTGACGTGACGGGCCGGACCCGGTCCTACCTTCGGTGCAGACTCCTGCGCAGGTATCGGTCAGGAATCGTCTCCGGGCACGATTCACGCCGTCCGAGCCGGCGGGCATGATGAGGACCATGCCACGCGGAACGAGGATCTGACATGAGTGCCGCCATCACTACGTCGAACCTGACGAAGCGCTTCAAGACGCATGTCGCCGTCGACTCGCTGAACTTGGACGTGCCGCAAGGAGCGATCTACGGGTTCCTCGGACCGAACGGGTCCGGGAAATCGACGACGATGAAGATGCTCCTCGGTCTCACCCGGCCCACTGAGGGCGAGATCAGAGTCTTCGAACAGGACCTCACGCCCGCCTCTCGTACACGAATGCTTCCGTCCATCGGATCGATGATCGAGGCCCCTCCCGGTTATGGGCACCTCACCGGGCTGGAGAACATGAGGATCGTGCAGGACATGCTTGATCTCTCCGCCGTTCAGATCGAGCACGCCCTGGAGACGGTTCGGCTGACCGAGCACAAGAACAAGCTTGTGCGCAACTACTCACTGGGTATGAAGCAGCGCCTCGGGATCGCTATGGCTCTGGCGCGCGACCCTGCCCTGCTGATCCTCGACGAGCCGACGAACGGTCTGGATCCGGCTGGGATCGAGGAGATCCGTACCCTGCTGATCAGGCTTGCCGGGCACGGAATCACCGTCATGGTCTCCAGCCACCTGCTCGACGAGATCGACAAGATGGCGAATGTCCTGGGAATTCTCGCGAACGGGAGGATGATCTTTCAAGGTACTCGTGACCAGCTCTTCGAACACTCGATTCCCGATCTTGTCATTGAGACGCCCGACGCCCGGGCCGCCCTCGCGCAGGGGATCACGGCGACCCCCATCGCGGAAGGCATCCGGGTCAGCGGCCTCGGCAAGGACCAGACCGCTGAGCTCGTGTACCGCCTCGCGGTCGCGGGTGTCCCGATCCACGGTGTACGACGGGTGCAGCAGAGTCTGGAGGACGTGTTCATGGACCTTACCGGGCGCGGGGGGCTGCTGTGAACCGGGCGATCCGACTCGAGCTCCGCAAGATGCGTCGCCTGCGTACCGGGCTGACCACCACGGCCCTGGTGCTCGCCGTCGTCGCGCTGTCGAGCATCTCACTGTTCTCCGGCAGCACGCGTCGAACTTTTGACGATCCCGAGGCTATGCCTTGGGCGACACTGATGATGTCGTACGCCTTCATGGCGGCGATGACCTCACCCATTCTCACCGCGGTCCTGGCCAGCCGGCAGACCGATATCGAGCACTCAGGCGCCGGCTGGCAGCTCGCCGCCACCGCCGGCTACAGCCCTGGTGCACTGTGCCGAGCCAAGCTCGCCGCGCTCAGTCTCGTCCTGACTCCCGCGGTCATCGGGCAGACGTTTCTCGTCCTTGCGGTCGGGGCGCTCGTCGGCATCCACGTGCCGATCAACGCCGGCCCCTGGGTCGGCTACACTCTCCTTCTGCTCCTGGTCGACATTGCCTTCCTGGCGCTGCACATCTGGCTGGCCTGCGTCGGCGAGAACCAGCTCATGAGTGTGGGGATCGGAATGCTCGGCGCCTTCCTCGCTGTGTTCACACTGCTCATGCCCGGTGCCGTCGCGCGCTTTATACCCTGGGGTTACTACGCGATGATCTCCTACGTCGGTCAACAAGGCGACAACATTATCTACATTACCCCGGACTATGTCTGGATCGCCGGCTTCCTCCTTCTCGTCGGTGTCGTATTCATTCAGATGACACGCCGTCTTGACCGGACTGAAAGGTGAGACTTGTGTTCCGCGCAGAACTCATTAAGCTCAAGCGATCCTCCATCTGGCTCATAGCCCTCGCCCTTCCGCTCCTGGCGGTGATCACCGGGACCATCAACCTGGCTAACAACCCTGACGCACTCAACGCCGGCTGGGCTTCCTTCACCTCTCAGGTGACGCTTTTCTACAGTCTCTTGTTCTACTCCATGGGTATCGCTCTGCTTACCGCCACCGCCTGGCGCATGGAGCACCGCGGGACCAACTGGAACCTCCTGCTCACCGGTACCCGGCGCCCGGCCCGGCTCGTGCTCGCAAAGGTCGTCGTTATCGCGGTCCCCGTCGCGTTCATGCAGCTCGTTCTCGTTGGCGGCACCGTTGCCTCCGGCGTCGTTGTCCTGCGCCTTGACGGGGCCGTATCGTGGCAGTTCGCCGCCGTCGGTGCGCTCTCCGTGATCGTGGCGCTGCCCCTGATCGCGTTCCAATCCATGCTGTCGATGCTGCTGAAGTCCTTCGCTGTCCCCGTGGCGATCTGCTTGTTGGGGTGCGTCGCCAGCATAGCCGCCGTCACCTCAGATGCTCTCCACCCACTCAGCTATGCATTACCGCAGGCACTTAACACTCGCACCTTGAACCTCGGCTCCACGGCGTTCGCCGGTTCCGGCGGCCTCACTGGTGCCGACGTCGCCCCACTACTGGGGGCGGCGCTGGTCCTCACTGCCACGGCCATTGGCCTCACAACGGTTGCCATGCGCGTCATCAAACTTCGTTAGTGGATGTCATGGCGGAACCGAGAGCGCGGTTCTTGCGTTAGGACTGTCGATTCCTGAGGATCGGGGGCGCGGTCCTGCGCCCGCGCATGAGAGGCTCGAGTGTTCTCGACGCCTGGGACCCTGCCGTGCAGAATCGCCTTCCCCTGCCATTGCGGAAAGCCCATAAACCCATGTACGCCAACGGCTGCACCTATCCGCGATGATTCCTTCCGCCGTCCCATCGGACGGAGAGGGAGTGGATCGCGGCCCCGAAGATCCGCTCGTCCTATACGGGTCTTGGATGACGACATTTGTATTGCCTCCGGCCTCGGATCCTGAAGAACAATGCCTTTACCTTCTCAGCCGCTTTCACTGCCCACCCATCAGGGGCAGGAAATGCAGCACCGAATGATGAGGCAACAGAATCGGGGGTATTCGGGGCGGCGTTCGCGCTCTGAGAGACGGCACCGCCGCCGCGGCCTGTGCCGGCCATCGCCGGCTGAGGACCACCCGGCGGCACGCCCGCAGGCCGTCAGCCACGTCCTCAACGGAGCCGTAGACCCGACGCACGCCCGTCCCACCAGTCGAGATGCCGCTGAGGCGCGGGCGGGGTGTGCGCCGATGCGGCCGGTGTCAGTCGTCCAGGTGCCCGACCAGTCGGGCGGCCAGGCCCGTGTAGGTCGCGGGCGTGAGGGCCAGCAGCCGGGCCTCGACGTCGTCGGGCATCCCCAGGCCGGAGATGAAGGCGCGCATGGCCTCGGGAGTCACCCGCTTGCCGCGGGTGAGCTTCTTGAGCCGTTCGTAGGGGTCGGCCATGCCGGTCGCGCCGGCCACCGACGCCGCCCGCATCGCCTGCTGGACGGGTTCGCCGAGGACCTCCCACGTGGCGTCGAGATCCGCCTCCAGCCGGGCGGCGTCGACGTCGAGCCCGGCCAGACCGCGCCGGATGTTGTCGATCGCCAGCAGCGAGTGCCCCAGGGCGGTCCCGATGTTGCGCTGGGTGGTGGAGTCGGTCAGGTCCCGCTGGAGGCGCGAGGTCACCAGCGTGGCGGCCAGCGTCTCCAGCAGGGAGCAGGAGATCTCCAGGTTCGCCTCGCCGTTCTCGAAGCGGATCGGGTTGACCTTGTGCGGCATGGTGGAGGAGCCGGTCGAGCCCTGCGCGGCGAGGCGCTGGCGGAAGTAGCCCAGTGAGATGTAGCTCCACACGTCGGTGGCCAGGTTATGGGCGACGCGGTTGAAGCGGGCGATGTCGCAGTAGAGCTCGGCCTGCCAGTCGTGGGACTCGATCTGGGTGGTCAGCGGGTTCCAGACCAGTCCCAGCCCCTCGACGAAGGTGCGGGAGACCGACTGCCAGTCGGCTTCCGGTACGGCCACGACGTGCGCTCCGTACGTGCCGGTGGCGCCGTTGAACTTGCCCAGATACTCGGCGCTCTCGACGCGGCGCACCTGGCGGGTCAGGCGCCGGGCGAGGACGGCGAGCTCCTTGCCGAGCGTCGTCGGGGTGGCGGGCTGGCCGTGGGTGCGGGCGAGCATGGCGGCGCCGGCGTGCTCGCGGGCCATGGCCGTCAGGTCGGCGATCAGACCGTGGGCGGCCGGCAGCCAGGCCTCCTTGACGGCGGAGCGCACCGTCAGAGCGTAGGCGAGATTGTTGATGTCCTCGCTCGTGCAGAAGATGTGGACGATCTCGTGGACGGTGGGCAGGACGGTGGGCCCTCCGTCGGCACCCGACACCGACGGGTCGTCGCCCGCCGCGTCCAGACGTCGCTTGAGGAGGTACTCCACGGCCTTGACGTCGTGGCGGGTGACGGCTTCGACCTCGGCCAGCTCGGCGATCTCGGCCGCGCCGAAGGAATCGACGGTCCCGCGCAGATAGGCCTTCTCGGATTCGGACAGGTGCGGGGCGCCGGGCAGGACGTGGTGGTCCGTCAGGTGGATGAGCCACTCGACCTCGACGGCCAGGCGGGCCCGATTGAGGGCGGCCTCCGACAGGTGGTTGACCAGTGGTGCGGCCACGGCGCGGTAGCGGCCGTCGAGAGGGCCCAGGGCGATGGCGGGGGAGACGGTGGAGAGGTCGACCATGGGGTTCATTATGGGGGCGGTGCGGATCGCAGGCTCGCCGGCGAGCGCAGTGCTGGGTGCGGGAGGTGGAGCCGCACTGGTTCGAGACTGATGCCGGGCAGTGCCCGCGCGATCGATGCGGGCCCGCCGAGGTCGGCCGACGTGTCCAAATCTGCCACAAAGGACTTGTTCTGTACCATGCTGCGCACCGCAGATCGTTGAGATAACGCGGATCATCTACGCTTTCGAATGTACAAAAACGGCCTTTGTGACAGATTTGGACAATCGAGAACAATCGGGAGTCCGCCGACGGGGTGGTGCCCCGGTCCGGGGCACCGGGCGCCCGTGAGTCGAACGGGCCGCCGAGCCTTCCACCGCCCTCGCCCCGGGCTCGTCTCCGCTGTTCCGGCTCAGAACATCGGGTCCCAGCTCGGCAGCATGACGGGCTCGACCTCCAGTGCCGCGCGGACCTCGTCCGGCAGGCGGCTCGCCCGTACGACCACCTGGTAGACGTACTCATCGAACCACGAGTCGTTCATCGTGTGGAAGCCCTTCTCGCCGAGCTTGTCGCCCCAGGAGTTCTCCACACGCCAGCGCCGCGGCGCATTGTCGAGGAGGTCCACGCCCGTCAGGCACATGGCGTGGGTGAGGGCGGATTCGCGCGCCACCAGCCGCTCCGCCTTAGTCATGGACAGCTCGACCCCGTACAGGCCCTCGTAGTCGTGCAGGGCCGCGTCCCAGACGCCCGACTTCTTCTCGCGCTGCTTGGCGACATCGCAGGCGAACCACACCGGTTCACCGTCCTGGATGGCGGCGATCGCGGCCGCCTTGAGAACATCCAGAGCGGCGGTGACGTGCTCCTGGGTGGGCTCGCCCACCATGAGATCGGTGCGCTCAATACCGAACCGGGTGTTGACGGGGATCTCGGGGCGCGGGTCGTGGGCCACGACGACGAACTCCTCCAGCCCGGCCGCGTAGCGCTCGGCGAATTCGCGCGGGGTCAGCGTCCCGACGCGGTGGAAGACCTTGTCCTTGTCCCGGTACTGCCACATGAACTCGGTCGGCGGGGTGCCCAGATGGATGGCGAGGAGCCGGTGGACGTCCTCCATCGCCGCCGAGCGGACCGGCTCGGGGTCCGCCCCGGCGGCCACCGCCGCGCGCAGGCGCAGAGCCGCGCGACGCAGGACGGTGGCCAGGTGGGCGTTCATGGCGTCCGAGTCGGTCGCCGAGTGGGTGTCCGGCATGGCGGCGTGGGGGACCATCCCGTACTTGCTCACCAGTCGGGCGAACTCGGGCCACCAGCCGCCGTCGCTGATCGGCTCGCGCAGGGTCTCAACCACTTCCCGGTCGCTCAGCGGACGCTCGGCGTCGTCGACGGCGCGGTGCAGGAAGGCAGCGGCCTTCTCCAGCTTGTCATGGAAGTAGATGAAGTTCTGGCTCAGCTCCAGCGAGTCGACAGTCAGCTCTTCGATGAGGGAGGCGCGCAGGACGTTGAGGCCGGCGAAGGCCCAGCAGCGACCCGAGCGCTTCTGGTCGGTAACGATCGCGTCGGGGATGAGGTCTGAGACCGAGGTGTCGATCGAGGCGATGACCCGGCGGTCCACAGTGAGTTTCTCGACGTCTGTGGTGGCGACCGCGTTGCCGGCGACACGTGCGGCGGGATCGGCACTGACGGCGGCGTTGCGAGTGTCCACCCAGGCGGGGTCGACGGCGTGGGAGCGGGGATCGATCATGGCGAGAGGGTAGCGCGGCCGCGGCGAACCGTCCGAACCGGCCCTCTTCCCCCGGTTTCCCCTGACGGCGGGGCCGCAGTCGCTAACCTCGACCCGTGAACGAGCGACAGATGCAGTGGGAGGCGCGTTACGCCGCCGTCGACAGGCTGTGGTCCGGGGATCCCAACGACTGGCTGCCCGAGTTCGCCCTCGGCTGGGAGCCGGGCCGCGCCCTCGACCTGGGCTGCGGGGAGGGCGCCGACGCCGTCTGGCTCGCCGAGCACGGCTGGGACGTCACCGGCCTCGATCTGTCGGCCACCGCGATCGCGCGCATGCGGGCCCGGGCGCGCGATCGCGGCCTGGCGGGGCGCGTCCACGGCCTGGTTCTCGATGCCACCCGCGAACGTCTGCCCGCCGGCCCCTTCGATCTCGTCGCCGCCTTCTACGTCCACGGCGGCCCCATGCCCGGCTCACTCGAGCTGGTCGAACTGCTGACCCGGGGTGCGGTTCTTGCGGCCCCCGGGGGCCGGGTGATGACCGCCGTCCATTGCGTCAACCCGCCCTGGCACCGCCACCACGCCCGCACCTACACTCCCGCTGAACTGCTCGCGAGCCTGGCGGGGGCGACGAAGGGATGGCAAGTCGAGGTCGCTCAGGAGCGGTGGCGGGAGGTCCCCGGTCCCGACGGCGAGGCGGGTCGGCGCTCCGACGCCGTGGTCTGCCTGCGCCGCCCGGTGTGAACCGGGCACCAAGAGCCCGGCCTCCGTCCGGGCAGGGACGCCGGCCTTTCGACACTCGCGCGGGCGGAGCGGCACGCGGGCTTCCGCTCGCAGGGAGACGCGAGGGCAGGATGGGAGCATGAACGCCCATGAGTCCGGCCCGCCCGACGATGCGGCCTCGCCCGGCCGGGGGGCCGAGCACGATTCGCCCGGCCGGGGGCTTCAGCCCGAGGCGGGCCCGGGGGACGAGATCGCCGGGCCCGGGGCCGACCACGTGGATGGCGTCCGTTCGGGGAACGGGGCGGCCCTCGGCTCCGATCCGGCATCCGAACCCGACCCGGTTCCGGGGTGGATCGCCGATCTCGTTCCGGTGGCCGACGACGCCCGCGCCATCCTGCTCGCCGACCGCGTGGTCCTGGCCGCGGGGGTGCCGCTCGCCCTGGTCCTGGGCTGGGCCGGGGCGAGGCGGGACGTCGGTCATCTTCCGATATGGGCGGGTGCGCTCATGGCGGCGGCCGCCGCGGCGGTCGTCTTGCGCCCCGGGCGGGCCGCTGCGGCGCCGAGAGCCGCAGCGAGGGCAGAACCCTGGATAAAACGACGCCGTGGAAGCGAAGTAGCCATCTGTAGTTTCCTCCTTGAAACACCGTAGACAGGCGTGGGTGGAAGTGCCGTGGGAAG
>ERZ772928.257-NODE-257-length-24719-cov-5.256082_pt1 | contig 24719 bp, 22 predicted proteins | sample MGYA00511686_ERZ772928 | MGnify/ENA primary metagenome ERZ772928 (study PRJEB29015, sample SAMEA2738063) | human oral metagenome | biome: human oral; feature: human-associated habitat; material: saliva | place: China | collected 2219 ... | reverse complement strand
AAAAGCTCTATAATCTCTACAGTGGTTTTACCCACTACAGAAATTATAGAGCCAAAATAACACAAGAACACCTGAGTCGCTTGACTTAGGTGTTTTGTTTGAAATAAAATCTTTTTGAGAATTTCCTCAAGTGATAAAATCTGTCCCAAGTTTATCTATCGAAAGAAAAGACTCAGCAACTCCTCTGTCTAACTTTTACCGAAAGTAGCTCATGCTATTTAATTCTTACGATTGACTTATTTTCAATTCTATAGACAGCATCGTAATCTTCCAGATTGTAATGATGGGCAATTTCAATAATACTATTAGGCAACTGTTTTAAGACATTGCTTATTTCTTTTGAACTTGCTCCATCTAAAGAAGCCATCATCTCATCCGCTAGTAAAACCTGCTTTCCTCTCAAAATAGCACGTGCGATCTCAAGTTTTATGATTTGACCACCTGAAAAGTTATCTCCAGTTAATTCATAGTCTAATTGGTGACAACAAGCATCCCATAGTCCAATTTTTTTTAGTGTTGAAATGAGCAATGAGTCAGAATAATCTTGATAAAGAGTTAGATTATGTCGCACACTTGTATGAAAGACATAGGGATTTTGATGAATAATTGCAATATTATCTAAATTTGGAGTCAGCTCCCTTCCATCAATGCTTTTAAAAATAATTTTCCCACTATATGCCTTATCTTGCCCTGATATTAACCTAAAAAGTGTTGTTTTTCCAATACCACTATCACCAACTATAAGGTTATGCTGAGACAATGAAAAAGTAACCGTAACATCTCGAAAAATCTCTTGATTATCATAAGATTTAGTGACGTTTTTTAACTGAATTTCTTCTAAAGTATGTGTGTGAAGCCCTTTTGAAGGAATTTCTGACTCACTTCCAAATGTCAATAATTTATCTTTTATCACTTGACTTGATTGAATACTTGCAATAGCCTCCAGAATCTGTTGTAAGGGGTTAATAAGATATGTTGAAGCAGACATCATAGCAATAAGTGTAGTAATTGAATTTTGTTTCATGACAAGACCAATCACAAATGGTCCAATCAAGCCGACAGCTTTCAGAGGTCCTGTCCAAAACATAACTAAATTCTGAAGTGTATAATACTTAAATTGTGTCGTCTCCATCTCACTAAGGGTTATGAGAGTTTGCTTTACATTCTCTTTTTCTGCTTGGTTGCAAATAATCGTTTCAATCCCTTTACCAAAGTCTGTAATAGCTCTTAAATTTTTCTCTTTTGAGCTACTTAGTAATTCTCCTGACTCTTTTAACTTTCTCTTAAATATAAACTGAGGCAAAATCATCAGAAAGGCACCTACAGTAAAAAGACTACCTACAATAATATTTTGTTTGAGCAGATAAGTTACAGATACTAGGACAGAGGCACCCCACACTGGCGAGATTAGAAAAGATTGGAGGAACTCCTGGTCTACAATTCCAAGATCTTGTGTCAAGAGTGAGCAAAGCTCAGAATCGGAGATGTTTTTAGGAAAGACAGCATGATTCTTTAAAATATTTTCTGATAGGCTTACATTAAACGCTCTAATAATAGAACGAAGCAGAATATTCTCTATATACATAAAAGCGTACACAACCACCCAAAGAGAGATGCTCGAAAATGTAAAAACTATTAAATCCCAACTATCACTACTATCTATATGACCTGCCATCTGGATAATTACAGGTATTACAATGCCTTGACAGGAATAAAGAAGCGCAAAAATGATATAAAGTACCATTTCCTTCTTAGGAAGTAGCTTAATAAATTTAAGCAGTGACACAGCAACCGATTTATTTTTTTCAATAATCATTGCTTTTACCTCCTTCAATTTGATACTATTATTTTAGTTTATTAATAGTATCAACTATTGAAATTTCGGAAATCCGATAAGGTAATTTTATATGGAACAAGGTCAAAAATTTAAACAGATTCGAAAACAGAGAAAATACACTATTCAGAGACTCGCTCAAGTAGCTGGATCTGTAGCGAGTCTTTCAGACTTTGAAAATAACAAAACATCACTCTCAAATGATACTCTTTTCAAACTTTTAAAACATCTAAAAGTCGAATATAATGAATTTTTCGGACAAGAATATCTTGTGGACGAAACCTACATAAAACTTGCTAATCAATACAATCAAGCTTCAAATAACCTAAATTTTGAAGCACTGGAGCAAGTCGCAGAAAAGTTTCGCATTTTAGGAGAAACCAATTATAGTGATTATCTGATTAGTCTTTGTATTGACTGTCAGGTTTCAAAACTTCAAAACCGGTCAGTTAACCAAGATATTGCTACAGAACTTCAAAACTACTTCTTTTCTATTGATATTTGGACACTTCTCGATATTAATTTACTGAATATGGTAAAGGATATCTTCACAGAAGATGCGCTAAAAATCTACATTAAGGAATTCCTATCAATACTCAATAAAAATCCTAGAAATAATTTAGATCGAATCACTTTAGATGTTATCAGTCGTTGTATTTTCCAAATCATTCTTTACGGAAATCAAGAAGATAGTGACTACTATCTAAACGAACTAAAAACGATTCAATTACCAGACTATTTCATGTTACAAAAACTCTATCTTAAAGAACTAAAAGCCGCATACCTTTATAAATTTATCGATAAGAACATGGGAAATTCATTACATAAAGAAGTTCTCCACTGCTTGGCTTTTATGGGAGATGACGAAAATTTGAGAGAATGGGACCAAACTTTCCGTCAATTATAGACTTTATTGGATAACAGTTGTACAATGATTATATAATTTGAAAAATTTAGAAAGGAAAACAGAATGCACGAAACACATTCTCTCCGTGAGCGATTCCTTGTTTTCTTCAAGATTTTTGTGCCCATACTGATTTATCAGTTTGCCAACTTCTCGGCAGCCTTTGTGGACACTACCATGACTGGTCAATACGATGCCCTACACTTGGCGGGGGTAGCCATGGCAACGAGTTTATGGAGTCCTTTTTTCACCTTCTTAACAGGTATCGTCTCTGCCTTGGTTCCTATTATCGGTCACCATCTAGGGGCAGGTCGCAAGGATCGAGTAGCACCTGATTTCTATCAATTTCTCTATATGGCTTTAGGTCTATCACTGATCCTCTTTGCCCTCGTTTTTCTGGGGGCTCCCTTAATTCTGGGACACTTAGGTTTGGAACCTGTGGTCAGAAAGGTGGCCCTTGGTTACCTACGCTTTTTGAGCCTTGGAATTATTCCCCTTCTGCTCTTTAGCGTGGTTCGCTCCTTCCTTGATGCGCTTGGCCTCACGCGCCTTTCCATGTACCTCATGCTTTTGCTTCTACCACTAAATGGTTTCTTCAATTTTCTCCTCATCTATGGCATCGCTGGTCTACCAAAGTTGGGAGGAGCTGGAGCAGGTCTGGGAACTTCATTGGCTTACTGGGCCCTTCTCCTTATTTCCATCGCAGTTATCAGAAAGCATAAGAAGGTTAAACCCTACCAGATTGAAAAAATCCAACCCCTTGATAAGACGGCTCTGCTTGACGCACTGAAACTAGGTCTCCCCATTGGTGGAACGGTCTTTGCGGAGGTCGCCATCTTCTCAGGCGTTGGTCTAGTTATGGCCAAGTATCCATCCCTAGTCATTGCCAGTCATCAGGCGGCCATGAATTTCTCAAACCTCATGTATGCCTTTCCTCTCAGTGTTTCCAGTGCAATGGCTATCATTATTTCTTACGAATTTGGAGCTAAACGCATGGATGCGGTCAAGAGCTATAGCAAGCTAGGACGTCTAACTGCCTTAGGTTTTGCTGGTTTTACCTTGTTCTTTCTCTATTTCTTGCGCTATGATTTAGCTGAACTCTATGGACATGAACCTGAGTTTTTGAGAATGACGGCCGTTTTCATGACCTATAGCCTCTTCTTTCAAGTGGCGGATGTCTTTGCGGCTCCACTTCAAGGAATTCTGCGAGGCTATAAGGACACCAAGGTCCCTTTCTATCTCGGTGTCTTGTCATACTGGGGCATAACCTTCCCTGTTGGTTACCTTCTTGAAAAAGTTGCTGGACTAGGTCCATATAGTTACTGGATTGGCCTGATTGTCAGTCTTATCGTCAGCGGTCTTTGTTACCAATGGCGCCTAAATAGAATCGTCAAACGCTACGAATCACATCATTAAGATACCTTAAGCAGTCTAGTCAGACTGCTTTTTCTCTGCTCAAAACTTGATAATAAAGAAAAAGCCTCCTGCATATTGAAAACAGATAAACTGTTGTCAATGTACAGAAAGCTTCTTTTATGAGTGATTAGTTATATTCAGATTTTCCTGACCTATTGTCAAACTGGATCCATTAATGAAAACATAGATGTTTAATATTGAAAAAGGTATCACAGAGACCAGCTGGATCAATTAGGGCAAAATAAATCATGACTAAACCACACAGAGCTAGGAAATGATAAAGATAAACTATTTTCTCCCCTGTTTTAGGAAGTAAAAGAAAAGACCAGAACCACAAGACACAAATGGCTATTAATATGATTAGTTTATTCATCAATTCCATAATAAGCTCCGTCAAAAAGGTTTAGCACAATAAAATAGTCCTTAGGACTATCTGAATCTTATCACAAAATCTAACAAGTGCTGTCATATTCCTTTATGGAAATTGGTACTCTTTTGCTAGCTATATTTAGGTAAGTTAAGACATATAAAATCATAATTGGGAGGTTGGGAAGACTAATTATTACACAAAGTACAATAATGTTTATAGACACCAAAACTAGCAAAATCTATGGAAAAATAAGACTTTAACACTTGTCAGATTTCTCACTACTATAGTGTACTACTTTTTGGTTTGACACTTAAAACAAATTGGATAAAATTGTAAAAAAATGTAATGAAAGGTCACTTTTTTGTCCTGAACGGTTAGGTGACATTTTATGTTAGCTTTAAAAGGCTTTCCTAAATTTCTTTTACATGCAAAAGAGGTTGGTTGCAAAAGGCACCAACCTCTTTAGTTATGACATGCTTCTACTAAAAAAATCTCTTAAAACTAGTGACTAATCAATCTACTTGGTCAAGTAAGTAGGCATAGCCTTCTTTTTCCATATCGGATTTAGGCACAAATCGCGTTGCTGCACCATTGATACAGTAGCGCAAACCACCCTTGTCACTTGGCCCATCTGGAAAGACATGCCCAAGATGAGAATCACCCACACGACTACGGACCTCAATACGATCCATATTGTGAGAATGGTCTTCCTTGTAGTTGGCTACCTCTGGACTAATGGGACGAGAGAAACTTGGCCAGCCACAGGCTGAATCAAACTTGGCCTTGGAAGAAAAAAGGGGCTCACCGGTCACTACATCAACATAAATCCCTGGTTCAAAATGATTCCAAAGCGGACTCGTAAAGGCACGTTCCGTTCCATTCTCCTGGGTTACAGTATAGGCTTCTGGACTCAAGCTTTCCTTAAGCTCCTCCTGATTTGGCTTGTGATAAGTACTGGCATCAATGACTGGACTAGCTGCCTGATGGACATTGATATGACAATAGCCATTAGGATTCTTCTTGAGATAATCCTGATGGTATTCCTCAGCAAGAATAAAGTGCTGAAGTGGCAACAACTCAACCGCCAAAGGCTGACCGTATTGCTCAGAAATTTCTTGGAAAACTTGCTCGATGATTGGCAAGTCATTTTCATCGGTATAGTAAACACCCGTACGGTACTGAGTTCCAACATCATTACCCTGTTTATTTTTGCTTAGAGGATTGATAATACGAAAGAAATGTAGCAAAATCTCTCGTAATGACACCTTGCCAGCATCATAGGTCACCTGAACAGTCTCAGCATGACCCGTCTGACCGATGAGCTCATAGCGAGTCGTCTCACTACGACCATTGGCATAACCTGAAATGGCATCTAACACACCAGGCACACGAGAGAAGTACTCTTCCATACCCCAGAAACAGCCACCAGCAAGATAGATGATATGATTATTTAGATTTGACATTTTTAACACTCCCTTCACTAGATGTTTGCATCTCCACGCCTTAAGTGTAACGCTTTTTGGGAGATTTCGCACTTATGGTGACTTGGAGAGAAAAAAATCCCATCACAATTGTGATAGGATTAGTATTTTTATTCCATTTCGAAGCTTTCGCTCTTAATCTTATCAGGTAAGATCAGAGACAAAAGAATACACAAGATGGCTGGTATCAACCATGGCAGTGATGCTCCTGATAATGGTAAGAAGTTAATGAGGGCATTGAGTCCCGCAAGTTTAAACTGGCTTCCAATTACACTAAGCAAGGCAATCAGCGTGACTACTGCAACTGTCACTTGCATACCAGGTTTAGACAAGGCCACAAACTTATTAGCAATCACAATCATAACAATTGTGATTGTAATTGGGTAAAGAATCAAAAGTACTGGTACTGAGAAAGCAATGATATTGTTAAGTCCCAAGTTGGCAATCGCAAACCCAATCAAGGTAAAGATAATGGCGTAAGCCTTGTAAGATACTTTCGGAAATGCCTTGTGGAAGAATTCCCCAGTCGCAACGATAAGTCCTGCTGTTGTTGTGAAGCAAGTCACTGTCACCATAATAGCTAGGAAAATCTGTGAAATCGGACCAAAGATAGCCTGAGTTGCATTCGATAGAACAGCTGCTCCAAGGTTAGCACCTTCTCCCAAAGTTGATGTATCAAGTGGGAAATGGTTACCCAAGAATGCTAAACCTAAGTATAAACCTGAGAACATCAATCCAACCAGAATACCTACAACCCAAATTGTTGAGATGTACTCTTTTTTAGATTTAAAGCCTAATTGATTGAGGGTTACTACTGCCACTACACTAAAGGCTACCGAAGCCAAGGCATCTAAAGTATTGTACCCTTCCAAGAAACCATTACCAAAGGCTGAGGCTTTATAAGCTTCTGTTGCAGTATGTGTGCTATGACCACCATATTTAAAGGCACCAACTACCACCAAAATAACGATTAATAGAGCAAAAATAGGTGTAAGGATTCGACCAATACTATCTAAAATCTTAGAAGGATTCATTGCAATCCATAAAGCCAAGGCAAAATAAACGGCTGTGAAGGCAAGTAACCATAGACTAGTATGACTATTACCGACCATTGGTGCAATACCAATTGAAAAAGCTGTCGCTGCTGTCCTTGGAATGGCAAAGAATGGTCCAATAGACAAGTAAAGCACTGCCAAGTATAACAAGGCAAACTTAGGTGAGATTTTTTGAGAAATCTCGTGAATATACCCCTTCGGATTTAGAGTCCCAATAATAAGTGTTAGAATTGCAATTCCGACACCAGATAGGACAAACCCTGCAATGGCTGGCCAGAAATGACCTCCAGATTCAAAGCCTAGCTGAGGAGGGAAGGTTAGGTTTCCCGCTCCAAAGAACATACCAAACAGCAAAAGGGCTGTAAGGCCTCCTTTTTTTAACATAAGTTACTCCAATCTAAAACAAACAAGACATGACGTCCCAAAAGGAAAGGGCTTGTTTATTAATATTTTTAGTCAACTTCACCAGTATGACATGATTAATTTGAAAGTTCAAGCTATTGAAACTTATTCACAAAGGTTTTTAAAATTTCAAATATTCTGTCTGATTGGATGAAAAAACTAGACAAGATTCTTATCTCGTCTAGTTTAACGACTTAAATTATGGGTGACTAACAATCAGTTCAAGATTTCCCTTGATTTCCCAAGCTTGAACATCGCTAGGTAGAATGAAATGGCTACCTTTTGTAATGTCGTAATCTTGCCCGTCTACTTTAAGACTTCCTTGGCCATCAAGCACACTAAACAAACTGTAATCAGCGGTCTTTTCAAAATCAGCCTTACCTGAAATTTCCCATTTGTAAACAGCAAAAAAATCACTTGCCACTAGGAGCGTTGATTTGAGGTTGTCTACTTTTGTTGTGACTGGGCGACTGTTGGCAGGTTCTCCGATAGTAAGCACGTCGATAGATTTTTCCAGATGGAGCTCACGCAAGTTTCCTTGGTCATCTTTACGGTCAAAATCATAAACACGATAAGTCGTATCACTAGATTGTTGCGTTTCAAGAACCATGATACCTGCACCAATAGCATGCATGGTACCACTAGGCACATAGAAGAAATCTCCTGCTTTAACTGGAACCTTGGTCAAGAGATTTTCCCAATCCTTACTTTCAATTTGCTGGCGCAATTCTTCTTTTGATTTAGCATTGTGACCATAAATGATTTCTGCACCTGGTTCGGCAGCAATGATATACCAACACTCTGTTTTACCAAGCTCACCTTCATGTTCAAGTCCATAAGCATCATCTGGGTGGACCTGAACTGAAAGCCAATCATTGGCATCCAAAATTTTCGTCAAAAGCGGGAAGACAGGTTCCTGACGATTGCCAAACAATTCACGATGCTCTGCATAAAGCACATCCAAAGTTTGACCAGCATAACGACCATTCTTAATCGTCGATACACCATTTGGGTGGGCTGAGATAGCCCAGTACTCTCCAACATGGTCGCTTGGAATATCGTAGCCAAAGACATCACGCAAATGTGTGCCGCCCCAGATTTTTTCTTGCATAACTGATTGTAAAAATAATGGTTCAGACATAATTACTCCTTTTTCTAGGAACGAGAGGCCTTAACATTTTTGGGAATTCAAGAAAAGGTGTTGACTCTCTTAGAGATTAACAGTGAAGTCTTACATAAAATAACCAATCTCTTTAAGTTACCAGACTTCTGATTCTCGAAAAATTTAGGCAAATTCTGATTGTAGATTACCTCAATTATAAGCATAATTTGTGAAAAATTCAACAAGCCTTAAAGAAATCATAATATTTTGGCTTAATGACAGCAAGTTATTTTAACAGCAAGTTATTTTAATAGTAAAATACCTTCTAAAGTCCTACCCATTCCATCATTTTCAGGATAGACTGATTGCATTTATAGATTTTTTAACCTATAATACTAGAAAGATTTTATGAAAGGTAACCTGTCAATGAAATTCTATTCCTATGACTATGTGCTAAGTCAGATTAGCCAACAAAACTGGGTCATGGTCGCCATTTCCACTGTGTTAATTCTTGTGACTGGTGTGTTTGCTTTTAAGGCCTACAAAGACAGACATGATACTAAGTTTCGTGAACTCTCTATCATTTCTATTTTAACCTTGGTGGCTATTGTCCTTATTGCTATCAGCAATTTCCAAACTAATCAGACCAATGATAACCAGTTCCGAGCATCTCTTCATTTTATCGAAGTCATTTCGAAACAATTAGATGTTAAAAAAGAGGATGTCTATGTCAATACTTCTGCTGCCACTGATGGAGCTATCGTAAAAGTTAAAGACAACTACTACCGTGCCATTGCAGGTTCGGATCCCGATAGCTACTTGCTAGAACAAATAAAACTTTACAAGTCTGATGTTGAACTCGTGGAGGTTAAAAAATGACATCTTTTTATCTTACTGTTGCAATTAAACTAGCTTTGGGGCTTATTTCACTCGTCTTTGTTATCAATTTAACAGGTAAAGGAAACCTAGCACCTAGCTCAGCTACTGACCAAGTACAGAACTTCGTCCTTGGTGGAATCATCGGTGGAACGATTTATAGTAGCTCAGTTTCCATCCTCCAATATATCGTGATTTTGATTATTTGGACAATTTTGATTTTGCTACTTAAATGGCTAAACACCAATATTCGCTTTATCAAACACTTGATTGACGGTAAGCCAACAGTCATCATCAACCATGGTAAGTTGGACCCTGAAGCTTGTCGTGCAAAAGGACTCTCTGCCTCTGATGTAGCTTTGAAACTTCGTTCTCAAGGAATTTTCCAACTTAAAGAAGTGAAACGTGCTGTAATTGAGCAAAACGGCCAATTGATTGTGGTTCGTGCGGGTGATGAAAATCCGAAATACCCAATTGTCACAGATGGCGTTGTTCAGTTGGAAATTCTTGACAGTATCGGAAAATCTGAAGCATGGTTAAATGAAGAGCTTCAAAAAATGGGATATGAAATCGTTTCGGATATCTTTATTGCTGAATACGATAAAGGAAACATTAATGTCGTGACTTATTAAACAAATCACTTGCATTACGGTCTAAGATTTTCTACAATGGTCTCATCATAAAAAAGGAGGTACTATCATGGGTATCGAAGATAAATTAAATCAAGCTAAAGGCGCTCTTAAAGAGGGTGCTGGTAAACTGACTGGCGATAAAAAGACTGAAATCGAAGGTGCGGTTGAAAAAGTTGTAGCAAAAGCAAAAGACGGTATCGAAGATGTTAAAGAAGGCGTTGAAGGTGCTGTTGAAGGCCTTAAAAATGCTTTTTCTAAAAAATAATAATAAATAAACAGAAGCTCTTTTCCTTTTTTTGAAGAGGGCTTCTGTTTTTCTTTATGTTCTTAACTAGAATTACTTACGAGAATGCTTGCTTCCTTTAAGTGCAAATGATGTTGTCATAAGTACGGCTCCTAATGCACCTAATCCCAAGCTGCTCACATCACCAGTATCTGGTAACGTTGATTTGGTTTCTTGGCTACTTTGTGAACTTTTAGCAGACTGGGTAGCCTTAGAGCTTATATTTTGTTTTTGAGCAAGATTAGTTTGTACAACTGGTCTAACATTTTCCTTTTGACTTAAGCCAGACTGACCTTTTGATGCTTCAGAAGTTTGATTTTGAGTCTGAATCTTATTCGTCTTGTCAGCAGTCTCTCCGTCAAGTTGTTGGGCACTACTTGTCTCATCAGTCCTTGCCTGTGCGAGTTCTACCTCTACTGACTGATTTGCCACTGCTACTTCAGATATAAGTGATCGTACTTCAGGCTCTGCAGCTCTAGTCGTTGATGAGCCTTGACCTGATGGGCTTGTGCTTCTTGCTGTTGCTGAAGTCGTTGCATCTGCTTGGTTCGCATTAGTTGCTACTGAATTGCTAGCAGTCGCAGAGGCTGAGGCATTCGCAGTTGGAGACATTGTGACACTAGCAGTCGTAGAAGTTGTGGTACTCACATTTGGAGACGTTAAGCTACTTGTTTGACTAGCAAAGTTTGGTGGGGTAGGAAGTCCAGTATTAGCCGTCTGGCTTGTTGAACTTGTACTACTTGTGCTAGTTGTATTCTCAGAACTTGTCGAAGCAGATTGGCCCCATGGTGTGCTAACGCTTCCGGTATTGGTAGAGCTTCCACCATAGCTAGTCGGTCCGCCGTAGCCTCCGAAGTTATCAGACATTGAACTATTACCAAAACCACCACCTGGGAAGCCGCCCATGCCACCAGCACCAGGACCATTGTTTGTGCCTTCTTCAGTAGCTGTTGCAGTCACACTAGTACCACTCGATGTCGTAATGGTATAGGCTTCACCCGAAGCTAGACTCTCAGTACTAAAGACCACATTTCCAAATTAAGTTGTTGCTGTTGTGGTCGCTACAACATTTCCAGAACTATCTGTAACTGTGATAGTATCTCCAGCACTACCAGAGATGTTGGCCATGATATAAGACTGGCTTGAACCCGTTGTAAAGGCCTGAGCCATTCCTTGGTTACCTATGGCCCAAACGGTACCGCCAGAAATAATACCTGTTCCATCGTAGTCGATAGCAGCATTATCTGCACTTGTCTGAGCGACGTAGAGAGAACCACTTTTCACTGTCACATTGCCGTTACTGTCGATACCATCACCATCTGCCAAGATAGTTACCGTTGCACCGTCAATATTGATGCCCACTTCATTTTCCAAGTCAGAAGTCGAATTGGTTAAGCTTGAAGTATCAGCACTGTCCTTGGTCGTCCACTCAGTGGCGTTAATACCATCATCACCAGCAGTGATATCAACGGTTCCACCTGTCAAATTGATATAACGCCCTTCAAGGCCTTCGTCACCTGCTACAACTGTTACTTTAGAATTGCCTTCGACAGTCAATTCATCCGTAACCGTAATACCTTTGTCAGTTGCATTAATGGTTACCGTTGAGTCGGTAATCGTCAAATCACCACTGTTCACATCTGTTTCGTCTTCGACCTGAATACCGTCATCGGTTGCTGTGATATTAACTGTGGCATTTTTAATGGTAACAGCTGTCGTCGCATTGATACCGTCTTTAGCCTCTGACGTCAAATCAAGCGTTACTGAATCAACAGTCACACTATCAGCCTTGATGGCGTGCTTTTCAGTACTTGAAAGGGTAAGGGTGCTTCCAGTACCACTCGTGATTGTTAAGGCACCAGCGGCTTCAATCGCATTAGCAGACGTCGAAGAAATAGAACTGTCTGAAAGGACATTAACAGTCAATTCTGCTGAAGAATTGGAAGTAATAGACGAATCCGTTAAGGTCACACCATCCAGGTAGATCGTCACCGGATCAGTCACGCTACCTGACACAATAATGGTATAGCTTGAACCATTTCCGGTCAAAGTGTATGATCCTGCTTGATTGATGGTAATTGTCGTTCCATCAACTGTGACAGTACCGCTATCACTTGTTACCACGGTTGTTCCATTGAAAGTAATCGTTGTCGTTGAGCTTTCTGAATCAGTACTGCTAGACTCAGTTGTCGTCGTTTCAGTAGCTGAATCTGAGGCGCTGTTGGTTAACACTGAAGCTGTTTCAGATGCAGTGGCTTCAGTGGTGCTTGAGCTTGTATTAGAGCTAGTGTTTTCGTCTGCATTGTTCGTTTCAGATGCTGAGGTTTCACTAGTTGTGCTTTCAGCAGTTTCAGAAGAACTTGCTTCTGGAGTTGCGGAAGTACTTGAATGATCAGATGTTTCACTGCTTGTTGATGTAGCAGTCGTGTTCTCTGTCGTACTTGTTGTTGACGAATTAGTGTCCGAAGTTGAATCCGTCGTTGAAGTTGCAGTTGAAGTACTTGTAGCCGATTCTGTGCTTGTTTCAGTAGTGCTTGACGAATCTTCTGTCTGCACACTTTCTTCAATTAAATCAGCAGTGGTTTCACCCGTCGTAACCGTTGAGAGCGTTGAATCAGTGTTCGTCTCATCGGCTGAAGCCTTATTTTCATTTAAGACAACAGAGCTTCCAAAAATTAAGCTCGCTACTAGAACTGAACCTGCAGTTTTCCATTTTGATGATTTTTTAATGGCATAACGTTCTTGTGTTTGTTTTGTATCTTTGTATGTCATATATTCTACCTCTTTCTTACTTTTGAGATACCTCTATTAAACACAAGAAACCTAAGACAAGACTTAAAGAAAGGTTAATCTTTCCTTAAAGTAAAAAAGTCCCCAAGATATTGGGAACTTTCAATCTCTAGGATAGACCACTCTAAATTCTTCCAAAACAACCAGACTTTCCTGACTAAAATGTAATCCAACCTCTTCTAACCAATTGCTAAAGAGATTCTCATGAAGCTCTTGCCAATAAGTTAGCCCACGGTCTCCTTCACCTTCCTTGTAGGCATGGTCTTTAGAAACCTCTTTAAATGGGATGACCTCAACTTTCGTCGTTTCAATAATACAAATAGCATTCTCCTTACTATCAAGGATAACGCTCAATTCATTTTCCTTGGGCAAGGGGACCTAGCTAACTGCATACAAGTCGAAAGGTGAGCTAGTTACTGTCTTTTGTCCCATAAAAATCAAATTGCGAGATAGTCTGTCTCTACTCCAAATATCAAAAAATGATAGGCCAAAAGGGCTCTACCATTTTCATCTTAATACTTAGAATGTTTGTAACCGTAAAAGGCATAGATAGCTGACCCAATTAGCACTGCCAAACCAAAGGCTAACCATGTCTGCCAACTGTACTGACTCATAAAGGAGAGGCAGACGATAATTGAAATAATGGGCAAGACAGGAACAAATGGAACCTTAAACTCATCCTTCTGTGGCAAACCCTTGTCCTTACGAAGAATAATGAGGGCAATAGCCAAGAGGACCAAGTAAGCCAAGGTCGCAATGTTAACCAAGGATGCCATATTGGCCAAAGAGAAGATACCTGCTGAGATAGCCGACAAAACGCCTGTCAAAAGCGTCGCATGATGTGGAACCTTATTAGTCTTTGAAACCTTTTGGAAGGTTTGAGGAAGGAAACCATCACGCGCCAGGCTATAAACCATACGGCTAAGGGCATAGGCCATTGAGATACATACCGTAATCAAGGTCATAATAGCAACCACAGAGACATAGTTCGCCGCCCAAGAAATACCGATATAGCGAAGGGCATAAGCCACGGCATCATCAACATTCAACTTGGTATAGTGAACCACTCCTGTCAAGACCAGCGAAACCACGGCATAAAGTGAAGCTACGATAATCAAGGCAAGAACGATACCTCGAGGAACGTTCTTTTGCGGCTCTTTAATCTCGTCTACTGTCATAGAGATAGACTCGAAACCAAGGAAACCAAAGAACATGAGAGAGGCACCCGCCATAATTCCTGTCTTTCCTCCATAAATTTGCCCAAAGCCAAATGGTGCAAAATCTGCCCAGTTGCTAGGATTCAAATGGAATAGACCCACTAAGACAAAGACCGCTAAGGCTGAAAATTTGAGTACTACCAAGAGAGAGTTCAAACGTAAAGCCTGTTTAGAATTCATGAGAAGAAGAGCCGTCACCAAGACCAAGACCAAGACTGGCAAGAGGTCAATGTAAGTGCCTTGACTGGGATTGAAAGGTCCACTGATGGCTTGAGGTAACTTAAGACCAAAGCTAGCCAGTAGCCCCTTGAGGTAGGCACCCCAACCAGAGGCAACACTGGATACGGCATTCATAAAGACAATCATGGTCAACCAGCCACCCATCCAAGCAGGATACTCCCCCCAGACAGCATAGAGATAACCATAAACACCACCAGCCGATGGGTAACGTGAGGCAAACTCAGCAAAGAAAATAGCTGACATCCCAACACACACGGCTGAAATCAAGACCGAAATAATCAGGGCAGGACCAGCTAGAGTCGATGCCGCGGTACCAGTAATCGTAAAGATTCCTGTCCCAACCATGGCACCGATTCCCAGAAGGACTACATCCCTAAGGGTCAGATGTCGTTTCATCTCAGTCTGAGCGAGACCAACATCCTTTTTACGAAAAATACTCATTTTTATACTCCATTTTTTGCGAAATACCGAACTATTATACCATATTTCTTGGCCTAAAAGGGCCTCTTTCTGTATTTTTATACTTTTATTGTTGAATGCTATGCCAAAAAATGAGGACTCCCAGTGGTTGCTTTTTAATTTTACATACATCTCTATCAAAAGAAACTTGCTAAAGTGGTTCTTTAGCATTCATTTTGTTTCTAAAATCTTTATTTCGAAAGAATTTTCAATTTTTAGAAAAAACATGAAAATATTATGAATGCGTTTGATTCTTCTAATGAAAGATGTTAGAATGGTGGCATTAAAAGGAAAAGGGGAACTTTTATGGAAAATAAAGTTCATTTTAAACTTCATAAAGTGAAAAAACAATGGGTTACCATTGCCGTATCTGGTTTGGCACTTGGTGCCTCATTGATTGGAGTTGGTGTCTCTGCCGACGAACAAGCTGCGAATCAAGTCACCTCAGCAAGCACACCTGAGAGCGTCAGCCAAGATCCTGATTTTGTCGTCACAGAAACAACTGTAGATACGACAAAAGCTGATCAAGTCGAAACCAATAACGCAACTGATACAACTGCTACTGTCACAACTGATAAGCAGCTAATCCTTAAAGAAGACCAAGCAAGTAGCACTTACATTTTGTCTAGTGGCGAAACAAGAACTACCACTTCAACTTCAGAAGCAGCTAGCACAGCTACTGACGTAAACAGTCAAGCACCAGAATCTGTTGAAACTGCTATCATTTCTGGTGGTCAGTTCAAAAGCGATGCTGAGGGCAACTGGTACTACCTTAAAGACGGGAAAAATCTGACAGGTGCCCAAAACGTTGACCATTTCGACCTTTATTTCCACGAGGACGGAAAGCAAGCCAAAGGTGAGATTATCACTGAAAATGGACAATCTTTCTACTATGACAAAGCCAATGGACGTAAGGTAACCAATACCTCTATCAACATCGACGGTCAAGCCTACAATGCTGATGCCCAAGGTCGTTTGACAGCAGTTCTCCCTGAAACGAACAAACGCAACCAGTTTATCGAAGATAATAACCACAACTGGTATTACCTCGGCAAAGATGGCAAACCCGTCACTGGTGCTCAGAACATCGATGGCTTTAACCTCTACTTCCACGAAGATGGTCGACAAGCTAAAAACGAAATCGTTACTATTAATGGTGATAGCTACTATTTCGATAAAGACAATGGTCGTCGTGTGACAGGTCTCTACTACGTTGATGGTGCTAATCACAAATACTCAGGCTATTACTACTTCGACAAAGATGGCAAGATGGTTAAAGATGATTTTGTCACTGAAAATGGCAACACCTACTATTTTGATGCTACTGGCTATCAACCTAATTTTGTCTTTGTTTCGGATAAAGCTGGGAATTGGTATTACATGAGTGACTTCAAGGCAACTAAAGGCTTCTCAGCCCCATTTGGTTTCCAAACCGAATTCCTAGATCGTAGCCAAGCTGACTACAAGACAAGTGTTCAAAACCTAAACGGTCAACAGTATTACTTTGATCCTAAGACTGGTATCATGGTAACCAATCGTTATATTTCTGACGACAAGGGTAATTGGTATTACTTTGGTAAAGATGGTAAAGCACTTCACGGTTTTCAAACGGTAGACGGTAGCCTTCACTACTTCAATGACAATGGTCAACAAGTCAAAGGAGACTTCCTTTACTACTATAACGATATCTATTATTTCGATAAAGACAATGGAAATCCCGTAAAAAACCAATTCGTTAATAGAGATAACTCTTGGTACTACTTCGGAGCTGATGGTAAAGCCGTATCTGGTTTCCAAACCATTAACGGACAGAACCTATATTTCCACGAATATGGCGTCCAAGCCAAGGGACAACTGGTTACCGTTGACGGCAAAACCTACTATTTCGACCCAAATACAGGTGACAAGTGGGTTAATCGTTCACTTACCTTAAACGGTATGGTCTATAATTTTGACAATAATGGTGTGGCGACCACTAAAGCTGACCAAACAACAAATCGAAACCAATTTGTTAAAGGTACTGATCAAGAATGGTACTACTACGATGCTAACGGCAAAAAGGTCACTGGTTTCCAAACTATTAACAAGGACCTCTACTACTTTAACGAGAAGGGCCAACAAGTTCGAGGAGGTATTTTCAACCTAGGTGATAACTACTACGTCGCCAACAAAGATACTGGTGCTGTCCTACGTAATGCCTTCTACCATGATAAATCTACTGGTCGTTACGGTGACTTCTCTGAAAACATCTACTACGCTGGCAATGATGGTGCCTTCAAGACAGGCTGGTTAGAAGTCAACGGTAACCGTTACTACGCTAGCGACTATTCTGATGACAACACCCCAAAAGGAAACCTCTACACAGGAGTTCATAACTCAAAACTCTTTAGTCCAGATGGGAAACTCTTGACAAACGGTCTCTATCCTGAGTTCAAGCGCACTGGTGAAAATGCTTATGACCTTGAAGGTGTCTATGTCACAGATACCGACGGTAATATCAAAGAAGGTCCTTATCAGTATGATGGCAAGATTCTTGGATCAAAATATAGTAGCGTCCGCCAATCACAATGGTCAACTTTTGATGAATGGGATATTCTTAATGGACACCTCTACCATTTCGACTCAACACCTATGACCTTCACAGCACCAAATGGCCAAAAAGTGACCACAAACGTTGCCATTGCAACAACTAACAAAGCCCTTACCTATCGCGGTGTAACCTTTAATTTTGATGCCAAGGGTATTGATGCGACAAAAGAAAAAGCCATCCACTTTGACCAATTGAAGACGGATCCTAGCGGTACAAGTTATCTCTATGAAAATGGCCAAAAAGTCACTGGTTTGAAGACCTTTGATGGCGTCAGTTACTATTTCTATGAAGATGGCCGTCAAGCCAAAGGCACAGAGGTTACAATCAACGGTAAAACTTACCAATTTGACCAACTGACTGGTATCATGACACGCAACGCCTTTTCAAAATCATATAATTACGAAGGTTCTCCACGTTTTCCATACTACCCAACACGCTACTATGGCAACGATGGAGCTGCTCTGACAGGTTGGCAAACCATAAACGGCAAGGACTACTACTTCCGAGATAGCGGAAACCTTGAAACAGGACGTTTTGTCATCGGGGACAGAGCTTACAATGCTGATGACAATGGCGTGGTTGCTGACCGCAAGGGTGAACCTGCCTACCGCAATCGTATTGTCTACGATAAAGGCGACAACTACTATTACAATGATAAAGGTGAGAAAGTTACCGGCTTCCAAGAAGTTGACGGCAAGGTCCTCTACTTTGACGCTGAAGGCAAACAAGTCCTAGGACGCTTCGTCACAGTCGATAACCATACCTACTATTTCGATCCTAAAACAGGTGAAAAATACACAAACCGCTCTGTCCTCATCGACGGTAAACTCTATACCTTCGATAAAGATGGACATGTCGTGTCTTAAGATGAGATGAAACCTGAAACCGAGACGAAAGTCTTGGTTTTTGTATGGGAGTTAAGTACCATATAAACTAACATTACATTTAGGAAACTAAAAATAGGCTGAGAAATAACCTCAGCCTATTTTATTTATACAAGAATTATATACTCTAATTATAACTTATCAATGATGAATCAAATCATATATTCCAAATCGTAACTAGCATCAGAAAGAATACGTGCCAAAAATTGTTGTGTACGTTTTTCTTTTGGTCTGTAAAAAATGTCTTTTGGACTCCCCTCTTCGATGACATGACCACCATCCATGAAAACGACATGATTAGCTACATCTCGTGCAAACCCCATCTCATGAGTCACAACTACCATTGTTGTTCCTTCATGAGCAAGTTGTTTCATGACATCCAGAACATCCCCAACTAGTTCTGGATCAAGGGCCGATGTTGGTTCATCTAACAAGATAACCTCCGGCTTAACTGCTATAGCCCTGGCTAAACCAATACGTTGTTGTTGTCCACCTGAAAGTTGTGATGGGTAGTAATCTTTAAAATCCAGAAGACCAACTTTTTTAAGTGCTTCTTCAGCAATCTGTTGTGCTTCACTTTTGGGAACTTTTCTAGCAATCACTAAACCTTCTAAGATGTTCTCAATAGCAGTCTTATTGGCAAATAAATTGTAATGTTGGAATACAAAAGCCGTTTTCTTTCGGATATCCAAAATCTCTTTTTTCGACAATTTGTCCAAAGAGTAATCCTTACCAGCAATTGTTAATTGCCCTCCATCTGCATTTTCCAAATGATTAAGGCAACGTAAGAAAGTTGTTTTTCCTGAACCTGATGGTCCCAAGATGACAACCACATCTCCCTGTTTCACTTGTAGATTAACATCAACAAGAACCTGACGATCCCCAAATGTTTTTGATATATGTTTAGCTTCTAGCATAGTGACTCCCTCTATGTAAATTGCAATTTTCTTTCTCCAAGGTTAAAGAGAACTTGAATGATACCACAAATGATTAAATATAAAATGAAGATGACAAAATAAGATTCAAAATATTGATATCCATATGCTGCTTCAACTCGTGCAATTGCGGTAATATCTTTTATCGTCATAACAAAGACAAGTGACGTTCCTTTCACAATATTGATAACTAAGTTACACAAATTGGGAAGAGCAGACTTAAGTGCCTGAGGAAAAACGATTCTCAGATAAGCTTGTCTTGTTGTTAAACCTATGGCTTGTGCAGCTTCTAGTTGACCTTTATCAACAGTTTGTAATGCTGATCGAATGATTTCCGATAAACTTCCTGTCGTCATCAAACTATAGATAATAAAAGCATAGTAAAGCGGATTAACTTTGAAGACATCTATATGACTCCCAATTCCTTTAAAAAACTGATTTAACAAACTAGGGAACAAACTATAAAAGAATAAAATTAACAGAATTGGAGGTGTTGCACGAATAAATGCAAGATAAACAATTGAAAAAGTCTTGACACCTCTCAACTTATAAATCTGCCCTAAAGCGAGAAATAAAGCAGGTAGAAAACTCAATAAAATAGCTACAACCATGATTCCCAGCGTTACCGGAACACCATATAAAGCCTTGATAAAGGTATCTATAATAAAAGTAATATTCATTTTTTACCTCTCTTTTACACTCAATTGTTGTTCTGTTATCCTAGAAATCAACGATAGAATTAACGCTATTCCCCAATAAACAAGGGCAACAGCTGTATAAGTCTCCAAAGAATAATTTCCTAAATGGCGACTAATCAAAAGATTCCCTTTGCCCATAACATCAATAAATCCAATTGTATAAGCCAAAGCTGCATCGCGCATAAGATTAAGTATAGCTGTTGTAATATTTGGTAAAGCAACCTTAAATGCTTGAGGGGCAATAATTCTTACAAAGGTTTGTTCAGAAGTAAGCCCAATACTAAGCCCAGCCTCTAATTGTCCTTTAGGAATTGCTTGATAAGCCGCTTTAAACACTTCTGATATCATTGCTGAGAATAGGAGAACCATGGTCACAAGAACGAATATCAATTTGGACCAATTATTAATATCTAATCCCAACCACCAATTAAGAAATTCTGGAACTCCGTAAAATACCAAGAATAATAGCACAATAGGTGGGGTACAGCGTAAGATAAAAACATATCCCTTAGCTAAATTCTCCAAAGCTTTATCCTTGGAAAGGCTTGCCCAAGCAATTAATCCTCCTAATAACGACCCAAGTAAAGTCGTTAATAGGATAACCAATAATGTCATTGGTAAGCCCTTTATGACTTCAGGTAATGCTCCAAAAACTTTTGAAATGTCATAATTGACCATATTTTCTCCTAACTAAACTCACTTCAGAAGCTTATCAAAACATCATACTTTTACGACGTTACAATTTACTTATTTGTCTACGTATGAGAAGACATCCTCACCAAAGTATTTTTTAGATAACTTTTCAAGTGTACCGTCTTCTTTTAGTTCCTTGATAGCCTTAGTATATTCTTTTGAAAACTCTTCGTTCTTACTATCTCGATGGAAGAGTGGGTAAGTCGGAATACCTTTATATGGGAACCAAGTTAACTTATCCGCATATTGATGATAAGCACCATCCTTATCAGTTACAGCCTTTTCAAAAGATAATTTAATATCAAAGTAAGCATCGTAACGATTTTCCAAAACCCAAGCATAGGCATCTGAAACTTGGAAAGATTCCGCAGATGTTAACTCGATTGGTTGATCTTTATGCTCATCGTTGTAGTCTTTGATAACATTCCACTGAGCATTTTGTGGTGAGATTGGCACCAAGCGACCATTTTGTTTTGCAAAATCAGAGATATTCTTATATTTATCTTTATCATCCTTACGAATGGTAAATCCAATAATACTTGCTCCAATTGGATCTTTAGGAATAATAAATTTTTTAGCACGTTCATCTGTGTACCACGCGCCCTTCGTACCGATGTCATATTTACCTGACTCTAAACCAATCAAAAGATCATCATCACTTGTTCCGGTATATTCAAATTTGTACTGTGGAAGCTTTTTATCAATTTCCTTTAATACAGCTACCTCATAGCCATCAGAATTACCATCCTTATCAACAAAATCATAAGGAACATAGTTTTGAGTATGGGCAACTTTTAATGTTGTTACCTTTCCAGAGTCTGATTTTGCTTTTTTATCTCCTGTTAAGCTACGTCCAATAACTGTAGCCCCAATAAGTGCTACAACAACGGCTCCACCAATAATCCATGTCTTTTTACTCATATTAATCTCTCCTTTTTCTTACAAAATTGCTGCTTCACGTACCCATTCAATACGCTCATTGTTAATATCACTTGGAATCGTGCAATCAGCACCAATGATTAACCCATGGGTTCCAGTATCAGCAATAATCTCCCTAACCTTTTCTTGAATAGCTTTTTTAGTTCCAGTATATAGAAGACCGTCTTTTCCATTTTCAAATCCTCCAAGAACTGTGCGACCTCTAAAAATGTTAAGACCTTTTGCCAAACTAATTCCTTCAGGACCGACCGCCCAATTAACTACCTGAGCAGGATAATCTTTAAAGAGTTCGATGTTATTACGGGCTCCTTCGTAACCGCAAATATGTAGAATATTATGTCCTTTGGCTCCATTAGCTGCTTCTAAAACCTTTAATTCACTTGGAGCAATGATTTCTTTATAAATTTCAGCGCTAACTCGCTCATCTTGAATACTTTGAACACTGAGGTAAATACCATCAGCACCTGCTTCTTCAATCACCCTCTGACTAAGACTCGCAATGTCTTCGCCAATAACATCTAAAACATGCTTCAAAGCTTTTCGGTTTTCCACAATGTAATCTGCGATAAGATCATCGCCACCTGAAACTTTTCCAACTAACCATTTTAAATAAGTAACCGGAGCGAAGATATTGTAAATTGCAACAATATCTTCAGGAAAATCAGCAATCAGACTTTTTACAAGATCAACTTGTGCAGAAATCCAAGGATGATTTGCACCTAAAGGTTCAATCGTTTGCAAATCACTGATTGACTTAAAATCTTTAAAAGCAGGTTGTGGGTATGCGAAGAAACCATCACTCATCAATTTAACAAAATCAGGTTTGACTTCTTCAATAAATTTTTTATGACCAGCTTTATTTTTATCAATAATTTCTGGATTTTCAAAACCATGTAACCACTCGTCTTCAGTAGTAAAATGATGCCAAAATCCTACTGGGACACGATCAACACTTTCTCCACGAAATGCTTTCAAAACTAACTCTCTTTTTTCTGACATAAGAAACTCCTTTTCTTTTATCCTAAAATCAACAACTCAATGAATTCACCTAAAATACTATAATCTCTTATTATCATTGGTTGCTTCAAAACTGAATGACATTATCTTATCAGAGATTATCACATCCGAAAAATAAAGAAATGTTATCCCTAGCCATAAATAAAATTTATGATATAGTAATCTAAATTACGTTAAATCCTATTGTTACTTCTTTTAAGCATATATACCTACATAGTATTATTACCATCAGCTATAAGTAATTCTTAACACCAAGATAGAGAATTACTATCACAAACATCATTTAGTCTCTAGTCTTCCTGGAGAATCACTTCTCTGACTAACTTTGCTATAATAGTCTCAAACAAATAAAAGGAGATTTTCTATGACATCCTTATACGATTTTACAGTTTCAGATCAAGCTGACCAACCCGTGTCTCTCCAGGACTATAAGGGCAAGGTCGTCTTAATCGTCAATACAGCAACAGGATGTGGTTTGACGCCACAATATCAGGGCTTGCAGGAACTTTATGACAAATACAAAGACCAAGGATTCGAGATTCTTGATTTTCCTTGTAATCAGTTTATGGGACAGGCACCTGGTAGTGCCGAAGAAATCAATAGCTTTTGCACCCTCAATTACCATACAACCTTCCCACGGTTTGCCAAAATCAAGGTCAATGGTAAGGAAGCAGAGCCGCTTTTTGAGTGGCTTAAAAAAGAAAAATCTGGACACCTTGGGGCTAGAATTGAATGGAACTTTGCTAAGTTTCTGATTAACCGTGAAGGTAAAGTCGTAGAACGCTTTTCTTCCAAAACTGATCCACTAAAAATGGAAGATGCTATCAAGGTTCTTCTTAATAACTAAAAATAAAACGAGAGTAAAACTAGAACGACAATCACTGACTGTCGCTAGTTCTGCTCTCGTTTTCTGCGTTAAGAAAAATAGTATAGAAAGAAATTTCGCTTTATTTTAGAACAAAGCTGTCAATGCTGTAATTAAACCAAAGACGATACCTGGCGCATTTGCAGCAGCAAGGGGAAGGTCACGTTCTTTTTTAAAGAGACCATAGTAAACCCAAAGGCTACAGTTGATAGCCGCTACCAAAGGTTGGATAAAGTTTCCTTTATGACCAGACAAATTGTCCATGATTTGTGGCACGTAAGATACGTACATCATTACTGACATAAAGGTTGCTACCCAACCAAGGGTTTTCATTTGTTTATCTGACATTCGAGACTCCTCTTTTATAAATTTTTTCCTTGTACATCTTAAAAAATATTACAAGGCATGTTTTAATGCACTAGAATTAAAACAGTGTCTATCTTACGCTTTTACAATAGAGAATTCAAGAATTTTGGGGCAATGTTAATAAGATGTAAACTATCACAAGATTGTGATTGGTCACAATCTTGTGATAGTGAATTTAGTCTCTTATGTAGCGTTTTCATAAGAAAAAAAAGACCTCTTTAAGAGGTCAATTTTTCATAATATTATCTTTTGCTCCTTAGAATAATAGACTCTTTATGATTGATTATAACGAAATCATTCTGCTAAGAGCACTTCTTTGATGGTTTGTTTTTGGAGTTTTCTGTTGGAGAGATAAAAGAGGCTTTCATAAACAACAGCAAAACCGATCAAAGTCCAAAAACACACATTCCAGTCAAAGTTGTGCTCAATCTTTTCAGGTACCGTGTCTTTGATCACACCAATCAAGATTTCCATGATGCCGTATTGATAAGCCGTCCCAAGAAGGAATCCTAGATAGGCCCAGAAACGATAGGGAGCGAGAATATGACTTTGGCATTCACGATCGGTGTAGCCAAAAGCCTTCATAAGAGCCAAAGTTTCGCGACTTTCTGAGACCACAATCCCCAATGACAAAAAGAGAATAGAGAAAGAAAGGATCAAGCCAATCATGA
>ERZ772928.256-NODE-256-length-24747-cov-6.306456_pt1 | contig 24747 bp, 20 predicted proteins | sample MGYA00511686_ERZ772928 | MGnify/ENA primary metagenome ERZ772928 (study PRJEB29015, sample SAMEA2738063) | human oral metagenome | biome: human oral; feature: human-associated habitat; material: saliva | place: China | collected 2219 ... | reverse complement strand
TCTGCTGGACCGCGTCCTGCGCCGCTCCTGGCGATCCTTGGGCCAGGCCGTCCTGTCGGGGATCGCCGGCCACCTGGTCGCCGTCGCCGCCATGACCGGCCTCGTGGCCTGGGGCCCCACCGCCCTGGTCATGGGGCTGACGGTCACCGCCTCGGGCACCGCCCAGCTGGGCATCTCCACGGTCTTCGCCTCCATGGCCGGCCTGCTCACGGGCGCCGGTGACCGCAACAGCTCCACCGTGATGCGCTCGGGCTGGGCGGCCCTGTGGGTGGTCCTGGGCATGGCGGTCCTGCGCGGCGCCCTGACCCTGCCGGGCGCGGTGCTCTCCCTGCTGCTGGGCCGCACCGTCGGCCTGCTGGTCCGCTACGTCTTCGGGGTCGAGGACCGCCGCGCCCACGGGGTCACGCTCGTGCGCGCCCTGCGCCGGGCCGGGATCGACGCCGTGCGCGTGGTCCGCATGGACCGTGCCCCCGAGGCGCGCGCCTGGATCGTCACCACCGACGCCCCCCTGGGCTACACCGAGCAGGTTCGTGAGCAGGTGCGTGAGCAGGTGAGCGAGAACCCGCTGGGCCCGGCCCCGCAGGAGCCGGCGGGCCTCGAGCCCACCACCGAGGACGCCTCCACTCCCGCCGACGCGCAGGTCACCGACGCACCCACCGGCTCATCGAGCGGCGAGACCGCCTCCCCCCTCGACTCGACGCCGTTGGACACGGCCGGGACCGGGGGCACCGGGGCGCCGGCGGGCGCGAACACGATCAGGCCGGCCACCGACGTCGACCTGGCCGCCGTCCTGGCCGAGGCCTCCAGCGAGGCCCTGTCCCAGGAGCGGGCCTCGGTCCACCGGATGTACGCCGTGTGGGACTCGGCCGGCGAGCGCCGCAACGTCACCCTCCTCGACGCCGACCGGCAGGTGGCCGGGTTCCTCTCCAACATCTGGGACCAGATCCGCGTCAGGGGCCTGTCCCCCACCCGCGACCTGTCCCTGCGCCCGGCCGCCGAGCACGCCGCCCTCATGACGATGGAGGCCCGCCGCGCCCGCGTGCGCACCCCCGGCCTGCTGGGGATGGCCGAGGCCGCCGAGTCCGTGCTGCTGGTGACCGACCACGTCGTGGGCGCCCGCTCCATCAGCGACCTGGGGGCCGAGGTCGACGACGACGTCCTGGACCAGCTGTGGAGTCAGCTCCAGCGCGCTCACGCCGCGGGGCTGGCGCACGGCAGCATCGACGCCTCGAGCGTCGTCGTCGACGAGTCCGGGCGGCTGTGGCTCCTGGACTGGGCCTCGGGCGAGACGATCTCCACCGAGCTCTCCCGCCGCGTGGACCTGGCTCAGGCCCTGGCGTTGACGGCGCTGGCGGTCGGTGCCCAGCGGGCCATCGACGCCGCCTCCCGCTCGCTGACCACCGCCCAGCTGGCCTCAATCGCCCCCATGCTTCAGCGGGTGGTGCTGCCGCGCCAGACCCGCGAGGTCATGGGGAGGCGCGGAGCGAGCCGGCAGGTCCTCCAAGATCTGCGCGACGCCCTTGTGGCGCTGACCCCCACGGCCGACGCCGAGCCGGCCCGCCTCAACCGCTTCTCGACGCGCACCGTCCTCATGGCCGTGGTGGCCCTCGTGGCGGTATGGACGCTGCTCGCCCAGCTGGACTTCCAGCAGGTCTCCGCGGCCGTCTCGCAGGCCAACATCTGGTGGATGCTGGCGGCCCTGTTCTTCTCGGTGGCGACCTACGTGGGCGCGGGGCTCACGCTGGTGGCCTTCAGCCCCGAGCGGCTCTCCCTGTGGCGCTCCACCGAGGTGCACCTGGCCAGCGCCGTCGTCTCGCTCGTGGCCCCGGCCGGCGTGGGCGGGGCGGCCATCAACCTGCGCTTCCTCAACCGCAAGGGGGTGCCCACCGCGGTCGGCGTGGCCACGGTGGCCCTGGTCCAGGTGGTCCAGTTCGTCGTCACCGTGGTGCTGCTCGTGGTGCTGGCGGCCATGACCGGCCAGTCGACCGGACTGACCCTGCCGTCCGGCTGGGTGCTGGTCGCCGCTGGCGCCGTCGTCGTGGTGGCGGCGGTGGTCCTGACCATCCCCAAGGCGCGCACCTGGGCCTGGGCCAAGATCGAGCCCACCTACCGCCAGGTGTGGCCGCGGCTCGTGTGGGTCATGTCCAACCCGATGCGCCTGGCCCTGGGGGTGGGCGGCGCGCTCATGCTGAGCCTGTCCTACATCCTGTCCTTCAGCGCGAGCCTGTGGGCCTTCGGCTACACGGTGCCCTTCGCGGTCCTGGCCATCACCTACCTGGCCTCCAACACGGTGGGCTCGATCGTGCCCTCCCCCGGAGGTATCGGGCCGGTCGAGCTCGCCCTGACCGCCGGGCTCGTCGCCGCCGGCGTCCCCTACGGGGTGGCGCTGTCCACGGCGATCGTCTACCGCCTGGTGACCTTCTGGATCCCGATCCCGGTGGGTTGGCTCAGCCTCCAACGCCTCCAGAAGGTCGGAGACCTGTAGTGCGCATGCACGGACAGGGCCCTGTCATGAAGGCACCATCGGTGCTGGCTGGTCACGCCTGGGCGGAGGCGCCCACGCGGTAGAAAGTCCGCAGGTACGAAGCGTCGATGGGCTCATCGACGATGCAGTTGTCGGCCTCGATCCAGGCGTGGGCGGCGAAGGGGGGCGTGGCGACGACGCCGACGCACCACGTCGGCGCGTAGCCGCGCTGCCTGCACAGGAGCATCGCGGCCACCGACCTGATGAGGCACGCCCTGTCCCCGCGGCACACGGCGCTGGCGGAGAGGATGTCATCCCTGGCGTCGCGGGCGATGTTGTAGTCGGCGGGCTGCGCGCCCCGGACGACGAGGGACATGAGGCGCTGGAGACGGTGGGGCTTGAGATGGCGCAGGAGGCGGGACAGGCCGACCAGCACGGCGATGTTCGTGCGCCGTACCAGACTGATCGAGTGGCGGGTGGTGGGGAGCATCTGGCTCATGAGAGGACACCTTTCTGAATGCGAGCCGGCTTTGCTGCCGACGCCCTGGTGGTGGTGGCGATGGGCGGTCAGTGACGGGGCGGGAGGGACTCAGGCGTGCGTGTCCGTCCGATTGAAGTAGCGCGCTGTGGCGAGAACGCAGAGCGCGGTCAGCGCGACGGACAGGACGACGGTGAGGGTGGCCGACTGGATCGTGAGCGCCGACGCGTCCGCCCCGGAGCCTGATCCGAGCTGAGTGGTATGGGCCAGGAGGCAGTAGGGGTAGATCAGGGCCGCCCTGACCTTGATGGCGAGGAGAACGGCACCGACGCACGTGAGCACGAACCCGATCACGACGGGAAGGACGAACGAGCGGGACCTCGCTGACAGAGCGGACTGCGCCGCGCAGACGGGCACGCTGGCCACGACCACGAGGACACTGACGGCGTAGTAGCGAGCCGGGAGCCAACCGGGCAGGTGGAACACCACCTTTCCCAGGAGGAGCACGGTCAGGAGGAGGACTGCCTGCATGAAGGTCGCGAGGAGGGCGAGTGCGAGAACCTTGGCGGAGGCCAGCCTCCAGGCGGCCACCGGTTGGGCGGCCATGGCGTTCCAGTTGTTCCCGGTGTGCTCCGCGCGCCAGACGAGGGAGGCCAGGACGGACAGTCCGACGCCGAGCATCAGCATCCCGTAGAGGCCGATCGATCGGATCCACAAGGTGTTCCAGCCATCCTCGAAGCCGCCAGAGGTCCAGGCTCCTACTGCGCTGGCCACGGCAGTGACGGAAGGGACGAGTGCGGCGAGTATCCACGCCGCTGAGCGCCGGATCTTGATCAGCTCCGCAATGAAGACTCCCATGTCCTACACCTCCTTGCGGTCGAGACGAGTGGTGATGACGGTGAAGGCGACGGCGCCCGCGATGGCGAGCACCAGCGCTCCGGGGAAGGGCGCGTCCAGGTACACGGGATCGGATCCCGTGAACGTCATGGGCGCAACGAGGGAGTAATAGGTCCAGGGGGTGAGGTACTGCGCCCAGGTGGGTGCCATAGCGCCGATCATGCTCAGGAGCACCCCCAGCATTCCGGCTCCTACTGCCAGCAGCTGGTTGTCCGATGCCAAGGAGATGAGGAGCTGGAGCGCGAGGATGACAAGACTGATGACACACACCGAGGCGGTGTACGCGACGATCCTGCCGGTGGGCACTGGGGCGGGGACGCCAAGCAGTGCCCCCCACATCGGCACGCACAGTCCCCACAGCACGCAGACGGCTGCCAGCGGCGCACCGAGGGCGAGGAACTTCGCACGGCACAGCTGCCCAGGCGTTGTTCCCGACGCCGCAAAGAGAAGCCATCCATTGCCTGCACGCTCGATCTCCGTCACCCTGCTGGCGATGACCGCGATGAGGAGCGGGGCGAGGAGGCACACCCCGGCGTGAAGGCCACCGAGCAGCACCTTCCAGCCATCCCCGTCAGAGGCCTTGAGATCCACGGAAACACCGGCGCCGAGAGCGAAGAGCGCTGCGATGCCCACCGCACCGAGGAGCAGGAAGAGCAGGAGGGGGAGGATCCTCAGATTCCTCATTTTGGAGTACTCAGCACGCAGGACGCGTAATGAGCGGGGCCTGGTCGAGGTCCGGGTTGCCGCTGTCACCGGATGCCACCCCCTTGCGTCATCCGCATGAACGCGCTTTCCAGCGTCTGCTCCTCCGGGACGGCGCTGTAGATGTCGATGCCTCGGCCGACCAGGCTGGAGATGGCCTGCGCAGTTGTCTCCCGTGTGATCCCGCGCAGCCTGATGAGAGCGCGGTCTGACCTCTGCTCGAGGATCGGGGAGAGGGAGGAGAGGGATTCGCAGGCGCGCGACGGGGACGCGCAGTCGATCAGGACGTCCGGCGCGGTGACGTCGAGCATCTCCGAGCGGTTCCCCTGGAAGACCAGTCGTCCCTGGGCCAGGACGCCCAGCACGGTGGCCGTCTTGTCGATCTCACCGAGCAGGTGCGAGGAGACCATGACGGTTGTCCCACGCTCGGCGAGCCGCTGGAGAAGGTCTCGTATCTCCTCGATCCCCGCGGGGTCGAGGCCGTTGGTCGGTTCGTCGAGGATGAGCAGGCGGGGCCGGCGGACCAGCGCCATGGCGATGCCGAGGCGCTGCTTCATGCCGAGGGAGTAGGCGCGCACCTTCTTGTCGATGTGCCTCTCGAGATGGACGGTCCGCACGGCGTCACGCACGTCGTCGTCATTCAGACCGAGGAGGTGCTGCACGATGCGCATGTTCTCCGCGCCGGTGAGATGCCCGTACCCCGGAGGGGACTCGATGAGCGAGCCGATCCGGCCCAGAAGCCTGTGACGGTTCTCGCGCGTCATCGGCTCACCGAGAATCCGGATGCTCCCGCTGCTCGGGCGGATGAGGGACAGGAGCATCTTCATCGTGGTCGATTTACCAGCGCCGTTGGGTCCCAGGAACCCGTACACGACGCCCTCGGGAATCCGCAGGTCCACGTCGTGAACGACCTGTCGGTCGCCGTAGCGCTTGCTGAGCTGATGGGTGGTGACGATGTCGCTCATCGGGCGATGCTCCTCTGTCTTGTCTGCGTCGTGGATCGGCGTCTGCGCCTCGTGGCGGCTTGATGGCGCCCCCGAGCACCGGCGGCTCGTGGGTTCTGTGGGCTCGTCCTGCGTGCACGCCGACCGCCCTCGCACGCCTTGTGCCGGGCCGAGCCTCGTCGACCGCCGGAGCACCTGGAGGCGCGGCGCAGGGCTCTGCGAGCCAGCGAGATCCCGATGACCAGCCAGATGAGGGGAACGATGAGGCCACCGACCAGCACCGTGAGGTCGCTGGGATCACCCGAGTGGGAGGACTCGGGCAGGAGGGCGTTGCGCAGGCTCGCACTCACCCAGAAGGTCGGCAGCGTCATCGCGCCCGCTTGCGTGAGTCCTCCCGATCCTGCGATCGGATGGAACGCCCCCGAGGCTGCTCCGATGAGCATGACGCTGATGGAGGCAAGGCTGAGCTGGCGGGGACTCCTCAGCATCGCGCCGACGACAACGGCCAGCGGGAGCAGTGAGAGGAGCCCGGCAGGAGCGACGACGAGGAGGACCGCGGTGCTCATGGGGGATAGTGCCGTGCGGCCCGTGACCAGCCACAGGAGCGGGAGCGCCACCGCGAATGCGGTGAGGGCGAGCTGGAAGTGGCTGAGGACCTTGCTAATGGCGTACGCCGTCGTGCCGTGGGGCAGACAGCTCGACCTGAGCAGAGTGCCGTCCATCCTCTCCTGCAGGACGGTCGAGGCGGCGCCCATGACGCCTGACAGCAGCGTGTTGATGAGCAGGATGCCGATGAGGGCGTAGTTCCCGAAGGAGCCGCCCCGGCTGGCGAGCGCGTCGCTGTGACGGACGATGGAGATCGTGACCACCGCGATGACTGGGAACATGAGATGACCTGGCAGAGAGCCGAGGTTGTTCCTCAGCTCGATGAGGCTGCGCCGGTATCCAAGGGCGACGATTCCGCTGGGGCTTCCGGTCGCCATCATGATGCGGCCCTCCGGGCGTGTGCGGTCTCGTTGGTGATGCGCAGGTAGAGCTGCTCCAGCGTGGCGCGTCGGACCTCGAGATTCTCGAGGGACTCGCCTGCGGTGTTGACGAGCGTCTTGAGAGTGGGGACGGTGGCATCGGGAGGTGTTTCCAGCACGTGGAACTCACCCCGGTCCGTATAGCTGATGCGGTCCTTGACCTGCACCCGCTGTCCGAACTCCTCCACCGTGCCCTGGAACCTCACCGTCCCCTCGGCCAGGACGATGACGTGACTGGCGAGCTCCTCGGCCTCCCTGAGGTCGTGAGTGGTCAGGACAATGGTCAGGGTCTTCCGCGCGACCAGAGCATGGATGAGTGCGTGGAACTCGTTGCGCGCCTCGGTGTCGAAACCGGTGGTCGGCTCGTCGAGGAAGAGGATGTCGGGGTTGCCAACAAGCCCGATGGCGACGTCGAGCCGCCGTCTCTGACCACCGGAGAGCGTGCGGATGCGCTTCGCCGCGACCGAGGACAGACCGACGACACGCAGGAGCTCATCGGGGTCCCATCCCGCCTCAGAGGAGGAATAAGTGCCGTAGTACTGGCTGAGGTGATGCAGGAGGTCGCCGACGCGCCAGCGCTCGTGATCACGCCAGGACTGACGTACCACGCCCACTCGCGCTCGCCACGCCTCGTCGGCGTGGGCGGGATCGATCCCCAGGACCCGCACATATCCCGAGGAGCGGCGCTTGAGCCCGCACAGGATATCGATGGTCGTGCTCTTGCCTGCGCCATTGGGTCCCAGGAGCGCGAGGACGGAGCCGCGCGGGATGGTGAAGGAGGTTCCGGCCAGCACGGTCTTGTCGCCGTACGACATGGTGAGCTGTGAGGCCTGGACTGCAGGGGCTTCAGTCATCTGCGGCATGGTTCTCCTCCTTTGACGCGGGTGCGTTCGATGGTTGTTGTCAGCGCGCGGCTGCATCTGAGAAGGGGCGGGGGCGGGTGCAGGACCCGCCCCCACTTCCTTCCCGGGGTTACGGGGGATCAGCCCTCGTAGGAGAAGTCCCAGAACGGGAGGACGTACTCGGTGTATGGACCGACCCACTCACCTGTACGGGTCTGGAAGTCTCCCAGCTCCTGGACGGTCGGAGTTGCGTATGCGGTCATTGTCATGACCTCCTTTCTTGTGTCAGTGATCTGTGCTGTGATTGTTTCTGAATGTGATCAGAACGACGGGTTCGGACCGTAGATGTCTGCGATGATCCACCAGCCCTCCTGGGCGCCGCCGATGCCGAAGCCGGTCTCCTTGGCGAATCCACCGAGCTCGTGAATCTCGGGTGCAATGTAGTTGCGCACAGTGCTCACCTCCTTTCGAGTTCTTTCTTCTGTCATCCGATCAGTGGAGTGACGTCGTGGTCAGCTGGGACGGTTCAGGGCCGCTGGCCCCGCAGTTCGGAGCGGGCCTTGAACAGAGGCGGGGTGGCGGGGCCATCCCTGACCCGGTGACTCACCGGGTGGACTGGGAGGAGGATCATCAGACGAGACCCTCACGGTGAAGTGATGCGATGGTCGAAGCGACATCACGTGAGGCCTGCTCGGCACTGATCCCGTATGTGGCCACAAGAGCATCCGTAGCGCTCCTGGCGTCGCCCCCGGTCTGGAGCTCATCGAGTATCTGTGCCGCTGTGGAATTAAGGTGCCAGTACTTCCCGCTCTTCGGGGCCAGCGCTACCTCACCGTAATCGGTCTGCACCCGCAGAGGGGCGGCTTTCTTGTTTGCCATGTGTCTTCCTTTGGTCAGTTGACGTGGGGGATCAGGAAGCAGTCGTCACCGAGGGCGCGTTCCTGAGGAAAAGAGCGGTGTTGATGAGCTGGGAAATCAGAGTGGGTGGCATACTGGTTTCCGACGGTCGAATCGACTCCTCCAGGACGTGACGGTCAATAATCCCGAGATCCATGAGGCTGGACTCGTCCAGCAGATTCTTCACTGTCGAGAAGTTCTGTGCGTATCCACGAACGGCCTGTGGCGATCCCCCCACCTTGGTGGTTCGGAGCAGGTATTCGTCGGGGAGAATCCCGCGCATCGCTGCTTTCATGAGGGGCTTCCACTCGATGGGACTGTCCCGATCTGTGTAGGCGACACTGAGAACCGCCTCGACGACATGGTCATCCATGAGTGGCGACTCATATCCAATACCTTTGTGGAGGCCGACCTGAGACATTCCTCGAGTCACTCTCGAGGCGTCGATTATGCTCGCCAGATCGAAATGCTCGCCACGTTCAGGGGAGAGCGGCTTGGCATGCTCGGCCGAGGCGACCATGGAGACGATGAGTTCCTCTCGCGCCTCCTGGGCGATCCAGGCAGGGATGCGGGGCGGTGTGTACCAGTCGCTTGCACTGAGGGAGAAGGTATCCGCAGAGGGACGCACCGATTCGTACGCCATATCCTTCAACCAGCGCGAGTACGATCGCCGGTCGATGAGGCGCCGGAGCGCCGTGAGGCTGCTCTGCTTCATCGCGGCGGCCTCCGCCCGGGCCCGGTTCCAGCCGAGAATGGGGTGGCGCCGGGCAATGCTGTGGTCCCATGCAGGGACACCGCGGAAGAGATGGTCACCACCGGCGCCATGAAGGTGCATGGTGACGCCCTGGTCGCAATCACGGTCGAGCGCGTAGAGGATACGGGGGGCGGTGAGTGGCACCTGGGTGGGCTCATCGACGGGAATGTCCATCTCGCCGATTCCCTCATAGAACGACGGCGCATCGCCCAGCCAGAGTGCTTCATGCCTTACTCGAGGCATCGCCTGAGCGGCGATCTCAGCCCAGCGGAGGTCCTCACGGCCGCCAGGATCATCGCTGTAGAACGTGAGAGCCGTGACCCCCTGAGGTGCGGTGGAGGCGTAGTAGCACACCGGCGTGGAGTCGAGTCCTCCAGAAAGATCGCATGCCAGGTCGCGATGCTGCTGGGAGCGCGCAGCTACTGCCGCCTGGAGCCTTTCTCGAAGTAATGCCGCGCCCTCGGAGCGGCTCAACCGCGGACTCGGCCTCCGCCACCAGGCATGGGTCGATGTCGAGGCGCTGGCGTCCACGGTGAGACAGTGACCGCCGTACACCGGGGTAATGCCCTTCCACATGGGCTGCTGGGCGTCGTCGAAGTTGGGCTGGCTGCCCAGGAGGGAGCGAGTCACGGCCGCCGTGTCCAGCGGGAGCCTCCCCAGGGCCGCGAGAGTATCGGCGCGATCCGAGACGATGGTAGTCCCGAAGATGCGGGCGTGGAAGACGCGATGCGTCTGCATCGCCGGCCCGCAGGCGAGGATCGTCGCATCCCGCAACGCGTAGACGGTGAAGCTCCCGTCGAACCGCATGACCTCGGCGGCTGTTTCCGAGAGCGAGGCACCGCGTCGCGCGATTCTGTTGAGATCCTCGACTGAGGCGGAGCACGTTCCTACTGCCACGATCCTGGTGCCGGGAGCCGTTGAGGCCGTGACGTACGCCTGCGGCATGCGCACCATGAGCCAAGGCCTGCCCGAGGCGTGCCTGGCGATCATCGTCGCCTGCGGGGCGGCGATGCTGATGACGTTGTCAGCCTCGGCCGTGTCCGGTACTGCGATGGCGAATGCCTGAGGCAGGATGATGGAGTTATCTTGTTGATCGACGGACCGGACGGTGATCGTCGGGTTATCCGCGTGATCCGATTCCGTCATCTCCGGGGCGGTGATCGTCATGGCGCTCGCCTCCTTCCTCACTGATCTCGTTGGTGTGTCGTTGTCGATGACTTAATACTGCCGGTTCCGGACAGCCATGTAATCCGCCATTCGGGTTATCCGGTCGATTGATATCTGGTCACCCATTCGTCCAACGAGCGGGAGCACCACTCGGGAAATGACGGATTCGGCTATCTCCCGCAGCTCGACACCACCACCCACCCACCACACACTTCGACCGAATCTTCATAAACGACGCGGCTCCGGGTCGTTTATGAAGATTCGGTCGAAGTGTTGCGCCTCCAGCACCCGAACGAGCACTGCGTATGGCTGCAGACGCGACGGGGCGCCAACACCCCGCAGGATGTCGGCGCCCCGGCCTACGCGCCCCTGAGGCGCATCCTCCTGAGGCGTGCGCCCCTTAGGCGTCTCGCGTGAGGAAGATTGCCGCCGCGATGGGCAGAGGAAGCACAGTCCAGGCGAGGAATATCAGAGCCGTCTGCGCCTGGGAGAGGAAGGTCGCCGTATCCTCAACGCCCCAGGTGTTCGCCACGGCGAAGGGATCCGTGATGGCGGCGTCGGCGGAGGTGGGGAGCAGCCCCACGAGCTCTTTGGCCCACTCCCACTGCGAGGCCATCATCTGCAGCGGCACCATGATGACGAAGAGCACCACGACGACGGTCGTGATGGCGCCGGCCGTGGAGCGCAGGAGGAAGCCGTAGGCAAGACCCATCAGCGCGATGGCGGCGAAAGCGAGTCCGGAGCCCCAGAAGAAACCCAGGTACTCGCTGTCGGTGATACTCCCTGCGTCATCCTTGAGGAAGGGGACGGTGACGGCCCACGTCGCCATGGTTGACAGTAGTCCCAGGAAGAAGCCGAAGACTGCGACGACCGCGGCCTTGGCCATGAGGAGTCGGCCCCGGTGGGGGGTCGCAGTGAGGCTGGAGCGGATCTGACCGGAAGCGTACTCCCCGGTGACTTGGAGTGCGCCGAGGACGGCGACGATGATATAGCCGAAGGGCGCAGCGGACGTGATCTGGTACTTGGCCTGATCGACCTGCTCCGGGATGTCGTGGTAGCCGATGGCGGTGGCCGCCCCGAAGACGACCATGACGCCCATGGCGACGGCAGAGGTAACCCAGGTGGAGCGCAGAGAGCGGATCTTGATCCACTCGGAGCGCAGAGCGCGGCCGAAGGTCTGGTGGCCGTTGATGCGGGGGGCACGTAGCTTCGTGCCGGATGCGGTGATCGCGGTCATGGGGGTTCTCCTTGAGGTCTGCGGGGTCAGGCTCAGCGCAACGCGTGCTGCTGGGCGACCGGCTGGTCAGCCTGGCCCCTGGGGATGCTGGTGTTGTACTCGGTGTTGCCGCCGGTGAGCTCGAGGTAGGCGTCCTCGAGGCTGGCCTTGATGGTGGTCAGCTCATGCAGGACGATGCCGTGGGCGGCGGCGAGCTCGCCGATGCGAGCGGCAGGGGCGGCGGTCAGGGTGAGCACGCCACGCTCCGGGGTCTCGACGGCGATCCTCTGGGAGGCCAGGAGGTCGGCGAGGTCGGTGGCCTGGGGGGAGGCGACGCGCACGGTGTCGCAGGTGGCCGAGGCGATGACGTCGGTCACGGGACCGGTGCTGAGGATGCGGCCGCGGCCGATGACGATGAGGCGATCGGCTGTTTGGGCCATCTCGCCCATGAGGTGGGAGGAGATGAAGACGATGCGCCCCTCGGCCGCCAGGGAGCGGCAGATCTGGCGAACCCAGATGACGCCTTCGGGGTCCAGACCGTTGACGGGCTCATCGAAGATGAGGATGTCGGGGTCTCCCAGGAGGGCGGCGGCGATGCCCAGACGCTGCCCCATCCCGAGGCTGAACCCCTTGACCCGCTTCTTGGCCACCGAGGTGAGTCCGGTCATGTCCAGGACCTTGTCCACCCGGTTGACGGGGATGCCGTTGGACACGGCCAGCTGCGTCAGGTGGGTCCGGGCCGTTTGCGATCCGTGCAGACCCTTGGCGTCCAGCAGGGCGCCGACGGTGCACAGCGGGGCGTTGAGGTCCTTGTACTTCTTGCCGGCCACGGTCACGGTGCCGGTCGTAGGCTTGTCCAGGCCCATGATCATGCGCATGGTGGTGGACTTGCCTGCGCCGTTGGGGCCCAGGAAGCCGGTAACGGTGCCCGGCTCGACGGTGAAAGAGATGTTGTCTACAGCAACCTTGTCGCCGTAGCGCTTCGTTAATCCACGTGCCTCGATCATGAGGCGCTCCTTTCTCGCGTGAAGAAGAGGAGGTGCGGGCGAAGGCAGCCCTCTTCTGCTCCGTGTTTGTCCCGTGAACCTTAGGCAGGGCCAGGAACGGCGCGGATCGCCCATGTGGGGTACCCGATGGGGGGAGACGGCCCCCACCCGTCGGCATGAAGAGTTCCTGGCCTTCGAGAACACCTCAACGGGCGAGGCGACGAACCACCTATCGAAGCGGCCTCAAGACCTCGAGGCCTCACAGCATGCTCGATCTGTTGCGATGAACGGATCGGACTCGCACCCCACCCGACCAGGGTTCCCCCACAGCCTCCCTCGGCGCGTCCGCCGGTCGACCCATCCGATCGACCGATGCCCAAGAGAGCTCACCATCGTTGAATGGTGAGATCGAAAGAACTCCGCTCCTCCAACGGGAAGGAGCCACTGATGCCCACCACAGAGTTCCGGAGGTGATAGCCCGTGCTTAACGAACGAGCAGCGAACCATACGCCCAGCCTGTACGCCGACGACGACGCTCACCGACGCTGGGAGCTCGCACGCCGGGACAACACCGAGATCACCTCGATCCTCGGCTTTCTCGACACCCTGCCCGATCCAGCACTGGCCGGTTTGCGAGTCCTCGAGCTCGCGTGCGGCTCAGGACGCACCACTGTGCCCATGGCAGCCGCGGGACACCACGTGCTCGCCACAGACATCAGCATCGACGTGCTCAACCTCCTCGCCGACCGACTGAAAGAACGGCGGGCCATCCAGTCGGGAGCCGCAGACCGGATCGAGCTCCGGCAGGCGGACATGGTCTCCTTCAACATCAAGGAGTTGTTCAAGGCGGTCTGCCTCCCCATGGCATCCATCAGTCTGTTGAATCCTGAGCAGCGCCGAGCAGCCATACGATGCATGACCGCCCACATGGCGATCGGCGGAACCCTCATCACCTCCATCGATCACGTACTCCCAGAGGCGGCTGAAACCAGCACCATCCAGCTCCAGCCAGATACGTATCTCACCGAGGAGATCAACCAGGTGAGTCGCCGGCGACGCACCATCCTGCGCTGCCGCGACCAGGAGCACGTGTCCGAGCACCACCTCGTCACGCCCGAGGACCTCGTCAACGACCTCAAGGGAGCCGGCCTTTTCCTGGCCACCCAACGATCCACCCCAGACCCGGTCCTGCCCCACCACATCAGCGTCACCCTCGGCGCCGTCAATCGACGGTGACACACCCGGGCGAGAGCACCCCCTGACCCCACGCCTTCACAATGGTTGAGGCAACCGATCTTGTCCGAACACCGGCAGCCCAGTTCCTCGTCGGGAGTGCTGACAGCTTGCAGGGTTCGGAGAGTGGCACCGCAGGCTGGTCAGGCACCACCCTCACCCACCCCATCCCAGCGCCTACCACCAGCAACGGACGACAACCGGTATCGCCCCGAATTCACGTTCATAAATAGCACTTGACATACCAATAATTTATCCGGTATTAAAGTATGGTGAGTAACTTCCTAGATGCCATCAGAACCCCCTTCCAATGGTGGTCGAACACGCATCGACGGAACGCCACTCGAACTCAGCGGCGATATGCCGCCATTGGCGCAATGGTTGGCGTCGCCAACATGACGCTCATGCTCACCCTCATCAAATCACCTACCCCAGAGCGCCTCTTTTTTCTTCTCTTAACAGTTGTTGCTCTATCCCTGATCCCCATGTACCCCATATGGGGATCTCTCGGTTATCTGACCCTATGGATCGCACTCCTTCAGGCACCACACGTTCCCGCCAGCGACATGACCATCACCAACGCCGCTTTCTTTTTCTTCTTGGCGGCATTTCTCCCGTTGCGGGTGGCAATCATTCTCGCGTTAGTCGTTCCAGCGGCGCTCATCATACCAGCAGGCCCCCTTCCGGATGCAGTTTCTCAGTTGTTCCTCGCAGCCTGCACCCTTCTTCCCGGATCCATACTGCGTCACACGGAGACGTCGTTAAGAGAAGAAGTATCAACCGCCACGGAGAAGCTGAAGTCCATCCGCTCCGAAATTGCACGGGAAATGCATGATCTCGTCGCCTACTCGATGTCCCAGACCGCCTTGCGGGCGCAACGCGCGGCTGCGGATCCCTCCTACCCCGTCGCCGCTCAGCAGGAGTTCGCCGCGATCGAGTCCACCGCGACCGACGCGCTTCACGAGCTGCGCCTCGTGCTGCGAGCCCTCCGAAGCAACGAGGACGAGCACGCTGATCATGCACACACCACCGGATTGGGAACCGTCGTGCTGGATCTTGAGGAGTCCGTGCGCGCCGTCGCCGACGACCTCTCCGCGTCCGGCTACTCCGTGACCTACCAGTGCAGGGGAGACGGGCACTACACTCGTCTTCAAGCTGCCATCCTCTCCCGGGTGCTTCGGGAGATGAGCTCCAATGTTCTGAGACATGCGGATCACGATCAACCGGTCACCATCACCCTGAGTCAAGACGCTCACAAGGCTCGCCTGGTTGTGACCAATGGGGTCCTCTCTTCGCATCACAGGTTCCCTTCCTCCGGGATGGGGATTCTTGGCATGAAGGAAAGACTCTCAACCGTCGGCGGCTCGCTGGATACGTTGACGGACAACGGCACCTGGCTGACATCCGCCTCCATCCCTCTCTCACAGCCACCCACCCGAGTCATCGAGGATGAGTCATGATCAGTATTGGTATTGCGGACGACGACGCCCTGGTTCGTCAGACGCTGACGGATCTTCTCTCCAAGAACGACGACATCGTCGTTGCCTGGACAGCCAAGGACGGCCAGGAGGCCCTCGACCTCTTCCGCTCCTCGGAGGTCGAGAGCAGGGTCCAAGCCGTCCTCGTGGATGTCCAGATGCCCAAGATGGATGGCCTTGCATTGGCTCAAGCACTTCTCGAGGAGAAACCAGATATTGCGATCCTCATCCTGACGACTTTTACAGCCGACTCCATCGTTGACGAAGCCATGGCACTGGGGGTACGCGGATTCGTTGCCAAGGAGGATGGTGCCTCATCCTTGGCCGGCGCCATCCACCAGGCGGTCGCAGGTAATCTCGTCCTGTCACCAACATCATCGGCCATCATCAGCGACCAGGCCAGACTGTGGGCAAGCGGCTCCTCCCGCCCCTCGGAGTCCATCCCGGTTCCGACTCACGCGCAGCAGCCCCCTTCTCCTCTCCCCCACGGGGTCACCCTCTCAGAACGAGAACGGGAGGTGCTGACACTTGTCGTCGACGCCAAGACCAACAAGCAGATTGCCACTCGATTGAGAGTCAGCGAGGCCACGGTCAAGACTCACGTATCCGCCATCATTGCCAAGCTCGGAGTCCAAGACCGGGTGGGAGCAGCGGTGTACGCCCTGCAGCACAATCTGGTGTGATCGGACTCATCCGATCCGCCTATCCGGTCGGGCGATTCACCCTGTCACTCAATACAAGAGACTTAGTGCGTCACCAACACCGTAGCCGGAAAGGACGAACGATGTTCCACTTCTTCCCCTTCTCACTTAACCCCGCCTCTTTCAACAGAGATTTCGAATGGCGGAATTTTCGGAACTGGGGATGACGGTTTCTGACCGGAACACACATGCTTGTTGCAGCAGACCCGGGCTGAGCGAGAAGCTCCGACATTGCCTCCTGAGCCGCCGCGCGTTCCTCCCGGCAGGTCGCCCCTGCGCAGCCCGGGTCGTCGAACGCACGCCCTCAGTGACAACAGCGGGCGAGCCGAGTGCACCTCGGCCCGCCCGCTCACTCGTTGGCGACGCGCCTACTCGTTGCCGTGGCAGGTCAGGCCCTTCTTGGGCATGGTGCCGGAGATCAGGTAGGCGTCGACGGCGTCGTTGACGCAGGAGGCGTCGCCGCCGTAGGCGGTGTGCCCGTTGCCCTCCCAGGTCAGCAGCTGGCCGGAGTCGAGCTGCTCGGCGAGGGACTTCGACCAGGCGTACGGGGTCGCCGGGTCCCCGGTGGTGCCCACCACGAGGATCGGCGCGGCGCCGCGGGCGTGGATCTGCGTGGGCTTGCGGGTCCCGTTGTGCCCCCACACGCTGCACACCAGGTCCATGCCGACCGCGGAGTCCGCGAAGATCGGGGCCTCGCGCTTGGCCTGCTCGTACTGCGCGGCCCAGGTCGTCTTGTCGCCCTCCACCGGGTAGTCCAGGCAGGTGACGGCCTGGAAGGCACCGCCGCCGTCATCCTTCGAGGAGGAGTCCTGCTCCTCGGAGGCCGCGAAGGCCGAGCCGTCGCGGTGGTTGATGGCCTGGTCGAGGGCCTTGTTCAGGGGCTCCCAGTTCTGCTCGGTGGTGTAGAGGTACTCGCTCAGGGCGGTGACGATGTCCGCGCCGGTCACGGTGCGGTTCGGGTCACCGGTCGCCAGGGGCGTGCTGTTGGCGGAGGTGATGAGGTCGCGGATCTGCTGGACTCCGGCGTCGGTGCCGCCGCTCAGCGGGCAGCCGGTGGAGTTCTGGCAGTAGTCCACGTAGGTGCGCAGCGCCTGCTCGAAGCCCTTGGCCTGCCCCAGTCCCTGCTCGGCGAGGGACAGGGAGGGGTCGATGGCGCCGTCGAGCACCATGCGACCCGTGTTCCCGGGGAAGGTCTCGGCGTAGACGGAGGCGAGGTAGGTGCCGTAGGAGAAGCCCAGGTAGTTCAGCTTCTCCTGACCGGCCAGCGCCCGCAGGATGTCGAGGTCCCGGGCCGCGGAGACGGTGTCGACGTGGTCGAGCAGGGCGGCGGGCTCGGTATTGGAGCCGCACTGCTTGGACAGCTCCTGGAAGGACTGCCGGGTCGACTCCGACCACTCCTCGTAGAATTCATCGCCCGAGGCGGTCCCCGCGGAGGGTGTACTGCCTGCGGAGGGCGTGCCCGAGGTCGACGGCGACGCCGTGGCCCCAGCGGAGGCCGACGGCTCGGCGGTGCTGGAGGATGAGTCGTCATCGCTGGAACAGGTGATGGCCGTGGAGGAGCCCACCCCGCGCGGGTCGAAGCCGATGATGTCGTAGGCACTGAGCAGATCGGGGCTGAAGGCGTTGCCCGCCCGCTCGGCGAAGGAGACCCCGGAGTCGCCGGGGCCACCGGGGTTGATGAACAGGGCGCCCTGGGCGTGGCCGCCGGTGGCGGCGCGCTTCTTCACGGCGATCGAGATGGTCTCGCCCTTGGGGTTGGCGTAGTCCAGGGGGACGGTGATGACGGCGCAGCTGAAGGTGGCCGTGTCGGTCTCCTCCTCGGAGGAGCCGGCCGTCCCGGTCGCGCCGTCGGAGCTTGGGGCGGCGGTGGCCTGCGCCGAGGCCGTTGCGGCCGTCGTGGAGGCGCTCGCCTGGGCGGTCTTGTCCGAGGCCTTCTCCACGCCGTCGGTGGCGGCGCAGGGGTACCAGTTAACGGCCTGGCGGTAGAAGGACTCCAGGCCGGAGGGAATCGGGCCCGGGACGGTGGCCGAGCCGCCCGCTGCAGCGGACAGTCCCGTCCCGCAGGCGCTCAGGCACCCGCCGACGAGGACCGCCAGGGCACTGATGCCCGTGCGACGACGGCGCGGCGCACCGCCTGTCATCGAGGACTGCGCGGACGCCTGCGCCGCGATGGCGCGCCCTGAATCGACCGGACGCCGCCTTAGTGTTCTTGTCATGCGCGGCATCTTACGAAGGCCACCTGTGTCCCCCATATGCTCGGCGTGTTCGTAGGGTAAGTCACGCGGTCGCACCCTTTACCCCTCGATCTCGCGGCATAACCCTCGACCTCGCGGGAGCAAGATCACGAGGCGAACAGGTGTGAGACCTCGCTCTTCGCGCGCCGTCCGGGGACGGTCAGGGCCAGGTGGATCGCGACGGCGAGCATCACCGCGGCCCCCACCCCCAGGCTGACGCTGAGACCGGCATCCGTGGCGGAGCGGACCAGTGGTGCCAGGTGGGAGCGCATGTCAGCCGTCATGGCGGTGGGCCAGCCGTCCAGCGCCCGCAGCCCCTTGCCGGAGGCCACCAGGGAGATGAGACGCTCCCGATCCGCGGTCCGCCCCAGGACACCGATCTGCGGGGCCATCGTCATCACGCTCCGAATGACGCGCTCATAGCTCACACCCATGACCGCAACCCCCATGACGATGCCGAGCTGCCGGGCCGAGGCGGAGAATCCCGAGGTCATCCCGGCGGTGTTCTCATCGGCCGAGGAGACCGCCAGCTGGTTGACGATCGTCCCGGTGGCCCCGGTGGCGGCCCCCGCCAGGACGAGCCCGGGGATGAGGACCAGCCAGGTACTCGATCCGCGCAGGAGCATGAGCAGGCAGGAGCCGACGACGCCGCCCAGCACGATTCCCAGCAGGCTCGCCCTGGCCCCGTGGCGTCTGACCGCTCCCCCGCAGGTGGCGGCCACGATGAGGGCGGCGGCGCTGAAGGGCAGGAAGCACAGTCCGGTCTGGGCAGGGGTGAGCCGGTAGATGTTCTGCGCGTACAGGGACAGGAATGCCATCGGGCCAATGAGGGCCGCCTGGATGATGAAGCCGACCAGGACGCTGCCGGCGTAGGTGGGTTCGGTGAGGATCGAGACGTCGACCATGGGGCTGGCCGATCGTCTCTCAACGAGGCAGAACGCGGCGAGCAGCACCGCCGAGCCGGCCAGCAGGGAGACGATCACGGGCGAGGCCCATCCCCACGTGTTGCCCTGGAGGAGCGCCAGCGTGAGCGCCCCCGTCATGGCGACGCACAGCACCGTGCCCGGCCAGTCGACCTTCCCGGATGCCGCCTTGCCCGCAGCGTCGCCCCGGTCCGCGCCGACCTCGGGAACCCAGCGCGATCCGAGCCAGACCGCCAGGCCCACTGGGACGTTGACCCAGAAGATCGAGCGCCAGCCCGCCAGCAGGACGAGTCCTCCGCCGATGAGCGGCCCCAGGGCGATGGCCGCGCCGGAGACCGCGCCGTAGACACCGATCGCCCGCGCCCGGGCGGAGCCGGCCTGGTAGCGGTCCGAGATCATGGGGACGCCGACACCCAGGAAGATCGCGCCACCGACCCCCTGAATGAAGCGGCTCCAGTCCAGGACACCGACCGACGGCGCCAGCGCGCAGACCAGGGAGCCGGCCGTGAACAGGACAACGCCCCAGCGGAAGAGGCGCAGCCGCCCCACCGACCCGCTCAGCGTCGCCGCCGACATGAGAAGTGTCCCCAGCGGCAGGGTGTAGGCGTTGACCACCCACTGGAGCTCGCTCAGCGACGCCCCCAGTGCGGCCCCCATGTCAGGCAGCGCGACGGAGACGACCGTGACGTCCAGGACGTTCATGAAGCTGGCGGTGCAGATCAGCAGCAAGACGAGTGTCTGCCTCACATGGCGCACCTTTCGCGAGGGTTCTCGGGCGGCGACACGCGCCCCCAGACCTAAACGACCGCCACACAGATTAACACCGGGGCGACCACCTGCGCGCAGCGCTCACCCGGCCGCACGACCGCACGGTCGTAGGGTAGGTCGCGCGGTCGCACCCTTGAACCCTCGATCTCGAGGCATCACCCTCGACCGCGCGAAGGCGGGCGCCTGGCCCGCTCCTGCGAGCCTCAGGCCCCGACGGCGCGCAGGTGCCCCAGGACCTCGGCGTGGGCGGTCGGGGTGCCCACGAGGAGTGAGCCGACGCGGCACACGTCGAAGGGAGCTCCGTCCATCCGGGTCAGGACCGCGCCGGTCTCGGAGCACAGCAGCGCACCGGCCGCGACGTCCCAGGGCTGGAGCCGCGGCTGGGCGTAGACGACCGCGCCGCCCGCGGCCACCTCCGCCATCTCCAGGGCGGCCGCCCCGTAGCAGCGCATGCCGCGCGAGGCCTCGATGGCCTGACTGATGCCCGCGTCCTGCGTGAGCTGGTAGTGGGCGATGAGCATGCCCTCGCTCAAGGGCAGGTCCTCCAGCCGCTCCAGGGCCTGCGGCGCCGCGTCGTCGGTGCCCGCCGATCTTGCCAGAAGCGGCTGCACCCATGCGCCCCGCCCGCGGATGGCCGTGTAGAGCCGGCCCGCCACGGGGTCGGCGAGGACGGCGAGCGTGGGCGCGCCGTCGTCGACCAGGGCCAGGGAGATGGCCCAGTCGCGGTGGGTGGCCACGTAGTTGAGGGTCCCGTCGATGGGGTCGAGCACCCAGGCCCGCCCGCGGTAGGTCTCGAAGTCCTCGACGCGGTGCGCCTCCTCGCCGTGGATGGGGACGCCGGTGGCCTCCAGGTGGCCGGCGATGCGCTCCTCGACGCCGCGATCGACCTGGGTGACCAGGTCGTTGCGGTGGGCCTTGGCCTCGATGCGCAGCTCCTCACCCGGGTCCAGGGCGAAGGCGGCCGCCTGGCGGACCGCAGCCACCCCGCGGGCGAGCAGCTCCTCCAGGCAGGCCGACGACGTCGGCCCGTCCGACGGCTCCGGTGTCACTGACCCGTCACCAACGCTCACGACTGGAGCTCCTGCTGCCTGGCGAGCCGGCTGCTGTGGACGAGCCAGGCCACGCCCAGCACCACCAGCCACAGGGGCGAGGCGAAGACCGCGATGCGGGTGTCGTGGGCCTGGGTGAGGGTCCAGATGACGAAGGCGAAGAAGGCCAGGCACAGCCAGGCCGCCCCGCGCTCACCGGGCAGGCGGAAGGTGCTGGCGCGGTGAAGCTCGGGCCGCAGGGTGAGGAACCGCAGGTAGCTCACGACGATGACGCACCACACGAGGATGAACAGGACGCTGGCCACCGTGGTCACCGTCGTGAAGGCCGCGATGATGGACTTGGAGGTGTAGAGCAGCGGGATCGAGGTGAGCAGACTGGCGCAGGTGACGGCCAGGGACACACCCGGCACCGAACGGGCCGTCAGCTTGCGGAAGACGTGGGGGGCGTTGTCCGCCCAGGACAGGCCGAAGAGCATCCGGGAGGTGGAGTAGACCCCGGAGTTGGCCGACGACGCCGCGGCCGTGAGCACCACGAAGTTGACGACGCTGGCGGCCACGCCGAGCCCCGCCAGGGCGAACATGGCCACGAAGGGACTGTCCTTGGGGTTGATCTCCTGCCACGGGGTGACGGCCATGATGGCCGCGAGCGCCCCCAGGTAGAACAGGACGATGCGCACCGGGATGGCGTTGATGGCCCGGGGCAGGGTGACCTCCGGGTCCTTGGCCTCGGCGGCCGCGGTCCCCACGAGCTCGGTGCCCACGAAGGCGAAGATGGCGATCTGGAAGGCCCCGAAGAACCCGCTCGCACCGTTGGGGAAGAACCCGCCGCTCCAGATGTTGGAGAACTGGGCGTGGGCGCCGTTGGGCGCCGTGAACCCGCGCAGCACCATGAGGACACCGACGACGACGAGCGCCATGATGGCCACGATCTTGATGATGGAGAACCAGAACTCGATCTCCCCGAAGGCCTTGACGGTGGCGAGGTTGAGGCTGAACAGCAGGGTCACGGTCACCACCGGCGTGACCCACAGGGGCAGGTGCGGCCACCAGTACCTCACGTATCCGGTGATGACGATGACCTCGGCCACGGCCGTCACCAGCCAGCACACGTAGTAGGTCCAGCCCACGAAGAAACCGGCCCACGGCCCGATGAGGTCGTGGGCGACGTCGGCGAAGGACTTGTAGGACAGGTTGGACAGCAGCACCTCGCCCAGGGCCCGCATGACCAGGAAGAGGATGGCGCCGATGACCGCGTAGACGAGGAACACACCGGGACCGGCCAGGGAGATCGTCTTCCCCGACCCCATGAACAGCCCGGTTCCGATGGCCCCGCCGATGGCGATGAGCTGGACGTGGCGGTTGGTGAGGTGGCGCTGGAGCTGGGGCTCGGCGTCGTGATCCACCAGCTGGTCGAGGTCAGACCGCTGTTGCGGCGCTGAGGAGTCGACCGCCGGAGTGGACTCGGCGGGCTGCTGCGGCTGGGACATCTCGTCTCCTGATCGTGGGTGACGCCACGAGCCTAGCGGTACCAGGTTCATCCCTGATTCACACGGGTAGGCTCAGCGCCGTGAACCTCGCCGTGAACCTCAAGGAGCAGATCCGCCACTCGATTCCGGCTGCGATCGTCGTCGTCATCGGCGCCTGGGTGATGATCTACTACTCGATCGTCCAGTGGGAGACGATGAAACCGGTGCCCAGCTGGGACCTGGCGATCTTCTCCGAGCTGGCCAAGGCCTACGCCCACTTCCAGACCCCGATCGTGCCGGTCAAGGGTGACGGATACAACCTCCTGGGTGACCACTTCCACCCGATCCTCATTCTGCTGGGGCCGATCTGGCGGCTCTTCCCCACGCCCCTGAGCCTGCTCATCACCCAGGACCTGCTGCTGGCGTTCTCGGCCTGGCCGCTGACCCGTCTGGCCAGCCGGCTGACGAATCAGTGGGTGGCCGGTGGGCTGGGGCTCGTCTACGTCCTGTCCTGGGGGATGCAGGGGGCGGTGGCGGCGCAGTTCCATGAGATCGCCTTCGCGATGCCGATGCTGGCCTACGCCTCGGTGGCCTTCGTGGAGCGGCGCTGGGTGGCGGTGACGGCCTGGTCGGCGCCCCTGGTCCTGGTCAAGGAGGACATGGGGCTGACGGTGCTCATGATCGGGGTGGCCGTCATCCTCACCTCGGCGGTCCCGGCCTGGTACCGCACGTGCACGGTCATCCGGCCCGGTGGCCGTGGGGCCGACGGACTCGACGCCGCTGGGGATGCTGCTGGGAACGCCCCCGAGGACGAGGCCGCCCGCAACCGGCGTCGGGGACTGCGCCTGGGCGTGGGCATGATCGTCGGCGGGATCGCGGCCTTCCTCTTCGCGATCCAGGTGTTCCTGCCGGCCTTCAACATCAACGGGGTGTGGGACTACGGGCTGAGCTCGCAGGACAAGCCCACGTCGCCGGACGCCCTGACCCAGAAGGTCAAGGTGGTCGTCATGCTGATCCTCACCAGCGGGATCATCGGGGTGACCTCGCCGTGGCTGCTCGTGGTGCTGCCGACGCTGGCGTGGCGGTTCCTGGGGTCGGTGGAGTTCTACTGGGTGTGGGACAACTGGCACTACAACGCCACCCTCATGCCCATCGCGCTGGGGGCGCTGCTCGACGTCGTCGCCCGGCGCCGGGCGCACGGCTCCTACGTGGCCGACCGCCCCGTCAGGCAGGTGGGGGTCGATGGCCGAGCGGTCATGGGACGCTCCGCGCGGGCCGCCCTGGCCTCCGGGGAGGCAGGCACAGCCGGCGAGTCCGACGTCGACGGCCCACGCCGGCGCCCGACCGCCTTCCCCACCTGGCTCACGGTGCCGATGCGGCACCGCTTCGTGGTGGCCACGAGCATCCTCACCGCTGTGGCCACCGGGGTGCTGACCGCTCCCTACCTCCCGCTGTGGCAGGCCACTAACAAGAACTTCGACCCGCTCGCCGCCGAGGCCAAGCAGAGCGACGAGGCGAAGAGAACCGAGACGCATCGGGTGGCCGTCGCCCACGAGGTCATCGCCACGATCCCCGAGGGGGCCACGGTGGTCACCGACCTGTCGCTCCTGGCCTACCTGGTGCCCCGGGCCGAGGTCTCCTGGGCGGGCACAAGCGGCCCCGACAAGGAGTACATCGTCATGACCCCGGCCAGCGCCAACCAGTGGGGCAGTAGCGATGCCGCCGCCTGGGGAAAGAAGCACTCCAAGCAAGGGGCCACCTACACCCTCATCTACAACAAGGACAACTACCAGATCGCCAAGCGCGATGGCTGAGGCCGACCCCGGCACCGGTGCCGGAACCCGCAGCACCTCCGAGTCCGGGGGAGATCCCGCGCCGGAGGGCGCCGCCCGCCCGGGGGCTGAGCCGGGGACTGAGCCGGCCCCGGCCATGGCTGCGTCCTCCTCGGCAGAAAACTCCCCACCGGCAGCCGTCTCCCCCTCGGGAGCCTCCGCAGGCACCCCACCACCGCCCGGCTCCCCACCGGCAGCCGGGCAGGCCTCATCCGAGGCCACCTCCCTCGCCCCGTCCGTAGCCACCTCCCCCTCAGCGGCTGGGCGGGCCCCGTCCGTGACCGCCTCCTTGGCCCTGGTCGCCGCGGGCGGATGCGCGGGCACGCTGGTGCGCGCTGCCCTGGAGCGGGCCTGGCCCGCCTCCCCCGGGCACCTGCCGGTCACGACCCTGGCCCTCAACATCGTCGGGGCCCTCGCCCTGGGGCTGCTGCTGGGGGCGCTCGGCGAAAGCCACCCCCGCCTGCGACTGGCCCTGGGCACAGGGGTCCTGGGCGGGCTGACGACGCACTCGACCTTCATCCTGGAGAGCCACCGGCTCCTGACCCCCGGTGGGGACGGCGGCCACCCGGTCCTCGGCACCGCCTACCTGGTGGGGTCGATGGTGGCCGGGCTGGTGGCGGCCGGGCTCGGGCTGTGGCTGGCAGGCCGTCTGCGCCGTCCGGGTCGCACGGGCGGCGTGGGCAGCATGGGC
>ERZ772928.252-NODE-252-length-25187-cov-3.499284_pt1 | contig 25187 bp, 18 predicted proteins | sample MGYA00511686_ERZ772928 | MGnify/ENA primary metagenome ERZ772928 (study PRJEB29015, sample SAMEA2738063) | human oral metagenome | biome: human oral; feature: human-associated habitat; material: saliva | place: China | collected 2219 ... | reverse complement strand
TGTCTTTCCACACCATTTAGGACCTTCAATTAAAACTGCACCCTTTGCGTATAATCGTTCTTCTAACAATTTATCTGCGATCCTAGGTAAATACTCCTTCATGAATTCCTCCCATATCCATTATTTGTATATATTTTACCGCTTATTAAAGTATTTGTCCAATTTTTGTTAAAGTATTTATCTAATTTTTACTAAAGTATTTGTCTAATTTTTACTAAAGTATTTGTCTAATTTTTATTAAAGTAATTCCGCTTTTATGTTTGCTACATCAAAAACATCCTTCACCTTGTCAAAATTGCTGCTCATAAGAGTTGCTTCCTTTAGGTTTGGAAATTGCTGTAGCTCTGTTAAGGTTATTTCATTTAGATCAAAGCTTTCATCTTCTCCGTCCCATTGCGGAATAATATTCATATACACATCATTACCGCCGTCCATATAGATTGTTTCTACGTAATGTGCAAGCCTCTTTGGAACTTGTAAATTCTCAAAGAAATTCATTGCAGGTTCAATTATGGTGTAACTCTCTGTATCAATCTCTTCCTCTCTGTAACTGTCGGCAAAATCATAAATATCAAATCCCCGTTTACATAAAGCTCAATATGCCTTAAATCCCCATTTTAATATTTTTGAATTTTCCTCAAATCCCCATTAGACATTCATGCTTTTGTGACATCTGCCTTTCTAAAAAGATATTAAACTGAGGAGACAAATAGCCAGAGCGGTTTCCAGTTTCCTGCTTTATCTTAATATATAACATTCTATGAAATAGACACCTTCTCAGGTGCCCTTATGCTTAATTATTAAGTTCTAAATACTTGTCATTTGCTATAAGTAATTTTTGATAATAATCGTCATAGTTCTTACTAAACTTTCTTATGAGGGGAATAGCTGTTTCATAGTATTTGTTATCTATCATATATTTTTGCAACTTATCTTGTATGACTTTCATCGGGCTATTTTGATATTCATCACTATTTTTATATTTTTGATACTGAGATATGATATCCTTATTTTCTTCTAGCCATTTTTCAGAATTCTCTACGGCTTCAATTTTTGATTCATTCACTTCTTTTAATATTTTTATGTTATAAGTTGAACTAATTTCTTCGATATACTCTTGTTCTTCTTTACTCAATTCAAATGAAGGTAGACTATCTAAATACGCTACAAACTCCTTATATGCATCCTTGCCTTCCTTATACAGTGTTTCATTTAAAAATGGTTGATAAGCAGAAAATATTAACTGTCCAAAATACCCAGGAAAGGCACCTTCTAATTTTTCATAAATGCTTTCTTCTGCTTCTATTAAAGCAATTTTGTTCTCGATTATATTCTGATTTCCTTTCTTGACTATCAGTTCAATGACTTCTTTTCTTTTTTGTTCAATTTCCAGCTGATACTCTTTTCTTCTAAGTATAGAAGAAAATGATTTACCATCAGACGATAAACAGTCCTCTATCTCAGATATGCTGAGACCAATCTTTCTAAATAAAAATATTTGATTCAGGGTTTCTAAATCCTCATCACTATAATCTCGATAGCCATTTTCCAATTTTACAGGTTTAATCAATCCTTTTTCTTCATAATACTCGATTGCTTTTCTAGTCAAACCTGTCTTCTCTTGAATTTCATTTCTAAGCATGGTCTAACACCTCCTTGATTAAAGTCTATCCCAGTCCCTAATGGACAGGTCAATACTTATCTTAATATTTTTTTTCGTAATATCTATTGATAAAAAACATAATTAATGGTGTTCCTATAACGGAAATCGTTAAAAGAACTGCTGGTAAATACTCTTTTAGCTTCCTCTTTTTCCGGTGTGCATTGTGGAATAACCCGTTTCTCTTTTTTTGATTTATTATAATGCTCCCTCAGTACAATTCCACATTTCTTTTTAATCTGTGCAATATAGAGTGTCGAAACCTTTAAATTAAATTTTTCCAATATATATTCCTTGATTTGTGCATAAGTCGCTTTACTCTCCGCACTTGTTAAATTCACCTCATCAATTGAAAGCTCAACACTAATATATTTCTTAGAATCTAGTTTGGAAAGCAACGCTACTGCCTCCACATGAAACGAGTGAACACTAAGTACGTCCAGCAGTCCTGTCTGTATGTGGAAACATATCCACTAAACTATTTAACGACAGCATAAGATATCGTTAAAAGGTATTACATCGACAAACTGGGATTTGTTTATTTTAGATACTCCTCTATTTTGTATCTATACTCATCCAGAAGTTGTCTTGAATAGGTTTTTTCATTTGTTGAATCTCTGACTTCTTTCCATAGAATAGCAGCAACTTTTAACTTATTAGAATAAAAGTCGCTAAATTCGTCCGAGCAAAAGTCCTTTAGGAATTGATTCCATTGACAAACTGAATGATCATACTTAGCATAGTCTGACTCGCCATAGTATACTTCCAGCATATCTTGAATTGTAAAGTTTAAGTCATTCTCAGCTTTTACTTTTCGCCAAGCTGTAGCCATATTAGCATTAAATTTGAATGGATCAACACCTGTTACAACCGAAAAATACTCTCGAAATTTTTGGTTAAAGGAAAAGCCACATTCAAGCAACGGCTTATTTAAGGTTATCGCTTCGACTTGTTTTTTGTTTACTTTCCTTACAGACTTTTCTATTCTATTTCCTTTGAAATATTGTTCTATAATATGATTCAGCTCCTGTTTTGTACCTCTGTATTCTAATCCAAGAGATTTACAAATTTGCGAAAGTTCTTCTCGATACCAATAGTATCTGTTAAATTCCTCAAATGATTTTATATTGATAAAATCCGCTCGATTATCTTTCAACTACTTACCTCCAGCCTCTAATTTTTCTTTGTTTAAATAATACCCATTATATAATTATAAACTCTTTAGCAAACTTTGCGACAAGTTCATGTTCAAGTGTAATGGCTAAGTTTTCTTCATTAGGTCGCGTGGGCAGTACCAGCTTTTAGTTTGCATTTCTGATACTAGTTTTTTATTATGCCTCCGCAGTAGCCCGCTACAAATCAAACTTCACTTCGCTCGTTTTCTTTGGCGTGCCTTGCGTGAGACGTACATCTACTCACAATAACTATCAGTTCTTGTGAGTAGTGTTACGGCTTCAGCATGCTTTGTCTTCGCAAAATTATCATACGCCTTCATCACCACCGGCTCGTACCCCAGCTCCGAGAACTTCTCCAAATTCATCGCCATGGTATTAGGATTACACGAGATATAGAGAATCTGTTCTATGCCATAGCTAGACAGCATCTCCACCACTTTGTCGTGCATTCCCATTCGTGGTGGATCCACAACTATCATATCGGGTTTCTCAGTCACCTCATCAAGCTTCGCTTTAACGTCGCCGCAGATAAAATGACAGTTATCTATATTATTCATCTTTGCATTATCAATTGCCGCATCAACTGAATCCTGCACGATCTCAATTCCGTACACCTTCTTGGCTTTAGATGCCATAAGCTGAGAAATAGTCCCAGTTCCGCAGTACAGATCGTATACGACTTTTGAGTCAAGATCCGGAATTAGCGCAAGTGCTTCGCTATACAATCTTTCAACCGCTTCGATATTAGTCTGGAAGAATGAAAAGGCATTTACCTTAAACTTTAGCCCGAGAATTTCCTCGTTGTAGTAATCACGACCATATAGAATTTTTACTCCTTCGTTGATTACCGCGTCTGCTAGGCTATCGTTGAACGTGCGCATAACGCCAATAAGCTTATTATCGAGCTTAAGTTCCAGCAGCATATCGAGATAAGCCTGTTCATCAAATCCATCTTCACTGCTTGTAACTATGTTAACCAGCAGCTCATTCGTCTTTACACCGTGACGAACTACGAGATTACGAAGAAGGCCCTGGTGCGATTTCTTATGATAGAACGAATATCCTTTTTCTATACAGAAATCAAGGGTTGCACGAAGCACCCTGTTGAAGTCCATAGGAACCAGCTGACATTCATCGCACGTCACAATCGACATAAAGTGTCTCTTCTTGTGCATACCAAGCGTCAGTTCACCACCGATTTCAAGGTCACCGAACGTATACTCCATCTTATTTCTATATCTGTATTCCGAGAGAGCCGGAACTAGACCACTGAATACAGAATCGTCGACCTTGCGCCTCGTCAGCTGCTCTCTGATTATATTTTCCTTCTCCGCGCGCTGCTCCTCATATGGAACACCCTGATACAGACATCCTCCGCAGTGCTCGGAGATCGGACAGATGTTAAAATTCTCCATATTTATTATAGAATTCCCTTTTATACTCTAGGAATCTATCCTCCTCAATTGCTTTTCTGATGTTTTTCATCATGTTTACCAAGAAATAAATATTGTGTTCTGATAGCAGCATCGAGCAAAGTATCTCATCATTCTTAAATAGGTGTCTTAGATAGGCACGCGAGTAATTCCTGCAGCAATAACAGTCGCAATCTGGATCCAAAGTGCTGAAATCCCTTGCAAATGCAGCATTCTTGATATTAATCTTACCCCTGCTCGTCATCGCCATACCATGCCTAGCTAGCCTTGTTGGTAGTACACAGTCGAACATGTCTACTCCTCGCTCAACACTTTCGAACAGGTAATCGGGGGTTCCTACCCCCATAAGATATCTTGGCTTATCTTCAGGCAGTAGGTCAACGCAATCATCAAGTACATCGAGCATGATATCCTTTGGCTCACCGACGGACAGCCCTCCAATTGCGTATCCAGGAAGATCAATCTCCGTAATCTGCTTTGCACTTAGCTCACGAAGGTCCTTGAACATTCCGCCCTGCATGATTCCAAACAGTGCCTGCTTCATAGTACCAGAGCCCGTTTCCATAGCGACTTTAGCCTCTAGTCTCCTGTGGTGATCGTCACAGCGCCTAAGCCATCTTGTGGTGCGTTCTAGCGATCTCGCGACATACTTCCTTTCAGCTGGATATGCAACGCATTCGTCAAAAGCCATCATGATATCAGAGCCTAAGGCTGTCTGCACCTCAATCGAACTCTCTGGTGTCATCATGTGTGATGATCCGTCAATGTATGACTTGAATTTTGCACCTTCTTCAGTTATCTTGCGGAATTTTCCAAGTGAAAATACCTGAAATCCACCACTATCAGTAAGTATAGGACGATGCCAATTCATGAACTTATGTAATCCACCAGCTTCACGGACGATGTCCTCACCAGGTCTAAGGTATAGATGATAAGTATTTCCAAGTATAATCTCCGCACCTGTCTTTTCAACATCTTCAGGCTTCATCGCCTTTACCGTCGCCTGAGTGCCAACCGGCATGAATACGGGCGTCTCAATAGTACCGTGAGGTGTCGTAATCCTGCCGCGCCTTGCTCCAGTGCGAGCGTCCTTTTTTATTAGCTCAAAACTAAGTGATTCTTTCATCTCAATCTCCTACTTTATAAACATCGCATCGCCGTAGCTAAAGAACTTATATCTCTCACGCACAGCCTCTTCATAAGCCTCGAGAATGTGTTCTCTGTCGTAAAGTGCCGAAACTAGCATAATCAGTGTTGATTTAGGCAGATGGAAATTTGTAATAAGTCCATCCACGACTTTGTACTTGTATCCAGGATATATAAATATCCCCGTGCTACTATGTCCACTTTCAATCTGCCACACCCCGCCAACCTGCTTTGCAGCACTCTCGAGAGTTCTCGTCGATGTCGTACCAACAGATATAATCCTTCTACCATCTCTAATTGCTCGGTTTATAGTTTCTGCCGTTTCAGGGTCTATGGTATATTCCTCAAAATGCATCTTGTGGTCCTCGATGTTGTCCACCTTGACCGGTCTAAAGGTTCCGATGCCGACATGAAGTGTTACGTACGCGATTTCGACACCTTTTGCCCTCACCTTCTCAAGTAGTTCGTCTGTAAAATGAAGACCTGCCGTCGGAGCAGCCACAGACCCATCCACCTTGCTATATACGGTCTGATATCTCTCCTTATCGTCATTCCCTGCGTCTCGTTCGATGTATGGTGGAAGCGGCATACTTCCAATTTCTTCGAGGCGCTCCATGAATATCCCTTCGTATTCAAACTCTATTATACGTGTTCCGTTTTCTTTATCTTTAAAACCTAAGATGTGTGCCTTAAAAAGCTTGTTCTCATCTAGAACCACTGTATCGCCTTCCTTAAGTCTCTTTCCAGGCTTAACCAGGCTCTCCCACTTATCACCATCTAGGCGTTTTATGAGAAGTAGCTCAATATGCGCACCTGTCCTCTCCTTGATTCCGTATAGTCTTGCAGGAATTACCCTCGAATCATTTACGACAAGACAGTCGCCTTCATGCAGGTACTCTAGAATATCGTAGAAATGTCTATGCTCTATCGTATTCTTAGCTCTATCGAGCACCATCAGCCTACACTCATCCCTCTTTAGCGAAGGTGTCTGGGCGATTAGCTCTCTCGGAAGCTCGTAATCAAAATCTTCTAGTCTCATTTGTTCTGTATTCTCCAGTTCTAATCAGCGAGGCGCGATTACGGATACATATAGCACATATCCGCCGCGCCCCTTATTAATCTTCTTTGTAATAGGACATCAGTCCTAGGTATTCATATGCAAGCTTAGTAACCATACGTCCCTTCTGCGTACGGTACATGAGGTCTGACTGAATGAGGAACGGTTCATTGACATCCTCGAGTGTCACCCTCTCTTCGCCGATCGCACTAGCAATAGTTTCAATTCCAACCGGTCCACCGCCAAAGCTCTTGATTATCGTCTCGAGGATCTGCCTGTCTAGCTTATCCAGTCCGAGTTCATCCACGCCGAGTGCTTCTAGTGCTTTACGTGTCACTTCGATATTAAGCTGTCCATCGCTTATAACTTCACTAAAATCCCTAGCCCTCTTGAGCAGTCTATTTCCGATTCTTGGTGTCCCTCTCGATCTGCTAGCTAATTCATTGAGGGACTCATCGTCTATCTCTATGCCGAGAACCTTTGCAGAGCGAAGTAGAATATTCCTGATTTCCTCGTGAGTATAGAATTCGAATTTTGTGATTATTCCAAATCTATCTCTTAATGGTGCTGAAAGGCTTCCTGCCCTCGTCGTAGCTCCGACTAACGTGAATTTTGCGATATCTATTCGAAGAGATCTAGCCGCAGGTCCTTTTCCGATAATGATATCTAGTGCAAAGTCTTCCATAGCGGAATACAGAACCTCTTCAACTGAACGATTTAGCCTGTGAATCTCATCTATGAAGAGGACGTCATTCTCATTTAAATTCGTAAGAATAGCGGCTAAGTCGCCAGCCCTGCTGATTGCGGGTCCTGACGTAATCTTGATGTCTACTCCAAGTTCATTTGCAATAATATTTGCAAGTGTAGTCTTACCAAGACCTGGAGGTCCGTAGAAAAGCACGTGGTCTAGTGACTCACCGCGCTTCTTAGCAGCTTCAATATATATAGACAAGTTCTCCTTCGCAACTGACTGACCGCAGTACTCACTTAGGTACTGTGGTCTGAGCGTGAACTCCCCGTTTATCTCATTCGGTATAACCTTAGTTGATGTGATGTTATCTAGCATTTCCCAATCCTTCTTCTATAGCAGATACTTAAGAGCTTTCTTGATGTAAGTCTCCGCATCAAGTCCTTCATCGGTTACGTGACCGATTGCCTCTTCAGCCTCAGTTTTCGAATAACCAAGTGTAGTGAGTGCCATAACAGCTTCCTGCCTCGCTTTATCAAGCCCAGGAATAGAAACTGGAGTCGTTCCTCCCATTTCTGGCATAGGAACCGCGTCAACCTTATCGCATAGCTCAAGAATTACACGCTCTGCAGTCTTCTTACCTACACCCTGTGCCTTAGCAATTGCATTAGCATCTTTATTGGCGATACTGTATTTAATCTCATCAGCTGACCCCGTCGACATAATCGCGAGACCCGCCTTTGGGCCAACACCTTTTACGGTGATTAGCTGTTCGAACAGATTCAAAGAATCAAGCTTAGAGAAACCATAAAGCGACATGCCATCTTCCTTGACCTGCATGTACGTAAATATATTTATGATATCACCCTCTCGATGGAGAAGTAGTGGCGAAGTATCCGCAACGTATATGCGAAAGCCGATTCCTCCACTCGTCTCGATAATCATTGATCCCTTGTCATAATAAAGGTATTCACCTTTGATATTTCTTATCATTATCTCTTATCTCCCAATCACTCTGGAATTACGCGAATGTGCATGACAGATAGCAGCAGCAACTGCGTCAGCTGTATCATCAGGCTTAGGGACTTCCTTTAGATTCAGTATAGTTTTGACCATTGTCTGAACCTGCTTCTTCTCCGCCTTTCCGTAGCCTACAAGAGCTTGTTTAATCTGCATTGGTGTGTATTCAGACACCGAAAGCCCACCTTCAACGCATGCGAGCAGAGCGATTCCTCGTGCTTCTCCTACGCCGATAGCCGTCGTAACATTTCTATTAAAAAAAAGCTCCTCTATCGACGCTTCGTCTGGCTTGTACTCCTGAATTATTTCAGTCAGCCCGTCGTAGAGCAACTTTAACCGCTCAGGCATCGGCACTCCCGCCTTCGTCTCAATTGAACCGTAATGTACAGTCTTGAAGCGGTTGCCATTGTAATCTAAAATGCCATATCCCATGATGGCGTAACCTGGGTCTATTCCTATAATTCTCATCATTAATCACCTCCGATATTTTACCAAAAATAGGCTGTTTTGTCTATTAATCAGGACAACGAGTGTTAATGTTTCGTATTTATTCATTCACTTGCAAATTTATGCTATAATTTATTGTGTGTTGTGTACAGAAAACCTTTTTATCATTGGGAGGACAGATGCGTTACTCAAGACAGAATAAGATATTAGAACTAATCCAAAAGCACGTAGTAGAGACACAAGATCAGCTACAAGATCTACTCGAGCAGGAAGGCTACAAAGTAACTCAAGCGACTATCTCTAGGGATATTAAAGAGCTACAGCTCGTTAAGGTATCAATTGATAAGGATCGCTATAAGTACACATCCGGAAAGTTCGACATTCAGCCGATTTCTGAAAGGTTTATCAAGATTTTTAGAGAGACTATCGTCTCCTATGCTTCAGCACAGAATCTCATCGTGGTAAAGACACTTTCTGGTTGCGGAAATGCTGCAGCAGAAGCCATTGACTGTCTTAAGTTAGAACACGTTGTAGGCTCAGTTGCAGGAGATAACACCCTACTTATTATTGCCGAACATGAAGAATATGTTGCAGCGATTCTAAAGGTGTTCGAAGACATGATTGCCCTAAGAGAATAAATTAAAATTGAGGTATCTTAATGCTCGATCGTATTGAAATTACTAATTTTGCGACAATTGAACATATATCTTTTGACCTTGGACCTTCTCTCAATATCATCACTGGTGAGACAGGTTCAGGTAAATCTGTACTAGTACAGGCTATCAGCACAGCCCTTGGGGACCGTGCTGATATTTCTATGATCAGAAATGGCACGGATAAAGCGCTTATTCAAGTTGTCGGTCATATTGGAGATGAAGACGTTATTATCTCACGTGAACTCCTTAAGTCAGGAAAAAGCGTAGCCAAGCTCAATGGCGAGATAGTCTCTCTGGCAAAGCTAAGAGATTTTTGCAGTGAGTTCGTCGACATCCACGGCCAGTATGATAACCAGCAGATACTCGATCCAGAGAACCACATAATTATAACAGACAGCTACAATCACGGATCTATCGAGAAGGAGCTCAGTAAACTTAGTGACCTTCATAAACTATATCATGAAGTCAAACGTGAATACGATCAGCTACTCCGAAGCGAGTCAGAATCACGTAGACAGCAGGATTTCTATCAGTTCGAGTTTGACTACATAGACAACCTTGATTTACAGCCTGGTGAAGATGACGAGTTAAGAGAGCAGCTCGACTTAATGCGCAACAGCGAGCGAATCTACGAAGCTGTTGCCGGTTCATATAGCAAGCTTACTGATGATCCTTCGGTACTCAGTGTTCTTGGATCTTGTATGAATCAGCTTCAGGGCATTGCATCATACAGCGAAGAGCTAGGTGAACTATCAGAGAGCTTCTCAGAGCTTTACTATAGCCTTGAGGATATCTCTTCTAACCTTAGGAACACAAGTGAATCTATCAACTTTTCAGAGGACGAGATAGACCTCGTATCGTCTAGGCTTAGTGCAATTGAAGATGCTAAGCGAAAATACAATATGAGCATCGAAGAGATTATTGCATACAAAGAAGAGCTCGATGGAAAGCTTGGCATAATTCATAATCTTGACGATGAGAAGAAAAGACTTACCGAGCTTATCGACAAGAGATATAGCGAACTTGAAGCGCAGGCTGAAGTAGTCAGCAATATTAGAAAGGCCAATGCTGCTTCACTAGAAAGAGAGATGGTCAAGGAACTTCAGGATCTTGCTTTTGCAAATTCCGAATTCAAGATTGAGATAACAAGGCAGGATGACATATCTGATTTGGGATATGACGGTGTTGAATTCCTAATATCTACTAACCCAGGTGAACCTCTGAGACCGATGGCAAAGATTGCCTCTGGCGGCGAGATTTCTCGAATTATGTTAGCCTTCAAGCACATCATCGGCAGTAGTGACAGTGTTGAGACCATGATTTTCGACGAAATCGACACTGGAATTAGCGGTAAGACCGCACTTGTGGTAGGTCATAAACTTAGCGAGATTGCCAATCATAGACAGATATTATGTATTACTCACCTACCTCAAATTGCCGCTTCTGGAGATGATAACTTCTCGATTGATAAAGAGATTTCAGAAGGTAAATCTCATACGGTTATCACTCACCTAGATGAGGCAGGCAAACTTGAGATGCTTGCGAGATTAATAAGCGGTGCTCCAAACAGCAGCAATGCACTTGAAGCTGCAAGAGAGCTAGTCGCATCAGTTAAAAAATAAAGCTTGAGGCATAGCCTCAAGCTTTTCGTTTATCTAGTTTATTGTCAGTAAGTTTTGTGTACTTTTACATTAGCTACCAGTTAAAGACAAATAGTTCAAGTGATGTATTCTTATCCATCTCGCCTGTCTTTAGCAATCTATCAGTATCGTATAAATCAATCAAGGCTTTCTTAATCTTAGACTTACCAATTTTTCTAGCTGCAGCGTACGCCTTTTTGAGACGATACTCATTAACTCCAAGGTTCTTAGCCATAGTTTTGATTGGCATGCCCTCATCGTCTAGTTCAAGTGAATCATACATAATCTCAAACTGACCTATTAACGTAGAAGCAAGTGAGAATACATTTCCTTTACCTTTTGAGTTTTCACCAGCAGAAATGGTATTTATCAAAAGCTGCATAGCCATGTTCTTCTTACCAGCTAGTAGATAGTCAATGAAGTTAAACACAAATCTATCCTTATCACCAACCATTATCTCTTCTATGAGCTGCTTTGATACAGTATCTTCATCAGAAGCATTGACTAGCTTCGTAAGGTCTGATTCCATCCTGTATAGATCATATTCACTGTCATTATTGAGATAGCCAGAGATATCTACAAGATAATCCATATCGCGAGCACCAATCAGCTTTCCGGCTGAGCGAATTCGCTTGTTTACAAATGATTTAAGTTCCGATGGATTCAGCCTCTCGAAATTATATGTACTGCATAACCCAGATACTTTGCTAGCAAAAGCATTTAACTTCTCCCTCTTGCCAGGGCTCACAAGTGGCTCCAGATAAAATAAGAGAATCGTCGATGGATTTGGGTTGCTGAGATACTCTAGAATCGGAGCAGTTTCAGTTACAGCGCTCTTTTTTATTAGTGGCTGATAATTTTTAACCGTCAAAACCCTTGTGCTGGCAAACATGGTCATGGTATTAGCAGTTTCAACGATTTCCTGCGCTGTTACAGTCGCTCCATCGAGATCTGTTACGACGTATTTTCTGTCAGCCTCACTCGAATTGTTTTCTACAATTCCCTTTACAGCCCAGTCAGTAAGGAATCCCTCTTCGCCATAGAGAAAAATATTACTACCTATTACGCCACTCTTTATATCTTTACTAAACTCTTTAAATGACATCCTTAATCATCCTATCGATTCTAATCTTGTTATTACTAATATCTACACCAATAGCTCCTTCTTTATCATTTCTATAGACACTAATCCCACGCTTTTTAAAGCGCTCTATTACTCCTGCATTAGGATGTCCATATGTATTATGTTCACCAACTTGGATAATTGCAATTCTCGGATTTACAGCATCTATAAACTTTTCATTAGAGCTATATCTGCTTCCGTGATGTGCTACTTTAAGTATATCGCATTTTAACACGTCAGTAGATTTGTAGTATTCTATCATATCCAGTTCATCTGCCTCAACTAGGTCCCCAGTTAACATTATCTTCACGCCCTTATAGTGCAGTATGTATACGGTGTTTAATTCATTATCATCAGATTCACTCGTCGCTATCCTATCGTCCATAGGCCAAATAGCTTCTATCCAAACGCCTTTTGCAAGCCTTATCTTATCTTTAAATCTAACTAAATTTAAATGCCTCCCCTTCACTTGGTATCTGTATGGATATGGAACCATATACTGTTTTACAGGATACACTTCGCCTAACTCCATGGCACCTTTACAGTGATCCATGTGCATGTGGGTAAATATGCTTATATCTAGATTGCTACAGCCATTCTTCAAAAAGTACTCTTTTAGCACCTTCTCCCCGATATTCCGTTTCCTTTCTCCACCACCATCTAGAAGCACATCATAATTTTCGGTTCGTATGTGTATCCCATCACCCTGTCCGACATCAATAAATACCAATTCATAATCCAAAAATAAATTTCGGTACGCAGAACCTATTGTAATAGACATACATAAAATGAGTATCACTGATTGCAATACGACTAAGTAACGTTTTCGGAGTATCATAACGATATTGAACTCTGAACATATGTAAAATAGCAATGCATAGATTGCAATTACTGTCGCTATTTTCATAGAGCTAATGGAATATGAGAATTTACCACCCATATTAAGCAAGTGATTAAGCCTAATTATGATTTCCGTCAGATAAAATATCTCGCTTTTAATTATTATCCCTACTTTACCGATTATTGAGTACGTAGCTAGTCCGAATATAGAGAATGGCACTAGCATACCTATTAATGCAACAATTGGTACATTTATCAGAAATCCTATTGGATTAATTTTGTTAAACGTAAACATCGTATAAGGAATCATCGAGAGCTGAATCGCCAGTAAAAATCCTCCTCTCTTTCCAATTAATCTGCCAAGTGGATCAGTGAAAAAAGCAATCCCACACACCGCAAGAAACGACATTTGAAAACTAGCGCTGAAAAGCAAGAACGGATTATATATCAGCAGCATAATAAAGGATAATGCCAATGAAGATAATAGATCGAACGGGCGCTTTAGATAAAAGCCCATAATTGCAGTACATGTAAGAATTACCGCTCTTGTAGTCGAAACATTCCAAGTAGTGAGTTCACCATATCCAAGCATTGCTAACATCGTCAGAACTCCTACGATTCCTCCATGGCGCCCCATAGCCATGAGCCTTAGCATCCCATATATTACCCCAACGTGTAATCCACTAACGGCAAGTACATGCGCCGTAGTATTTTCCCGAAACTCATTGATCGTATCTTCGTCTATGTCGTCAGTATCTCCAAAGGTTACACCTTTTATAAATCCATACGCTTTATTTCTCCCATCCGATACATTTCTTGCAAAGCCTTCTTTGGTATTATTTAAAGAATGCCTCATAATCCAGAGTTTGCTTGTTTTCACACCCTTAATTTCGCTTATATTTATTACCTTCATGGTGTATGTAATCTTCTTAGTTAGAAGATATCGCCTATAATCAAAACATCCCGGATTACGAGCTACTGTCGGAACTTTTATTATTCCCTGCACCTTTACCAGCTTTCCATAAAGTTTCGTTCCAAGTTTATGATCCATGTCTTTGTATTTAATTTTTTTATTACTATAGCCAGCATTTGTTCTAGCTTTGAACCCATCACCTCTCTCTCTAATAAAGCCTTTCAATTTCTTACATCTAACAATAGTTTCATTCCCTAGTGAATAGGTTTTTACATCAATCGTAAGCCCTTTATCATTGTCTTTATAACCTATTACTCGTCCCTCAATATAATTATAATTTGATAGTTTATTAGGCATCATTGGTTTCATATCATGTTCATGAATTGCATAATTCATGCAACCTACACAGAACATAAGTGCACAAAGAATAGTATCCCTTCTTATATATTTTCTTGTGATTCCCTGTTCTATTGCTGTTCTTATGCAAACTATACGATAAATAGAGAATAAAAATAATACAGTCACCGAAAAAGCTTTAACCGGACTTCCCTTATTTATAAATATGTCAGCAACAACAATACCTAGCGCCAGAGACACGCTTAGAGCAACAATTCTTCTTCTAAACATACTTAACACCACCGCTTAACAAGCGTCTATTATATTAATTTTTATATATTTATCAGATGCTATCACGCACAGGAATTCCCTTCAGCACATATTTAATTTATACAGATAATGATCATCTAATACGCACATATAATCTTCACATTAAAATCGTCCTAAATGTTCATCTTTCAAGCGATTCATGGTAGAATAATATGTCATATTTTATTTAAGAGGCAATTTATGGGAAACGATTCAACAAACATAAAAGAATTAATTAAGAGACTACAGAATGGCGAGCGTCTTTCCTCTGAAGAAATGCGCATAGTTGCAAATCATGTAGCACAATTGAAGTTTGAAAAAGCACAGCGAGAAAAGCGTGTACAGGCTGCTGCTAACGGAAGCGAAAAAAAAGGTCTTTCCTTCCATGAGCAGGTTGCTAAGGCTGATGCAGAAGCAAAAAAGAACAGACTTAAGAACAATCTTGAAAAGCATTCTGCTAAACACAATACCACTGCTGACGAAGCCTCGCTTAGTAGCAAGGCCCGTATTATTAGCGAAGATGGTAAGGCTGCTTTTCATGAGCAAGTTGCTAGAGCTGAAGCTGAAGCTGCAAAGCACGATAAATCAATACGAAAAAGAGCAAAAGAAGAAAAGAAACTTTTAAAACAAGAGCAGAAAGCAAAAACACGTGACGAAGACGTTCGTTTTAACCTAAAGAGAGATTTTAGGCACCCTGTTCAGTTTATAAAACGAGTATTTACTAAGCCTAATCCGTATTACACCCCTGGAGCTGGTGAATATATTATGGTAGCAGGTAAAAAAATTAAGAATAAGGCCCGTGTTTTTAGCAAAAAATACGCTATTCGCAATTTTATTGTGATGGGCATAACCATGACACTTATGTTTACAATCTATGCGGCTACAGTTATAGCTTTCGCACCTAAGATTGATCCAACAAAAATCTATGATCAAATATCTACAGATACGATCATCTATGATGATACTGGCAAGCGTGTTGGAAGTGTCAATAATGGAGAAAGTCGTACTATCATTAAGTACAAAGATATCCCGAAACACACAGTTGATGCATTTGTAGCTCTTGAGGACAAGACCTTCTGGAAGCATCACGGTTTCAATTGGACGAGAATGGCCGGTGCTATAGTCTCCTCCTTTGGACATGGTAACATTCGTGGTACTAGTACACTTACTCAGCAGTTAGCAAGGAACGTGTATCTCCCAAATATCAAGAGTCAGAGGTCAGTTCGTCGTAAAATTCTAGAGATGTATTACGCTGCTAAAATTGAGAAAACTCTGACTAAAAAAGAGATTTTTGCGGCATATGTAAACAGCATTTACTTTGGATATGGCAATTACGGTATTGAAAATGCTTCAAAGACTTATTTTTCAAAGAGTGTAAGCGAACTTTCCATAAAGGAAAGTGCCGCACTCGCTGCTATGCCACAGTCCCCAGATACTTATTCACTCGTTCAAAATGCAGATTCTCCACTAGCATCGAGAGAAACTTCAACTCCTATTAAGGTTGGTGGCAAGACATACATTGCGAACGATATTTCAAAATCACGTCGTCAGATTGCACTTAAGCTTATGTACGACCAGGGGTATATCACAAAAGCCCAATACGAGGATAATAAATCTGCTAATCTTGTAGATTTCCTAAACCCTTCATTGAGCTCGGGAAGCGATGCAAGCTCTTCTTATTTCACTGATTATACTGTGAACCAGGTAATCAAAGCTCTTATGAAGAAGTACAAGCTAGACTACAAGAGTGCTCATGACATGGTTTACAATGGTGGTCTAAAGATATACTCGACCATGGATTCCAAGGCTCAGAAAGCTGTTGAAGATGGATTTAATGAAGGTAGCTACTTCCCTTCACTAACTGGACTTAAAAAAGACAGTTCAGGAAATATCGTAAGTGATAAAGGTTCTATTACGCTCTATGCATACGATAATATGATTCAAGACGACAAATTCGTACTTCAGGATGGCGAGTACAAGAATAACGCCGATGGTTCAATCACACTCTACAAGAACAAGCGACTAAATATTTACAAGACTTCAACGGCTAATGGTACTGATTATAGCCTTGAGCTAAAGCCTTCATACGTAATAGAAAATAGTAGCTTATATATAGTTCCAGGTGGATATATCAACATTCCAAGCAATAGCAAGTCCATGGATAAATCTGGCAATCTTGTGATCAGTGCTAAGTTTATAAAGAATAACAGCAAACTTGTCACTACTGTTGATGGAAATCCAGCTTTCACTGACAAGCTATACATACTTCAGGATAAAGTTATTCAGCCACAAGGAGCTATGGTAATCACTGAAGTTGGTACCGGAAAAGTAAAGGCTATGGTCGGTGGTCGTGGTGTTACTGGAAAACAACTATATAATCGCGCTATTAACCCTAGACAGCCTGGTTCTTCAATAAAACCTCTCGCAGTATACAGTGCGGCACTCCAGAGAAGTTATGAGTATGCGGAACAAGGTCAGAAGTATCCACTTGTCGACCCAGGTAACGATAAGCAAGGAACAGATAATTACGGTGACTATCTAACTGCCGCGTCGGTTATTATCGATGAACCAATTAAGATAAACGGCAGAATTTGGCCTAAGAATTCAAACAATAGATACTCTGGGCCTATGACTATGCGTAAGGGTATGCAGACTTCGACAAACGTTGTTGCTGTAAAATTATATGAGCAGATTGGTGCAGATTATTCTGCTAGTATGGTTGAAAAATATGGAATTAGTACACTCAACAAATCAGCAAATGGTGATATGAATCCTGCTGCACTTGCTCTCGGCGGTCTGTCAAAAGGCGTTTCACCTTACGAGATGGCGGAGGCATATGCTACCTTCCCTAACGGTGGTGTTCGTGTAGAGAACAGAGTCTTTACAAAAGTTGTTGATAGAGATGGTCATACAATTCTTACAACTGAAAAGAAAAAGCATAAGGTTCTTGATGAAGGTGTTGCTTACATCATGGTTACAATGCTTAAGTCAGTTGTAAATGGTGGTACAGGATCAAATGCAGCTATCTCTGGTGTTGAAGTTGGTGGTAAGACAGGTACCACAAGCAGCAACTACGATATATGGTTTGATGGAATCACACCAAAATACGCAGCTTCACTATGGATTGGTACCGATGTGAATATACCTCTAACCTCTTCATCAGTTTCTGCTGCAAGCCTGTGGTCGAGGATTATGCGTAATGTTCCTAATATTAGAAAAGGCTCCTACAAGCCAGCCCCTTCTAATGTTGTACATAAGAACGGAGAATATTTCACCAAGGGAACAGAAGGCGGATTAGGCAATAAACCTGACGAAGAATCTGAAGAAACTGAGATTATCGAGGAAGAACAGGAACAAACTAATCAACCTCAGAATAGCAATAATAATTCCAATAACCAAGGTAACAACCAGGGTAACCAAGGCAATAACCAAGGTAATCAGGGCAATCAAGGCAACCAAGGTAATCAGGGTAATAATCAAGGAAACAACCAAGGTCAGCCTGGTAATCCATAATTAACATTTGTAGCAATATGTTTTTTACAAAATAACATATGTAAATAGCGGGGATTCTCAATATGAGATTCCCCGCTTTATTCATCAGCTGATGTTTCGGTCTTAGTTTTAGATTTTATTATCGACTCAATTCATTTATTTCTTAAAGTACTTAGCTCTTGCACCTGCTCGAAAAACAGCTTCTCCTTTATAAATAAAATTACTAAAGCCCTTTGCAACCATCAGTTCATAAAATACCGTCTCTCCAAAGAATAGATTCCCCATTGCATGATATATAGGGAGTTTAAGTATGAATGTAATGAAAATTGCAACTAATTTCGTATAGTTCCCCACATCAGGCATTCCCATATACGAAAACAGTACTAGTGGTAGGCTGGAAAATATTATGAACGGGATATATGTCATGTCTAGCTGGAATAATCGAAACTTATTTCCCTCCATCAATCTCCTACTTTCTGCTAGGCAGCTCATTGCACTTTTCGATGGATCCTCAGCTAATACGTTGAATGCCTGCCTAAACATGTAAAATGCAATCACTCCTGGCACTATCAAAAACATTACTAGTATTGATATAGCAGTCATCTGGATTATATAAATGAGCGTGGCACTAAAGAAAAATCTAACTCCATCGAGGATTGACGGGTAGTCGATTTGATTATTTCTTAGGTATCGCAATATATAGAATGAACGCCCAAGCATAAGGACGCCTCCGAGCGCAGCTACATATATAAAAGATGAAAACGCAATATCTGGCAATTGTGCTAGAAGTTTGGGATCAATATCACCTGTAACAACCTTGAAGTATGATCTAGGCACAAAGAAACCTAAGACGGCAGGCACCAAATCCATAAATACATAAAATAAAACGATCCCTAAGATATATTTAATCATAGTATCCTTCATATGCATTATTGACAGGTATCTAATCTCACCTAGGTCCTCTTGAACAATGTAATGATTATTATTTTCAGTCATTATTACTCACTTTCTAGTTTAGAATCGTCTCTAATTGTAATATACTGAAAGTAGTAATTCAAGATTTAAGGACAAGGTGACACTATGTATAATACAGCTTTAATTATCCTATCATTTGTTGAGAAGATAGATGTATCACATTTAAATGCTATCTCTAGTATTAGCGACTACATTATATGTGCAGATGGCGGTGTAGATATAGCGAAGACATATGGCATAATGCCAGACTGCGTAATTGGGGATTTCGATTCCACTATTAATAGCAACCGCCTTGATTGCCTTTATATCACACTACCGTCTGAGAAGGATTTCACTGATACTGAAGCTGCTATCAATCACGCAATCGAACTGGGTATTAGAGACATAACAGTGTATGGTGGAATAGGCGGTAGGCTAGATCATACGTTTGGTAATGTAGGTCTACTTGAAAAATATCTTGGCAAACTCGATCATCTCGAATTCATGGATGAAAAAAATTCTATGCAGCTGCTTGATGGTGAATCATGTAGTACAACGATTCTCACACCAATTTCTAACTACAGATTCTTTTCGCTTGTATCATTAGATTCAGCTGCTGATGGTATTTCAATCACCGGAGCTAAATATAACCTCGATAACGCCTCAATATCTCGAGCATCGACACTTTGTATTTCAAATGAGATTATTCTTAATCAGGCTCATATTTCAGTACATAGTGGCAAAGTTCTCTTGATACGTTCTGCAGATTAGTTTTAGATGATACTTCTAACCTAAATACATATTAATATTACAAATATATGAGTTCGTTCAATACTTTTCCAGCAATGAAAATAAATCAATTATTTATGACAAAAGGTCACTGCAGCGAAGCAGTGACCTTTTTAATTTAAACCGCATGTCTAGTTCGTAATCATCACCTGATTACTCTTCTCTGAGAGTAACGCCAGTCTTCTTGGCAAGTACATTTAAGATATTCTTAGTCTTCTTCTCAATCTGCTTAGCGGTCATAGTACTATCATCATTTCCAAGCTTGATACGAATCATGATGGACTTCTTGCCTTCTGGGATTTGAGATCCTCTGTATTCTTCTATGAAGCTAACCTCCTTAGCCATATATTTGATTGCTTCATATATGTCTTCCCATTTGACATCTTCATCTGCTAAAAGCGATAAATCTTCCTCTACAAGCGGGAATTGTGGCAAATGCTCAAATTCATTAGTTCTTGATGTAAATGGAACCAGTTTCTTAACATCTAGCTCAAATACAGCGGCACTAGCTTTCTTTACACCTGCATCAGAAAGTGTAGCAACTGAAACCAGGCCAAGCGATCCTATAACCTCTTTCTCATCATTAATGATATTAAGGTATACTTCCGAATCGGCCCATGATGGTTTCTCGATTTGCTTAAACTGATATCCATTCATATGGCAGTATCTTGGCAGTGACTCCACTACGCCCTTCGCATCAAAGAATAAAGATTTTGCATCCTTGCCAACTACTGCACCTGTAAGCATAAGCTTGTGGATTGGTAGTGTTTCATCTTCTGATGACGGGTGGAATTCACCCTTTTCAAATACTTCAGCAACCTCGAAAATCTTAAATTCATCGTAATATCTAAGGTTCTTTACAACAGCTTCAAGAGCACCAGGTACTAATGACTGTCTCAAAGTTGCTAGCTCTGGAGCCGGAGGTGTCGCTAGTCTAACTCCCTTTGCCATATCAATCTTTGCGGCTTTTATATACTTCTCATCAATCCAAGGATAAGTAAATATCTCGTTGAAACCACATCTAAATGCAAGATGCTCTCTGAGATGTCTGTTAAGATCCATTTCAATTTGATGAACTGCATTTTCAAAATTAACAGGTAGTGGCTTTGCTTCAAAATTTTCGTAACCAACCAGCCTTGCAATCTCACCAAGCACATCATCTCTCATCGAGATATCGCCTGTTGAACGCCATGTAGGTGCTACGGTACGAAATACGCCATTTTTAAATTCAACATCAAAGCCTAAACGTCCCAAAGTATCTGATATTTCATTATCATCCAGGACTTTTCCAAGTCTAGTATCAAGGAAAGCTTTTGTCACATCAACTTCAGCCCTCTTTGTTTCTATTGGATTTACATCCTTAAAGGCGGTGAATTCAGCCTCAGGGAATATTTCCTTAAATAGCTTAATCCCAAGAGCAAGTCCCTGATCTACCCTCTGTGTATCGATTCCTTTCTCATACCTAATTGAAGCATCTGTCTTCTCATCAAAACGTTTTCCTGTATTTCTGATTGCTCCTGCTGTAAAGTTTGCCACTTCAAGCACAACATCAACAGTATCATCAAGTATAGAGTCCTTCTTGCCACCTCTGATTCCTGCTAGCGCAATAGGTCCTTCAATATCACAAATTACCAGGTCTTCAGGAGTAAGATCAATATTTTCTCCATCGAGAAGTTCCAGTTTCTCATCAGACTTAGCGTTTCTAACAACAATCTTCTCACCTGTAACGTGAGTTCTATCAAATGCATGTGTTGGCTGTCCGACACTGAGCATTATGTAGTTAGTTATATCGACAATGGCATTGATTGGTCTCATACCACCGTTTATAATAGCGGTTTTCATCCATAGAGGCGAATCTTTTACAGATAAGTTTCTAATCTCTAGGCAGGCATATCTATAGCATTTTTCAGTACAGTCTATTTCAACCTCGTATTCCCGTAGTCCTTCCGGTACAACAAATTTATCAAGAGGTTTCAAAGGGAGCTTGTAAATTGCAGCTAGTTCCCTTGCAATCCCATAGTGTCCCCATAAATCAGGTCTATTGGTAAGCGATTTATTATCAATCTCAAGAACAGTATCGTTCATACCAATAACATCTGCTATGTTCTGTCCAGGAGTTGCATCAATGTCTCCGAGGTCAACAATTACAGTAGGATCATCTGCAGGATATAGATCTTCAAGATAAACCTCCTCTGCTCCGCAAATCATGCCATACGAAGCTACTCCGCGCATCTTCGTCTCCTTGATCTTCATGAGCTCACTTTCACCATGCCAGTAAACCTCTGCACCGGGCTTAGATACAACAACCTTTTCGCCCTCGTACAAATTTGACCCGCCACATACAATCTGTACATCCTCGGATTCACCTATATCTACCATACAAACTCTGAGTTTATCTGCATTAGGATGAGCATTTACTGCAGTAATCTTTCCCACGACAATGTCATGGAACTTTTCAGCAGTATCAACAACATCTTCAACCTCTACAGTTCTCATGGTTAAATCGTATGCAATCTGAGAATTCGTCAATTCCGCAGGTATGTCTATATATTTTTTTACCCAATTTAGTGATACTTTCATAATGCCCTCCTACTTGAACTGCTCTAAGAATCTAAGGTCAGCACTATGGAAAAGTCTAACATCATCTACTCCGTAGCGCATCATAACAAGTCTATCTAGACCAATGTTGGTGTAGAAACCAGTCCACACATCAGGGTCGAGGTTAGCAGCCCTAAGAACATTTGGATGGATAACACCACCTGGCATAACTTCAATCCATCCATTCTGATTACACACTCTACAGCCCTTACCACCGCATACGAGGCATTCCATATCGATTTCATATCCAGGTTCAGTAAATGGGAAGAAGCCTTCACGCATGCGAACGTTTATCTTCCTGCCAAATACCTTTTCAAGAATAGTCTCTATCATTACCTTTCCTGATGAGAAAGATAAGTCTTTATCTACAATCAGAGCCTCATACTGGAAAAAAGCCCTTTCATGTCTAGCATCTGTATTTTCATTTCTATATACACGACCAGGGTAAACAAATCTAGTTGGTGCGCCAACTTCAAGCAAGCGTCTAACTGAAGCACCGGTTAGATGAGGTCTAAGACAAAGTCTATCTGTTCCGTTCTTGTTCTCCGTACCCTCAATCCAGTATGTATCCATCATCTGTCTTGCCGGGTGATCTGCAGGAAAATTCAAGTTATCAAAAGCATACTTCTCACTACTAATATCATTCTCGCTAAAGATCTCAAAGCCCAAGGAGAGAAAGGCATCGTTAAGATCGTAGCACATCTGGGTGATTGGATGAAGCGCACCGCTCTTTATAGGTGTGCCAGGTAAAGTAAGATCTATTTTCTCATCTACAGCTGATTTTGATGCGACAAGTTCTTCTTCTCTCTCACTAATCTTTTCTGCAAAGAAATTCTTAATTTCATTTGCCTTCATTCCAACTGATTTTCTCATCTCTGGTTCAAGCTTCCCAAGATTCTTGAGTACGTCAGTTAACGCCCCTTTTTTTCCTGTAAGCTCTCTACGAACATCTTGTAAAGCTTCAACACTTTCAGCATTTGCAATACGCAAAAGCCCATTTTCACGTATTTCTTCTAATCTACTATGCATAACTTAAGCCCTCCTTGTAAGCATGCTGTCTTAAAAATATACCCAAATATTTTATCATTTTTTGTTGTTTTATTCAACAAGACACGAAATCTCATTTCGTACAAAATTAAGTATTTACACTAAAAAAGGACATGAACGTTAGTACATGTCCTTGCATTTAACATTGATACTTATTATCCCTTAAAAGAGAATTCCTCCAAAATGAACGAACACAGGTGCAAATACGAGCGAAACGATAGTCATAAGCTTAATAAGTATATTGATTGATGGACCAGATGTATCCTTGAATGGATCACCAACAGTATCACCAACAACTGTAGCCTTGTGAGTCTCACTTCCCTTTCCGCCATATGCTCCACTCTCAACATATTTCTTTGCGTTGTCCCATGCACCACCTGCGTTAGCCATCATGATTGCTAAAAGAACTCCTGATGCAAGTGAACCAGCAAGCATTCCACCGAGAGCTTCTGTTCCAAGCAACAAACCAATCAGCAAAGGTGCAACTATAGCTAGTAGACCAGGGGCAATCATCTCATGAAGAGCAGCACCTGTTGAGATGTGAACACATCTAGCATAGTCTGGCTTTGCATTACCCTCCATAATGCCCTTATTCTCACGGAACTGACGTCTTACCTCTTCAATCATCTCATTAGCAGCTTTTCCAACCGAATTCATGGTCATAGCTGAGAACAAGAACGGAAGCATGGCTCCGATGAAAAGACCGACGATTACCAGTGGGTTAAGTAAACTAATCTGGTTTAATTTTGCCGAAACAGCAAATGATGCAAATAGTGCGAGTGCTGTAAGTGCTGCTGATCCAATGGCGAATCCTTTACCAATTGCAGCTGTTGTATTACCAACAGAATCGAGAGTATCGGTAATCTCCCTTACGCTCTCAGGTAGCTCTGACATTTCGGCAATACCACCAGCATTGTCAGAAACTGGACCATAAGCATCTACAGCAACTGTCATACCTGTTGTAGATAACATGCCTACAGCAGCTAGGGCTATGCCATATAGTCCTGCAAAGTTATACGCAACTATAATTCCTACACAGATAAAGATAATTGGCCAGAAAGTTGAGCTCATTCCAACACCAAACCCACTAATGATTGTAGTAGCCGAGCCGGTCTGCGACTGTTCAGCAATCTTCTTAACAAATCTATATGAATCTGAAGTATAAACCTCTGTGATGGCTCCTATAATAACACCGACCAAAAGACCCGCGATAATCGCATATGCGTAAGTAAGAGATCCTAAAAGCTTGTTACTTAATACAAGTGAGCCGATAATTACAATTGCACTGCTCACATAAGTTCCAACATTTAATGATTTAGCAGGGTTAACATTTGCACTTCCCCTTACACACATTACGCCAATAACAGATGCGATGATACCAACAGCAGAAATAAGTAGTGGGAATATTGCGGCAGTTGCCTCTGTAAAAGTTCCAGTAACACCAGAAGCATCAACTGCAACGGCAGCTAGAGTTACAGCGGAAATAATAGATCCAACGTATGATTCAAATAGGTCAGAGCCCATTCCAGCAACGTCACCTACATTATCTCCAACATTGTCCGCAATAACAGCAGGGTTTCTTGGATCGTCCTCCGGAATACCTGCTTCTACCTTACCTACAAGGTCTGCACCAACGTCGGCTGCTTTAGTGTAAATACCTCCACCTACACGCCCAAATAGAGCCATCGATGAAGCTCCTAATCCAAAGCTCGTAATGCACTGCATTATAGTTGCTAAATCAAGAACAACTACAACGACACCTAGCCCTAAAAGTCCTAGTCCTGCAACACAAAGTCCCATTACCGCACCACTTCTAAATGCAATTTTGAGAGCTCGTGGCATGCCAGATTCCATAGCAGCATTG
>ERZ772928.245-NODE-245-length-25452-cov-3.749537_pt1 | contig 25452 bp, 27 predicted proteins | sample MGYA00511686_ERZ772928 | MGnify/ENA primary metagenome ERZ772928 (study PRJEB29015, sample SAMEA2738063) | human oral metagenome | biome: human oral; feature: human-associated habitat; material: saliva | place: China | collected 2219 ... | reverse complement strand
ATATCAATGAAGCCATCCTGGCGCGTCCAATCGCCGAGCGATGGGCAACGCCAGCCGAAGCAGACTCACTTAACAAGCTCGCTACAGCCATCGCCAAGCTCGAAAAAGACGTAGGCATTGAGGACCTCGTCTCTGTGGCCATGGCAATGACGAGCTGGATTCGCGCCTCTGACCCCGATCGAGCGAAGGATCTAAGCAACCTCTTTAACGCCTATATACAAGATGTCACGGGAGGGATGAAGCGATGAAACTCGATGAGAAGAGAGCCTTAGCGCAGTGGTCGGAGTACCACCGCGCGATGCTGAATGATGTATTCACCGACACCTCCCTAACGCAGGCTGAGGTCGACAAGCTGCGTCGTGAGCTTGAAGCAGACCCCATACGATGGATTCAACACTGCTTCCCCAAATATGCAAAGTACCCCTTTGCGAAGTTTCACGTCAACGCTATCCTTCGCCTCATCCAGCACGACGAGTGGTACGAGGTGCTCTCATGGAGCCGCGAGCTCGCGAAGAGCACCACAATAATGTTCGTACTCCTATACCTCACCCTCACGGGGCGCAAGCACTTTGTTGTCTGCGCATCCGCCACTGAGGATGCAGCCATCCGACTGCTCACACCACTCAAGATCAACCTTGAGAGTAACAGCCGTCTGCGTCAACTTTATGGAGAGCAACAAACACTCGGCGCGTGGACAGAAGGGGAGTTTACCGCTAGATGCGGTGCGAAGTTCCTTGCGATTGGTGCTGGATCGGCACCAAGAGGCATTCGCAACGAGAACGTGCGCCCAGATGTGATCTACTCCGACGACTTTGACACCGACGCCGACTGCAAGAATCCCACCGTGCTAAAAAAGAAGTGGGACTGGTGGGAGCAGGCCTTATATGGGACTCGATCAATCTCCGAGCCTCTCCTCGTGATCTGGTGCGGTAATATTATAGCTAAGGACTGCTGTATCACTCGGGCTGGGAAGCTCGCCAACAACTGGGATATCATCAATATCCGAGACAAAAGTGGTAAAAGCAGCTGGCCCTCCAAGAATAGCGAGGAGCACATTGATCGGACACTCGCTAAGATCAGCAAGCGAGCGGCTCAGGCGGAGTATTTCAACAATCCCCTCGAGGAAGGGGAGTTCTTCAAGCTCCTCCCATGGGGGAAGGTCCCGCCGCTCCATAAATTTCAGTTCCTGGTCACGTATGGCGACCCTGCCTACTCAGATAGCCGAAGCAAGAAGAGCTCAACGAAGTCCCTGTGGCTACTCGGCAAGTACAAGGAGCGCTACTACATCATCAAGGGCTTTCTCGCCCACGAGACCAACGCCACCTTCATTGATTGGTACTTCCAACTTGAGCAGTACGTAGGTGGGGCAGCACCCGTCTACCACTACATAGAGAACAACAAGCTCCAAGATCCCTTCTTCCAGCAGGTCTTCCGTCCCCTCCTTGCCGAGGCGAACAAGAGGCGAAAGATGAGTCTACATATCCGAGCTGACGAGAAGAAGAAGACCGACAAGGCGGCACGTATTGAATCCCGCCTTGAGCCGATCGACAGAGAGGCACGCTGGGTCTTCAATGAGGAAGAAAAGGATAACCCGATGATGCTTGAGCTACGAGAGCAATTCAGCCTCTTCGACCTTTCGCTGCCTTACCCTGCGGACGGCCCTGACTCTATCGAAGGGGGCATCCGAGCTCTTGACGACAAGCTGCGAGCCTTTGAGCCAACAATAACAATCCCCGTCGAAGACCTTCGACACGACAACAAGTACAGACTATAGAGATATGGACAACTTCATTGACCTCACCGACTACGACTCCTCTATCCATAAGGAGATTTTAGGGGCGCTCGTACGAAAGGAGACGCAGCCAGGTGTCGCCAACCCATCCTATGACCCCGAAATCATCGAGACTTGCGAGGATAGAGCTGTTGGAGAGATGCAGGGATATCTGGACAAGGCATACGACGTAGCAGCCATCTTCAGCGCAAGAGGGAAAGACAGACACGCGCTCATCCTCATGTACGCAATCGATATCACACTCTACCACCTCTTCACCATTCATAACCCATACAAGATGTCGGGCATACGAAAGGATCGATACGAAAGAGCAATGGAGTGGCTCAAGATGGTCGCAGCGGGAGACATCACCATTGGCGGGGCCCCTCGCCTCCCGCAAGAGGATGCGCGGCAAAACGCTCGCTTTGTCATCGACAGCGACCGACCAAGACCTACACGACTATAGACATGGCAAGATCCGTAGACGCGAGAGATGACCGATGCGTTCATGGCTGATCCAGTCATCCGTGAGAAGTACCAGTTCAAGGACGGGGACACCTTCCGCTCAGCCTTTTCGCTGGTCAGTCTGGAGAATATCCTCTTCTTCACTGTAGCAGCCGCGCACCATGTGATGGAACGACTCTTCGAGGGCTACCGCGAGGAGCTCGACGAGCAGCTGCGTCGTGGCATCGTTGCGACGGTTCCCTGGTACTATCAAAAAGCACTCGAGTACCAGCACGGCCACGCGCTGCGCCTCGACGAGAAGAGCCGCCAGTGGGGCTATGCACAGCTGGACGAGGCAGCGCGGCTCGTGAAGTTCGCCGCCGTGCGCGACCTCGGCGGGAGCATACAGATACTAGTGGCAAGTTCTGACAAGGACGGACTCCCCGAAGCCCTCCCGAAGGACAACCTAAGAGCGTTCGAAAGCTATATCAACGCCCTCAAGCCAGCAGGCACCATCCTCTCGGTGCGCAGCGTGCCCGCCGACCGCCTGAAGCTCTCGCTCACGCTTTGGGTGGACCCCTTACTCTTCGACCCTTCAGGGCGGAGCTTCGACACGGGCGAGGAGCGCGCACGCGCGGCCATCATCCGCTATCTCGGGGGCATCACCTTCGGGGGCGCCTTCAATCGAAACAAGCTCATCGACGCCCTCCAGGCCGTGCCAGGCGTCCGAGACGTCAGCCTCACGGAGGTGGAGGCAGCCGCGCACGACGGCGAGCTGCGCCCAGTCACAGGACTAGGCTACACCTCCTATAGTGGCTGCTTCATCCTTGCCCCCTCTAGCACCCTGACCTATGTGGTATAACTTCGACCCCGAGCGCTTCGCCGAGGAGATGCTCCCACCCATCCTTAGGCGTCCGCTCCTCCTAGCCCTACTGAGGGCCATACTCAAGCCCCTGACGAGCCTCATGGCACGCTTCACCGCCCTCAGGGAGCAGTCACGCAAGCGCCTGGCCGTAACGGGGCAGACCATCTCGCTAGTGGAGACGCTCCGAGAGCGCTACCGTCTCCCCGAGGGCGTCATCTACATCACCGAGCCGAGCGAGCGGCAGCTCTACCTCTTTCAGGTGAGCGAGGGGCGCACCAATCCCCCCGTTTTTCTCATCCGCGAGCAGCGCGATGCAAGCATGATCCGATTCTCCGAGGAGGGGAGTCAAGAGCCAGACTTCACGCTGCACCTCCCCGACTTCCTCGCCAGCGAAGAGGCGGAAATCCGCCGCTTCCTCGACCTCTACAAACCAGCGGGCAAACGCTACGCGATAGAACTCTACCCCTATGCATAGACTACTCCTTAGTGAGGGTGGCCACCCGCTTACCCTCGACGACCTCTACTTCCTCCAGGTCGCTCTCTCCACCCCCATCATGGCAGGACTGAATGCCTGGGGCAACTGCATCGTCAGCGGCTGCGAGATCAGCGTCGACGCTACAGGCAAGCGCACGATCAGCGCAGGTATTATCGCCTTTTCGGGTGACCTCTACCAGGTCTACAAGCACGATCTAGCAGCCCTAGGCCAGGGCGACGAACTTTACTGGGAGTTTTGGGGCTATGGCGCTGGCAAAAAGACCTATGCCGACGGGCAGGAGCGACATACTCAGTTCCTCAACACCGCGGCCCTGCGCAAGTGGTCGTCCCCACCCACGGGCAAGACCTTCGCCCGCGCCGACACCCTCCCACGCCTTGGGGTAGACATCCTGCGTGCTACGAGACGCACCTTCAGCTACGATGGCAAGGGCGAGGTCGTAGAATTCCAAGAGCAGAGCGCTCACAGCGCGCTGGTGACCTTCAGGTTCGATGATCAGGCCTATCCCCTCAACAGCACCCTCGGGACGCTCACCATCGACGGGGCCTCACACCTGCACGCATCCCATGGCCTTAACGGCAGCTGGCTGACGATCTCCTCGGGCAACCTCCAGTTCACCTCGGATATCACTGGGAGCACGCGTACACCCCGATCCAGCGACCCTCGAGAGGCTGGAGGGCAGGGGGAGGTGCGTGCCACCCTCCCCAAATATGTGACGCTCCTGGTGAGCTATGGCCCTGCCGAGACCACGAGCTCTGAGCCTAACGACCCTAACCGCAGAGGCACTGGTCCCGCAGGCAGTGACTACTCTGGCCCTAGAAGACGATAAGAAGGATGAAGCAGGAAGAATTGCAGCGACAGGCAGCCGCCATCGCGGGCGCCACAGGAGCGGGGAGCATCACCCCGCAGGAAGTCGGAGAGCTCTTCACGGGCGTCATCGACTACATCAGCGAGGTAGCGCGTGAGGGCGGCGCCCTAGGCGTGCGCAAAATCTATACGAGCCTCGAGGAAATGAAGGCCGACAGCGCGCCCAAGGGCGAAGGGGACAAGCCCCTTCGCCCAGGGAACCTCGTGGCCATATACGACAAGACGAAGCCCGCGGCCAAGGACAACGGCCGCATCTTCGTCTACACGGGGGCGGGCTTTGAGCAGCTCGCCCAGCTCAGCGTCCAGGTGTCCAACGACTACAGCGACGAGGACAAGGCTAAGGTCAAGCTCATCCAAACGGATGGCGACGCGGATAGCTACCTCTCCGCTGATGGTACCTACAAGCCCATCCACGTACCCGAGGCCCCTATTCAGAGCCTCTCGGTAGGCGGCAATAAGATGGAGCCTGACGCGCAGGGCAACGTCGACCTTATCATCCCTAAGGCTCCCGTGCAGGGGGTGGCGGTCAATGGCAACACGGTCGCGCCCGACGAGGCGGGCATTGTCAACATCGAGACCAAAAGCGGCACTGTGCAGAGCGTCGTCTTCAACGGGGCGAAGCAGCTCCCCGACGAGGCGGGCGCGGTGCACATCACCACCGACATCGTCGAGGTGGACGAAACACTCTCCGCCGAGAGCACCAACGCCGTCTCCAATGCCGCCGTGTCGGCCAAGCTGCAAGAGCTCAGCGCCTCGAGTATCTCAGCCTTAGAGGCTCAGCTCTCGGAGGACGAGACGAGCGTCACCCTCAAGCTCCTCAACAAGGAGGGCGGAGAGGTGGCTTCGGCGAGCATCCCTGCAGGTGGCAAGGGCGGCGGCGGGGATGCCCCAACTACGCGTATCGTCCTGAGCGCCTCGGTGGATAAGCCGCAGCTTAAGGTCGGTGATAGCGCCACCCTCAGCTACAGCTATAGCCACGTAACGGCAGATAGCGAGGCAGCACCTACGGGGCAGCGAGCCACGCTGAAGATGACCCTGAGGCGTGGGGCGACCATCCTCCTGGAGCGTGTGACCCCCGAGGTCAGCGCGGGTAGCTACAGCTTCGACCTCACCCCCTACCTCACGCAGGCAGGGACGCTCGACGTGCTCCTCTCGGCCGAGGTGAGCGACCCCGAGGGCAAGACCCAGCGCCGCAACATCGCCACCTCTGTGCGCGCCTACAGCATCAGCCTATCGACGAGCCACCCCCTTGCAGAGGGACTCGTCGGTTATACCCCTGGTACCATCCTCAACATCCCCTACCTCGTCACGGGCGTAGGCAACAAGACCGTCACGCTCTATATTGACGGCAAGGCCGCGGGGGCGCAGAGCGTGACCCGCTCAGGCGCCACGAGCGGCAGCCTGCAGCACCCCCTAGCATCACTTGCTGAGGGGCGGCACACGGCACAGCTTGTGGCAGAGCTCTCCCTCGGCGCCGAAGAGCTCAAGAGCGAGAGCATCTACTTCGACTTCTACGTCGGAGCGACGCAGGAGCAGCCCCGCATCGGCATCCTTATGCGCCGCGAGGATGGACACATCTTCGGCGAGACGGAGCACCTCACCCCCGAGCTCCTGGCGGAGCAGTTCGCCCGCTACAGCTTCGCCTACGGCGTCTACGACCCCCTGAAGCAGCCAGCAAGCCTCAGCCTAAAGGTAGGCAGCGCTGCTCCTAGCATCCTCTCCGTCGCACGCGGGGCGCATGACTATGAGAGCCGAGCCTCGGAGAGTGGGCGCACAGGCATCAGCCTCTCCACGCGCCTCGGCGTAAGCTACAAGCTGGCGCTGCGCGTCAAGCCTGGCAAGGTGTCCGTTAGCGAGGTCAGCGATAGCCTCAGCCTCGCCCTCTCGGCGCTCGGTAGGTCCAATACCGAGGAGAACCCCGCCCTATGGCAGAGCGGGGACGTCGCGGCACGCTTCCTCAACTTCGACTGGGCGGCGGGCGGCTGGATGGACGGAGCACTACACCTGATGGGGCGCAGCGAGCTGACCATCCCTACGACCTTCTTCTCCCGCGACCCGATGACGGCGGGGGCAAGCATAGAGCTAGAGCTTAAAACCTCGAGCCCCCGCGAGCGATCGAGCGCCGTCTTCAGCTGCGTCGACAGCCGAGGGGTGGGCATCGTCATCACCCCTGGCGAGGCGCGACTCAAAACGAGCTCAGGGGCGGAGGTCGCCACGAAGTTCGCCGCTGGGGAGTGGTATCGTTTGGCCTTCGTAGTGCATCCGAAGGGCGCGACAAGGCTGCTCGAAATATACATCAACGGCATCCGCTCGGGCGTCGTCAGCTACGGGCAGGGGGACAGCCTCCTGCAGGCCGAGGCGATGCCCTTCCGCGCCTCGGCAGAGGCTGCCGACCTCGACCTCAGAGCCCTCCGCCTCTACAGCCGCGCGCTGACGGACGACGAGCTCCTGGGCAACTACATCGCCTCGCGCCCCGAACCCTCGGAGCTCATCGCCCTCTACGAGCGCAATGAGGTCCTGGGCGAGCGCGGGGAGGTGTCGCTCGAGAAGCTGCGCGCTCAGGGTAAGAGCGTGCTGCGTATTGTGGGCAACGTACCACTGGTCAACGAGACCAATAATAAGAAGTACGAGGAGCAGGTAGATGTCTACTTCTACAGCGGCTTCGGTAAGGAGTATGACTTCGTCTGCAAGGGCGCGGGGCTACGCATCCAGGGGACCTCCTCCACCACCTATCCGCGCAAGAACTATCGTATCTACCTCGATCGCAAGAAGAAGTACAACACGACGCTCACCGTGGGCGGCGTCGAGCAGAAGGAGCTCAAGTATGCCTTCACCCCTGGCGCTGTACCCGTCTCCATATTCACCATCAAGGCGGACTTCGCAGAGAGCTCGTCCACACATAACACGGGGCTCGCGAAGCTCATCGACGAGGCCTTCCGCAAGGCGGGCATCCTCACGCCCCCGCAGAAGACGAATAAGGGTGTGCGCATCGCTGTCGACGGCTTCCCCTGCGATGCCTTTTTCGCAGGACAGGCGGCGGGTGAGAACACCTACCTCGGCAAGTACAACTTCAACAACGACAAGGCAGGGAGCGAGGCTGTCTTTGGCTTCTCGGGCGAGGACTGCATCTGTCTCGAGTTCCTCAACAACAGCGAGCCGCTGGCGCTCTTCACGACCGACAACATGGCTGCCTTCAAAACGGCGCTGGAGTTCCGCCATCCCGACGGGCTCAAGTGGGACACGGCCAGCGAGACGCAGAAGGGCGCCGTACGACGCCTATGGACCTGGATTCAGAGCTGTAAGGGCAAGCCCACTAAGTTCCAGCGCGAGGTTGCGGACTACTTCGATGTGGAGAGCCTCTGCGGCTGGTACGTCATGACCGAGTACTTCATGATGGTGGACCAGCGCGCGAAGAACATGATGCTCGCCACCTGGGACGCCCGTAAGTGGTACTTCCTTCCCTACGATAACGACACCGTGCTTGGGGTGCGCAACGATGGTAAGCTGGTCTATGACTACACCATCGACGAGGAGAGCTTCGACGAGACGATCGGCTCCTATGCTTATGCGGGGCATGACTCCCTGCTTTGGCAGCTCGTGCGCCAGGCGCTGCCTAGCCAGCTCGACGAGGTCGCGCAGAAGATCCGCGGCGCCATGAGCAAGGAGCATGTCCTCGAGGTCCTCAACGGCAAGTTCATGGGCAACTGGCCCGAGCGTGTCTATAATAAGGACGGGGAGTACAAGTATCTCACGCCCTTCAGGGAGCAGGCCATCGACTACCTCTACTGTCTGCAGGGGGCACGCTATGCCCACCGAACGGCCATCATCGGCGACCGCTTCGCCCTCTTGGACGCGCAGCACCTAGCGGGCACCTACCGCGCCGACGCGCTGCGCCTCTACTTCTCCCACAAGTTCTCCAGCGACAAAAAGCGCATAGGCATCACCGCCAGCGAGCGCTACTACTTCGGCTATGGCTACACCTCCAAGGCGCCGCAGGTCTCAGGCGTTCGTGCCGACATGGCAGGCAGTAAGGTGACGCTCACGCTCGACACGGACCTCATCGTCAACGACCCGCAGAATCTCTACGGTGCAAGCCGCATGGCAGGGATCGACCTCTCGGAGGTCAGTGCCTACATCGTTGGCACCGCGAACTTCGACCGCTGCACGCAGCTCCGTTCTCTCGATCTCAGCTGCAGCACGGGGCAGCAGACGCTCACAGCCATCACCCTCGGCGCCTGCAGCCAGCTCGAGCAGCTGAAGGTCGCAGGGCTTAGAGCCCCCTCCCTGCGCTCCCTGGACCTCTCGGCCAACAGCCGCCTCAAGAGCCTCGACGCCTCAAACACGGGGATTACCGACATCACCCTTGCCTCGGGGGCGCCCATCACGGAGCTCCGCCTACCCGACACGCTCACCACGCTGCGCCTGGTACACCTGCCTCTACTTAGCCGCGACGGGCTCAAGGGGCTCAGAGCCGATGGTATCACCCGTCTGTGGTTTGAGGACTGCCCGCTCATCCAATGGGAGCAGCTCCTGGAAGAATTGAGCGCCGTCACGCATCTGCGCATTGTAGGCGTCAATAGGGAGGGCTCAGCCAGCTGGCTGACGCGCTTCCTTGCCAAGGGAGGACTCAGCGCCTCAGGGGCACTAACCACGACCTGCGCCCTGGTGGGGAGCTATCGACTCACGGAGTACCTCGAGGAGGAGGAGCTCGCGCGACTGACGGCACACTTCCCAGAGTTGTCGATCCAACAGCCTGAATACACGGTCATAGGCTACTATAATCGCTGGACCAGCAAGGAGGGGCTACCCGTAGACCTCTCGGTCATGGATAAGTGGTTCAACAGCGACAACAACACGGGCTACGGCACAGGACAGCCCTACAAGCCCTCAGGGCACATCTTACGCATCACTGCTGCACGCCACCGCTGGCGCGGCATTGAGGCGCGTCGCGGCGAGATGGTCGTCTACCAGCTCAGAGACGAGCACTCGGGCTACTATGCCGATGCCACGGAGCTCAAGCGCTGCACCCCCTCGGACCTCTCCAGCGCCGAGGAGGGCGGACTGTGGGTCAATGAGCCGCATTATTGGTACAAGGGCGTGCATGACGGCGAGACAGGCACTGACTACCACGTCTACTCCTCGCTCCTGGAGCGCCCACGAATGCCCGAGGGCAAGCTGTACACCTCGACCGAGGTCATCAGTGTGCTGAAGCCCGTGCTCCAGCACTACATCCGCGTACCCAAGGGCACCAAGGCGGACGGCTCGGTAGCCGTCGAGTCGCTTATCTATAAGCACCTGGCGGCCTTTACCAATGAGGAGGGGTGCAACCTCTATGCCTATATCAAGATCCCCGTATCGGGCTATAAACGCGTACGCTTCCCGATCTGCAATAACGGCTATACCGACAGCGACAACGAGAGTATCGGGGTGTACTCCCCAGAAGATAAGCAGCCCGCGCCTTACCAAAATCGCTACAGATACGAGCGCGGGGTGTCCATCGCCTCCGTCTTCACAGATGCCGAGGGCAAGGTCATCCGTATCATTCGTCTCTCGAACAAGGAGTACCCCATCATGTACCGCGACTACGTGGCCGCTGTGCCTGCAGGCGCGACGCACCTCTATACCTCGGTGCTCACAGAGCTCATCGATGAGGAGCTGGACGTGTGGCTCACCTCGTCGGACAAGCCCGAGGACTGGGAGCCGCACTGGCAAGAACACAGAGAGACTTGGATAGCCGCCACACCGCTGCACTGGCAGCCTGGGGAAACCCTCCCCTCGATGCGGATCGGAGAGAACATCCCCCTAGGCCGACGAGACGAGGAGCGGTGGATCTTCTACCTCCGACATGGGTACTACGACAACGTTAGCTATGAGGAGTTCAAGGACCTCCGTAACCTCCTCTACGCAGAGATCGGCACCTTTGACATCAAGGGATATTACGGCAAATGCCAGTACTACATCAATAGCCCATCTTATAGGTATTGGACGCTCCCAGAGGCGGGGATGCTCGGAACACGAGCCAAAACTTTACAGGGGACAAAGGATGACAATCTCACCCCAGCAGTCATCACCGACGATGGTCTAGGCTCTGTTAGCAGGAAGGCTTGCACTATGCCCTCAGCCCTTGGCTACACCTGGGCGATTACGGGCGTATGCAGCACGCTAAGCTCCCCGCAGCGCGACACTACTGTGCTCGCCGCCACAAAGAACCCCAGCATCTCCTTTACCCACCAGCTACGACGACAGAACACCCAGCTCACGAACCACCCGTATGGGATTAAGTTCGGCTTCACCGAAGAATGGCGCAATGCCTCATCCGTAGCTCTCAAGAAAGCTCGACGTATCATACACACAAGTAGATGGTACAGCTCTGAGGGGCAAGAGAAGAGCCACATCAGAGAGATGCTTGGCGGGCGGTACATGGACATCCTCTCCCGTCGCAACTACGTAGACCGAGTGCAGGGGTTAGCTACTGGCTGCTACGCCAACTTTTACAATTCGGGTGACAAGGATGCGATACTCTCCACAGAGCCCGATATAGGGAGCTACGATGATCAGATGCAGCTCTTCAGCACCCAATCGAGGCTAGAGCGCACTGCAATGATCCCCGTATATCGCGGCAAGGTCATCAAGGCTCGAACACTCGCGGAGCTGCGAGCACTAAAGAATTATCAGTTCCTCCTTGACGAGAAGGCGGACTTTACTAAATGGTAAGACAGAACATGACAGGATACGGCAATCCCTACCAGGAGGGCAAGCTCCTCTACCGCGTAGACCCTTTAAGGGATATCTACTACTTCGCATACGACCTTCGGACGCCTACGGACGAGGAGTTTAGAGCGCTCTTCGGTCGAGAGCGCCAAGACGGAGAGCAGCAGTACATCTACGAGTGGCAGTTCTTCGACCACAAACCGACGCGAGAAGAGATGGCAGCGCTCATCTACGAGCGCATAAACGCGCGCTGCGACGCAGCGATCCTCGAGGGTGGAGCGTACACCACCCTCGAGGATGAACCGCGCCGCTGCCGCCTCTACCTCTCCCAGCAGAATCAATTCAATTGGAAGGCGATCTACGACATGGCCTGTCGCCTCGAGGGGCGCAACCTCCCCGCCGTCTTCAAGCTGGGTGTCAGCGACGAGGACGCCTACTACTATACGATCACCTCCATGCGCCAGCTGGAGCACTTCATCCTCTCCGTATTTAAGTACATCGAGACGACCCTCGCGGCCTGCTGGCAGGCAAAGCAGTCCGTCGACTTCACCCCCTATACCCTTGACAGCAATGGCACGGAAGAAAACGAAGCAGTATCATAAGGCAGCCGCTCAGACTGATCGACGCATCTCTGAGGGATCATACAACAGCAGAGAGGTTGTTGACATCGTCCTTAGCGCCCCTGAGCTTTTCTACTTCGACATACAGAAGTACATCAATGCGATCAACTCTGCAAAGGCCGTAGACTTCTCCTTCCGATCTCGACTATACGACATGTACGAGTCGGCACTCATGGACCTGCACCTCTCGGGGGTCTTGGCTAAGCGACTCAAGGGGGTAACCAAGGTCCCCATCGAATTCATCCGAGATGGAGTGCCCGACGAAGAGATCAACCGACAGCTGGCGTCTCCATGGCTTAAGCAGCTTCGAGAAGAAATTATCCTTGCTCAGTTTTGGGGGTTCACGCTCCTACAGTTCTATACGGACGAGGAGGGGGACATTCGCTTTTACTCCGTACCTCGCAAGCATTATGACCCCGTCAATCAGGTCTTGCTCAGACATCAGACAGACAGCAACGGGACTTCCATCTCAGAGTTCCCCAACATGCTGTTTGTCGGGTCGGAGCGTGACCTTGGCATCCTCGCCCAAATCCTCGTAGCTGTCCTCTACAAGCGAAACAACTACGCCGACTGGGCCAAGTACTGCGAGCTATACGCAATCCCGATTCAAGAGTACACTTATAATGCTGGTGACGAAGAGACACGTCGACAGCTCCTTCTTGACGCCCGTCAGCGAGGCAATAACGCCGTGTACATCCACCCAGCGGAGAGCAACTTCCAATTTGTCGAGAGCAACGCTAAGTCTGGCACATCCGAGCTCTTCAAAGATTTCACCAATTATTGGGATGAGCGTATTTCTGTACGAGTTCTTGGCAACACCCTCACGACCTCGACTTCGGCTACAGGAACCCAGGCGCTCGGGACAGTTCATAAGGAAGTAGAGGAGGAACTTAATGAGGATGACTGCAACACGGTGCTAGATGTACTCAACTACTACATGCTCCCCATCTTTGAATCCCTTGGCTTCAATGTCAAGGGCGGGAAGTTTGTCAGTGCAAAGCGCAAGGAAGTTGACACCGCACGTCAAGCGGACATCTACCTCAAGATGCAGCAGCTCAACCTACCACTCGACCCTGACGACGTGTACGAGACCCTCGGTGTGAAAAAGCCCGAGGACTTCGACGAGCAGATGGCCGAACTTGAGGAACGTCGCAAAGCGCTTGCTGATGCCATCGGAGGGGCTTCGAAGGATGACAAAACGCCACCCGAAGAACCTACGAAAGACGAGGAGGGGAGCAAGGGGATCAAGGACAGACTTGCGCATTTTTTCGGTTTAGCCCCAGGGGAGACTCCTCTCGGGGCGGACAACGACTTCTGATCAACGAGCTCTACTATGGTTGTTCCTGTGCCTCTTGCTCGTCTATAAGCAACTCCACACCTCCAGAGGCGGTATTCTCCTCTGTGGTTTTGGAGGGCTTCCTGCGCAAGATATACGACGGGTTTGATGTGTCTAACGACATCGAGCCAACAGCGTGGAGGGAGGTGCTGCGCATTATGAACTCTGCCGCAGTGCAAGGACTATCCGAGAGCATAAACCCACCTACTCACGAGGAAGGATTCTTGCGCAGCATACGGCACTCCAACGAGGTATTCTCCGTCTTCAAGACCCACGCAATGGGGACAAAGATGGCAGAGCGACTCATCGGGGAGGACGGGAAGCTCCGCTCCTTCGAGGAGTGGCGCAAGGCTGTTGCGCCCATCGCTCGCCATCAGGTAGGCTCGTGGCTTCGCACCGAGTACGACACCGCTGTCATACGAGCACACCAGGCGGCCGACTGGCTCGAGTTCGAAGCCAATAAGGACATCTTCCCTAATCTGCAGTGGATGCCTACTACATCAGTAGCCCCCGAGTCGAGTCATCAGGTGTTTTGGTCTAAGCCTATCATCCTACCCGTGGATGATCCCTTTTGGTCGGAGCACCGACCTGGGGATAGATGGAACTGCAAATGCAGCCTCGATGCCACCGATGCTGATGTGCAGCGTCTCGACCCACAAGAGCGAAAGGAGGCGGCAAAGCCCGAACATCAGGCACAGCGCGGGCTAGAGGGGAACCCCGCCTACAAGGGGCTTATCACCGACAAGCATCCGTACTACCCTGAGAGTTGCGCTAAGTGCCCGTTCTATTCCTCCAAGGGTATTAAAGGCTGGGTGCGTAAGCACCTCTCTAATCGTGTCAAGGACTGCCATAACTGCCCCTACGTGGATAAGGCGATGCAGGATGCCCTAGAAGTCCCACCTAGCGTCGAAACATACACACTAGAGTATGGGGGGAAGGTATTAGTGAGCCCCTACCACGGAGAGAATGAACTAGAGGAGAACCTGCGAATAGCTAAGCGACTTGCAGACGAGCTTAAGGAGAAGGTATACCTCCTGCCCCGTCTCGACCCCAGCAACCCCGAGCAAGCCCGCCTCAGGCTCCTCCTACATCCTCTAGGAGTGCCTGCTGGAAAGAACCCCGACTACCTCATCGGAGGAAGAATATATGACGCTAAGGTAATGGAGATGGGTACGCCCATTGATGCCCATACTCAGAAGAAGAGGCTGGAAAACCGCATCAAGAAGGCAAAGGAGCAGGCTGATAATATCATCATTGAGGTACCCACGCACTATGATAGGCAGGTGATTGACTATACAATACACAACTACCTCTCACGATCCTCCAAGGAGCGAGCTATTATCATTTTGCATGGTGATGATGTCTACAGGTATGGGAAATAAAAAGGGATACCTCCTTGGAGGTACCCCTAGTGAGGTTCCAGTCGTTGGCTGTCATGGCCCTCGGCTGGATCCATAACAAAGATATATATTAATTCTGAAATGCAATCCGACAAGCTGCTCAGGGTCATTACACAGCTAACAAAAGAAGCCGAGGCGGAACTCAACAACCGCCTCCCCCGCAAGGTAGCAGTTATCGCCAGGCGTCACTACAAGGACAACTTCCGACTCTCGGGATTTGTAGACGGAGGCTTGCGCCCGTGGCAACGAGCTATCCGACAGCACGGCTCATCCACTTCGGCACAGTACCGCACCCTCACATCCGCCCGTAACCATCTGATGAGTAGTATCGAGGCGATCCCCCGCAAGGCGGAGGTACTCGTCTACAACCCCGTAGCCTATGCTCGCATACATAATGAGGGAGGTGAGTTCGACGTCTATCCAACGCTCACCCCTAAGATGCGACGATATGCCTGGGCAAGATACTACGAGCTTGGGGGCAAGAAGGGTAGTGAGGAGGCCGATAAGTGGAGGCGACTTGCCCTATCGCCGAAGGAGAAGCTCCACATACACGTACGCATGCCTAAGCGCCAATTTATCGGCGATAGCAAGGAGCTAAGAGATCAGATTAACTCAGAGATCATCAAGGCGATCAATAGGGTGAGCAACAACGCACTAAAATAACGACTATGGAGTATTTGATTTTGCCGATTATCCAGCACATAGCGGGCGGTATGCCTGAGCTGATGGTCGTAGATGAAGACTATGGCCAATTAGAAGTCATCGATGATGAGGGGAAGCAGATGTATCCGCTTACCTATCCAGCGGTACTCATCGACCTAGAGCAGGTCGAATGGAGCGACATCGTCGGTGGTAGTCAGCTGGGAGAGGCGCGCATCAAGGCTCGCCTACTCATCGACTGCTATGAGGACACTCACATCGGAAGTGATACTGAGCTGTTCATTCGACAGCGGGAGGAGCTCCGAGGGCGCCTACACCTCCTCCTGCAAGGCTTTCGTCCCTCAGGGGAGGCTGGGTCAGGCTTGATGAGAGTAGAGAGTAAGTTCTATACCTTCAATCATGGCATCAAGGTGTACCAAGAGGTCTATACGTGTCGAGTATCGGAGCTTATCCCTCGCAGAATAACTCTCCCTGGGGATCCCGTGATGATTGCCCTCGAGACTTCCACCTAGAGACCCTAAAGCCCGTAAACTCCTTCTTGCTCTCTTTCGGCTCATCCTCTTCCTTTATGCGAGAGCGTAGCACGTCCAACACCGTAAACTCTGAGATGTAATACTTCTCGGAGAGCATGGTGATGATCGCTGAGTAACGCAGCTTCTTGACATCCATAAGGCAACGGTAGTCCTTATAGAGGTCGCGATTTCTGCGATCGATGAGTTCTTTGCTTCGTCCTTTGGGCATGAGAGAGGGGAGGGGCTAATTGTCGCTACAAAGGTACAACCAGAACACCACACGCAACAAGTGCAAGGGGCTGCGCACCAATACGGTGCGCAGCCCCTTGCCGTTTTGGGACGCCTGCTGCTTAATCCTTGTAGACCTTGACCTCGGCGGGAGCGATCTCGCGCTCTATGATCGTGTCGATGGGCGAGCGCTGCACACTGACGACATCCTCAAGACCAGCCCCAACAGGATAGAGCGCCTTCATTGACTCAAGCACGTCGTAGGTGTCTGTCGCCTCGACAAGGTAGAGCAATCGCCTCGTCGTCTCCTTGCCCAGCTCCCCCTCCTCGCGGTAGTCGAGCTTGACCCAGTAGTAGGCAGCCGACACGCTCGACTCGAAATGCTGCTGCACAACCTCCTCGACCTTGCGGCGGACCACGCTCACCACGTCGATGTACTGGGCACAGTCAGGGTAGTGCTCGGTGATCTCCTCCTGGAGGAGGCGCTCCGCCTCCGCATGAGAGTAGGCGCGCACCAGCGCTTGCATCGTCGTGGAGCCATCGGCGTCAAGCCCGTAGGAGCTCGAGGCCTTGCAGAGATACCAGTGTATCATCGCTCACCTCCTTTCTCGCCCGCCTCGAGGCCGAGGCTCATCTTGAGGCGACGCTTGTAGATGGCATCGCCGCTGGCCATTGCCTCAACGGAGGACGGGTAGAACCCGAGGCTGTCCCCGTCGCTGAAGAGGATCCACTCGTCACCCTCCTCGCTGTTGTAGTTGTGCACTACGAGCGTCATCAGGGGCAGCTCGGCGAGGTAGCTGCGATGGACGGGCGATGCACCCACCTCGGGGCTCTCCTCCTCTACCCAAGGCATGGGCAGCCAGTCAATATAGTTCGTCAGATCTGCCTTGCTCATCGAAAAGCGCCCGAATCCCACTAAAAAGGGGCGCGCCTCATCGAGAGCTTGTTTGAGTGCGTGCGCGTATGAGCGGACTGCGGCTCGGATGGCTCCCTCTTCACTATTGGCCTGAAACCTCTGCAAGGTCCAGCTCAAATAAACGATCCAAGCGCCCATCTCGGCTTGACTTATTTTCACCTCCCCTATAGCCGTCATGACAGAGAGCTCTCGGCCGTACAAGCAAGGCTTACTACTTACTTCGAACTTCTTCCACAGCTCCTGGGCGTATCTCTCGAGCATATCTACGTTAATCATCGCTGTGCTCATTAGATGTTAATCATTGCCAGGGGGACGTTCCTCCAGGCACCCGCCTCGTCCTTCTCCTCAGCGCGGAAGAAGTACTTCGTCCAGTCGAAGCGGAGCGACTCCTTGATGATGCGGACGCCCTCCGCGAAGGTCTCCGAGCCGAATTCTTCGGCGTAGCGGTCGAGCTGCAGGATCTTGTCGGGCTCGATCTCGCCCTGGGAGTTTTCACTGAGCAGGTCGAGGATGATGCGCACCAGCTTTTGGGTCTCTTCGTCCGTCCCCAGCGTCTCAAGATACGCCTTGACCATCTCGATGCCCGCCTCCGCAGTCGTGTCGTGCGTGTACCTCTTATACCTCCCGATGATGATACGACGAGTGCACTCCTTGTCGACAAAGGAGTACTGCCCCTGCTTAGCCTCCGTGTCGAAGGCCTCGTTGCGCATCTTGAGGAGGCCGAGGAAGCGCTCCATCACCGTCTTCTTAGCGTCCTGCATCTGTGCATTGAGGGATTTGACGAGGGGGAAGACCTCCGCCACAGCCTCCTCGCTGAGCGTGCGGTAGGCTTCGCGCTCCGCCTGCCGCTGCAGCGCCTTCTTGTTCTCCTCCTGCTGCTGTTTCAGGGCTTGGTACTCCGCCCACTCTTCGTCCGTCATTTGGACGGTTCTGACTTGTTCCATTGCTTGTATTATATATGGGTGGTTAGTCTAGCTTCTGGGTGAGCTCCTTGACCTTCGCCAGGCGCTTGCCCGCTTGATAGCGGTAGTCATCGATGCGCTCCAGGCGATCCTCGAGCGACTCGACGAGCTCCTCGAGCTCCTCCTTGGTGAGCTCCTCGAGCAGGTCATCGTCCTCATCGATATCATCCACGTAGGCATAGCTATCAACGGCACCAAGGCCGAGGGTCGCCTCATCGTGGAGGTACGTCATTCGGGTGTGGAGCTTCGCGAGCTCCATGCGTAGTTCTTTCTGTTCCATTCTTTCAGTGGTTTATATGGATGTAGGGCGCAGCATAGGCGCTGCGCTTTTTGTCGTCTAGTCGGGCTCGGACGCTCTCGATCTTCCATTCGAGGGCGCGATAGCGGGCGGACTCGCTCGGGGTGGCGATGCCCTGCAGCTTGCGCTCGAGGAGCTCCTGGCGCTCACGCTCCAGCTGTGCGAGCTCCTTCGTGTAGATCTTTCTCAAGGATTCTTCCATGGGGTCTATAGTTAGGAGGGGCTTTGCCCCTTGGTGAGGGCTTCACCCAGCGCATGGCGCTCCTGCCGTGCCTTCTGTCGTGAAGCCTTGTTCTGTATGCTCAGGAGCTTCAAGCGTAGCTGCTGCAGCTCTTTCACGCTGAGCTGGGCGAACTTTTTTCCCGAGATCTTGGGAGATCGGCAGAAGCGGTCGACAGCATCCCAGTCGGTAGTGTCCACGCCGTAGCGCTGCATCTGCTTCAGCACTGCCGAACGCGCCTTCTTCAGCACGGCTTCGTCCGTTGCCTCGCCTTTCATGGCGCGGAGCATAGCCAGGTATTCTGAGGCCTCCATGGCACGGAGGCTTTCCGTTCGTCCGTTCGTCCACTGCAGGACGAGGTCCTCCTTACTGACCCCTGGCATCTGCTTCAGGAGCGCGTAAAATGCGGCGAAGTTCTTATCCATGGCTATCGGCGGCGGTTATAGCGGCTGCGGCGCAGCTCTTCGTCGTACATCTTCTGCAAATCGTAGCTGAGCAGCGTCGTGTAGACCGCCCAGAATACGAGGAAAACCAGGAGGCAGCCCAATGTACCATTAAGGTAGTCGAGGAGGGCGGCGACGAGCGCCAGCACGATGCCGAGGGTGATCTGTAGCGCGTTCATTGCTTTACTTATTTTGACGTTCGACTTGCTCCATGAGCTCCCTCGAGAGCTTCACGTTTAGCAGCTGGAGCTCCACGAGCTCCTGTCTCTTTTTGTAATTCTCCTGCTGCTCTTCCTTAAGCAGCGTACTCAGACGCTCTACCTCCTGCTCTGCTCTTTTTCGAGTGTCCACGTTGCAATTGTGTTCAAACCTCAATTGCTCCGCCTCCTGCCTGAGATAGCCCAGGCAGGATCGTTCAAAAGAGAGCGCTTTGTTGAGCTTCTCGATCCTGGCGCTCAGTCTCGCCACGGTCTTGTTCTCTGTTTTCTTCCCCTCCTCAGCCGAGGAGAGTAAGCACCAGTTCCATACTGCGGCCCCGAGCACGGCGCCAAGGAGACCTGCGATTAGATTACTTACCATTGTCTTACGTATTTAGTGTTATTAGTTGTCGTTTTCTTCTAATCCCCAGTACTTCGCCTCTGCTTCTGCCCAGATGCTATAGTGCTTACCCGCTTCGGGCACGAAGCGTCCCTTGCATATTGCTCGATAGCCTTGTACTAGGATTTTCATGTCAGCGTCATATTGGACGCTGACGGCAGTCGACCCTTTTGGCTTCTCCCCATCAGCGTGCGACACGAAGACGAAGAGCTTGTTGGGGAATTGCTCCTTGAGTTTCTTGTACTCCTTGTAGTTCATACCTGTGTACTGTAAGGAGTCGATAATCACGAAGTCGGGAGATCTTTGGCGCTTGAGACGCTCGATGAGGGCTTCTATCGGCTCTCTGTCGAGGACCAAGAAGCGCCCCCGAGCTTCCTCCATTCGGCATCGGCGCATATTGTTTTGGAAGGAGAGGGAGAGGGACTCTTCAAGAGAGTTGTAGGCGACCTTGCCGTGCTTCGTTAACTCTCTAGCTAGTTGCATCGCAAAGGAGCTCTTCCCATTGGCGCTCTCTCCCCAAATGATCCAGACACCTGTGCGTCCTGGCTCCCCGAAGGCATCCCGCCACACCCCCTCGAAGGGGATGCTGGGGATCTTCTTACGGAGTATCTCGGCGGCTGAATAGGCTCTTTCCATCGTTATGCCCCCGCTTGTAGTTTGAGCTTCTCGATCTCGGTGTAAGCTCTACGAAGGCTCCCCGACTTTCGAGCAAGACTAACAGCATCCACCCCTTGGGGTACATTGAGCTTTGCCACCTCGACCACCTGGCGCATCAGGAAGTTCTTTCGCTCCTCCCCGTCGAGCGGTGTCACCTGGCGGTAGGCATCGCCGAAGCGGGAGAAGAGCTCGGCATATCCCACCTTTCGACAGTCGATGCTTCGCTCAATCTTCGCTCGTAAGCCATCTGCACCCATCATATACCATCCGCAGGCATTCTCGAGCGCATTCCACAAGGCTTTGAGTTCAAGAAAGGCTTCATACTGAAGGTCTCCAGCCTCGTCAAGGATGATCAGGGGCTGGTGGAGGCTCTTGACGTAGTAGACGAGGTTAGCGTAGATTTCCTCATACCTCCCCTTGGCTTCCAAGCCAAAGCCTAGGGCGATCTGTCGTACCAGACGAACCTTCGTCTTGACCTGCGAGCAGTCCACGTAGACTACATTCTTATGCGTCCGAGCGTATTGCCGAGCTGAGAAGGTCTTGCCGATGTTCGGTAGGTCGCAGAGGAGGGCAGAGAGACTTCGCTCCTGACACGCTTCCAGTTGTCCCGTTACATAATCATAGGTAGCGGTTGGTGCGACCTTCCACTCGATTTCTCCACGCAGGGGCACGTTGAGTCGTCGAGCAATGCTCAGCCAAGCAGTCTCACTCAGCTGTTTCTCGACCTTCCCCTTCTTCAGGGCATTGTAGACGCTGGGGGAGATCCCCAGGGCGGTGGCGTGCTTGCTATCGCTGGGGTAGTTAGCACGGTCGGCGAGTATTGCCTCAAGCGTGCGTACCTTGAGTTCTTTCGTTAGTTCCATAATTCCTTGATTAGTTTCTTTGCCCAGCGGGTGAAGTGCTTTTCCTCTAAGTAGATCTCCCCGCTGTCGCTCTTATAAGCCTTACCAAAGGAGCCTCTCTTTCGTAGTCGCTTGGCTCGTTCTTCGCCAAAGACCCTCTTGAGGTCATCCCACATATAGCAGGGCTCAAATACCACCGTCATCTTCATGGCTAGTCGGGACAGAAGGATTGCATCGTCAGTGCCGACTTAACTTCTGAGCTGAAGTTTTCAAAGTCGTAGATCAGTCCGTCGTAGGCTTCGGGGATGCACTCGGCGACACCAAAGGCCCCCTTACCGTCTAGCTCGTTGAATCGCTCTTCGAATATCTCGATAAGTTCTTCTCGAGTCCAGTAGTCTTTTCCGTTGTACTCCATCTCTAATCTGATTTAATTAGTGTTCGATTACTATTCTTACAGGTCTGCTAGCGCCCTCGCTCGGATGTCGTCAACCTCGGGTGAGGTCACCAGCCAGTCCTCTGTTTCGTTCTCGTCCCTTAGCTCACCATCCTCGCCGCGGCGTAGCGTGACCACCTCCTGAGGCTCGAGGTCGGTAAGCATTCGGTGTGTCTCTTCCTTCAGCAGGCGAGCCTTGCCAGGTACACGATCTGCGATGTAAGTATCGTAGGATTGTACACGCTGGAGCTGCTTGTGGAGCTTCTTGCGATCCTCCGCTGTCTGTTCGATCGTTGCCTCATTGAAGCGTTCGACCTCGACCGCTGTCTCGATGTACCGCCCACCTTCGTAGACGTAGACCTCGTCCATCTTACCTTCTTCCTGCTCCCACCAGTAGGCATCTACCTTGCCGTTGCGGTCCTTCAGCTTCCCGATAGCTTGGGGCGAAAGGGCGAAGGAGCGGTAGTTCGCCTTGATAGCCCCTCGACGTACCGAGGTGGCTCGATGTTCGCCGAGCAAGACGGCTAGGCGGTGCATATCGATGCTCGCTAGTTCGGGATTGACCGACTCCTGGAGGACTTCCCAGCGGGTGCGCCCGCCCCAGTATGCCTCATTCGTGTGCGGTGAGTTGTTGTACTCTCGTATCAGCCCCTCATAGAAGGCGACTGCATCCTCGTAAGCCCAGACTTTCGATTTGAAGCGGTCGTTGTGCTCGTCGAAGCTCTTCTCTTCGCTGGTTTGGTTCGCCTCCAAGCGTGCGTAGTGTCGCCCTGTGTTCGGTATAAATTCTTTCTCCACCTCATATTTAAAGAGTCTATTGAAGTGCTCAGCGCCCTTTGCCTGCGAGTTCCCAGGGGCCAAGAAGAGGGCCTTAGGGAAGAGTGCCCCGTCCGCCATTAGTGAGGTACGGAAGTCTGACACCAGATGCTGTTCCACCTCCGCCTCGTGTGGGCAAGGGAGACCAAGCGAGAGGAGCGTTCGGAACGTCGAGCGCAGACAGCCGATGAAGATGTCGTGGCGCTTCTTCCCCGAGAAGGCATACCCGATGATTGCTTGGCTTGCCAAGTCGTAAGCCACGTAGATCTTCAGGCTGACGGTCTCGCTGATTCCCTTCTCTCTCCAGTTGACCTTGATTTTGAGATCTCGGTCGTCGAGGGAGATCTTCGAGAGGGACATCGTTGGGCGATTACGCATCACATAGGGCTGGTGCTTGCCTCTCCAGGTCTGGTAGTCATCGTGTACCTTACCTCGCAGTGCCTTTGCCTCAGGGGTATTGAGGTAGAAGGCAACCGTAGAGGGGGAGAGGGGCTTGTACTGACGATTGTCGTACAGCTCACCTGTCTCGGGATTGTAGATGGCTACTAAGCCTTCCACGAAGTCATTGTAGCGGTCTGCCACCGTGCTGTTGTAAGGGCGAGTATCATCGTTATCGATGGCGAGGAGGAGGCGGAGCGTGTTGTGATCGACTTTGCGACTCTGTTGGTTACCGAACTTCTTGCTTATGAGACTTTCGTAGCCCTCCTGCTCAAACTCTCGCAGTACCTTCTTAAAGCGGGGGGCACTCTGAGGGAGCGTATGCCCCACTTCTTGTCTATAGTAGCTGATAGCACTCGCCAGTTGTTCCCAGCGTACCCTTTTGCTACCTCCCATCACTCGCTTCAAGAGGCGTATGTCCGCTTGCAAGCTCCGTACGCTCTGTAGTACCGACGCATTCACGATGTACTCCTCTGTCAGCTGAGCTATGCGCTCAAGAGAGAGGGTGAGGTTAAGCTCCCGCAGGCGCTTAGGGTAGTACTCCTGAGCGAGGCGGTCTCTATGGTAGTGGTCACTGAACCATTTGCGGAGTACCGCCACATGGACGGCATCGCTCCCAATGCGCTTATCCACCTTGTCTCGGAGCTCTCGGGGCAAGCTATCGTAGTCGATGAGCACGTTACTCCCAGCGCCTCCACCACGGCGCAAAACTTTAATCTTCCCTCGGTTGACAAGATTCCGATAGTTGTATGTGGTAATCACTGGAGCCAAACACTCGGACTTGTCATCGGCTGTGCGCCGATCCTCCGTGAGGTCAGCAAGATCGATCACCGTGGATTTCCCGTAGTGCTGGAGCATAGCCTTAGAGATTGGAGGCTAGTGCCTGGAGCCCATCAAGCATATTAATGGTTACGTGGTAGCAGAGGCTGACTACTCTCCCATTATGCTCAATGCGCCCTTCGCTGTTACCCTTGTCAATGATGATCCGTGCACCATTTCTGAAGACCTGGATCATCTGCCCGTCAGCGTCATGTATCGTCTCGCACTCTGGTATGGTGCAGTAGACCTCACCGCCTAGCTCGAGAGCCAGGGCACGAGCCTTCCTCGCATCCTCTCCATCTCGCTTGTAGTTGAGAGCGAGGGATAGCCCGCCCTCTGTGATGCCCAGCTCCTGCATGATGCGCTTGCGGACATCGGCACCTACTTCAATGTGTCGTTGCATAGTTGTTGCCATTGTGATTATTGTCTCTAATCAGTTTCTGTCTATCTTTACACGTTGTTAAGTCTTAACAACACTGCAAAGTAAAGACTAAATTTCGACTAATGCAAGAGAAGGGGTGCAAAATTTCGGCTCCAATCAAGGAGAGGGTACGTATGTATTTGAAAGTGAAGGGGGTAAAAATTCGTGATTTTCTCGAGGCTACTGGGGTATCAGAGTCTAATTTCAAGTCAAAGTACAGCGAATTTGGCGGAGAGGCAATAGCCGAAATAATGTCTACCTACGGTGATATATCGCCATACTGGCTAATCTTAGGGAAAGGCGAGATGCTTACAGAGCATCGCCCTCTCATTGAGATCGGCAATATTAAAGGGGATAACAATATATATGGAGATGCCAACACCATACCCTCATTAGGAGACAGACACCTCGGAGATCAGGAGGCTCTTCTGCGAAGCCAATCAGAGCAAATCCGCATTCTTGAAGAGCAAGTGGGACACCTAAAGGAGCTCCTATCGAAACGAGACGACCAGATGGATCAAGTGTTAGCCTTGCTCCATTCTAAGAAGTAAGAGATTTTACCTACTGTCTCTCAATGGGATAAGATTCAATAAGCGATGTAATACCCCCCTATACTCAAGTGTGATTGCGGTGTTTAATGGTAAATTAATGCTGTTTACTACTCTCACACATGAGGAAATTACACCCTGTTTGAATTTCCAAGTGAATTCCCTAGATGCCTCTTTTAGAATTCCCTTTTGGGGCAAGCAAGTGAATTTCCTATGCACTTCGAATGATGTATTTCCATATAACTGCCTCTCAATATCAAAGATGTTAGCGAGGGCAGAAACAGCATAGGCGGTTATAGTAGGACTCATCCTCTATAACCGCCTATTTCAAGCGTTTGCGCCCGCTATGGGCGTTCTATGGGGCTATCTCAGCCCTTCAGTGTTCGGATGTAACACGTACCGCCTTCTAATGCCATCCGAAGCCTCTCAATGTAACACCAATGTAACCCAAATGTAACGCTTCGTTTTGCAGGCGCATTTGCCTGTATCCTTCATGAACTACGCGACAATCAGCGATTTAAGGGGTATTGAGCAGAGGTATTATTGTGTACGCTTCGTTCTCCCCCCCTTAGATAAAAGGGCCGCGCTATAGGAAAGAGCCGCTCTGTGGAAAAGGGCCGTACTGTGGCAAAGAGCCGTACTGTGGGTCGCGCCCCTGCAGGGCTTCGGGATTGTGGACACGGGCGAACCCAGGGTTTGGTCGCCCCTGCAGGGCTACGCACCCTGGGCTCTGAAAAGGGTCGCCCCGCTGGGGCTTGCCCCGCCACCAGGCAACTGGCCAAGAAGCGCACCACCGAGACAAGGAGTGCAACCTTCGAGATCGCAATACCTCACCCCGCACTACACGGGATAAAAAGGCCGCGCTATAGGAAAGGGTCGCGCTGTGGAAAAGGGCCGTGCTGTGGCAAAGAGCCGCGCTGTGGGTCGCCCCTGCAGGGCTTCGGGATTATGGGCACGGACGAACCCAGGGTTTGGTCGCCCTTGCAGGGCTACGCACCCTGGGCTCTGGAAAGGGTCGCGCTGTGGCAAAGAGCCGCTCTGCGGGTCGCCCCTGCAGGGCTTCGGGATTGTGGATACGGGCGAACCCAGGGTTTGGTCGCCCTTGCAGGGCTACGCACCCTGGGCTCTGGAAAGG
>ERZ772928.239-NODE-239-length-25741-cov-3.322043_pt1 | contig 25741 bp, 19 predicted proteins | sample MGYA00511686_ERZ772928 | MGnify/ENA primary metagenome ERZ772928 (study PRJEB29015, sample SAMEA2738063) | human oral metagenome | biome: human oral; feature: human-associated habitat; material: saliva | place: China | collected 2219 ... | reverse complement strand
AACTTCGCCATAGGAAGCAACAAAATTGCCACAGATACGCCACCATCCATCCTTATTATTGCCGAGATTGAGCATATGCGAGCCATCCTTATCTAGCTTATGCACCACAGTACCCTTGGGCGCATTACGGATGTTGGTATCCCCTTTTGTCTCATCGTAAACATAAACAAAGAGAGTATTCTCAAAGTTATCGAGCAGGAGCTTGCGGGTCTTACCCTTGATCGTTAAGGTAAGCTCTAGCTGCTGAGAATCCTTCTCAGAGCAAGCCGGGAGTGTGGCAAAGCTATCGGTCTGTTTACTCTTGAATTCATACCGAGCTCGTTGCTTATCAAAAGTGGTACAGAATAATGTATCTGTAAAGTTTTCGGGATACTCAAGATGCACATCGAAAGGCTCACGATGTTCTGCGTCATAGTATAAGACAACGTTGATTTCCCCTATCCGATAGACATAGCAAACTGCGGGTAGATCTTGTGAAAACCCAGTAGACACACCGGCAAATAGGCACAATAGTGCCAATAAAATTCGCTTTAGTTTCATGGAGATTATTAATGCTTATTGTGTATCCAACTTATTGTATCGCCATAGAGGTGTCTAACCTAGTCCTCCCGAGGAATACGCTTGACCTCTTTGATCCATCGCTCATTGACCCAATGGAAAACAACATACTTGGTATCAACAAGATCCCCGAGGCCGAGATCGTCAAACATCGTATCGTACTCCGCATCCTGCTCTCTTGCGCCAACATACATCTCTATGGAAGTACCCTTTTGTGGCAATTTGAAAAGAAAGACAAGACGGTGCTTAAAGATATCGGTCAGAGTGGCTCGTTGCTTAGGAGTGAGCTGCGAAGTTTCGTAGAAATCCTCGACCTTCACCTCAGAGACCTTCGGAGCCAACAATCTATCCTCACGCAAGCGACCTCGGTCGTAGATGTAGAACTTGAGATCACTATACCCAAATGCATTATTGACACCGACCAACTTACGCCCATCTTTGAGGTTCCAATAGCAAACCTCTAGCGTAGGATCCGGATAGGAAAGGTAAGCTCGTAGATAGCCATTGCGCTCGTCGCAGACCTCCACATAGGGCTCTATCCACTCCTGCCCTTCGGCGGGCACCCCAACATGCGTGAGAAGTTTTTTGCGCTCCTCTACGGACCAGCGATTATCTACAGCCTTCTCGGGGAGCATCAAGAAGATATCTCGTATATTGGTCTTCTTGGCCCCTTGGTTATTCTTCTGTGCCTCTAGACTAAAAAGCGAGAGGGAACACAACATGATAAGGATAAGTCTTCTCATAAGATTGATGTACTTAAGCTGTACTTTTGGGAGCTACTCAATGGGGCTCCATTTATACTCCGAAAGAGGATTGACCAATCGTTCATTGATCTTGACCTCTACCATCTGTAGGGCTCTCAAAGTGAAGCCGTCGAAAATATACTCCTTGACCTTCTCTTGCATTTCCTTGAGCTGATTGTTGCGGAGGAAGTCGTAGACTTCGTTCTGATCTACCCACGCTCCTTTTCGCTCATTCCAACTCATCGTAGGGAACTCGGAGTCGTTGGTGTAGAAGAAAAACATATTGTCGTCTACAATCTCAACCCCTAAGCTAGAGTCAAAAGGCAGGTCAATAGGCATCACTTCTTTGCCCGTGGTCAAGTCGTGTAGATAGAGCGTACCCACTACATCCGTACCTTCACTTGTGAGCAATGTATGCCCCACGACTCCCTCAAAGTCGAGCACAGTCCCTTCGACCTTAAAGTTCTTGATACCCGAACGCTTGGGTTGCACCTCAATGATATTGTAGACTCCGCCCTCTGTCTCGATGGTCTCGCCCTTGACGATGCGCATGTCATCGTTTTCGAAAACGACTTCATCCCCATCTGCCAACTCAGGCAGGGCGATAGCTCCCATTTGAGTACTATCGCTTGAGCCTGCTTGGTCGTTTTTCTGTCCTCCGCAGGCTGTGCACAGGAGAGTAAATGCTAGGGCAATGCCTAGGCTTAGTGTCTTAGATTTCATAGCATACATAAAGTGATGTACGTATTTACTCAATGTAGCTCCATTTGTACTCTTGGAGAGGAGTGACTTTACGCTCCTTGAGATCAATCTTTACTTTCTGCAAAGCCATTAGTGTGAGGCCCCCAAAGAGGTGCTCTTTGGCCTCTTGCTGAGCCTCCTTTAGTTGATCATTGCGTAGGAAGTCGGGGACATCATTAGCATCCTCCCATGTCCCTTTTTTCTCATTCCATTGCACTCTGGGGAGATTATCCTCTTGGGAATAAAAGAAAACAGCATCCTCTCCTTGTATCTCTAGAGTACCGGACAAGAATGCCATATCTACCGGTACTAGAACCTCCCCCGTAGTCATATCGTGTAACCAAAGAGCACTCACCACGCCCGTACCTTCACTAGTAATTAAAACGTTACCGGCTACCCCCTCAAAATCCAGCACACTACCCGAAATCTCGAAGCCTTCGATACCGGTGTGCTTAGGTTGGATCTCAAAGTTATTGTACATGGGAATATCGTCTGTGGAGATGTCTCTCTCGACAATACGCACATCGTCATTCTCGAAAACCACTTCCTCCCCTTCTGCGAGTTCAGGAAGAGGAATAGCCTCCATTTGAGTACTATCACTTGAACCTGTTTGGTCGTTTTTCTGTCCTCCGCATGCTGTGCATAGGAGAGTAAATGCTAGGGCAACGCCTAGGCTTAGAGTCTTATATTTCATAATATGTACAGTAATCAATGGTAATCTTAATTATAGGGATGAGGAAGCCAAGAGCAAGGGATGGTTTGAAGTCTTCTGCACTCTTTCCACCCGATCTCGAAGGGCATTTAGATTCCTATAGTCCTTTCGTTTAAGGAATTCCTTGATGAGCACAGTGGTTAGGCTATTGGGATAGGCCTTCATAAACCGCTGCCACTCGCTCTTGAGCCCGGGATCTAACGCCCCAGATTCATCGGCAATAGGTGTATTGTCCGTACCAGTCATATAGACTATCTGCAGGTATTGATAGTTATCACTAAGTCTAACGAATAGCTCTTTCTGCTCGGGGTTGGACTCGGCATAGGCCTCGTATCGAGCGATTAAATCCCCCAGTTCGCGCCAAGTTAGCACGAGGCAAGCATCCGGAGCAATGTTTTCACTATCCCTTAAAAGCTGCCAGTACTCTTGATAGTAGGTGGGTAGCTGACTGAGGTATTTGGCAAACAGCGTGGGGGCTGGGGCTAGCAGAACAATCCCCTCTCCTACCTCATCAAACTGTAGCCCTCGCTGTATGTAGCCCTGTTCTTTCTGTTTGATGGAATCATGGGGCTCTATTGGATTGGCATCATCATCGTAACGATACTCGTAGTAACGCTCTAGATAGTCGCTCTCGCGCTGATTGAGCATACCCACCTCTTCTTCCACTAGAGTAGCGAACTCCTCAAATATTCGGCATCGCTCTTCCGGCGTTGCAGCTTCCATCGTAAGGTCTACGATCTGCCGTTTGAGGTCAATACGCTCTAGGGGATCGGTCGATTGGGCAAGGGCTTGTTCCAAGCCATCAATGTTGGGGACTGCTCCTTCGGTTTGTTTTGAGGATTGGCAGGCCGTCAATAGCACGATGCTAGACAAGAATAGAGAAAAGATTAGTTTCATAGAATTGAAGTATGAATTCATTTGTAGTATATGATTACGAAATCTTGATTACTTAGCAGGCTGCTTGATATCGAAGCGTCTAACTCTATCGAACATACGCGTGCGTTTATTGGTCAAGGGATCAATGGTGAATAGAGAAAATCCACAGTCTCCATCGTTTTCAGAAGCAAGCTCATCATCCACATCAATGAAGAACAAGCGATTACCAATCCAGAGTGTCGGCTGCTCGTCCGAGACGCCGTCTTCAACAAGGATCTGTTGCTGCGAGCCATCGGCATTGGCAATGCAGAGCGGACCATGGGCAATGTCGCCAAACATTAGCATAGCTCCAAAAGCCACCTTACTACGGTCAGGACTAATGCTGTATTGCATATATTCGATTGATTCTTCTTCCTTCTGCTCCTCAAGATTGAGTTTATCGGTCACACACACGAGTTTACCCCCATTGCGGTAATACAATTGATCAGACTTAGTGCTAAAGAGGTGGGAGTTCCGTTCTTCCCCTATCTCCATAAGAGAGACGTACTTTTCCCAATCTGCATCCTGGAGCTTACGACTTGCAATGGTATAGACACGGAAAGAGGTGAAACAATAGGCCTCCCAACTGAAGCCATTAGGGATAAGTAGCTTGCCATCCTTGTACATGAGGCGGCTATGCTCCACACTGGTTTCTGAGATAGAGGACTCCTTGGGAATATTGAGATTGACCAGATCCTCAAGTTGGGGCTCCTCACCTCCAAAGGTCGCTTGGCGTAACCAGAGCATCCCATCACGCACCACAGTATAGTACATAGTCTTACCATCGGGATCAAAGACAAAATTGAAGATCTCATCAGGCTCCAATAGGTGGAATGGGATAGTCATATCCTCATCTACATTATAAAAGAAGAGGAGGCTATCCTGATAAGCAATCACATTGGAGGAGGTGAAATTGGTATAGTTATACGATGGCGCTCCCACTTCAAGAGAATCCTTCTCCTGATTATTCTCTTTGTTCTTTCCCGCACCGCATGCGACAAGCGTACACATGGCCATGACGGAGAATACTCTCGTTAATACGGTTTTCATAGTCTTTTATCTTCTTTCATGTTACTAACAGGGCACGAAGTTAAGGTGAAAAATTTACATTCCCCCTAAAACTAGACTAATCCCCTACTCAAAAAGGATAGATTCTTTATTCTACGATAAAATCTATCCAAACCTATCTGTTTACTGCATTAGACAGCTATCTTCTCGGAAAAAAGGTACAAACACTATCCATCTTAGAGGCGAGGTAGAGAGGGAAGTTGTGAAACGTCGGAAAAACCCTGCCCTAGACTTTTTTCTTTATAGGGTGGAAAAATAAAGTTTCATGGGCAGGAGCAAAAAATTTTTAGGGCAGCAACCCGAACAGAAACTAGGCAGAGAAGAAAAGGGAATAGGGTGGTTAGTTATTCCGTCTTTCAGGGAACATCTCAGAATTGACAGCTACAAAGATTCTATCTCTGTATTTTTCTTCAGACCCCTCTATTCCGAGCGCAGCCATAAGTTCCTGTCGTGCTTTTCTTTTAGGTCTAGTATCAGTTGCCAATATAGGCTTCTCTTGAGGTGAGAAATAAAAATAGAGTAATATAACAGAGGAATTAGTTAGGAATCTCTCCTTTACAGAAGTCCACCATATCTGATCTGTTGGGCCAAGAGAAAGCCCAAATAGACAGATAACATCTGCTACTGAAATAAAATAACGGCATTCTTCATCAACCCTAATCCCCAAGTTTTCATTACCACAAGGTTTCACCAAGATATCTGTAATATCCTCATTCCCCCTAAATGCGGAATTTTCTATTTGATCCGAATTATCTACTCCTAGCAGAATTTCTGTTTCTGTCAACTTCCCATGTACATGGATAATTTCTCCATATTCAAAATTACGATTGGGAAATGATGGAATAGGGTATTCTTGATTAGGACACAAAATGTCCTTGCATAAGACCTCAAAAGTAGAAGTATAATTGAAAGTGATAACATCAGTATACCATTTTCTATCAGAAAGTTTACTAAGAAAATCTTCTTGTTCTTTTGCAGTAAGATAGAGATAAGGTTCCATCAAATCTCTTCTTAACTTCTCTGATTCTTCTTGACTTGGTTCAATCTTTTCAATATGCTGTAAATAAGCTGCTAGAGAGCGAACCAAATCCAAATAGAAATAACGAAACCCATCTACATCAGATTCAAATACAGAAGTAAGCTTACCAAGCGTTACCTCCAAGTCTTTCCATTTTACGTCTTCCCCTTTTTCTTCTTCTTTTACCATTTCAAAAAGACGTTTTTTCCACTTCTCAAGAAGTCTAACTTTATCTAAATCATCATCATAAAAAGGTTTTTGAATTTCATAATGCTTCAAAAAATCGGAATAACGCGTGGGTAGCCCAAATCTGCAATCAAAGCCATTTCCTACGAGGTAAAGAAGATTCATACTATATATTACAGGGATAAATTGATTACAAAGAATATGTCAGATAATTTTTGGGATATGGTAGGGGTCGGAGGCTTACGAGTGAAGGAGAGAGAGGATGGTGGGGGAGCTTAGTTCCCCGATAGGAGCATAATGCAGACGAAGGTAATCGAGGAGATAGGTTAGGATTCGCTGCCTCTCCTCCCGATGGAAGCGGAAGAGGTGCATATTTTGATAGTTAATGCGGCGGAAGTAACGCAGCGCCTTTGTCTCATGAATCGGAATGACGTGACTACTACGCAAGGGGTGCATTGTATAGGAGGCCTCTACTAGATCGAAGTAACCTTTAGGCTCCTGCTCCAGTACATCAGGGGGGAGAACTCCCAGGGGTTCCAATAGTCCAAATAAGAAGGTAATAGGGAAGTTGGCACAACTCTTCTCGCTCTCCTCTAGGGCCTCTATACTACGACTTATGTAACGATACACCTCGGGATCGGGAGGAGCGCTGCGCAAAATATGATAGAGAGCCTCGGCTAAGAAGTACGCAATATTTACCTTGATTTGGTCATACAGCATGAGGTTCAGACTCAGCCGGTAGTACTCGGCATCGTCTATCTGTTGCAGGCCTCTTTGGAGGCGATGATCTGCCACAATGGAGAGTTCGGAAAGCGGGTGTACCATCCGCTGTAGCCGAGCCGTAGCCGAAGATCGACGATTAGAGGGAGAGGGTTTGGGTATCTTATAAGCTACCATCCCCTCCTCTTCTGTGAGGAGGTGTGCGATGGCAAACTTATCGTTGTACGCCCTTGTGGTAAGTACGATAGCGCGAGTGGATATGAGCATGAAAGCGACTCACACCAGAAGGATTCCTTAGGCTTGTTGCTCCAACCAGAGGGCAATAGCGTTGACTAGTTGGTTATTGCTCGCCTCGTCTAGTGAGGTGATACGAGCGTAGCTAGCATCTAGTCCTGCAAAATTACTCGCATCCCGTATGAGCATATTGTGTTCCGTGGCTAGATACTCCTTGAGTGCAGCCGCTGTGCCTTTCTTCAGTTTAATGAGGAAGAATGTAGTAGTGCTGGGGAGCACATCAATCTCATTGAAGGCGCTGAGTTTGGTCATAAGCTCTTGGGCAGAGCGTTGCCACTTACGGATGGGGAGCGTGAATTGCGCCGGATGGATGAGGATGTACTTGGCAGCTTCTATGGCAATGCTATTGACAGACCAGGGGACTACCAGCCTACGAATCACCTCCGAGTACTGACTGGGAGCTACAATATAGCCAATACGCAGCCCCGGAATACCATAGGCATGACTGAAACTCCAGAAGGAGATCAAATTGGGATGCGACTTACTATCGCTTGGTTTTATCTTGTTTACCGTTGTGTAATTGGCATAGCACTGGTCAAGTATAAAGGTGACCTTGGGGTACTTATCAATGATGAGCATAAGCTCGGCATGCGATATAATATGCCCATCGGGGTTATTAGGAGTGGCTATATAGCAGACATCCACCTCGTCCAAAGGCCATTCGGAGATAGGCGTATTACCAGCAATCAGTCGCACCTCCGAGCAGTATAGACGAGCTGCATCCTCATACTCGGCGAAGGCCGGAGAGGGAATCAAGATGCGCTTCTCGGCAAAAGCTTCTGCAAGCAAATAGATAGCTTGAGTGGGGCCGTTGGTTACGATGATAGACTCCTCATTCAGCCCATGGCGCCGAGCGATCATTTTACGCAGCGTAGCCGCATCCGGCTCGGGGTAATGTCTCATACAATCTACCAACGAGCGGGATAGATGCTCGCCAAGCAGTGTGTGATCCGCACCGTACCATACGGTGTTGCTAAAGTTGAGGAAGGGCTTTTTGCCGTCGTTTAGGCGTTCGTCTCCGTGTCCGTTGATCATCTTATTTCTCGATCTAAAAGGGGAAAATAGGTATCTACTATGCTATGTGGTAGGGATGCTTTGGGCATCGATGGCGTTGATGGCAGCCTCTAGTAAGCGAGGGCGCACCTTGAGCGAAATTAACTTCTTATTGAGCCGAGTGGGATAGGTGCGGTTGGATAGGAATACACACACCATCTCTCGTTTGGGATCTATCCATACAGAGCAACCCGTAAAGCCGGTATGACCATAGGTACCGGCAGAGGCATTAGAGGGGATTTGTGCGTTATTTTTTGTATTGTGGTCGAAGCCGAGAGCTCGTCTCCCCTGCCGCCCTAGAGTGGTTACAAACTGCTGTACGACTTTGTGAGGAAGTATCTCTTTACCCCGATAGGAGCCATTGCAGCGAATCATCTCTGCCACTTGAGCAAGGTCTGTGGCGGTGGCGAATACCCCGGCATTGCCCGCAATCCCCCCTAATACGGCTGCGGACTCGTCGTCTACACTACCGCGCACAACGCCTCTAAGGGGGCATTTGGCTTGTGTGGGAGCAATCTCTTGTATATCCACCCCATGCGCAAGAGGATCGTAGGTGTAGTGCTCTAGGTGCATCGGTTGCGCTATCAATTGGAAAAGGTAACTATCGAGCGAAGAGCCCGATACTCTCTCAGCAATCATCCCAAGTAGGATAAAACTCACATCGGAGTAGCGATATACCCCGGGCGTCTTGAGGGGTGTTTGGGCAATTTTTTGCAGTACCGTATCGCGAAACGATTGATGTATAAACTGACGCCCAAAGCGCAGAGTAAATCCATTCCCCTTCTCATCACGTACAAGGTTATCACGCCATTTGGCATTTGGATCTACCCATATATTTTCGTCAATCTGTACCCAATCCGGGCGGTAAGCGTAGGAAAAATAGGAACCCGTGGTGAGGCTACTTGGCTCAATAAGCTGGAGATAAAAGTTGATGGTGGGGGTCAGCCCAGCTTGGTGGAGCAATAGATCTTTGATGGAAATAGAGCCGACACGAGAATCTGCCATCTCCGGGAGATGCTTATCTACCCTATCTGTCAGCTTTATTTTTCCTTTGCCCACGAGATCTATAATGACCGGCGTAGTACCAAAAGCCTTGGTTACGGAGGCTATATCGAAGAGTGTATTCTCAGTAACACGAGGGGAACGAGCCGACCCGTCTAGGGTACCAAAAGCTCGATTGTAGACTGTCTCTCCCTTATGAAGCACCACAACTTGGCAACCGGGGAAGGCTTTTCGCCTAAGGGCATCCTCTACAATACTATCGAGCGACGCAAAGGTACGAATGGGCTTTACGACCTCCGCATTTGAAGCGATCTGCCCCTCGTTCTTTCCTCTAGGAGGGCGACAAATCTCCAAATCATCGGGCTCTATATTATAGTACCGAGCCACCACGGCGCGCAGAGCTTCGTCATTCGACTCGTAAGCTACGGCTACCACCTTGGCTTTTTTGAGAGCGGAGTGCCAAGAGGGGAGCTGATAGGGAGAAGCAAAAAGAGTAAAAACGACGCGCGTCTTTGCGGAGAGTTGCTCCACAAGTTGAGCCAACGTGCTACTATGTTTTGTATAGCAATTGACATAGACCAAAGAGCACTTGGAGAGAGCCTCCAAGGCCTCAGAGTGCGTCTTGCTGTTCTTATCTGCCAGCGTATAGTGAGCCTTCAGGGAGACGCCCATCTTGCGTAGCGCCGAGACAAATACCGGTTTGGAGGATCCGTTTAGGTCTAGCACCCCTATGGAAATATCACCCTTACGACTCTGAGGAATTAGCTGCTCATCATCTCGCTCAATAGATATGGATTGATACCATAATTCATTAGCAAGATGAAGGGCTTTTGGGGTATTGAGGGAGGCATAAAAGGCGTCTCGGGATAGTTTAGGAAGCTGAGGTTGCTGTAGAGACTGCCCCATCAGTGCCCACTTATAGAGGAGCACTTTGCGACAATGCTGCTCTATTTGCTTGCGAGAGAGCACACCTTGCTGCACGGCTGCCAGTATTTCTGCATGAGCCTTTACGGGGTCTGTAGGACCCAATAGGAGGTCATTACCGGCAAGTAGGGCGCGTACACTAATCGGAGTTGCTCCACGTTGCTGCATTCCCTGCATCTGCATTCCGTCAGTAAAAATAAGCCCCGAGAAGCCCATCTCTTGCTGCAAGAGTTGGGTTGTAATGGCGTAGCTAAGAGAAGCCGGAGTACCCGACTTATCGAGGGCAGGGACATTGAGATGCCCTACCATTATTCCGCCCAAACCGGCACGAAAGTAAGCAGCAAAGGGGGCTAGCTCAGTCTTCTCAAGCTCCGAGCGAGAGCCTTTGATCGTGGGGAGCGTCTTATGGGAGTCAAGAGCCGTATTGCCGTGCCCCGGGAAGTGCTTTGCCACGGAGAGCACCCTCCCCTCCTCTAGCCCACGAGAGTAGGCGAGGCTGTAGTCAATTACATCTTGAGTCTTTTCTCCAAAACTTCGAGTGCCAATAACGGGATTTTTAGGATTGTTATTGACATCCACCACGGGAGCAAAGTTTACGTGTATACCTACAGTTTTGCATTGCTCTGCCATACTCCGCCCCCACTCTGTGATGAGACCGAGATCTCGTACATTGGCAAGAGCGCGATTGCGTGGGTAGCGAATGGTATTGGATAGGCGCATGGCAAGCCCCCACTCAGCGTCTGCCGTGATGAGCAAAGGGAGCTTAGAGGTCTTGTTGAGGTGCTGAGTCATTAACCATTGGTCATACACTTCGCCCTTTTGGAAGAGTATCCCCCCGGCGTGGCACCGAGCAACAACGCGCGCGGCATCCGCCATCTGTGAAGCTCCACTAGAGGGGTATATAATGGGGATAATAAGCTGCCCTATCTGCTCTTCTAGGCTCATGCTGCGCATCCTCTCCTCTACTTCCCGCTCCCCGCCCCCTTGTGCGACGTTGGATAATAGCGAAGGAGAATAAGCTACACGCTGAGCAAGCGAGGTACTCTTTCCTACAATCAAGGCAAGAGCAAATGCCAAGACAGTAATGATTCGTTGCCAGTTCATAGGTACAAAATTAGGCTGATTTTCCGACCTAGGCAAGAGCCTCTGCTCCGAGGGCTACTCCTCTCCGACTTATGCGTCACCCCCAACCACACCCAAAGCCACCGAAACCTTGATCAACCGGCATTTGGTTTTTCGGCTTCGGTGGCTTTATGATACTTTTCTGCATAGGAACCAATTACCTCTTCCCCCCCTCTCTCTATCCACAATGTATACACGATCAAGAGGGGTGAGTGAATAGGATTTCGCCTCCCTCATTAGAGGAAGCTCCCCCTCTCTCCTCCCTAAGGCGGAGAGGGGGAGGCGTATTTTACTTCACGGGGTGCCGCTCTGGGTCGCTACCTACAACCATGACATACTTCTGCCCATTAGCACTCTTTTGGAGGTAGCAGTGGGTGAGCATGGTCTTACCTCCAACCTTAGTAATAAGGTCGGCTTTGATGACAAACTTGATAGTCTTGTAAGGCCATGCCTTTTCCTTTACTTCCTCCCATTTATTACTATGGTAGATTACTTTTACAAACTCATCACCGCGGTGCGCTGCGAGTTCACGCCCGGCAGCATCACCCCCATTCTTGATCTCTGCAGAGACGCTCACGCCCTTAGGCATAGACACTGCCGGTACGTTGCCCATACGCACCGCACCCATAATCTTGCCCACCTCTCCATCTGCTGTCCAGCGCGTATAGAGCATAGTGGCCTTGCGTGCCTTAGGATCGGAGGCTTCCCTCTTATTCCAATCCTTATGCTGAGTAAGGATCTGATCATAGAGCTCCGTACCCATCAGATAGTACTGGGCACGAAGAGCGGGATCTTTCTGACAGAAGGCATCGTTCTCCTCTACCTTGTTGAAGCAATCAATAACGCGGTCGGCAATGAGATCGAAGTCCACCACATTGCAAGCCATGTTGAACATGATTCGCTCACGCTCGAAGCGTAGCTTCTCGTACTCCATTGCCGGGAGCACGATACCGAGCTTGGCATCAAGTATACCTTTATAGTCATCACAAGTTTCGGGTTTTACCCCCACACTCGCCCTCATTATCGGACTTAAATAAGCTAGTAGTAGAGCAAGTTTATCCACGGCAATGTCGCTATTGGGATCTGCAAAGAAGGCTGCCGCAAAGGGATAGCGGAAAGCATCATCGCAGTAGATACCCATCTTCTCGCCCGCGGGAGTAAGGAGCTCGGCGTTCTCTTTCTCGTCATAAATGAAAGGCGAGAAATCAACACTGGCCCCTGGTCTCTTGCTAAGAACCTTACGTATCATGTCAAGATTGACGTTATATCCAATGAGCACATCGTTGCCCAGCCCATACATCATCGGATATTTATAGTAGGGCTGCAACGGGAAGTACTTCGGGTCTAGGTGCTCGTAGGCAGCGTGTATCTGTGCAAAAGAGCGGGTAGAACGACGCCACACTTCATCATCCGAAGCGTAGGGATCGGCAGCGATAGCCTCTGCCGAGGGCTTGTAGTTCTGTTTATAAAGCGTTTCCAGACTGCTACCTCCGCTGTCGTTTGAGGATTTCGATATGGAGATTCCCGTTTTTTCTTCCACCTTCTCCTCTGCCTTCTTTTTACCCGCTTCTGTAGCTTTATCTACTGCATCATCAGCTGTAGACTCCACTTTTTTCTTCACTTTCTGCTCCACGTTCTTCTTAGCATTCTTAAGAATGCCTCCGATTTGTGCCTGGGCAGGCACACCAACGGAAAATGCCAATGCAATGAATGCTGAAAGTGCAATGATTCTATTTTTCTTCATCTTGTCATGGTACCTCTCCTTTACTCCTGATTAAGGAGAACGCCGTATCAGAGGCTCGGGCGTTTGGGTTATCAATTCAATGTCTCATACTCTATGCCTTCTTTCGTCCTCTCCCTGAACGATGGAAAAACGTACGGATGCGCTGCCATAATGTGGGCTTTCGCAATAATTTGGGAGGCTGTATCTCAGGACGAAGGCAATCTCTCTGGCTCTGATCGCGGCGGTCGAATTCGGCATCTATCATCTTACGCACCATATCAAGCAACTGCATACGATCTTCCATATGCTGCAAGCCCTCTTGTTGTCGCCGACTAAGGTTGTCATCCGATTGCTGTTTCATCTTTCTTTTCTCTTCCTTACGTCAACCGACGCTCAAAGAAAAGAAAGCTGCCGACCGACTTGTGTTTTATCATCATATCTCTGCCCACAAAGTTACATATTTGACAAAGAAGAAGCATTGCAAAATCAATCAAAAATCTTGCGATATCGTGCATTCTTCATTTTTGGATTCTTGCAATATCATTCATGATACATACATTAATCACCTGTATACAAAAGAGTTAGAAGTGACATATTCACACCTATCAAGAATTGCTCATTTTTAAGGGTTTTATGAAAAGACCTCCTCTCGGTGGAAGAGAAAAACGAGAACGAACCTCCTCCCTTTCGACCTAAAAAGTGCAAGCCTTTTGCCCAAAAAGAAGAAAGAAAAGGACATATAAAGCATCATCTTCAGGCTAATAAAAATGCATAAAACGTTTTGCCATTCGACATTAAACCTGCATCTTTGCAGAAGATTTTAATCCCACAGAGGCATCTATGGAAAGAGAAAGACTCGATGAACCCGGCTATGAAAAAATGCAATTCTCCCTCTGCAATACACTCAAAATCATAAAGGGGGAAAAGAAGATCAACCAATTGGTACTAAGCGTACTAGGATTACTTATTCTCATTTCTTTCTCGATTGTCTCCTGTAAAAAGGAAGCTATATCTTTTACTCCTGAGGAACGAGAGGAGGTAGACAAGCTTGTTCTCTCTACGCATAGTGTTGATTCCCTCATCCTTCTACAGAAAAAACTAGAAAGCGAAGGCAACCGGCTCGGTAGCATCGTTGCTCTTAGGGAGTTGGGCAAGGCTCTACGTAGAGAAAGTCGTTTTGACGAGGCCCTAAGTGCCCATAGCGAGGGACTACGCCAAGCGGAGGCTATCGGGGACACACTAGAGTGGATACAAGCTCTAAACAATACCGGTACGGACTACCGAAGAATGGGCGTACTTGACGTAGCACAAGAATATCATTACAGCGCGTGGATACTGAGCAAGGAGTGCTCAGACACCTCCTTCACTGCTAAGAAAAGCCAAGTAGTATCCCTCAATGGGCTCGGCAACATCTACATGACATTAGGCAATTACGAATGTGCCGATAGTGTACTACGCCTGGCATTAGCGGGGGAACGAGCATTGCAGAGTGCGGTAGGGCAAGCCATTAACTACTCCAATCTCGGCTCCATCTTCGAGCGCTGCGGAGAGACAGACTCTGCCTTACTCTACTACCAAAAGTCAATGGCTCTCAACAAAGAGGTGAACAACGAACTCGGGATATCACTCTGCCATACTTACTTCGGGGCGCTCTACGAAAAAACACAGCAGTACGACGAGGCCATGAAAGAGTACGAAGCTGCCTACGAACTGATGAAAGACTCGAAGGACGAGTGGCATGCAATCAACTCTCTCATAGCCCTTGCCGGACTTTGTTATGCCACCGGCAAGGAAGAAAAAGAGATGGAGTTCCTCAGCAAAGCTAAGGCAATGGCTGATCGCATCAAGTCTCCGGAGCATCAAGCAAGGATACATACCCTATACTATAAGCACTACAAACATGCCGGAGACTACCGATCTGCACTAACATCCTACGAACAGGCCGTTGCTATGCAAGACAGCGTGTTGGATATGGAGAAGATGAACCGAATCCAAAACACAAGTCTAAAGATTGAGCGCAACCGCCAAACGAGGCAGATGGGCGAGGCACGGCAGAAGTTGGAGCAGGAACGCACCATGCGTTACGTTGGCTTCGCCATCCTAGGGTTTATACTACTTATCTTAGCAGGACTACTGGCGATGCTACTTTACACCAACCGACTACGCCGTCGCAACCACCTGACTTTGAAAAGGATATCCGCATTGCGTGAGGTATTCTTCACTAATATCACCCATGAGTTTCGTACTCCGCTCACCGTCATACTTGGGCTAAGCCACGATCTCCAAGAGTGTGCAGATTCTCCCACAGAGATTACTGAAAAGGCAAAAGTTATTGAGCGACAAGGCAACGGATTGCTAACACTCATCAATCAACTCCTCGACATCTCCAAGATCAAATCGTCGGTAGGCAACCCCGACTGGCGCTGTGGCAATATCTCCGCCTTCCTCAGTATGATTGCGGAAAGCTACCACGACTTCGCCCTCAGCCGCAACATTGATCTACAATTTTTCTCAAAAGACGATGTAGAGATGGACTTTGTCCCCGACTATGTGGTGAAGGTTATGAACAATCTCCTGTCCAATGCCTTCAAATTCACACCCGAATATGGGAAGGTGAGTGTGGTCGTATGGCGCGAAGGAGATCTGTTGCAAATCGAAGTATCGGATACAGGGAAAGGAATCGACCCGGAGGCATTGGCTTACATCTTCGAGCCATTTTACCAAGCAGAAAGCGACGTGTATCATATAGGCACAGGCGTAGGATTAGCCCTTGTCAAGCAAATAATGGATGCCATGGATGGCAAGATAAGGGTAGAAAGCGCACAGGGGAAGGGTACTACTTTCTATATCAGTGTGCCCATTCACAACTATTGCCAGCAGCCACTATCTGACGAGATGGAATATAATCAGCCCTTTCTGCCTGAAGGCACAGAACCCCTTGAGAATAGCGCTCCAGAGGACTGCCGCTGCCATCTACTCATCGTTGAAGACAACCGCGATATCGCCGCCTACATCGGCTCTCAGCTTGCAAACCATTATGCCATATCCTATGCCGCCAATGGGTTAGAAGGCTTAGAAAAGGCACAAGAACTGGTGCCCGACCTAATCATTACCGACCTAATGATGCCCGAAATGGATGGGCTGGAGCTATGCCGGCAAGTGCGCAAAAATGAAATTATTAGCCACATACCTATCATTGTAGTAACGGCTAAGATATCAGAAGAGGAGCGTATCAAAGGGATAGAAGCCGGAGCAGATGCCTACCTCGCTAAGCCATTCAACAGCGACGAACTGCGCACTCGAGTGGAAAAACTACTCGAAGGACGACGTCTCTTGCAGGAAAAATTCATGCAAACTATGATAGAATCTAAGGAAAATAGAGAGGAGAAGGCTACCCAACCCGATGAATCCGACCTCCGATTCCTTACCAAGATAACAGATACTGTCTACCTGCAACTCAACCGTCACAAGGAAGTCAATGTTTCGCTCATCGCCTCAAACATGTGCATGAGTAGCAGTCAGTTCTATCGTAAACTAGTGGCTCTTACCGGCTATACACCCGCCGCTTATATCCAACGTATCAGGATCAAAAAAGCGAAGATTCTACTAGACGGAGATCCGAACATAAGTTTTTCGGAAGTGGCAGATCAATGTGGATTCAATAACTACTCTAACTTTGTACGAGCCTTCAAGAATGTCTGTGGTATTACCCCTACCGACTACAAAAAGGATGCGAATTCTAGTCTATAGACAATTATTTTCGACACCCCTACTTTTATCTACGACCCCAAGAGGCAAGAGAAGATAAGGGGAAGAGAAAGGAGGAAGTCGTGCAGCCTAAGGTGTTTTTCTCTCCCGGCAACGTAAAAAGCATTGCCTAATTTCTAAAAAAGTACAGGGCAGAAACGCACTTCATTTTCGGGCAAAAAAGAAATAATTCTAGGGCAGAAACCTCTTTATTTCTGCCCTATTTATTTTTCATTTCTCCCTACATTTTTCTATTCCCCTAACCTCCTCGGCCACAAAGCATGGATAAATCCCTATCCATCAACGGACTAGAGAAATATCAATAAAGAATGAAAAGGGAAAACAGACTCAACTAAAAGGAGAAAAGAAGGCTCATTGCTCAGTGATTAGTATCTTTGCCAAATCGTATAGGAAACTAGAGTAAACTAGATATGAAAACAACCCTACTGAGAGGTGTCAGGCAGTCACTTTTCCTCCTAACCTTCTTTGTGACACTTTCTTTTTCGTACACGTGGCTTTCTGCTCAAACAGCAAAAACATACGTCCATATAGTACAAGAAAAAGAGACGGTATACTCAATCTCTCGCCGATATAAAGTCTCCGAAGAGGATATATATAGGCTCAACCCCGGTTCTGAGTATGGTATTCGTATCGGAGAACGCTTACAAATACCTTCTCCACAAAAGACCGAATCGGAGAAAACACAAAAGCAATCCTCTACCACCTCCGGCGCACAAGCAAACCAACATGTAGTGCAGAGTGGGGACACTCTTTACGCTATTGCTCGCCGGTATGGCACTACAGTACCTGCCCTCAAAAACTAAATCCGGGATTGGAAGCGGATCAGATCGCCGTGGGTAGTGTAATCAATATTGCCCCTTCTCCCTCTGGGAATAAAACAATTCAAAAGCAAACTACTCCTACAAAAACCCAGGAGCAAACCCAAACTAACAAGGCTCATATTGCCCTGTTGTTACCTGTGGGCAAAAATGGACCAGCGCGTTATATCCACTTCTACGAAGGCTTTTTGATGGGGCTTTTGAAGCTCAAAGAGGGGGGCATCTCTGCTCGCATTGATACGTATCATGCCGAAAATGAGCAAACCGTTCAGCAGCTTATCAACGAGGGGAAGCTCGACCCCTGCAATATCATCATAGGAGGACACACCGATGGTACCACTCGGATTTTGAGTCGGTATGTAAGGGGAAAAGAAGTCATTTACGTCTCCCCCTTTATTGCTCAAAGCCATTCTAACCAATACTCTAATACGGTATATCAACTCAATCCCGACCAGAAAGATCTCTACCCCTACCTATCCCTTGCCTTTGCCGACAAGGCTCATGGCCGTAGGATTGTATTTGTGGAGCACCCATCGGGCAACCATATCCCTGTTATCAACGCCCTCAAAAAACGTCTAGACAAAGAGGGAGTCTCATACAAAGTATGCAGTTTCTACGATGCCAAAACAGGCAATTGGAACTTTGAAAAAGACAATAAAGAAACCATCATTATGCTCAATGATGGTCGTCAAGAGCCGACTCAAATGGTGCTCAAATCCATTGAGAAAGCCTTTGGGGGCTCGTCTCACATTCACCTTTTCGGTTACCCAGAATGGCAATCGTACGGATCTGACTTCCTGAAAAAAATAGGAGCCCTAGAGAGCACTATTTACTCCTCTTTCTACTTCGACGAGACCGAAACAGAAAACATTCAGTTTGCCAAAGAATATAGCAAATGGTTCAATGGGACTCGCCTCGACGGCTACCCAAAGTATGCCGTTTTGGGCTATGATGTAGCACGGTACTTTGTACAAGCTTGGACTTGGCACGGCATACAGATACCTCAAGCCTTCGGAGAAATCCCTCATGATGGCTTGCAGAGTGACTTTGTATTCCGCAAAGCCGATGGAGAAAATCACTTCACGAGCGTGGGGCTTTTCTTCATCAATTACTCTGCCAATGGCGTAGGTACACGACATAAGGTCATATTCTAGCCCCAGCCCAAGAGCCGAGATATGTCTCTATTTCGCACAATTCGCATCGGGGTCATTACCCTAGGTACGTTTTTTTCTCTCTCAGCTCAAACTCAAACCCCGAGCATTGTAGATCCCTCTCTACATCTTGGCGGCTCTATAGGCATGACCTTCTCTCAGGTCGCTTTTATGCCTAATGTGCTACAAGACATCTGCATGGGACCAACGATAGGGGCCTCTGTTTCGATAGAGAATAGTCCTTATACAGCCCTATCTCTTGAGCTTAACTATGCACAGAGAGGCTGGACGGAACGTTACTCGGCATCACGTGCAGGTACTGCCTATACACGCCGTTTACACTTTGTCGAGATGCCTCTACTATGCCAGCTTTTTTACCCCATAGGCAAGATACGTCTAGGGCTTAAAGTGGGGCCACAAATCGGGTATATGCTGGGGGAGAAAAGCCATGCCCAAGGAGACTCATTCACCGAAGGCGAAACATTACGACACTCTATAGCAACCTCCCACCGCTTTGCTTGGGGGGTGATAGGAGGGCCTCTTGTCGCTCTCACTATCGGTCAGCACCGCATCGAACTAGAGGGGCGTTTTTACTACGGATTCAACGATATTTTCAATACCACCGTATCCGATCCCTACAGCAAAGCTAGCGAAATGGCAGGCGTTGCCAAGGTTTCTTACTTATTCAGACTACTCTAGAAAGGAAAAATTTCTCACCCAATGAAACGAAATATATTGCGCTCGTTGCTCCTTTGTACTATGGTTTTTGGGACAACGATACTGACCTTCACCACTCCCTCCTTTGCTTATGCACAAGAGCCTGTAACATCAGATTCTCTCTATCAACGTCCGGAGCAATCATCCCAAATAGAAGAAGACGCAAAAGATAGTAGGGTCATACCCGTTCCGAAATCGCCCTACAGGTCCTGGCTTGCAGGCTGGTTTTCCATGTCTCCCTCCACACGTCCGGCACAGCTCCGGCATGAGTACGCGACACACCTACAGCCCATCCCTCTTACCCATCTCTCTGTAGCCAATCCCCTCAAACAACCCAAAGGGATAGAGTCTATGGTCGAGGGGTATAATCTTGATGAAGAACTCTTTCAACAGATCCAATCTCGCTACCCTCGGATCTTTCGTGAAACTCATACCGATCTAGAGGCACACCGCATAACAGCAGAGAAGATTGCGGTAGCAAGTGTAGCCATTGGAGAAACTCCCAGCGTAGGAGTATTAGACAAAGATCCCTTATCCGGTCTGAGACGTTTTATGGCTCCGCGCAAATATTGGACCCCGGGATGGAATAGTGTTATTCAGTTCTCTCAAAACTATATCTCCAGCAATTGGCACAAAGGGGGGAGTAGCAATCTCAATCTCTATAGCCGTCAATTCTTCAAACTCGACTACAAGAAGGAAAAACTCTCTTGGAATAATGAACTTGAGTGGCGGCTGAGTATTTTCACGAGTCCCTCGGATACAGTGGGACGCTACCGCATAGCAGACGATCTTATCCGCCTCCATAGCAACCTAGGTATCCAAGCCGTAAAGAATCTTTTCTATACCCTAGATGCCGAGATACGCACGCAAGCATTTAACATGCGAGAGGAAAATAAAACATTGGCTCTAAGTGGTCCCCTCTCTCCCATCGTTGCCACAGTGGGGCTTGGTCTCAAGTATGTCTATAACTACAAGTCGAGTACTCACTATGGCCGTAAGGCTCGCTTCGAAGTCAATCTAGCCCCTATTGCTTACGACTTCCGCTGGACACAACGCCGTGATATAGACCTAGCTCGCCACGGCTTTAAGGACGGAAAGACGCTCTACTCCGCGATTGGTTCGATGCTTCGAGCCGACCTCACCTGGGACTTCTCGCAGAGCCTCCGTTGGCAGTCTCGCTTCTACTACAATACAAGTTACAAGCGTGTAGAAACAGAATGGGAGAACGCCCTCATCTTTGCCTTCTCCAAATTTTTCTCAACACGAGTGAATCTGCATCTTCGCTTCGATGATGCTGCATCTCACGGAGCGGATTTAATGTCGCGTATACAGGTTAATCAGCTCTTGAGTTTTGGGTTTGAGATGAATATCTAACCCCCATGCCACACCTCAAGACTATGGTTCTTAGAGACATACGATAGTAAGAGGTGGTCAGCATTTGTTGTACTTTTGTAGGACGTATTGGAATTAGTACAAGATGAAGATAGCCCCTCCCAAGCGGATGTACACGTACATAATCCAGCAGTTCATGCCCTTGCTGGTTATGACTTTTGTAATCTGCTGGTTTGTCGTACTGATGCAAATGCTTTGGTCTCGTGCCGACGAAATCGTGGGGCGAGGGCTCGATACTTGGGTCCTTATCCAGTTGCTTTTCCATGCTGCCGTAATGGCACTCCCTACGGCAACTCCGCTGGGCATTTTGCTCGCCTCCGTAATGACCTTTGGGGGGTTGGGCGAGCGTCTCGAGTTGCTTGCCATGAAAAGCGCAGGCGTTCCCCTATATCGTATCATGTCTCCCCTCTTTGTTGTGGGTATTACTATTGGGTTAGCTCTTTTTGTCTACCTCAATACAGCCATGATGGACGCCCAAGTAAAGTTCTTTCAGATCATCTTTTCGGCACAACAATCACGCCCCGATTTGGAAATTCCCCAAGGAGTTTTCTACAACCAAATACCCGGATACAGTCTATTTGTCAAGAAAAAAGATCATGAAAATCGCACCCTACACGAACTCATGATCTATGATTTCTCTAGAGGGAGTAGCCAACCACGGATCGTACTGGCAGACTCGGGGAAATTGCAAATGGATGCCTCCAAAACCTTCCTTACCCTCGATCTCTACCAGGGAGAGAGCTTTGAGCAACTTTCTCAAGGCTCATTCTTCGAAGGCTCCGGCAGCGCCTCCTCTTTCGATAGAGACCTGCCAGCCTCCTACCTCAAGGAGCATTTTTCGCATAAACGCATTGTTATTTGGTTCGATACGAACTTCAAAATGATCGACGATGAGGGGCTACGTAGCCAATTCGTAGGGAAAAACCTTTTGCAACTCAATCGCTATATCCGAGATACTGCCATATACAACCTCGATAGTGTAGGCCGCAGCAATGCCCGAGAGGCACTCTCCGGTTCGTTAGCCGATAGGTACACCCAAACAAGCATCCGCCCCCTAGACCCCTCTCCGGAGGCGAAGCAACACCTGCAAGCCCTGGAGCAAGGAGCAAAGCGGCAGCAAATAACGCTCGATAGTCTCTACCGCATGGCAAGCCCCGAGCAACTAGAGACGGCTCTCAAAAACGCCTCCGAAAAGCTGCACAACATGACAGAACTTGCCACCTTCTGGGATGGAGCCTATCAAGCCGAGGCGTACAACTTCCGTTCACACAGCCAAGAGCGACACCGCAAGTTCACGTTCCCTGTGGCGTGTATTGTGTTCTTTTTCATTGGAGTTCCCCTAGGAGCTCTCATTCGCAAAGGGGGCATTGGAATGCCTATGGTCGCTAGCATCCTGCTCTTTGTTGTCTATTACATGATAGACACTCTGGGCTTCAACCTGAGCTACAACGGAACTTGGCCCACTTGGTTGGGAATGTGGTTTTCGACCTTTATACTCCTACCCATCGGAGCCTTCCTCACCTACGAAGCCTCCCGAGACTCCGTGGCTCTCAACCTTGACGAGCTGATGTTCAGACTCAAAAAGTTCTTACGTCCGGAGCGTATTCGCAATATCATTCCCAAAGAACTTATCCTCAACTACGTCTCCACCGAGGAGGCAAAAAAACTTATCTCGACGGCTCAAGAGAAAATGCAAGAGGTGGCAAAGAATCCGTTCTTTACCCATCGCCGTATCGGGTTTTCGACCCTGTCTCAACTCAATAGAGACTATGGTCAGACCTCACGAAGCCTAGATCGCTTGGTAGATCGCCTCGTAGACACAGACAATAGATTGGTCTTGGCCAAACTAATGGATCTACCGCAACTGCCTCGCCTTTTCGCCCCTCTACTCCCCAAGAAAAAAGCAATATATATTGTTTTATTGGACATCTTACCCTTATCTTTGCCTTACGTTTGGTATTTATTAAGGCGACGCAAAGTGCTTTTGGAGCAATGGGAGCTATGCAGGCGTACCCTAGACGAACTTGCCAATATATACGAAACCACAAATAAAGAAGAATAATAAACCACATCTATGGATAGCTATAAATTGAATACAATTGAGGAGGCTCTAGCAGATTTTAAGGAAGGAAAGTTTGTGATTGTAGTGGATGACGAAGATCGTGAAAACGAAGGCGACTTCATCACTGCAGCCGAAACCATAACCCCCGAAAAGGTAAACTTTATGATGCGTTACGGGCGGGGGGTACTCTGCACACCTATCAGCGAAGAGGTAGCCTCACGTCTCGAGCTTGATATGCAAGTACACGACAATACAAGCCTACATGAGACCCCCTTTACCGTTACAGTAGACCTTATCGGGCATGGTTGCACTACGGGGGTTTCGATGTACGACAGAGCACAAACCATCCTAGCTCTAGCCGACCCTAAGACGCAACCTACGGATTTGGCTCGCCCCGGGCATGTGAATCCTCTTCGTGCGCGCTCTCGTGGGGTGCTCCGCCGTGCCGGGCATACCGAGGCTGCCATAGACCTTGCTCGCCTCTCGGGCATGCAACCTGTAGCAGCCCTCATAGAAATCATTAACGAAGATGGTACAATGGCTCGTCTCCCACAGCTCGTAGAGGTAGCAAAGCAATGGGATATGAAGATCATCACCATCAAAGATCTCATTGCCTATCGCCTGCAAAAGGAGTCGCTCGTGGAGCGTGGAGTGGAAGTACATATGCCCACGGAGTATGGCGATTTTCGTCTCATCCCATTCCGTCAGAAGTCCAATGGCATGGAACACGTTGCCCTATTCAAAGGCGAGTGGAGCAAAGACGAACCAATACTCGTGCGTATGCACTCCTCATGCGCTACGGGCGATATATTTGGTTCTAAGCGTTGCGACTGTGGAGAGCAGCTCCATCGTGCCATGCAACTCATAGAGAAAGAGGGGAAAGGTATGGTCGTGTACCTCAACCAAGAGGGGCGCGGCATTGGTCTCATGGAGAAGATGAAAGCCTACAAACTACAGGAGAATGGGATGGATACCGTTGATGCCAATCTACACCTCGGGCACGCTGCCGACGAGCGCGACTATGGCGTGGGAGCACAGATCTTGCGCGAGCTAGGGGTGGGTAAAATGCGGCTTATCACCAACAACCCCGTTAAGCGTGTGGGGATCGAGAGCTATGGGCTAGAGGTGGTAGAGAATGTTCCCATAGAAATCGAACCCAACCCCTACAATACGACCTATCTTCGCACCAAAAAAGAGCGAATGGGGCACAAGTTGCACAACATAAAGTAAGCAAAGACAACTCTATAAATACCTATTAAAATATCAACGTTATGCGCAAACTAATTATCTCTCTCGCTACAATGGTAGCAGCAATTGCCATGTTGCATGCACAGAAGGAAGATATTCGTCTGAAGCTTCAACCCGGACAAAAGATTCCCCTCCGCTACCAACAAATAATGGATCAAGAGGTGGCATTTGGTGGGCAAACCATGAAATCGAAAACAACGATTCGCTCCGAATTTGCTTTCTCTGTCGTATCCCTCAACGGCGAAAATCTTATCATTGATGCGATCATCAACCGCTCAGATCTAGAGGTAAAAGGCGACCAAGGCAATATTACAGCAAGCTCTACCGACGCCACGGAGACACAGTATAACAAGGAGCTAAAAGCCTATACCGGCAAGGTAGTACGAGCAGAAGTAACTCCTTACTTCGAGCTTGTGGGGGAACCTAAAGCTTTAGATGAGAGCGTATCTCCTGAGACAGCAAAGAAGGTGTTCGAAGCTGTTTCGAGCACGCTCTCCGGCTTATATCCCAAACAAGCCGTAGCCCAAGGCGACACTTGGGAGGATACCGTATTCGGTGACAATAAAGCCAAATCTACCCTTACCCTTATAGGTGATAACTCCTACGTAATTGACTCAAAGATCACGGCAGAGCAGTCTATGCAGGGTATAACCCTCTCGGGTAGCGGTCTCTTCAACTACGAGATTCACAAAGCTACCGGAGCTCCTATCTATGGACTTCTCACCCTCCCTCTATCAGGTACTATGGCAGCACAAGGCACCATGGTGAGTGTAAAAATCAACATTACGGGCAGCTTCGAATTCATACAATAAACTCCTAAACGCCTTTTAAGGTAGAAGGATACATCTCTCCCAAGAGAGGGAGGGATGTACCTTTTTTATCCGCATCACAAACATTTATTACGCACAAATAATAATCTTTCTGATGAAAAAACATTTACTATGTAGTCTCCTTGTTATACTTGCTTGGTGCAGTGCCGAGCTTGTAAATGCACAAAACCTACAATTCCACTACGACCTCGGGCGGTATCTATACCCAGAGACGCAAATGGCTCGCCCCACCATCACGGCGACTATTGAGCAACAGAGTGTAGACCGCTTTGGCGATACCTTTTACTTTGTCGACATGAGTTTTTTGCAGCAGGGGGCTGTAAGTGCCAATTGGAAGTTCATGCGCAACCTTCGCTTTTGGCAGGCTCCTGTTGCTTGGCACGTACGCTACGATGGAGGGCTCCGCTTCGTAAATGCAACCCAGAGTAACACAGCCATTTCTATGAACGACGCCTTTATGACCGGAGGCTCGTACACCTACCTCAGAGGCGACCGACGCCTAATGCTCAGTGCTGCCCTACTCTATAAGTATATCCGCCTTACCCCTCAGCCCCACAATTTCGAGCTTTGTACGGTATGGAAGTATGCTCCCGGGGATGGGCTTTTCTCGGCTACCGGATTCATCAGCTTTTGGCAACAAGCCGACAAAAGGCCCGGGTGGAATACTCGTTTTAAGCTAATGATGCAACCCCAGTTTTGGTGCAACCTCAATAAATTGGAGGCTATACCCAATGATATAAACCTTAGCATCGGCTCCGAGATCCGCATCTCGCGCAATGTAGATGCTCCTCAATGGATCGTAGCCCCTACGCTGGCTCTCAAGTGGAGCTTCCGCTAAGGTCTTCCCTTTTATCCCCTCTCCCTACAACTTCGCTCACGGCTCTCCTCTTTTGGGGAGTTGGTGGGTGAAGTTTCTTTTTGAGCGGAGGTCGTCAAAAGTTTATGGCTGAAATTAAAAAGAAAATCAGGTGGAAAC
>ERZ772928.231-NODE-231-length-25915-cov-2.826141_pt1 | contig 25915 bp, 18 predicted proteins | sample MGYA00511686_ERZ772928 | MGnify/ENA primary metagenome ERZ772928 (study PRJEB29015, sample SAMEA2738063) | human oral metagenome | biome: human oral; feature: human-associated habitat; material: saliva | place: China | collected 2219 ... | reverse complement strand
ACTTCATGCTTTCACCCACGCTGCTAAGCACTCACAAGGTTTACCCGGTGGCTAACTACGGCTCGGCTATGGCCCCGGTGTTCACCAACCTGACCTTATGGGTGGGTGCGTTTATGCTGGTGGTCCTGATCAAGCTGAACGTAGACAGCGAGGGAATCGGGGCCATCACGCACACGCAGGCGTATATGGGTCGCTGGTTGTTAATGGCCGCAATTAGTGCAGTGCAGGCCATTGTGGTCACCACCGGCGACCTGATCCTAGGTGTACAGCACGAAAGTGTGGTGCTGTTCTACCTGGCAACAATCCTTATTGGTTGGGCTTATCTATCTATTATCTATGCGCTCAGTGCATCCTTCCAGCATATTGGTAAGGGTCTTTGTGTTGTTATGGTAATTTTACAGATTCCTGGCTCTTCCGGTCTATACCCAATTGAAATGGTGCCTAGTTTCTTTGGCTGGGTTTACCCGGTGCTGCCCTTTAAATATGGGGTGGCGGCTGTGCGCGAAGTTATTGGCGGCTTCTATGCCTACCATTTCCTATCTGACCTGGTAGTTTTGGCGCTGATGGCGGCTGGGTCTTTCACAGTGGGGATTGGGCTGCGGCCTTTCTTGGTTAACATCAACCGCCTGACTGCTGCGGCCATTGCTGAGGGCGGCCTGTTTAACGCTGAGGAGACCCGCGACTCGCGCCGTTGGCGCACCACCCAGATTCTGCACGCCCTGGCCGACCGTGAAGATTACCGCTGGGAAACCGACTATCAGCGCCGCCGCTTTGAGCGCCTGTATCCGCGTATGCGCGTGGCGGCGATTGTGTTGGGCGTGGTGGTGCCTGCGGTTACCGCCTTGACCAGCAGTTTTAGTAATACCAACCAGAAAATCACCTACGTGGCGGTGTGGATGGTGTGGCTGGTGGCCATGATCGGCTTCCTGGTTTATATGGAGTACCGCCGCGACCGTCTGGAGCGTCAGGCGGCTTTGCTGGAGATGAGTGACGGCGAAATTAAGGCCATGCTGCATGGTCATATGGGTCGACGGCGCCAGGGCAGGGCTCGCTCGCGGCTTGCGTTGGCTGAAATTAGTGCCGACGCCGCTGCGGCGGCGAGGCGCAGTCAAGCCAGCTCAGCAAAGGCTGGCGAAAGCAGTCGGCAGGTGCCTGACGATGCGCTAGGGCGTAGCCAGGCTGAAACCGCACAAATTCCGGTTGTAGACGAAGGAGAAGGTCGATGAAGCACGCAGACGAAAAGCGCAGTGCGGCGTCGGCCCAGCGCTCTGGAGCTAAGGCACCTGACAGTGTCAAGCATGATGGTGGGACTCGGGCTCGCGCCGCCGTCCCAACCCGCACGGCCACCCAAACCCGGACCAGCCGAAAAGCCCAGGCCAAGCCACTTGCGGGGGCCTGGCAGCTATATCGCGACGATCTACGCCGCGCCCGCATCAACGTGATCAGCATGGTGATTATCCTCGGGCTAGTGGTAATTCCGGCGGTGTTCGCCTGGTTTAATGTGGCTGCCTCCTGGAACCCTTTCGGCAACACGCGCAACCTGACAGTCGCCGTCGCCAATGCCGACACTGGCTACAAAAGCGACCTGGTTCCCATGAAAGTTAATGCGGGCGAGCAGGTGGTTTCCGCGCTGCGTGCCAACAAGCAGCTCAACTGGGAGGTGACCACGCCCGCGCAGGCACTGGAGGGCACCAAATCGGGCAAATACTATGCGGCCATCGTGATTCCCGAGGGCTTTAGCAAAAATATGCTCAGTTTCTTCTCCTCCAGCGCCCAAAGCACGCAGTTGAACTACTACATCAACGAAAAGCGCAACGGTATTGCCCCCAAGATCGCCGGGGCTGGGGCGCAGGCGGTTTCCACCCAGGTGAACGCGGTGTTCACCGAAACTGTGGGGGAGGTGGTGCTGAACCTTGCCCAGACAGTGTCAACTCAGCTATCCACCCCCGAGGCTACCAACGCTTTAAATACTGTGGTGGGGCGCGTGGAGACACTGTCTACCCGCTTCGATAGTGCCGCTAACCTGCTCACTTCCTATGGCGGCTTGGTCGACGGCGCCAATGGGCTGGTGACCAGCTCCGTCAGTCTGGTGGGGCAGGGGTCCAAAGACGCCCAGCAGCTACGCACCCAGCTAGGGCAGGTAGCAACCGAAACCGGGAACATCAAGAGCGCCGTCGCCAATGCAAACCAAGCCTTGCAAGGGGCTTTCAACGCCTCGTCCACGGCACTAAATTCAGTCAGCGCCGCCGCAGACCAGGTGGGCACCTCCTCCGGGCAGTCCGTTTCCGCCGTCGTGACCAGCCTAAACCAGCAGGCCAGCGGCTTGCAGACGCAGGCCGCCAACTACCAGAAGGTGCGCGACAACCTGGCCACGCTGATCGCTCAGCTGCCCGACCCTACCCGCGCACAGGGGGTGCTGACCAGCCTTGATGGGATTATCAGCAGACTCAACAGCGCGGCTACGTCGCTGCAGTCGGCGGCCACGCAGATTTCCAATAAATCCAGCGAGTCGCAGGCCTCCATTACTGAGGCGAAAAACCTGATTGACCAGGCTAAAACCGAGCTGAGCGGCCTCAAAACCACGGTTGACACCAATATCGCTCCCCAGGTTAACCAGCTGGCCGCAGATTTGGCGCAGGTCTCCGACGGTTTGGGGCAGGTGCGCGAGTCGGTTTCCACTTCGCTGGGAGGTGGTGGGGCAGACTCGCTGCAGGCAAAGCTGACGCAGATGAAAACTAACCTTGACGGCGCTGCCAAAGATCTCAGTGCTGCCGGGGCTCAGATGAAGACACTGTCTGAAAAGCTGCGCGGGGCGATTGATAGTGGCGACTTGGCGCAGGTGCAAAAAATTATTGGCGACGACCCCCAGCGCCTGGCCCAAGCTCTGACCACGCCGGCCGTGGTGGAGCGCCACCCGGTTTATGCGGTGGAAAATTTCGGTTCCTCCATGGCGCCGCTTTACGCAACCGTGGCGATGTGGATGGGTACCATGCTAATTGGTGTGGTGGTGCGTGCGCAGCCGGTTTCTAATATTTCTAAATTGCGGCCGTCGCAAGTATTTTTTGGGCGCTGGGGTATTTTTGCCACAATTGGCTTGGCGCAAGCAACTCTAGTGGCGGGCGGTTTATTAATATTCCTGGATGTGCAAGCGGTGCATCCGTGGCTGTTTATGTTAACCGCGTGGCTTACGGCAATAGTATTTTCGCTGATTAACTATTCGTTTGTAGCCGCGTTTGGAAACGTTGGCAAAGCGATTAGTATTCTGTTTTTAGTGATGCAGGTTTCCGGCGCGGGCGGGTCTTTCCCGCTGGCTATTTTGCCGGGATTCCTATCTGAACTAAGCCCATATTTACCTGCAAAGCCGGTAATTGATGCGCTGCGCTGCGGGGTAGCTGGATATAGCGGCAATGAATATTTGGGACATATTGAGCACTTGCTGCTATTTATAATTCCGGCATTAATAATTGGTTTGGTGTTGCGGCCAATTCTGGCTCGGCGCAACCAGGCCAACACTGAGGCAGTGGAGTCCACCAAGGTCCTGGGCTGACAAGATCCATGCAGGCATGTCTGCAACCGTAGGCAAAATATGTCTGCAGGCAGAAAATGCATGCAAACAAATACAGACAGTACAAATACAGGCAAAATCATCCCTTCCCTATAAAAAATTCATGGGGTTTTATAGGGAACGGACGAAATGTCAGTATTTGCATGGCACTTACGCTTGTGTGACACTTGCGCGGTGCACGCTAACATGCAAGATCATGGGGTTCTACCCGTAGGCTTCGTGGTGCAAGCACCTGACTCAACTTATTGAACTGCTTAGGGCTTAAGCCTTCTATTCAAGAATGACTGCTTCAATCCTTGCACCTTCAACCTGCTTAGCCGCCTTAAGCGCCACTTGTCGCCACCAGCGTGCATTAAATTTCGAGTCAGGGTAAAGCTCAGCGAACTCCCGATCATTGCGACAGACAAAAACAACAGGCTCTTCTTCACCCTTCAACTTTTCAACCAGTTCTTCAACTGCTTGTTCTGTTTCAGACTGAAGTTTTTCTAACTCAGAAGGTACGCGGTAAGGGATAGGGTCGCGGCCTTTCTGCCAAGAACGAATGGTCCGTGGGTTAACTTTTAGGATGCCAGCTAGAGCATCGTCGGTAAGTCCAAGGCTTTCACGGATACAAGTTAACTCGATTCCAATCATCCGTTCCTTGTGTTCGTGTTCTTCAGACTCCTCTTTTTTGACTCCCACTAGCCAGTCGGCTACCTCTTTTTCATCGCGACAAACTGGCCCTAAAACATAATTCTTTGTTTTAGGGTCCATAGCCATCAAAGTAGCTGTTCTAGCTTCATCTTTAATGAAAGCTACCCTTCCACCTACGCCTACAGCTTTATAACTTACCTCATTTTTTTGCCAGAAGTTAACAATCGGGTAGTCTTGCTCAATGATGGCTGCGACTTTTTCAATATCAATCTTCACTTTTGAATCCTTCCCTTTTAGGTGATTGTGTGAGAGAGCTAGAACTCTAGACTGGCCATCTCATTAGTTATCTTTCCCTGGCTCTTCGCATGTGGGTGTAGGTGTGGTGGGCGACGTTTGCCGTATTGCGGCTTTGTAAGAGTCTAGGTCTTTCGGTGAGAAATTCCTGCACCGTTCATCTGAAAGACCCCGACATGGCTCATACTACCTTTGATAGCTCCGACCTGAGCGCGTTCACGCGCCTGGGATGCCTTGGACTGGAAGTGGCGAGGCCAGCACGTGGAGAAGAGGCAGACAGTGTCGGCTTGCGTATCACTGGAGATGACCGATTGTGTCAATGATGCAGGTGCTGGGACGAGGCAGCCTCAGGGCACACAAGCATGCGTCATACAGGCGTGCGCTGCGTAAGTGTCACACAAATACTGAGATTTCGTCCGTTCCCTATAAAACCCCATGGAAAAATCATAGGGAAGGGATGATTTTGCCTGTATTTGTCTGCATGCCTGTATTTGTACTGCCTGTTTACCTGTATTTGTCTGTGCCTGGATGCATGCCTGCCTGTGCTTGTCATGAGAGACAAAATCAGTTTGGATATTAAGCAACACTGAATGCAACACCAGTTTTAGGAGTCACTTGAGTATCGGTCTAGTCGCCCTGCTTGACGACATTGCCGCCCTGGCCAAAGCCGCCGCCGCCTCGGTTGATGACGTGGCGGGAGCCGCAACCAAAGCATCTAGCAAGGCAATCGGGGTGGTTATCGACGACACCGCCGTGACTCCCCAATACGTGCAGGGCCTCAAACCTGAACGCGAACTGCCGGTGATTAAACGCATCGCGCGCGGCTCACTGATCAACAAGCTGGGCATTATTTTGCCGGTGGCCCTATTGCTGACCTGGCTGGCACCCTGGTCGCTACCTATTTTGCTGCTGGTGGGCGGCACTTACCTGTGTTTTGAGGGCGCAGAGAAAGTACTTAGCGCCTGGGGGGTCATCAAGGAACATGAGGACTCCCACTGCGCCAGTGACAAGTCCGCAGACCCGGCCGCAGTAGAAAAAGCCATTGTTAGCTCAGCCGTGCGCACAGACCTGATTCTTTCCACTGAAATCATGCTGGTGTCTTTGGCGGGCCTGCACACCAACGACAACCTGAGCAAAGTCGCCATCATGGTGGTGGTGGGCTTCATCATGACGTTCTTCGTCTACGGCCTGGTGGCGCTGCTGGTGAAAATGGATGACCTAGGCCTGGCCCTGGTGCGTCGCGGCCAGGAGAAACTGGGACGCGCCATCGTTAAAACCATGCCGCGTGTTTTCCGCGTGATCGAGGTGGTTGGCACCGTGGCCATGCTCTGGGTGGGCGGTCACATCGTGATTGACGCTCTCAACAACCTGGGTGTGAGCGCCCTGCATCACCTGGTGGAGCACGCCGCCCACGCCGCCACCCACGCCGCCCAGGGTCTGGGCGACTCGTTAAGTGGCGTGGTCAAGTGGTGCGTGGAGACAGCTTGCTCGGGCGTGTTCGGCCTGGCGTTTGGCGCGCTGGTTACTGCTCTGGTGCTTGGGCTGCAGCGGCTGCTGCGGCAGCGCGCGGGGCAGCACTAGCGATCTTTTCCAGCTCGGCCTCGCCGTGAGCTGCGGATAGGAACCACACTTCAAAGATCGACGGCGGCAATGCCACCCCCGCCTCCAGGAAGCTGTGGAAGAAGGGCGCGTAACGCCAGGTTTCCTGCTGGCGCGCCTGGTCGTAGTTGTAGACGCCGTCGCGGGCTGCCTGCGGGCCGAACATGATGGACATCAGCGAGCCGGTACGCTGCACGCGGTGCGCCACCCCGGCCTGGGTGAGCGCCTGCCCTACAATCTCACCCACGGCCTGGGCGTTGGCGTTGACGGCGTTGTAAACGTCGACGTCGGCCAGCTGCAGCGTGGCTAGGCCGGCGGCGGTGGCTAGCGGGTTACCTGAGAGCGTGCCCGCCTGGTACACCGGCCCCAGCGGCGCCAGTAGGTCCATGATGTCGGCGCGCCCAGCCACGGCGGCTAGTGGCATCCCTCCACCCACGACCTTGCCGAAGGTCACCAGGTCAGGCACCCATTTGGGGGTGGCGACGGCGCTGGGCTCAGCTACGGCGACGGCGTCCAGCGCGGTGGCGGGGGTGGCGCCGTCGTGCTCTTGCCAGCCGGCCACAGCCTCCAAACCCCACCAGCCGGCAGAGCTGACCCTAAAACCTGTGAGCACCTCATCCAAAATCATTACCGCACCGTAGCGGGTGCATAGGGAACGGATGCGCTCATTCCATCCGGCCAGTGGGGGCACGCTACCCATATTGGCGGGGGCGCCTTCGAAAATAACGCCCGCGATTTCCTGACCGCGTTCGGCGAAGCAGGCTTCTAGCGCCTCAAAGTCGTTGTAGGGCAACACGATGGTGCAGGCGGTAATCGCTGCGGGCACGCCCGCACTGCCGGGTAGGCCGCCCGTGGCCACGCCGGAGCCGGCCGCAGCCAGTAGACCGTCGCTGTGACCGTGGTAGTTGCCGGCAAATTTAATGATCAGCTCGCGCCCGGTGGCACCGCGCGCTAGGCGGATCGCGGTCATGGTGGCTTCGGTGCCGGTGGAAACAAAACGTACCCGCTCCACAAACGGCACGCGTTCGCGCACCTTTTGGGCCAGCAGGGTTTCGCTCTGGGTAGGGGCGCCAAAGGATAGTCCACGCGCGGCGGCCTCCTGCACGGCGGCCACCACTTGCGGGTGGGCGTGGCCTAGCAGGGCCGGGCCCCAGGAGCCCACCAGGTCCACATAGTCGCGCCCGTCGGCGTCGGTAACGTAGGCCCCTTTAGCGGCGCTGATGAAACGTGGGGTGCCTCCCACGCCCCCAAAGGCGCGCACGGGAGAGTCAACGCCCCCCGGAATAATCCCCTTGGCCTGGATAAATAAGCGTTCATTTAGATTCATAATTAAGTCCTATCGCAGCGTTTGGTCTGTTTTTCCTGCGGCGTTGGCTTAGCGCAGCATCTGGGCGATTTCGCGGGCCCAGTAGGTAAGTACCGTATCGGCGCCGGCGCGGAAAATGCCTAGCACGCTTTCAAGGATCACGCGCTCGCGGTCAATCCAGCCGTTGGCTGCGGCCGCCTCAACCATGGCGAACTCCCCAGAGACCTGGTAGGCCGCCACCGGAATGTCGCTGGCTGCGGCCACATCACTAAGTACATCTAGGTAGGGGCCGGCGGGCTTAACCATCACCATGTCAGCCCCCTCGGCGGCGTCGAGCAGTGCCTCATACAGGCCTTCGCGACGGTTGGCTGGGTCTTGCTGGTAGGTGCGGCGGTCGCCCTTGAGGGTGGAGCCCACGGCTTCACGGAAGGGCCCAAAGTAGGCGGAGGCGTATTTGGCCGAGTAGGCCAGGATTGCTACGTCGGCGTGACCGGAGGCGTCTAGGGCCTGGCGAATGGCGGCTACCTGCCCATCCATCATGCCTGAGGGGGAGACCATGTGGGCGCCGGCTTCGGCCTGGCTGACGGCCATGGCCTGGTAGAGCGGCAAGGTTGCGTCATTGTCGACGCCGCCGCGCTCGTCTAGCAGCCCGCAGTGGCCGTGGCTGGTGAACTCATCTAGGCAGGTGTCGGCGCAAACCACCACAGCGTCGCCCACCTCTTCACGCACGGTGGTGATGCCCTGATTCAAAATGCCTTCACTGGCCCAGGCCTGGCTGCCTACTTCGTCGCGCACTGCGGGCACGCCGAATAGGTCAATTGAGCCCACACCGGCTTCGGCGCAGGCCACCGCCTCGCGTCGCAGCGAATCTAGGGTGTGCTGGTAGACGCCGGGCATGGCGCTAATGGCTTGCGGCTCGCTGATGTCTTCGCGCACGAACACCGGCAGGATCAGTTTGGCCGGGTCGATGCGGTGCTGGCTAACCAGGGCGCGCATGGCCGGGGTGGAGCGTAGGCGGCGCGGGCGCAGCGTGGGAATGGGAGCCGGCGCGACGCCGTGGCTGGCTAGCAGGTCCAGGGCGCTTTGGGGGATGGTGGTCATGAAAAATCCTTTGCTTTAAATAGGTTAATTATGGCTTGGGTGATGTGTTCGGCTCGCGGCGTGGCGGCGGTGGCGTCTACGCGCAGGCCCAGTTCGCGGCAGCGTGCGGTGGTGGACTGGCCGATGCTGACCACTGCGGTTTTCTTAGGTGGGGGGCCCAGCAGTTGCAGTAGGGCCTGGGCGCTAGAGCCTGCAGTAACGACGACGGCGTCCCACGCCCCGGCTTGCCACTGGGTTTTGAGGTGGGCTGGTAGCTGGGTGAGGGGGGCGGTGGTGTAGGTTGCAACGGCGTCCACCTGCCAGCCAAGCTGGCTAAGTCCCTGGGCTAGCGTGGGGGCGGCTAGCTGTGACTGCGGCAGGCAGATGGTGGGTGTAGTCGTCGTGGAGGCTGCTGCCGTGGTGGCAGCGGTCGTCGCCAACGCGTTGTCCGGGGTGGCAGGCGGCGTCGGGAAAACTTCCAGTAGCTTGGCGGCGCTACCCGCACCCACCAGGGTGGGCTTAAGTGCGCAGTGGGTGTTCACCCAGTCGGCAGTGGACTGGCCAACCGCCGCCAAGCGTGTGGCGCCTTGAATGGAATCTGCTTGTTGAATGGAATCTGGTTGGCTGGCGCGGCCAAGGCTCTGTTTAGTGGAACTCTCGCGAGTCGCAGCTTCCGAGGCTAGTGCAAATGAGCTCAATGCTAGGGTGGGTGAGTGTGGCGTGGGGGCTGAGGTGGGTGAGTTGAGTGTGGGGGCTGAGGCGGGTGCTAGCGCAAGCGAATTTAACTGCGGCAGTACAGCCTGTGCAGCTCGCCAAGAAGACAGCACCACCCAGGCGTAATAGCCAGATGCAAGCCTTTGGCGCATCTGTTCTAACTGCTCAGATTCAATGAGAATAGTTTGGGTTAGCGCGAAAGTATCCACCTGGGCGCCGGCAGTTTTAAGGGCTGCCGCAATGGCGTCGTCGGACTTTAGGCGCGGCGAAGCCACCCGTAAACCGGCGAGTGTTTCACGTGAAACAACCATAACCATCTACCTCTAAATCCGATCGTAAAACCTTAGTTGTCACCTTGCTGCGCGCTTAGTTGTTGCCCTGGCACGTCCTTAGCCACGCTCCTTAACAGCCTGCAAATCCGCTACCTGCCCGGCGCCTTGCGCCAACAAATCCTGGGCGGCTCGCTGACCCAACTCCACAGCTTTTTGCAGTTGGCAAGCCTTGGTTAGGTCCACGCCCCCAAGCGTCACGGCCTGGCGACTACGCACGCTAGCGGCGCCGTCGAGAGCAAACACCCCGGCCTCTAAGTGCAGCTCATAATCAAAGCCGGCGTGCACCAGGTAGGCGTAAGTTCCCACGGGGGCTGCGCACCCAGCCTGCAAAGTAGACATCACCGCGCGCTCAGCCACCGCAGCCAGGTGTGAAACCGGATCGTTCACCTGGGCGATCACCGCCTCCAACTGGGGGTCAAGCTCCTGGGCGGTCTCAATGGCCAGTACTCCCTGCGACGGCGCCGGCAACATCTGCTCGGGGTTGAAAGCCTCGCTTATGTGCTCAGCTAAACCTAGCCGCTCCAATCCAGCGCAAGCCAGCACCACGGCGTCCAAATCAGCGCCGGTGCCAAGAGCCTGGGGGGATGTGCCAGCGTCGGCGGTAACCTGAACCCCGCGCACGCGCCCCAGTCGCGTGGGCACGTTACCCCGCAAATCCACGGTCTTAATGTCGGGGCGTAAAGCCTTTAGCTGGGCTACACGCCGAGGCGAGCCGGTACCTACACTCGCCCCACTAGGCAGCTACGCCAGGCTCATGCCGTTCGAGGCCACTAGGGCGTCACGTGGATCGGCGCGGCGCGGGGTGGCAGCAATGCGCAGCCCTGCAACCGGGGCGGTGGGTAGATCCTTAAACGAGTGCACCGCCAAATCCACCTGCCCCTCAAGCAGGTGAGTGCGCAGCTGAGCAGCAAACACTCCAACGCCCCCAAGCTGGCTTAGTGTCGCGCGCGAAGTGTCGCCCTGGGTTCGCACAGTAACCAGCTCCACACGCCAATCCAGACCCTGGGTGGCGGCGGCAGTTTCCAACATGCGCGCCACCATGCCCGACTGGGCTAAAGCCAAAGCCGACCCGCGCGTCCCCAGACGCACAACTTTTTCACTCATAAGAAGTTCCTATATATTTGTAGTGCTATGCGGACTGTGGCGTTATGAGCGCTGTAGGCGCCTGGCGTTCGTGCGTGCGTGAGCGACCACCGCATTTACGCCCGTGCCACCAACCCAGGCGCCAGTAACCGCCAAACCCTCAATGTTTTCAACCTGGCTCATAAAAGCCGCAATGCGCGCGCGGTAGCTGGGTGGCAGTGGCGGCAAAGTGCCATTCCAACGCACCAGTTTGTGCTCGCTTACCTGCTCAGGGCGAATAGTTACGCCCGTCAAAACCCGCACGTCAGCTAGGGCTTGCTCCAGGCTCACCTGCGGCTCACTTTGCCCCAAACGCCCATACGACAGGCGCAATAAATGCTGGTGCGGCGCCAAAGCCTGGGCGATCCAGGGCCATTTAACGTTTAAATGCGACAGGGCCTTGGCTCCCACGGGGCTCTCGACGGTGCCGGGCTGAGTTGGGCTTCCCTGGTCGCTGGGCTCGACGGTGCCGGGCTGGGTGTCGCCGCATGGTTCTGAGTCGGCCTGGGTGTCGGGGGTGGACTGGTCCGGCTCGGGCTGGGTGTCGGCGCAGCTTGCGGGCGACGCCGGAGCCACCAGCAGGCCCTGGCCCACTGGGGCGGCGTCCAGCTCAGGGCTATCAACCAGCAGCGAGTAGCGCGCAATGGGCGCGCCCACCGGGATAGTGATGTCAGTGTCTAAGGCCGCCAAGTTTGCGCTGGCCAGCAACCGCAAGGCTGGGCGCGCCGAACAAGCCACCACCAGGCGCTTAGTGCGCAAAGTACGCGGCGTGCCGGCAGGGACCGGCTCGCTCGAAGGAGTCGGACCCGGCTTGGTGGGGGCCAGCACCACCTGCCAGTAGCCGACGCTGTCGCTGGCGTCGTGGGAAGCCGCGTTGCTGGCGCCACTAGCGCCGCCGCTGGTGCTGTGGGAAACGGTGTCACTAGCGTTGGCGCCACTTGCAGTGTCAGCGTTGCCTGCGGCGTCGGGAGCAATGAGCTGCTGGGCCCCAACGCGAGTGAGCACAGTGCCTCCCGCCGTCGTGATGGCCTGACTCAAAGCCGCAGTCAGCTGGAACATGCCACCGCGAACGCACTTATCAACACTGCGCCCACCAGTAGCTTTACGCGAACGCGCCAACAGGAAAGCCACCGCATCAGCCAGGCAGCCATGCTCGCGAGTAGCCTGACGCAGCCCCGGCGTAACAGTGTCAGTGGCCAGATCGGCCGGATCGCACGTGTAAATGCCGGTAACTATCGGGCGCACCAGGCGATCAACCACCGCCTGCCCCATGCGCGCGGCCACAAACCCTGCCAAAGTCTCGCCCTCAGCGCCCTGGCCCACCTCACTGCCTAGGTGGCGGTCTTGGGCGGCACGTTGCGCAGCCTTAGCACCCAAAACGGCGACGACGTCGTCCGCGCTCGGATCAGCGGGAATGCCCAGGTAGGCGTCACGCAAGAAGCGCCACAGACGCCAGCGACTTTCACCATTGTCGCGGTTGGGGGGTAAAAACAGGCGTGCGCCGTCGCCGCTAGGGGCCAGTGCCTCCAGCCCCAAAGCGGCCACCATCTGGGCGGTTTCCACCCCGCGCGGAACGAAAGTCTCAGCGCCCAAATCCACCTGGACCGGGCCAATGTAACCGGGGGCAATCAGTCCGCCCAGATAGCCGCGCGCCTCCACCAGCAGTGGCTTGAGCCCATCCTGGCTTAGCTGCCAGGCGGCAGACAGGCCAGCGATCCCTCCGCCAATCACTAGGGCATCTACCTCATCGGGCAGGTCACTAAGCGAGTTGGGGTGAGAAGTGACCGGGGTGGAACTGTTTTTAGCATCCAGATTCATAAGCTTTCCTTATGAACAAATTCGACGATTCGCGTTAACACGGTTGGGTCAGTAGTTGGCGGCACCCCGTGGCCCAGGTTAAACACATGCCCCGGCGCCTGGCGCCCCGTGCGTAAACACTCAACAATGGCCTGTTCAATCACCGGCCACGGCGCCGTCAGCAAAGCCGGGTTCAAATTGCCCTGCACTGGGCAGCTGCCCCCAAGCTGGTCAATGGCCCAATCCAACTCAGTGCGGTCATCAACCCCCACAGCCTGCGCCCCCGCCGCCAGCATCTGCGGCAACAGGCGCGCGCTACCAGTAGCAAAGTGAATCAGCGGCGCCGCCTTGCCAGTGGTTGGGCTGATCGCCTCGCGGGCCCGCGCAATAGCTAGCGCCGAGTATGGGGCCACGCGCTCGCGGTAGTCGGTGGGGCTAAGTGAACCGGCCCAAGAGTCAAACAGCTGCGCCGCCGAGGCGCCACAGCTAATTTGCAATGCTATGAAATCGCCCGTGACCTGCGCGCACCAGCGCATCAGCAGGTCCCAAGTGGGTGGGTCGGCGTGCATTAGAGAACGCGCGGCCAGGTGGTCGCGGCTGGGCTTACCCTCAACCAGATAAGCGGCCAGGGTGAAAGGCGCGCCCCCAAAGCCAATTAGCGGGGTCCAGCCCGCCGGCTGTGTCTGAGCTAGCGGCTGTGGCACCCCTTGCTGCGGCGCCCCTGGTTGCGGCGCCTGCGCGGGCGTGCCTAGCTCGGTCAAAATCAGGGCAATAGCCTCACGTAGGGCGGCCACGCCCTCAGCGCCCTGGTGAGTGGCGCCGTCGTGACTGGCCCAAGTGCCCTGGCCGAAACCGCACCCAAGTAGGCGCTCAACGTCGTCGCGCGTGCGGATTGGAGTCGATAAAACCGGCCCCACCTGCGGTTTGATCTCCACATCCACCCCGGCCAGGCGCAGCGGCACCATGATGTCTGAGAAGAAAATAGCCGCATCCACCCCGTGACGGCGCACCGGCTGAAGCGTTGCCTGCGCAACCACCTGCGGATTTAGGCAAGCCTCAAGCATGGGTAGATTCACTTGGGCGCGCAGCTGGCGATACTCGGGCAAAGAGCGCCCGGCCTGGCGCATAAACCACACCGGGGTGCGGGCGGGGCGTTGCCCATTAAGTGCAGCCAAGAGGGCGGGCTGGGGCGAGTGGGGTGGCGGCAAAGCATTCATCGTTTATTAATTCTAGCCATAGATAATTTAAATAATATTCACGTTTTCAAATACCGCATTAGTGGCAGTTATGCTTACCTAACCGCTTTTATGACGCCGCGTCTTTATTTATTTAAAATGACACTTCGACACTTAAAAAACCTTGCGGTTGCAGGGAAAACCGACGCTCTAGAGTTAACTGTCGTGGTGGCATAAAAATAGTTTTGTGCAAATCGCGAGATAAGTGTGTGTGGCAGGGCGATAGGTGCTTGAATAGCACTCGCTGTGACTATTCATCTACTCTCCGCCGATCATCGTTATCAAAGCCTGGATGAGGTTGCCCGGCTCAGTCGGGTAGACAACCTGGGCCCAAAACTCATGCACGCGCTGCCCTACCTGCGCGGCGCCGTGGTGGTGCGTACCTGCAACCGCCTGGCAATCCTGGTTGACGCCCCGCGCAGGCTGGCTGGTTCCGACGCCGCTCCGGCTGGCTCCGACGCCGCCTCCGCTGTTGCCGACGACGTGCGCGCGGTGCTGGCTCACTGCGTCGAACTGTCCCTTGAGCAGGTGCATTTGCGCCACCTGGCCGGACACCAAGCCCACCTAGACCTATTTGCCACCGCCGCCGGGCTGGAATCCATGGTGGTGGGAGAGCGCGAAATTGCTGGCCAGCTGCGCCGCGCCTTCCATGCGGCCTGGGAGGAAGACACCCTAAGCTGCGATTTGGGGCGCGCCCTTGAGCACGCCTCACGCACCAGTCGGTTGGTGGTCACGCAAACCGGCTTGGCTTCTTCGGGCCGCTCAGTGGTGGCGGTGGGCCTGGATTTGGCTACCCAAGCTTTACAGGACGCCAAACTGCGCCCGCTTAAAGAGGCCCAGGTTGTGCTGGTGGGCACCGGCGCCTATGCGGGTGCCACGGTCACTGCCCTGCGCGAGCTGGGGGCCACTAATGTGCGGGTGTATTCGCGCTCCGAGCGCGCCCAGCTGTTTGCGCAGGGACGTGGCATCGGCTGGGTTGATGAGGCTGGGCTCGGGCAGGCGCTTGACGCGGCAGACCTGGTGGTTACTTGTCGCGGCTTGGGTAGCCCGGTGCTCACCCGCGAGATTGTGCAGCGGGTTAAAACTCCACTGGTGATCTTGGATTTGGCGTTGCAACGTGACGTGGAGGCAGCGGTAGCTGACCTAGCTGGCATCAGCTACATTGACCTGCTTAGCGTGCAGCGCGCAGTGCCCCAGGCGCACGGTGAGCAGGTGCGTGCGGCCCGCGAGATTGTGGCCCGCGAAGTGGAGGTATTTGAGCGCAGCTTGGGGGCGCGCTCTATGGATCCGGTGGTGCGGCGTCTGCGTGACCATGTGGATGAGGTAGTGGGGGAGGAGATCTCCCGTCTGCGCCCTGTGGATGGGTGCATTAGCGCCGACGACGCCACCCGCGCACTGCGTCATTTGGCGGCACGTTTGATTCATAATCCCACCGTTATGGCCCGCAAAGCGGGCGAAAGTGGACAGCAGGACGCATACTTGGAGGCTTTGCAGCTAGTGTTAGGCATGGATGCTAGCCCAAGCGACACTTTGACAGTGTCTAATAAGGAGAGAAATGTCTTCACTTGCGCCCTATGACGCGATCATGCTGCTGTCCTACGGCGGACCTAATGGGCCCGAGGACGTACTGCCGTTTATGCGTAACGCTACGCGCGGGCGCGGCGTGCCTGATGAACGCCTGCTGCAGGTAAGTGAGCACTATAAGCTTTTTGGCGGGGTTTCGCCCATTAATGAATGCAACCGCCGTCTGCTGGGCCACCTGCGGCGGGAGCTGGATCAGCGCGGCTGTGACATTGCCTTGGGTTGGGGTAACCGTAACTGGCATCCTTTCGTTAGTGAGGGCCTACGGGAATTGGCCGACGCCGGCGCGCGCCGCATCTTGGCCCTGCCCACCTCTGCTTATGCTTCCTACTCGGGATGCCGCCAGTACCGTGAGGATATTGCAGCCGCCCTGGTGGAGTTAGAGGACACTTACGCCCCCGGGGTTTTGACCGTGGATAAGGTGCGTCCCTACTACAACACTGACGGCATGTTTAACGCCCAGGTACGTTCCATCCAGGTGGCTTACGCCAAGCTAGCTGAGCAGGGCTTTAAGCCGCAGCAAATCAAGCTTCTGTATGTAACCCACTCGATCCCGCTGGCTATGGAGGCCGGTAGTGCCCCTAGCGCTGAGGAGCTGGAGCGTTTCCCCCGCCTGGCTAACGAGATTAGTTATGTGGCCCAGCACCAGGCTTTGATTGAGGCTTTACAGCCAGCTTTGGAGTGGGCGCTGGGAGTTAAGCAGGTGAACGCGGATCTGGCTTACTGCTCGCGTTCTGGCCCGCCGCACGCCAAGTGGCTTGAAAGCGACATTAATGACGTGCTGGCCCAGCTTGACCGAGACCAGATTCAGGCAGTGGTGGTGGCTCCCATTGGTTTCATCACTGACCATATGGAAGTGGTCTACGATCTAGATACGGAAGCCGCCCAAACTGCCGCCGAACTGGGGTTGGGCTATGAGCGTGCAGACACTGTCAGCGAAGACCCAGAGTTTGTGTCCTCCCTGGTGGACATTATGGAGGAGCGCGCCGCGCACGCCCGTGGCGAAAGCTACGAAATTGTTAACACCACCGGCACTGGCCCGTTCCATACTGTATGTCCACCTCAATGCTGTCGTAGCGGGGCCACCCCGGCCCGCCCTGGCCCAGACCGTTTCGCCCCGGCGTCCGCATTTAACAGTTTTAGGAGTTGAACATGGGGAAAGCTAAGGAGCTTAGCGCCGAGCAGGAGCTTGAGCGCAGCCAGAAAAAAGCTAAGAAAGCTGCCAAAAAAGCCGCCAAGAAAGAGCGTAAAGCGCAAATCAGTGCCAACGCTAAGGATTGGGATGGCCGCCCGCTAACCAAGAAGCAAGCCCACAAGCTGGTTAAGGAAGGGCAGGTGCTGCCCTTGCCGCAGGGCCACCCCAAGGTTGGCAAGAAATACCTGGCCAAACTGGCTGCAGAGACGCAAAACCGTAACCAGGCCGCCGATTGCCCGGCTGAGGCGAGCCACGGCGTCGAGACTAAAAACTGCCACCCGGGCCAGGCACAGGACCCTAAAGACCCTAAGGTAACCACACAGCCAAAGGAGAAAGCTATGGCTAAAACCCACCCGCATGGGCATCCAGACACTGTCAGCCGCCACGATCCGCGCGACGTCGCCACCGTGGACTTTGACGAGGTAAACAACAAGCAGCACTACGCCCTGTACACGGTTTGGAAGCTGGCCGCCCCGCTACCTGCCGACGACGCCGTCCGTGAGGCCCTGGTGTACGAGTCGGTGCAGTATGTGGCCGGCTCAGGCGCCTCCACGCGCGGCTGGTATGACCTGGCCGGTTTCCGTGCTGGGGCTGACCTGCTGATTTGGTGGCTTAACGACGACCCCAAGGCGCTACAGGATGCCTACCAGCGTCTGCGCGCCAGTGCGCTGGGGCGTTACCTGGAGCCGGTGTGGAGCTGCATGGGTCTGCACACTCCGGCCGAGTTTAACCGCCGCCACATTCCCGCCTGCTTTGGGGGTGTGGTGCCGCGCGAGTGGATTATGGTGTACCCCTTCGTGCGCTCCTATGACTGGTATCTGCTCGATGCGGCTGAGCGTTCACGCATTATGGCTGATCATGGCCGTAATGGTTTTGCTCAGTACCCCGATGTTAAGGGCTCGACTTTGAGCGCTTTTGGGATGAGCGACTATGAGTGGGTGCTGGCTTTTGAGGCTGACGGCCTTGATCGCCTTGAGGGGGTTATGCACGCTCAGCGTTACACCGAGGCGCGTTTGCATGTGCGCGTAGATACCCCCTTCTACACTGGTCACCGCGTAGAGCCGGTGGTGTGGGCGCAGCGTCAGCCCCGCGTGTAAGTTGCGTTTTAGCAGCTAGTTTTGCCTACGACGGCGGCGCAGCTTGGCTGGTCTAGGTCTGGCTGCTGCGTGGGTGCTGCGCAGCGGTGCACGTTTGTGCAGTAGCTGGCGAGGCTAGTTGGTGATTTTGTTTGGTGGTGTGCTCCAAGGCTTGGCCTTGGGGCACACGCCGTTTAAATGCCGCGAATTTTTGTGGTGCGACCATGCGGGGGAGGGTGTTTAATGAATGTGTGCGCGGCTACATAGTGGTTGTGCATACACCCATCCCTACTGCCTTGGCTGCGCCAGTGTTCTGTAGCCGCAGACAAAGCAGGTGTCTAGAGGTGAACACGATGGAACGGTTATTTACAAGGATGCGCACGGGCGGGCCGCTGGTTTTGAGCCTGTTCCTGTTTTTCGCTGCCCGGGAGGTGTGGAACACCCGGCCAGAACTGATGATCATTTGGCTGGTTGGCACCGTGTGTTGGTTGGTCGGAGAGATCTACGCGCGCTGGCAACACAAGCGTTTGGACTGGCCTGAGTGGGTCTTGGCCTTTAAGCGCGGCTATCAGGGCAACACCAATTAAACCTTGTTAAACAAGGCTGGGCCCCGGCAAGGGAGCAGCTAAGCTGCCCCCTTGCCGGCTCTGCTGTGCTCGTGTTCGAGTGTCTAGGGGCGGGTAAATTTTGATAGCTAGATACTTGGAAATTTTCCAAACTAAAAATGCTGGCCATATAGGCGCATTGGGGTTAACATAGTGATTGAAGGGGCTGATACTTCAAGGCCCTAACAACAAGCAGCTGAGTCAATGTCGATAACGCTGCAACCGACTAAAACTTTTAAGGGCGGCAATTAATGCTGTGCCTGTATTGGCGCTGCCCTAATGGCGGAAACATTGATTTATTTAGGTTTCCTGCTCGCTAATTAGCTGAGTAGGTGGAGTTTGTGCGCCCTAATTGGCTTTTGGGTGCATTGAATTTGAGAGGAGAACAAAATGGAACAGTATCCGACTAAGGATCTAACGATTGATCCGCAGGTAGCCGAGGAAGCGATTAGGCGTTTAGCGCCTGAGGCTGTGGATGAAGTTGGTGTGGACCGGTTGCGCACGGTACGTCAGATTTTGGATGAATATTCTGATTGCAAGGTTGATGATGAAGAGCTGTACTTGTTGTTAGATTTCTTTGATTGGGAATTGACTGGAACTCGTTTGCATGTTTATGACTACAGGCGTCCTTGGCAAGACCAGATCGACTGGGATCTTGTAAAGGCAATGCTAGAGGAACAGGTTCCTGAAGCTTTAGAAAAGCTTGGTTTCGACAGGCTTCGCACGGTTACCCGTATGATTAAAGAATATGGTGAAGGTAACCTAACTCTCGATGAACTAACTAGGTTAGCGGTCAACTACAGGTTCGGTCTATACACTATACCTTCAACTCTTGTTGGCGATCTTACTGTAGGTCCGGACGAAGGAGAGGTTGGTAATGAGATAGGTAGGGGTGTTTCTCGTAAGCAGTTAACTTATGAGGAATACGATCATATTTTGTTAGCGAGAAGGGCATGAATCTCGTAAATATTTCAACCGTAAAGGTATTGCTGCGGGGAAATGGTGGTGGGGGACTTTCTAAAGAGAGTCCCCCACCATGTTTAGATGCAATCCTGCTGATGATCGTTTGTGCTAAGCAGGCTGGTATTAGTTTACCCAGGGCACCATACCGGCATTTTCTACAGAGCTAATTATCGTTATATCTAGTGGCTCATCTGGGCCAAGTTTAATTTTCCAGTCGCCCTTATCCCAAATTAGGGTAAAGGTGCTCTGAGCCAGGGCAGAGTACTGAGGTACACGTATAGCTAAACGCACAACAACATTATTTTCATCAATCACCTGAATGCTGTAGCCAACATTTTGTACAGCTGTGCTATTTCCCGAATTTTGAGTCTCAGCTAGCAGGCGTTTTTGATTATCATCTTCATAGGTAGTTGCTTTAACTAAATCAATTAATTTGTGACCACCAGCGCTCAATGCCTGAAAATTAGCGGCAGCCAAAATTGCACCCTCACTGCTATGGGCGTAGCAGGTGGGCACATCACCATCAGCACGCTTACCTGGGCCGGTCAGGTTGTTGTAGTAGTAATAAGTGCTATCAACAAACAGGCTGCTGCGCATGGCTGGCATGTTTACCTGACTCGTAGGCTTAAGTTCAGAGCCGGCCAGGCCACAGGTTGAACCCCAGGTGTTTACTTTCCCGTTGTTGCCTGAGGCCTGACTGCCTGCAGTTGAAGAAGTACTTCCAGAACTAGCATCGCTGCGCCCCGCCTGGTTAGATCCTGCTTGGTTAGACCCTGTCTGGTTGGGTCCCGCCTGGCTAGAACCACTAGTGCCGGGAGTTGCAGCCCCAGAAGCAGCCTTAACGGCGTCGTCGTCAGTTAAAGCCCAAACTAAAGCTCCAACCAACACCAAAATAACTACCAGCGCACCAACCAGGGCCAAGCGCAGTTTTCTTTGTTCTTCCATGCCTTATCACCAGTTAAAAAGCACTTAAAAAATAGCTACAGCAACTTAAAGACAAACGCTGTCAATGAACGGCGCAGCGTTCACCAGCTACCAAGCGCTTTTCCGTGTCGAGGATGTAGGCGCGCAAACACCACCCGTGAGCTGCGTACTCAGGGGTGGTGGCAGTGTTGTGCACCACTTACGAAAAGCAACTTAATGCCAAACATAAGTTATATGCAAGGCCTTATTGCATTTACATGCAGGCAAGGCCAAGTTGGGTCATTGCGCCGGGCTGGACCAGACCGCGCCGGGTTGCACCGGATTGAACTGGGGACCTGGCGCTATAGCCAAGCCCCCAGCGGGGTGGGAAGCTGCGTGAATGGCCCTAGTCAGAGTCCTCACTGTCCGTGTTGGTCAGCTTCTTGCGCCTGGCGATCCACTCTTCCATGAAGGTGGGGTTAGGCTTGGTGGAAGTGTAAGCCTCGCCGTCCTGTAAACCTGTCTTCTTGTTGATCTCCTGCAGCTGCTCGGTTAGGGCGTGAACATTGTTCATCCGCTTGGGGGCAACAAAGTTAAACGGCTGCACCAGCTGCTTGTGTGAGCGGCTCAAAACCTGGTCAAAAGCGTGAACCACCGGGTGGCCGTTGATAACCCCGGCGCGTACCTGCTCATTGTGGTCAACCTGCAAGGTGAAAGGCTGGGTCTGGCCATAGCGGGTGGCCAGCGTCGCCGCAGCGCTCAAGTTAGGTAGCCGGCTCAAAGAACCGCCCGGCCACACCCCCAAACGCTCATCAACCTCCGGGGCGTCACGAACTGAGGTCCTAAACGCAATCACTGAAGAGGCGTTGCCGCGCAAAGCCTCAAGCAAGCTCATAGACAGCTGCCCCATGTGCTGGTGCAGCAGCGTCAAAGCAATCCCAAACTTGCGTCCCTCCGCCAGCATCTGGCTAAGCAGGGATTCTTGAAAAAGGTGGGCTTCATCAACCACCACATGGAAAGGCAGGTAATCGTCCTGGCGGTTAGGTACTGCCAGGGCCAGCTTAGCCAGCCACAACATGCCCAGCATTTGTGCGGCGAAGCTACCAATCTTGGGTGAGGCCAAGTTCACCAACACAATCTTGTTGGAGGCCATAGCCTCGTTTAAATCCAGCGCGTCGGCACCAGTTTCCAGGGCGGCGCGCAGAGCCTGCGAGCTTAGCATGCGATCAAACTTAGAGCTCGCCCAGGCGATAAGCTCCGCGTAGTCGGAGGAGCGGTTAGTGACAATCTCAGTCATAACGCTGCGCGTCAGCTCTGGGCTCATGTTTGAGACGGCCCTGGCCAGATTCTCCAGAGCCTTCTTATCTAGCAGCAGCTCGGGGATAAGGGTAAGCGGCAAGTCAGGGCCATAGATGTGGTTTAGCAGCTCGGCTAGCTGGCGGATAATCCGCTCAAAACGCGGGCCCACAATACCCTGCCTGGTTGGGTCAAAAGTGAGATACATGATCTCAACGACTTTGCTACATGCCATATCAAAGTCGCCGCAGTGAAACAGGTTGATAGGTACTGGGTGCTTCAGGTCTGCGTAGTCAATAAACAGGCAGCGTTCCAAAGCCTCTGCGGGCAGTTCATCCGCGATACGCTGCACCAGCTGCCCGTGCGGGTCTAGCACAATACCCCCACGCCCCTGGGCCACCAGTGAATGCACCATGGCAGCAGCCAGAGTGGACTTGCCGGCACCCGAAGCGCCCACAACCTGCACGTGCTGCAAGGCGCCTTCTTGGTTCAGGTAGACGTCAGCGGCGTCCCCGGTAGTGGTGGTGGCCGTGCCCAGGCGCATCCCGCCCGCTTCCTCACGTACCTGCGTGTGGTCAGATAGGGGTACGACGGCGGGGTCCTGCTCCACTGCAGGCAGACCAATGATCCTGGCTTGCGTATCTGCTACAGGTAGGCGCGCAAATACTTTAACTAGCCCCTCCGGTTGGGCTGCTCCCGCAAGTGCTTCCTGGCTGCACCATAGTTTTTCAGCTTCGGCGCGGTTGGTGATTTGTTCGTAGCGGATGCCTACTGCCCAGCTGCATAGTGCGATCCATAGCCGGGAGGGGAATCCTTGGGAGCCGTTTGCGCCCATAAAAACCCTTAGGCGCATGGGGGTGCCCAGGTAAACATCGACGTCGCTGCCCGCCATTAGCTTTTCGGTGCTGGTGAAGGCCTCTTCAGCCATCTCACATTCAATTTCCTCGGCCTTACCTAGCCGCACGCGTAGGTGGCCACCCACTTCACTGAGGGTTTCCATAAGCATTTGCGAGTTTGAGCTGCGAGGCAAGGGCCAGGTGGGCTTACGCCGCCCGGGCAGCATAACCTCAGGCTTGGTGGGGCTGAGGATGTCTTCAACGTTTTCTAGGTGACCAGGTAGTGCGCCGAAAACCTCATACACCTGATCTGGGCAGGCAGGTTGATAGACCTCGATAGGTTCCCACACTTGGGCGCCGCGACAGGCCCACTCTAGGTCGCGGTCAAAACTGTCGTTAACCCCCACTGCTTCCAATATGACATTGACGCTTCCGTCGCCCTTACCGCTCCAATTGATGCAGATGCTAGCGTCTTGGGGCTGGGTCTGGAGTAGAACCAATAGGCGATTGCTGCTTACTAGTGACGCCTCTTCTGAATCTAGCTTGCGCCACAGCTGGCGTAGTCGCCATGCCTTTTTTACCTTACGATGGCGCGACTCGCTAACAGGCTGATTTCCTGAACTTAGAGATTCTGCTCCCTTATTCATGTTCGCTCCAGACGGTAGAGACACTTGCGGTACTTGTTTACAGCTACATCTATGCCAAGTAGGGTTTGGGGGGCTGAAAATATGGGGGTAAAGAGGTAATATCTACTGGATTTCCCGAACGAAATCAGGATTTATTCAAGATATCCCTACCCATATTCCAGGCACAGCTAATAAGTGCGTGCCTTATAGCAGTCTTGGCGCTCTAAATAATTAGTCAACCAAAGGTGGTAGCCGCTTGTTCCGAGCCTGCAATCGCACCAGATGCTCCAAGGTTGAGCCATAAATTTTGTGCGGCTTCTACGAAAGTCATGCGCCTTGTCGAATAGGATACAAAACCGCCTGGACGCATATAGGTCTGATCACTGTGAGCGTAATGGTAAATTAGTGTGCATAGTTATACCTAATCCGGGGGTGTTTTCTGTAAATAATGAGGATCAAGTAAACCGCAGCTAAAGCAGTTAACCACAGGGATAAATAAGCTTTGAAAAACGTGGAAAATTATGCGCGCGCAGACTTATGTTTACCTAAGTAAATGTCATATGTGATATGACCACATGGGGTGTGAACTAAAAACGAAATAGCAGGTAAATGGCGGTGCGCAAGCAAGCCTGCGGCCCCAAGGCATTAGCCTTGGGGCCGCATTGGTTAGCGTTTACTAATTTCTATGGTGCGCGCCGCGTGCGCTATTCGCCCAGGAAGGTGCGGCGCTGCGGGTCAGCCAGGTAGCGCTGAGCTAGCTCTAGACGCTGTCTAGCGCTAGGGGCTAGCGGTGAAGGCAGATCATCAACCTCAAACCAACCCATATCCACTGATTCGTCATCATTGATATGGGCTCCAGCTGCCGCCTCGGCACTGACTGCATGGGCAATGAAGCACAGATTCATGTAGCTGGCCTGATCCCCGTTGGGGTAGGTGACCAGGTCAGAAGCATCAATCAAAAACACTTCATCAACTTCGATCTCCAGAGCAGCCTCCTCTAGTGCCTCGCGCTTAAGCGCGGCCACCGGCTGCTCACCCGGGTCAGGGATGCCACGGATCTCAGCCCACAAACCATTGTCTGCACGCTGACCCAGCAGCACCCTGCCGGCGTCGTCGAAAATAACCGCACATACGCCCGGCAGCCACAGGGGACGGTGGCCTACGCTGGAACGTAACTCAGTAATGAAATTGGGAACTGGCATTTATAAACCTCTAGCGGGGACGGCTCATAGCCACCTTGGCAGCAGCTACAGCTAGTGAATCATCCAAGTCGGCCGGGTGCCAGGTCTGACCTGCGTGTTCAACCGCGCGGGCCAGCAGCCAATCAGCTAGGCGAGGGTTTTTAGGAAGCACACTGCCGTGCAGATAAGTGCCGATCACGTTATGGGCGCGCGCACCCTCAGTGCCGTCAGTGCCGTTATTACCCCACTCGCCACTTACGCGTCCCAGCGGACGCGCCTGGCTACCCAAAGTGGTCAGACCCGAATGGTTTTCGTAGCCCACCACCTTGCCGAAGTCATCAGTTTCAACCGTAAGATTGCCGATCAAGCGCTTAGGTCCACCCACGGTATGTGCGTCAAGCACGTCAATGCCCGGGATAACCTCCCCGCCCACAGTGCGGAACTCATGCCCAAACAGCTGATACAAGCCGCAGATCACCAGCATGGGCACGCCGTCACTGGCCCAGGCGCGCAGCTGCGGGGCAACCTTTTGCAGGTCGTCCTGGATGCGCTCTTGCGCTGAATCCTGGCCGCCGCCGCCAACCAAAATATCTACCTGCTCAGGTAGCTGATCTCCAGGGTTGTGTGAAAGTAGCTCCACCTCATAACCGTGCCAGCCCAAACGCTTGGTTAGGGTCAGGGTGTTGCCGCGATCGCCATAAATACTCATGTCGCGCGGGTAGAGCTGCAAAACTTTAATGGCGCTCATAGGACCTCCTCCACGTCGGTGTAACTTGCCAGCAGGGAACGCAGTTCCAACATGGCGGTATAGGTGCTCAAAATGCGGATAGGCCGGTGTTGTTCGCGTGAAAGCTTGACCAGCTGGGCTAGCGCCTGGCTGAGGTTTGCTTCAACCTTGCCGACGGCGACGTCGTCGTAGCTCAGTCGCAGCGCCATGTCCGTGGCCCGCACGCCGGTAACGATACTCACGCCCGCCTGCTTGAGGGGGGTGAAGTCCACGTCCCACAGCCAGGACATGTCGCGTCCGTCAGCGTACTGGTCGTTGATGGCGATCATGATCAGCGGGGGCTGCTGGGAGCGTACGGCGGCGGCGCTAAGTAGGCTCATGCGGAAGCCGGCCGGGTTTTTGACCAGGCCCAGCTCAACTTCTTGGCCGTCAATGCTCAGTAGCTCGCCACGCCCGAAAGCGGCGGTGACCTTAGCGGCGCTGGCAGCCAGGGCTGCCTCGTTGGTGCGCTCGCCAAGTAGTTCCTTAACTAGGCCCATGGCGGCGGTGGCGTTGAGGATGTTGTGGGCGCCGGGAATGGCAAAGTCCACTTCATGACGGTGTCCGGCCAGGTCGATTACCGCGTGGCGGCCACTCATTTCTTCCAGTGTGGCCACGATTTCTAGCGGCTGGGCGGGCTTTTCGGCTGGCTCAGTCCCGGTGGCCGGCTCGGTCTTAGTGTCCGCCTTGGCCTCGGCGTCCTTTTTGGGCTGGCCTAGAGTGCAGCCGTCGAGAGAGTCGTGCAGTTCGTCGTCGGAAAGAAAAACGCTACGCAGCTGGGGGCTGACCGCAAAGCCCCGCACATCAGCGCGCAGGTCGGCACGGAAACTGGGGGCGGCCAGGCGCGGGTCGTCAGCATTCAGCACTACCGTGCCAGTGGTGGCGCGGGCAACCTTGTGTAGCAGGGAGGCGGTGTAGTCAATCTCCCCAAAGCGGTCTAGCTGGTCGCGCATGACGTTTAGTAGCAGGGCGGCGCGCGGCTTGACGGTGCGCACGAAATGGGTGGCGTGGGCTTCGTCCAGCTCCAGTACGGCGACGTCGGCGTCAAGGCGGCCATTTAACGGCATGGCCCCCAGCAGGGCGGCAACTACGCCACGAGTGAAGTTTGAGCCGGTGGGGTTGGTAAACACCTTCAGGCCCTGGCCGCGCAGCAACTCAACCACCATGCGCGTGGTGGTGGTTTTGCCGTTAGTGCCGCTAACCAGCACCA
>ERZ772928.230-NODE-230-length-25998-cov-5.373627_pt1 | contig 25998 bp, 23 predicted proteins | sample MGYA00511686_ERZ772928 | MGnify/ENA primary metagenome ERZ772928 (study PRJEB29015, sample SAMEA2738063) | human oral metagenome | biome: human oral; feature: human-associated habitat; material: saliva | place: China | collected 2219 ... | reverse complement strand
CAGCAGAGGGTGGCGATAGCTAGAAATATGGTCAAGCCTTTTGATATAATGTTAGCTGACGAACCTACAGGATCGCTCGATGATGAGAATAAGTCTATCGTTATAGACACCTTGCTGGCTTTGAACAAGGAAGGTAAAACGATCGTAGTGGTGAGTCACGACAAGGACTTTAAGAAGATTGCGAGCAAGAGTTATTTGATATCGGAAGGTAAATTGGAGGTTTTAAATGAAGCGTAAATATGTCATAGGGATAATAATTATAGTGTTATTGGTAGCTGCAGGTTTTGCGGGGCGATCTATATATAAGGAACGTTATTCTGATGAAATGAAAAAATCTCTTGATATAACCAACTCAACGAATGTGAAGTTTAAAGCCATAGGTATAGCTTGGAAGGACAATGTTGTGTTGCAGAAGTCAAACAAAGATGATTATTTTATCCCGCAAGTTTTGGACATCCAAGAAAGCAGAGTTAGAATGGTAGCTATCACGGAGGATAATCAATTATTAAAATCCGACGAATTTCAATTTGAAGGAAAGCTCAAAGACCCGGAAAAATTTAAAGAAGTAACTATAAAAAGCGTGGAGAATAAGAAATTAATACTGAACGTCGCAACAGCAAAAAGCAAAATAGAGGTGCTTAAGATACCGAAAAACTATAAATGGGATCAGAAAATTGCTACTGCAGGGGATAATATAAATGCTGAGGTTTTTTTCAAGGCTAAAACAAAGTATACATATGATCTTACGCTCCATGGTAAAGGCGGTAAGGCCGGTGCATCGGGAGAAGTAAAGGGCGGAGAAGAAGCAAAGGCTAGTTGGGTAGCTCCGGATAAAAATATACTTAACAGCTGGGTGCGATTTGTTAAAAAATAACGTGCTTTTCTGAAAAGCTCGAAGAAGCTTTGTTTGCATTGTTTTCGATATATTGTTATAATACTAACCCGAAAAATATTGATGAGTTGATAAATACGGTAAAGCAAGTAGAAAACATTCAGGAGTAAACATCTGCGTATGTTTGCTGCTGATGTTATATTCATGGCAAGCCGGTAGAGCGTATGCAAGAGATATATTCTATGTATAGCAATTTCGGGATACATAAAGACAAGGCAACATGTATTGCATTTAGCCGAGCCGGCGTGCAAGGAAGCGAACTTGGAATGAAGCGGTTAGGTTATGAACGGGGAATGAAGTAACTGGAATATAGGACTGTAAACTAAAGTGGTTAGTGTGGGGAGCATTATGAGAGCGAAGGGAATGAATAAAAAAATATTAGCGGGGATACTTGTAGCGTTATGTGCGGTACAAGGATTTGCTTCGTGCTTTTTTATGGGCAGATTAGAGGCGAAGACTTTGAACCCTAAAAATGATGTAGCTGTAAAAAGCAGTGACAAGGCGAAATCGAATAAGGGCAACAAAAGGAAGAAACCAGGGAAACCTGATAAGTTTGTTTTAGGTTTAAGAAGACAGGGTTTTCCTGAGAGTTATATAAAAAGGCTTGTAAAGTTACATAAGAAATACCCTAAATGGGTATTCAAGGCGGATAAGCGGGGAGATTTCGCTACGGCAGTATCGAGTCAGAGGAATTGCTCGCTGATCTATTGGAACTCGCCAAGCAGTTGGAAATCAATGGAGAAAGGCTGTTATGATTGGAAGAGGCATAGATATATAGGTAAAGACGGCGGAGCTTGGGTTGCGGCGAGCGAAGGCATCACGAAGTTTTATATGGACCCCAGAAATTTCATGAACACTGCGGATGTTTTTCAGTTTTTGAGTCATAGATACGAATCATACCAAAGTATTGAAGGCATAGAGGCTGTAGTGAAAAACAGTTTTTTGGATGGAAAGCCGTATAAGAAGAGCAAACGTTATTCCGCATATTTGTTAAAAGCAGGGAAGCGTTCAGGCGTAAATCCGTATGTGCTTTCTTCCATGATATTGGTTGAGCAGGGATTTAGCGGTTACGGAGGATGCATAAGCGGTAAACACAGGGGGTTTAAGAATATATACAATCATTTTAATATAGGAGCGTATGCGCACAGTAACAGAGGACCGGTTTTAAACGGGCTTATTTTTGCTAAGGCGAAAATGAAGAAGGCTTCATACGGAAGACCTTGGAATAATAAGATAAAATCCATATTGGGAGGAGCCCTTTACTATGGTGTAAACTATGTGAGAGGTGGGCAGGATACCTTTTATCTTAAAAAATTCAATGTAGTGAAAGGTAAGGCTATACATCAGTATATGACAAACGTGCAAGGAGCGTTTGCCGAGACGAGGAGGTTTGAAAGAGGCTATAAGAGAGGTAAGAACGCAAAGCTTACGTTTAGAATCCCCGTATATACAAACATGCCTAAAAATGCTTGTAGCAAACCGAAGGCAAGGGGTAATAATGATAACTTCATCAGGTCGGTGAAGATATTCGCCGGCAAGCTCACTAAGAAATGGGACAGATATAGATTTAAGTATGTTGCAAAACTTAAACCGGGAAAGAAGTTTTTAGAGATTGAACTTAAACTTTCAGGTGCAAAAGCGTACGTTAAGAATAAAAGGATAGTTTTAGTTAAGGGAAAGACGGTGGTGGTGACTGTTACTTCAAGCTCAGGAGTCAGACGAAATTACAAAATAAAGTGTATATAAGCTACTTGAGGCAAGGTTTTTTGAATTTAATGTGAAATTTTTCATAAAAATTGCAAAAAAAACTTTTAATTTGTATAAAATGAGGTAAAATGTTAAATAGACATTTTGGTCGTAACTTTAATGAAGGAGGAATGTGATGTTGAAGTTGAAGAAAAACAAAACGCTTTCTGTCATAATCGCAATGATTATGATAGTAGGATTAGTGGCTGGCAATCTTAATATTGCGTCAGCAAATCCAGTGCAGCACGAAGTAACTTTCCATGCTAACGGTGGTAAGTTTGCTGACGGAAAAAAAGAACTTAAGAAAAGTTTTGACGAGGGTACTGCTTGGAGTGAAGCTACTGCAAACATAGAGCACCCTAAAAAGGACGGATCTAATTTCCTAGGTTGGTCATTAGCGTCAAGCTCTACAAAGGCTGACATAAATGAGGCGCATGCCGGAGTAAATAAAGGAGATACTGATGTTTATGCAGTATATGAAAAAAGCACTCCATCAATAAGTATTACCTTTGATCCGAATGGCGGTGAAGGTGAACCTGAACCTGCAAGCATTGATAAGGGAACCGCTTTGGGCGATCTACTACCTACGGGAGGCATGTATAAGGAAGGACACATTCTTGCAGGATGGGCAACTACAAGAGACGCACAGACTCCTGATGTTACACCTGAAACTACATTCGATGCAAATACTACTTTGTATGCAGTGTGGGAAAAGATAGAAGACGGTGCTGAAGTTTCTGTAACTTTCTATGCTAACGGTGGAAAGTTCAGTGACAATGCAACTGTTAAGACAGTTAAAGACATTAAAAGAGGGACTGCAATGGGAGATAAATTCCTAGCTGAAGAACCTATTCCTAATGCTTCATCAAATCCGGAAGAAAATAAATTCTTAGGATGGGCCGCATCTCAAAGTGCAACAGCACCTGACTTTGATAAAGACACCGTTGTTACAGGAACTATGACAGTATATGCTGTTTATGGTAAAGGCGTAAACAAGGACAACAAGAAGCTTGGAATCAAAAAAGAAATGATACAGGCAAAAACTGTTTCAGGTACTGAAGTAAGCCTAAAATTCAAACCTTTCCCTACTAACGAGCTAAATGCAGGAGACAAGGTTGTAGGTTACAAAATCTACAGAGGAACTTCAAAGGATAACGTAGAAGGCATCGGAGAAGTGACTACAGTTAAGCCTGATGCAGATGGCAACATCAGTTATACAGATAATAAAAACTTGGAGCCAAGCAAGACATATCTATATGCCGTATCAGCTATTGTTGAAAGAGAAAACGTAAAAATAGAAGGCGCAGCGGAAGATCTAGTAGGATACTGGCACGCAAGTGCAGATGCACCTAAGCTATCCGTAGAAAAGGGTAAGGTAGTTGTAGATACAACACCTGCTTCTGCGACACTTGAAGGCATAAAGTCTATGGCACTTGAGAGAGCGGATTATCCTAAGGGAGAATTTAAACCTGTTGCAGGCGCTGAAGAATTGGCACCAAACTCAAAGTACACCGATGCAAGCGTTAAAGCGGGTGCATACCTCTACAGAGTTACGATATTTAAGCAGGTAGATGGAGTTGTATATTCAACAAAGAGTGAAGTTGCAGGCGCAGCAGTTCTAGGCAAGGTCAACAAGAAGACATTCAAAGTTAAAATCAAGAAAGTAAAGGGCAAGTATGTAGCTACCGTTACTTGGAAGGGCGTAAAAGGCGCAATGACATTTGAATTGCAAAAGGCTACAGCTAAGAACGCTAAAAAGCTTAAGAAGTTCAAGGGCATTAAATTCAGCAAAATGAAGGCTGTTGACAAGAAAGCTCTAAAGAAGAAGTGGTTTGTTCAGTACAGAATTAGAGCCGTATTCAAGTATGGCAATGCTAAATTCGTAAGTGGATGGCAGTTCTCTAAAAAGATAAAGCTAAAATAATTAAGCTTTTAGTCAAGGTTTAACACGTAAGATTAAAGCTCACCCGCATCAGTTATTGATAAGGGTGAGCTTTTAAGTAGGCGGGTATGGAAGTGATACTTCAGCATCCTTATCGCCGTTATGATAACTCTTATAGGTGGATTATGAAGGTTTTGATTTTCATTTTACAGTTAATATATTACGTATGCAGAATCTTTAAGCGTGGGAAGAAAATAGTTATGCTCAGCAGGCAAGCGGATTCAGTGCCTCTCGATATGAAGTTGCTAAGGGTCAAGCTAAACGAATTGTATCCCGATTATAAGGTTGTCGTACTTGCAAAGCGCATTGGAGAGGGAGCGTTACAAAAGATACTGTATTGCTTTCATGTGATAAGGCAAATTTTTCACATAGCTACGGCAGATGCCGCAATATTGGATTCGTACTGTATACCTATAAGTATATTGAAGCACAATGGACTTTTAGTTATACAGATGTGGCATTCGGTAGGGACCATGAAGAAATTCGGACTCAGCATTTTGGATCAGGCGGAAGGTAGCAGCCAAGGCATGGCTAGGGCATTACATATGCACGAAGGGTATGATTATGTGCTTTGCGCATCGCCTGAGTATAGAGAGCACTTGATGGATGGCTTTAATGTCGATTCCGATAAGATAGCGATATTGCCTCTACCCAGAGTGGAGCTGCTTCAAGATAAAGATTATGTGAGTGCTACTTCTAAAAAGATAAAAGGAAGGTATCCTACCATGAAGGATAGGATAAATATAGTGTACCTGCCCACTTTCAGGAAAAACGACAGTACTATCATCAAAGCTGTCAAAGCGCTTGCAGACAATATCGACTATGATAAATACAATTTAATAGTGAAACTTCATCCGCTTGATCTTGCAAGGCTCAATGATGACAGGGTTATAACCGCCGATGAATTTAGTTCTTTTGAAGTAATAACTGCAGCCGATGTCGTTATCTCAGACTACAGTTGTATCGTTTATGAGGCAGGCATTGCCAAAAAGCCTGTGTATTTCTACGCATATGATTACGAAGAATATTCTTTAAAGCGTGATATGTATATAGACTACATTCACGAAATGCCGAGTGATATATGTTATACAGCGAAGGAAGTAATGCAGAAAATAACGCAAGATGAATATGATTTCGACAGATTGGCTAAGTTTGTTGATAAATATGTAAAGGTGACAGGCACGGAAACCGCCGATATCGCGAAATTCATAGTGGATAAAATAACATATGTGGAAATGAAATTCTGCTGAGTTGGAGGTGCATAAAAAAACAATGTGTTTTTTAGCAATTGGTATGACAAGATAATTATTATTCATACGGATATTTTGTTTTGCGAAAATCTAAGGTATAATGAATTATAAGTTTTTCGTGATAAAAGGAATGTGAATGGATAATAGACCTATAGGTTTTTTTGATTCAGGGCTCGGCGGGCTTACATGCATTGCATCTGTCAGCAGAAGGTTGCCGCATGAAGACATAATATATTTTGGTGATACGGCACGGACGCCATACGGTTCTAAAAGCGTAAAAACGATACAACGGTTTTCGGCTGAAATATGCGATTTTTTGTTGCAAAAAAATGTAAAGATGATAGTGATTGCATGTAATTCCGTAAGTGCTACGAGCCTTGGTTTTTTGCGTGAAAAATATAAGGACATTCCTATCGTGGGTATAATAGAGTCCGCGGCGGAAAAGGCGATAGATGACGCGAAAGAAGGGAATAAGATCGGGATAATAGGCACCAAGGCTACGATATCCAGCATGGCATATAAGAATATAATAGAGCAAAGCGTCGAGGGCGCAGATGTAGCGCAGAAGGCGTGCCCCGCCTTTGTACCGCTAATTGAAGAAGGTATAATCGAAAATGATATCATGAACCTTTCGGTAAAGTATTACCTTGACCATTTTATAGCGGAAAACAGGATAAACACATTGGTGCTGGGTTGTACTCATTACCCGTTCATAGCAAACAATATAAAAAGGAATTACCCGAATCTTAAGCTTATAGATCCATCGGATGAAGTTTCAAGGCAAATAGAAAAAATATTGAAAAAGAAGGATATAGTAGCTTGTAAGGACGGAAATAAGCAATTTTACGCAAGTGATGTCTCCGATAATTTTATCAGGATGGTGCAAGAGATTTCAGAAGATACGAACATTGCGATAAATATTAAGGATTTAGCGATTTGATGCGATATTAAGGAAAGTAAAGTGATAATCAGGAAGAGCGAAAGTAAATACAGGAGGGGATTGTTTGCGGCATTGCTTGCAATGAGCGCATGGGGAATCCTGCCTTTATATTGGAATTTACTGGACGATATTCCATATAACATCATCACGGCATACAGAGTATTTACTATGGGGCTCATCGTGTGCTCTATCGTTCCTCTCGGCTATCCTATGAAGGATATTGTGGCTCCGCTAAAAGATAGGAAACAGCTGGCTCTAATGGTCTCGGCCGGGGTACTGATTACGTTTAATTGGAGCACATATATATGGGCTGTAAATAATGGACAGATATTACAAACATCGCTCGGATACTATATCGAGCCGCTATTTGTCTGTGCTCTGGGTTCGCTTATATTTAAAGAGGTGTTTCACATCCATAAGATCCTTGCGATTTGCTTTGCCGCTGCAGGGGTACTGATATTGCTTGTTTATTTTTACGAGCTCCCTAAGGTGGCGCTCATCCTTCCAATCACCTTTGCAACATATGCCGCTCTTAAAAAGAAGGTAAAGGCAAGCGCTGTGATATCGCTATATTATGAAAATATATTTTTGATGCCCATTGTGATTGCATATATAGTGCATAGAGAACTTGCGGGCAATGGCGCATTGGCGGCGGTAGACCTCAAGATTTACATACTCTTGCTATTTTCAGGATTTGTGACATTCGTACCGCTTGCGTTATTTGCTGTCGGTGCTAAGAATTTGCCGCTTGTGACGCTGGGAATTACGGGATACCTTTCACCGACGATAACATTTTTAATTGGGATATTGGTCTTGCATGAAAATTTAAACAAGGTGTTGCTAATTGCGTTTTTAGTTATCTGGGTAGGTCTTATAATATTCACAAGGGGTGAAATCCTGGAACATAGGGGAAAGTTAAGTGTGAGAGGAAAAGATGAAGATTAAATTAGGATCTAAAAGAATGGTGATCAAGGGCAATAAGATAGTGACGTATGCGGGTTTAGTTGTATTTTTCTTTATATTGCTTTTCATCTTCGGTGATAGAAAAGGGCCTGAGATACAGGGTGCTAAAGATATTTTTATGTCGGTGGGCGAGAGCATTCCATATAAGGAAGGAATTTCCATATCCGATAATAGGCCGGGGGCTATAAGTTTATCGTTTGATGACAGTAAAGTGAATAAGAGCGTACCGGGCACATATGAAGGATATTATATTTTAAAGGACAAGGCGCATAATGAAACATCTAAAAAGGTAAACGTCATAGTGCAGCCGCGTGATAGGAAGCCACCTAATATTTTTGGCGTGAGGACGATCATAGCAAAGAAAGGCGAAAAAATCGACCTTAAATACGGCGTGTATGCACTCGATAAAAATGATGTATACCCAAGCCTCAAGGTGGATACATCAAAAATTGATTTTAATAAAGTCGGCAAGTACAAGGTGAAATATATAGCGGAAGATCATTCTAAAAACGTATCTCAAAAAACGGGCATGGTACTTGTAAAAGACGGCATGGACGATGCGCTTGCAACGAATGAAAACATCAAAAGAGAAGCGAGCGCCGTCAATTCTGAAATTTTATCATCTAAAATGAGTCAAGAAGAAAAAATGAGAAAAATCTTTGAGTGGGTGCATAAAATAGAGGCAACCGAAACCAAGAAAATTACGGCGCCCGTGGCAGTCTATGAAGGCCTTACCAGTAGCAAGGTAATAGAAAAATACAGAAGTGACCTCGCAAGAGCATTGCTTTTAGATGCGGGAGTGCCGAGCGTTAAGGTGACTACAAACAGTCAGCTTAGAGAACACAGCTGGTTGTTGGTGTGTGTCAGCCAAGGCTGGTTCCATTTTGATGCAAAGCCGCATCCGCAGGGAAAAGAAATCTTTGCATTCCTGCTTTCAGATGAGAAGGTAAAGCAGTATAGCAAGACACAGGTACCGGAGTATTACGCATATGACAGAAAAAAATACCCGCCGGTCAGCAAAAAAGCATATAAATTCAAGAAAAAGTAAAAATAGACGTAGGGAATAATTATGAACGTAGGGATTAAATCGCTATCGGGAATATTGCCCGAATACCATACCGAAGGTTCTGCGGGGCTTGATGTCAGGGCATATATAGAAGATGAAATATGCATAAAGCGTGGTAAAATTAGTATGGTGCATACAGGGCTTTTCTTTGATATACCTAAGGGGTTTGAAATTCAAGTGAGGGCGAGGTCGGGACTTGCTTCAAAGCACGGTATAGGTCTTGCAAACGGCATCGGGACAATAGATAGTGATTATACGGGAGAGCTCATAATACCGCTTATAAACTTAGGTGAGAAAGATTATGTGGTGAAAAATAATGATAGGATTGCACAGATATTGCTTGCGAGGTGCGAGAGGATAAATTGGCAAGAACGTGAGGAGATAGATAAGGGCGAAGGAAGGCAAGATCAAGGTTTCGGGCATACCGGTATAGAATAGGGAGAGATGTATGTTTAGTAAGAAGAAAAAGGATGATGTGTTCGTTAGGCTATCGGATTTATCGAAAAAGATACATAAGAGCGTGGTCTTCTTCGATGAATTTATAAACGACTTCGAAGATGTGGAAGAAAAAAGCTCCAAGATGAAAGAACTTGAGACGGAGTGCGACCTTATGACCCACAAGGTGATAGAAGCTCTTAAAGCAAGTAAGGAAGTATCTTGGCTCAAAACTGAAAGATACGAGCTCATAAAGGTACTTGATAATATAGTGGACTACATAGAAGAGGTGGCAAATCGGTTATATGTGTTTGATGTAAAGGAAATAAGGTCCGAAACCATGCAGCTCAGCAGGTATGTCGTTGAGGCGACAGAGGAGATAGAAGAGCTCTTTTCAAAGCTTTTAAACTATGGAGAATTCGAAGAAAAGAGTGTTAGAGAAAGCGTGATAAACATAAACAGAATAGAAAACGAGGGAGATGTCGTGTATAGGAGGGCGCTCGCAAGGCTGTTCAAAAACGAGAAGGATCCTATAGAGCTAATAAAGTGGAAGCATATTTTTGAACAACTCGAAAATAGCATAGATGCGTGCGAAGATGTAGCTAACATATTAGAGAGTGCAATGTTGTAGGAAATTAAGGGTATGAATTATAGACAGCAAAGAGAAAAGCAGGAGGAAAATTTATTCCATTTAGCCGCAAAAGCAAAAGAAAATAGAGGCAGGCGCAGAGCAGAGACGCCATGCGAGTTTCGTACGGATTTTCAAAGGGACAGGGATAGGATTATCTATACCAAGGCTTTCAGAAGGCTGATGCATAAGACACAGGTGTTCATTCTGCAAGGGGATGAGGATCATCATAGAACTCGCCTCACGCACACCATCGAAGTTTCGCAGGTAGCGAGAACCATAGCCAGGGCGCTTAACGTGAATGAAGACTTGGCAGAAGCGATAGCCTATGGACACGATCTCGGACATACGCCTTTCGGGCACAGCGGAGAAGCTATAATAGACAGTTTGCATCCGGCGGGATTCAAGCATGCACAGCAGAGTCTTAAGGTGGTGGATGTCATAGAAAGGCACGGAGATCATGAAGGATTGAACCTGACGGACGAAGTGAGGGACGGCATAGTGCACCATAACGGGCAGGTGGATCCCTATACTTTAGAAGGGCAAGTTGTAAAAATAAGTGATAGGATTGCCTATTTGAATCATGATATAGATGACGCCCTTAGAAGCGGTGTAATACAAAATAGCGATATACCTGAAGAAATAGTTCGGTTTTTCGGGGCTACCCATGGACAGCGAATGAATGCTATGGTGAAGGATGTAATTGAAAACAGCCTGGGCAAATCCAAGATATCACCGAGTGAAAAAGGTCAAGAAATGATATTGAAGCTTAGAAAGTTCATGTTTGAAAGGGTGTATTTATCTGAAAAGGTAAAGGCTGCTGAAGAGGAACTCGATATAAAAAAAGTCATAACGTTTCTATATAACTATTTTATAGATAACCCGCAGGATATACCTGAGGATATGAGGTGGCTTTTAGACATCCAAAGTAAGGAAGAAACGGCTAAAGATTACGTAGCGGGAATGACGGATAGATACGCATTATCATTGTATGATAAGCTGGCACGATAGGTAACGTGTAGGGATAAAAGATGGCGAGCGAAACGGCAGATAAAATTAAAAGCGGCTGTAATATAGTCGACGTTATAGGTAAGGAAGTTAAGCTTAAAAGAGAAGGAGCCAATTACTCGGGGCTCTGCCCTTTTCACGGCGAAAAGACGCCTTCATTCAAGGTATCTGAACAAAAGCAGTTTTTCAAATGTTTCGGCTGTGGAGAATCCGGCGATGTTATCGCATTTGTTATGAAATATTATCACTTGGATTTCATGGAAGCCGTAAAGAAGCTGGCAGATGAATATTCAATAGCCATAGATGAAGGTTCATTTAGAAAAGGCATATCAAAAGCCAAGTATTACGACCTCACCAAGAAGGTAGCAAAACAATTTGTAACAAATCTTTTTTCAGGCAGCGGATCTTCGGCGAAGGCCTACCTTCTCAAAAGAGGCGTAGATGAGCAAACGATGGCTAAATTTGGTATGGGATTCGCTTTAAACGATTGGGCAAATATATTAAATAGTCTTGAAGATGGCGAAAAGGCTACTGCGCTTCAGCTTGGCATCATAGGATCAAAACAAAATAGAAGTTACGATAAATTCGTAAATAGAGTGATCTTTCCCATCATAGATTTAAACAGGCATGTCATAGGTTTTGGAGGAAGAACGCTTACGGACGATAAGGGGCCTAAATACCTTAATTCCAGCGATTCAGTTATTTTTCATAAAAAGGATCACCTGTACGGATTAAACATTGCTGCGGATAATATACGAAAGAAGGACAGGGCGGTACTGGTTGAGGGGTATATGGATGTTGTGAGTATGCATCAAGCAGGGATAGATGAAGCTGTTGCATCTCTCGGGACTGCACTTACAGAAGAGCAGGTGAAACTTCTTAAAAGATTTACGAGGAATATAGTCCTATCATATGATTCTGATGCAGCCGGTAAGCAGGCTACATTTAGAGCGATCCAAAGAATAGTAAAGCAGGGACTCAGCCCGAGAGTGGTGGATCTTGGGGATTATAAGGATCCTGATGAGCTAATCACAGAGGAAGGTAGAGATGCATATTTAGCTAAACTTGATAACAGCATTGCATACATAGATTTTGTGATGGATTATATAGAAGGAATGCATGATGATTCACTTCAGGGAAAAAGAGATGCCAAGGAAGACATAATAGAGTTTCTGACGGTAGCCGATGATATGGAAATAGCGGAAATCGGCAAAAAGATAAGCGAAAGATTCAACATGGATGAAGACAGCCTTATTTCCAAGGTTAGAAACGCTAAAAGGAATGTTAATCACCCTCGACGGGAAAACGCCAATAAAGGCGCATCGGAGCGGATGCAAAACAGGAAGAAAAAGTATGTTGAAGCAGGCGCAATAGCATTATGTATGTCCGGCAAGAAGTATTTGGGAAAAATAGTTTCATCAAGCATGAATTTTTTTACCGAAAATGGGTATCATATATTGGAAGTATTGACGAAATTTAATGACAGCTATGACGGCAGCGGGGATTATAAGGAAGATCTTTTGGCTGCATGTTCTGTTTTACCGCAGGAAGACTATGAGTATCTGCAAAAGGTGATTGACAATATAAAGATAGGTGATCCTGAGATCTTTTGGGAGCATTTAAAAATACAGGCAGCATTGTCTATATTGGAAGACAAACATAGAGAATACATGTTGGAATTAGAGTTGCTGGAAGGGGATAAAAGTAAGGCCTATGATGAAAAAGCAAGAGAAATCAATATAAAGCTGGCGAGTATAACGAAGGATAGAAATAAGTTGATAGCAATCGCTAAAGGATATATAAACAATTAACCATGCATGAGGAGGGAAAAATGCCAAAAGACGAAAACCCGGGTCAAGATATCGATGTTGAAATTACGGAGGATTTAGAAGCCGAGCTCGCCGAACTCGCCGCTACCTTGGCAGAGGATGAAAGTGTAGATATAGATCTTGATGGGGATCTCGGTGTTGCCATGTTTAAAAAAGTGGACCTTGCATTAAAATCAGGGAAACTTAAGACGGAAGAAGGTAAATTACCGATAAAGTCCATCTATACGCTTTGCGATGAAATTCCCTTCGATGAAAACGATGTGGAATGTATGTATGAACTGCTTAAAGAAAACGGCATAGGAATTAAGGAATTCGAAGCGGCGGAAGAAAACATCGCAAAGAACGGTGAAAGAGCGGACAAGGTAGTAGATATAAGACGAATAGTAAGAACATCCATAGGCATAGACGATCCTGTCAAGATGTACCTTAAGGAGATCGGGCAGGTACCGCTCCTAACAAGGGAAGAAGAAAAAATATTAGCTACTCAGGTAAAGCATGCGCTTGCAAAGCAAAATGAAATAAGAGAAAGACTTGAAAGATTAAAAGAAGGATCTGCAACATATAAAAAGGAAATGAAACTTCTGGATGAATACAAGCAGGATTACAATAAGGCGATGCATCAGCTTTGTGAAGCAAATTTAAGGCTTGTTGTGAGTATTGCCAAGAACCACAAGGACAGAGGAATGCACTTCCTCGATCTTATTCAGGAAGGAAATTTGGGGCTTATGAAAGCCGTCGACAAGTTTGACGTAGACCGTAATTTCAAATTCAGTACCTATGCGACGTGGTGGATAAGGCAGGCCATAACAAGAGCCATAGCGGATCAAGCCAGAACAATCAGAATACCTGTACATATGGTGGAAACCATACATAAATTGACGAGGATATCGAGGACTTTATTGCAGGAACTCGGTAGAGAGCCTAAGCCTGAAGAAATAGCTAAGGAAATGGATATAACCACGGAAAAGGTAAGGGATATACTCAGAATTTCACAAGAACCCGTTTCCTTGGAAAAACCTATAGGTGAGGAGGAAGACAGCCATCTTGGAGATTTTATCCCGGATACGGAAGTTCCATCACCGCTAGATGTGGCCTTCTCTTCCATGCTGAGAGACGAGCTTTTAGAGGTTTTAAATACCTTGGGAGAGAGAGAGAGGAACGTACTTAAATTGCGTTTCGGGCTTGTGGATGGAAAGCAACGTACGCTTGAGGAAGTAGGAAAGCAGTTTGACGTTACAAGGGAAAGAATAAGGCAGATAGAGTCAAAGGCGATAAGAAAGTTAAAACATCCGAATATGAGCAAAAAACTGAGGGATTATATAGATTAGATGGAATTACCATACAGGCTTAAAATAATTGCGGATGCCGTGCAGGAGGGCAAGGAGCTGATAAAGCGGGTTACGCCGGAAAGCAAAGGAATAACACTCTTAGACATAGGCACGGATCATGCATATTTACCGATATATTTATTTAAAAGGGGGTACGCCGGCAGGTGCATTCTCGCAGATCTCAGAGAAGGCCCTTTAAATAATGCAAAGATAAACTGGGAAAAGAATGTAGGCACCGTAGCGGATGCAAGGCAAGGTAACGGGCTTTCCGTGATATCCGAAGGAGAAGCTGATATAATTACGATATCCGGAATGGGTGGAATAGAAATCGCAGCTATTATAGAAGCCGGGTATTCTAAACTTAAAACGGGTCAGGTGCTCATAGTACAACCGCAGTCAAAATTCGGGATAGCTAGAAAAAGCATTTTAAGCCATGGAATGGCGATAATATCTGAAAAATTATCGTTCGAAAAAGAAAATATAACACCGGTTATTCTAGCGTATCTAGGTAAGGGCGGTTACGTTGAAAAGGCTGCTTTACAGAACGATACTTGCATCAGAGTAGCTCCTACAGATTTCGGATATGAGTTACCGCCGTGGTACTTTGAGGATGAATCGTTTTTACCTGCAATAGAACTCGAAAAGAAGAAGAATATTGCAATAATGGAGAGCATAGAAGGGTCAAAACGAAAGCCCGGCATTAAGATGGAGGAAGCGTATAGAGCTTCGAAGCAAAAAATCGATTATATAAATGAGAATATGGGTAGCCATATGAAAGAGAAGGTGTTATGAAGATAAACGAAATAGCAAAGCTCATAGAGAGGAATTTCCCGTTATCGCTTGCAGAGCCATGGGATCATTGCGGAATCCAGATAGGTGCATGCGATGAGATAAACAGCGTCTACGTGGCTCTTGATATTACACCGGAAGTAGCTGATGATGCAATTTCAAAAGATGTGGATCTCATAGTTTCGCATCATCCTGTTATCTTTGAGCCTGTGGATAGAATCCTTAAAGAAAGCGTAGTGATGAAGCTCATAAAGGCAGGCATTTCCGTCTACACCACACACACGCCGTTCGACATCGGTGATGGCGGAAATAACGATTATTTTATAAAAACCATCGGACTGCCGGTAGGTGAACCCCTAAAGTGCACTAAAGACGGTGTGCGGGGAGAATTAGGGCGAATCGTTCTGCTTCAGGAACCGATTAGTATTGAAGAGATGCTGCAAAAGGTAAAACAAATTTCGGGTACGGTGCATGCCGTAAGCGGAGATATCAACAGAAAGGTTAGGAAAATCGGTATATGTACAGGAGCCGGCGCCGAGCTGATCGAGCCCGCACGTTTAGAAAACGATTGTGAACTTTTTATAACGGGAGATATCAAGTATCATCAGGCTCAGGATGCGCTTGCGATGGGGCTTTCGCTCATAGATGCCACGCATTATCATATGGAAAAATTGTTCATTGAAAACATGGTAGGTTATTTAAGAGACAATATGCAGGCGATGCAGGAAGACGTTAAAATTTACGAAAGCACGGTGAATATTGATCCGTTGATTATACGTTAAAATTTGTGTTATTATATTTCGGTAAGAAAATTGATAAAAAGGTAAGCCGGATAATCGCATGCTTTAGCATGAGGAAAGTCCGGGCTTCACAGAGCAGGATGCCAGATAACGTCTGGCGTGGGTAACCATAGGGAAAGTGCAACAGAAAATATTCCGCCGAAACAGTAAGGCTGTGGTAAGGTTGAAATGGCGAGGTAAGAGCTCACCGGCAATATAGTAATATATTGGCCTTGTAAACCCCATCTGAAGCAAGATCAAAATGGGCAGTAAGAATAGTTGCTCGCTATTCGCTCGGTGTGGTGGATCGCATGAACACATCAGCGATGGTGTGTCTAGATAGATGATTATCAAATACAGAACCCGGCTTATGGCTTGCCTTTTATTATTTTAGGAGGATTTATGCATGAAAAAATGGCTGAGTGGCCTATTAAAAAGCTGGTAATTTCAATGTCCGGACCTGCCGTCATCTCGATGACGGTACAAGGATTGTACAACGTTGTTGACGGTTTCTTTTTAGCTAGATTAGGACAGAGTGTTATAACCGCTATAGCAATTGCCATACCGTTTTTTTATATAGTCTTTTGTATAGGCATCGCACTTGGAATAGGTGCAAATTCGCTTATTTCGAGAAGGCTGGGTGCTAAAAAAATACAAGAGGCGGGGGAAGTCGTAGAAGTTACGCTTCTAATTACCTGCATACTTGGAATAATTGCAACCATAGGCGGGGTAGTCTTTTCAGCTGAATTCATGTCCATATTTACTGCGGACAGCAAGGTGATAGCGGCAGGAAGTGAATATATTTCAGCGCTTTCATGGTTTTTCATACCGATTCTCGGTGCCATCACAACGGAAAAGATGATCCAGGCTACGGGCGAAATGAAATTTCCCATGTATACGAGTGTACTGGGAGGAGTTATAAATATGATTCTTGATCCCATACTCATATTCGGACTGTGGGGAGCGCCTAAGATGGGCATAATCGGAGCTTCGGTAGCATCGGGAATCGGAGTGCTTGTGACGGTGGTTTTGAATTTATACAAGTTATATGTCAGCGAAAAGACTTTGAATATACATTTCAGTAAAAAACTGTCGCTCAAGACTGCAGGAAGCATATTGAGCATAGGGATACCTACATTTTTTATGCAGGCAGTCGTGTCGATAGCCATGATGTATATGGCGTACATGCTTGCAAAGGAGCAGGCTGCCGTAGCCGTCCTTGGGATATATTCAAGGATAAATCAATTTATAGTATTGCCGGTGGTCGGAGTAGCGCAGGGAACCATGCCTATACTGGGCTATTCCTATGGAGCACGAAATCAAAAAAGATTTACTCACACCTTCAATGTCACGTGGCTGTCCATCACGACATTCATGCTGGTTTGTTTGGTGCTTCTTGAAATTTTTGCAACGCCGGTACTCAAAGTGTTCAATGCAAGTCCTGCGATGCTTGAGATAGGCCCTAGGATATTCAGGATTATAGCGCTGTCATTCATCTTCATGGGCACGGCCTTTACCGTAAACACTGCATTTTTTGCCATAGGAAAAGCCAGACAGGCGTTGTTTGCTTCGGTATTAAGGCAACTTATCGGCGTGGTGGGAGCGGCGTTCATTCTCATAAAATTTTTCGGAATATATTATATATGGTGGGCATATCCGATCGCCGAGGTATTGGCTTTCATATACGTTGCAGTCACCTGCGCAAAGATATATAAAAACGAGATATTAAAACTCAGCGAAGTGGAATTGAGAGTATAGCGGGCAGGTTGTTGTATAGGCACAAATAATATGTCCGGGGAACTAAAAAGCCTAATATAATTTATTTTATATTACAAAAGAATCCGGAATAATTGACACTAAAGATTGCTGGTGATATAGTAGTTCATGGTAACTTAATTCTTTTACATAAAAGGAGAAGAATAAAATGGCAAAACTTGTTCAGCAATACATCGATATTGCAAAGAAGAGAAATCCGGGTGAAGAGGAATTCATTCAGACTATTGAGGAAGTACTTACTTCATTAGAGCCGGTTCTTGAAAAGAACCCTAAGTACATCGAAGCAGGCGTACTTGACAGATTGATTGAGCCTGAAAGAATGATCAGCTTCAGAGTACCTTGGGTAGACGACAACGGCAAGGTGCAGGTAAACCGTGGATACAGATGCGAGTTCAACAGTGCAATAGGGCCTTACAAGGGCGGACTTAGGCTTGCAGCTAACGTTTATCCCGGCATCATCAAATTCTTGGGATTTGAGCAGATATTCAAAAACAGCCTTACAGGACTTCCTATCGGGGGAGGTAAAGGTGGTGCGGACTTCGATCCTAACGGAAAGAGTGATGCCGAAGTTATGAGATTCTGCCAGTCATTCATAACAGAACTTTACAGACATATCGGACCGTCAACTGACGTTCCTGCCGGTGACATCGGCGTAGGTGCAAGAGAAATCGGTTACATGTTCGGACAGTACAAGAGAATCGTAAATAAATTTGAAGGTGTGCTAACAGGAAAAGGTCTTGACTGGGGCGGACTACACGGACGTACGGAAGCTACAGGATATGGAATCGTATACTTCGCTGAATGTATGCTAAAGGCACACGGCGAAGATTTCAAGGGTAAGAAAGTAGCTATTTCAGGATTCGGTAACGTATCTTGGGGTACGGCAAGCAAGCTTGAAGAGCTTGGTGCTATTCCTATTACAATTTCAGGTCCGGACGGATACATCTTGGATGAAGAGGGTGTACTTGGTGAAAAGATCGATTATCTTCTAGAGCTAAGAGCATCCGGCAAGAACATTTGTAAGCCATACGCTGATAAATTCAAGTCTGCTAAATTCATTGAAGGTAAGAAGCCTTGGGAAGTTAAGGCTGATATGTACATCCCATGTGCTACTCAGAACGAGATATTGATAGACGATGCCAAGGCAATCGTTGCAAGCGGAGCTAAGTATGTTTGTGAAGGTTCAAACATGTCTTCTTCAAACGAAGCTATTGAATACATGTTGAATAATGGCATCATCCTAGGACCGTCAAAGGCTGCAAATGCAGGCGGTGTAGCTTGTTCTTGCATAGAAATGGGACAGAACAGCGGAAAGACAGTATTCAAACCTGAACAGGTTCACGCTCAGCTAAAGGATATCATGGTGAATATCCACGATGCGGCTAAGAACGCAGCGGAAGAGTATGGATACGGATACAACCTTGTAGCAGGAGCAAATATAGCAGGCTTCTTGAAGGTTGCAGATTCCATGATCGCACAGGGTTGTGTATAGACTGAGTCGGTTGAGATGATTCAAATACATAGCATAAGAAAAGAGGGGTTTCGCCCCTCTTTTCTTTCCCATTTTTTCTTTCGAATTTATTTTCTAATATATATGCTAATGATTCAAGACACTGCGAGGTAATATGTTAGTGCAACGGTTTAGTTTATCTTCTTCCCAACTACTACAAAGCGTCCTTCATCAGTGTGGTATGCGCAAGTGGATAGTGTTACTAATTGATCGCCCCATTGCGCCGTTTGTCCGGTATCTATTAAGGAGAGAGCCTTGCACATATTCACATATTTATTGAATTTTTTTGGATTTGTGATAGAGGGGTAGTTATAGTATTTAAATTGTTTTGATTTGCTTGGGTAAATTTGACTTTTAAATATTGCGATTATCTTATAGGTTCCGGTTATTTCTTTTTTGCCTCTAAGTTCATTAAAAGAAAACACTGTGTGTTCCCTATAAAAATTAACATCTTCGTACTTTAGGAGGTTGTTGAACATCGTATCGGTTTTCATATTATGTGCGTGGATCAAGTAGTTTTTTGACTTCCCTAATGTACTTGCGGCATCTAAAAACGGGATGCCCGAGAGAGAATATTTCTTCTCAAAATTTCGGCGAAGGTAGTACTGCGGATCGTTTGGAGTTTGCATAACGGGATAATCGATTTTGGTGCCTTTAATTTTGATTCTGCCTACCAGATCTTTATTTTTCTTTTTGAGCTGCTTGAGTTCATATTGATTATTGGTTTTCAGATCATCAAATTCTTTTTCAGACAGATAGCTGTCACCGTAATGATATATTAATTTGCCTGCTGAAAATAAAAATATTCCTGCAACTATCACATAAATAATTCTGGTGAATATTTTTGCCTTCATTTTAAGTCCTCCTTGGTATATGCTGAGCCGAGCCACATGAATTTATTGGATATTATACTAATGTAAAACAGCAAAGTCAAAAATTGTTGTTAGCCACAAATGATTATTTTGCACAATGAAATTTATCGAAATGATTTTTGTAAATTGCAAAAAAAAAATTGATAGCGATTTGTATAAATGATAGAATGAAATGTAAGATTTAAAAAGAAAATTGTTGACAGGAAAGGGAAGACATTGGCATTAACCGCTACAGAAGAGTTCAACATAAAACAAGTACAAGAACAGCAGCGTTTAAATATTGAAAAGGGACATAAAACTGCATTTCGCAAGGCATCCGATATGCCCAAGCATAGGGCGTATTTATCCGGATCTCTTTTGTTTATGACATTGATGATGTCCGTTTTTCATGTGTTCCCCGAGCTTATGAGCAGGGGATATCTTGCGAGCAACGTGTTTTTTGCAGCGCTGGGATTTACATTGTGTGACTATAGCTTCAACGTGCGCTCAGAAAAGCCGCAAAAGCAGATCAGAGAACTTAAAAAGCAAATCGTATCATTGATTTTCCCCGTGGTCTTTGTAGCATCCGTTGTAGGTTTGTTTTCCGCAATAGTCGGGAACGGTCTTGACATAAATGTAAGGGGAGCGTATTTTTCTACGGTATCCATGTCTAACAATATATGGCAGATGATATCGGGCAATGCATACATGGATTCGGCTGCGCTTAAGAGCCCTCTCTCCAATTTTTGGTTGGTGGCGATAGCTTTCCAATTCTTGTTGCTATTTAAGGGTATGAAATACTTGGCGAGCAAGGTTTCCCGTAAAGCAAAATATGATGCCAGAAAAGCGATGATGAGGATTTCATCCATAGTAGCTGCGGCTTCGGTCTTGATATACGTAGGTGCTTTGGTTTACGGGGTTAGCAAGGATAAGACCTTATTCAGCATAGATGTTAAAGTCCTTGCCTTTGCAGGAGGGATCACGGCGGCACTCTCTGTTCCAAGGCGCTTAGATATGGATAAGTATGAAGCTTCTGATAACGGCAAACTGAAGAATAACATCTGTATGGGCTGCATGCTTGCGGCATTAGTCGGGATGGTTTTAATCCCTGTCACCCAAAGTAAATTTGCGGAAGTTGTTATACCCGTTATCTATGGGGTGGTTTCGATTGCGCTTATGGCGTTCGTGTATAAAAATGGCAGCCAAATAGCCGGTGTTATGAGCAATAAATACCTTAACATGATAGCTAAGAGAAGTTTTGCATTTTATCTGTGGCATTATCCCGCTGTTATAATTACGAAGAGCTTCATGGGTAGTGTTCGTATGCCGTATGTTTTTATGTTTGTGATACAGCTTATTATTGCAATAGTAATGGCGGAGCTTACCTATGTGTTATTCAAAAATGTAAAACAGACCAATGTCGTGAAGTTAAAACGAAGCAGATTTAAGGTAAATAGAGTAGCGTTTGCAAGGATCGGCACAATACTGCTCGCAGTCATAACTGCAGGGGTGCTTGCATACACGGGACCTTCTAAAGCGGCGACCGCATATGAAAAAGAACTTAACAACAGTTTAGCTACTGCCAAAAAAATAAGTGAAGAGCAGAATGCGAAAATGAATAAAGAAACTGCAAAAAAAGAAGATGTTAAGAAAAAACAATACAGGAAGAAGTTGGATGCAGAGGATGCGGAACTTGAAAAAATAGGGAAATACAAAGGTAAGGTGACATTTATAGGGGATAGATTGTTCTTGACAAGCGCAGCTGCCATGCAAAGAATTTTCCCTAATATGAACATTGAAAGTAGCAAGGACATGACCGTATCATCGGCAATTTCTTCATGTAAGAAGCTTGAATCCGCAAAGAGATTAAAGGATCCCGTGGTTATAGCGCTTGGAAATAATGAAAGCCTCAGCCAAGCTCAGATGGAGAAGTTGCTTGCTAATTTTGGGAATAGAACGATTTATTTAGTGAATAACAGTTCCGCACAGTCTTTTGAAAGGAGTAACAACAACTTGCTAAAGACGCTTGCGGCGAATGATACAAACATTCATTTGATCGATTGGTATGAATATGCCAAAGACCGTAGGGAATGTTTAAATGCAGATAATGTAACTACTACAAGAAAGGGTTCGGATAGGCTTGCAAGAAAGATAGCCCTTGAGATAATAAGTAGAGCTAATTGAGAGTGAGTGCATCATATTAAATAAAATTTATGGAGGTAGCATGAAAAGAGTAATAGGAACAGCATCAATGGGGCTTAGGGCTCCTATCATTAAAAAAGGTGATGATGTGGGCAAAGCTGTAATCGGCACAATAAAGGCGGCGATAGATAATGGAGAAATTACTCCTAGAGATAGAGATATAGTAGGTGTTACGGAGACGATAGTAGCAAAGGGTGAAGCAAATTATGCCGGCATTTTAGATATAGCAAGAGATGTAGCGACAAAGTTTTCGGGAGATGAAATAGGCATATTATTTCCGATACTTAGCAGGAACAGGTTTGCGATATGCTTACGAGGAATTGCAAAGCCGTTTAAAAAGGTTTACTTACAGCTTTCATTTCCTTCAGATGAAGTCGGGAATTCTCTCGTGCCTGATTTTAAAGAAGCGGTTGTAGATAACAGTAGCATTTTTACAGAAAAGGAGTTTATAGAAAAATACGGACAGCCAAAGCATCCGTTTACAGGTGTAAATTATCTTGAATATTATAGGAATCTTATCAAAGAAATAGGCGCTGATGTGGAGATAATCATTTCAAATGACCCTAAGGCCATCACTCAAAAAGTAAAGAACGTCATTGTTGCGACTACTCATACCAGAAAAGTGTTGACGGATTATTTAAATGTTGAGAAGGGTGTTAAGGCTATTTCGCTTGATATGATAATGACAGAGCCTATAGACGGTAGCGGTTATAACGAAAAATATGGACTTTTGGGTTCCAATAAGTCTACCGAGGATATGGTAAAACTCTTCCCGAGAGATGCTAAAAGCTTTGCAGATAAGCTGTGCAGTGAGTTAAACGCCTTGACAGGGAAAAATATAGAAGTACTTGTATATGGCGACGGGGCGTTTAAAGATCCTCAAGGTAGGATTTGGGAACTTGCAGACCCTGTAGTGTCTCCGGGATTTACAGACGGGCTTATAGGTACTCCTAATGAGCTTAAGCTTAAATATATTGTTGACAATGAGCTCGGTGCATTGGATGGAGAGGAACTGGAGTCTGCAATGAAGGAGGCTATTTCCGAAAAGGACATAGACTTACTTGGAAGCATGGCGTCTGAAGGTACAACGCCCAGACAGTATACGGATCTCATAGGGTCTCTTTGTGATTTGACATCCGGTAGCGGAGACAAGGGCACACCGATAGTCTACATTCAAGGTTATTTTGACAACTATACGACGGATAACTGAGATTTGAAATTTATAAGGGGGATGGAAAAATGAAAATTATTAAATTATCATTGATAATATCCTTAATTGTTGCTTCAGTAGTGGCAGCGATGCTGTTTTATCAGCTTATTACATATCCGGAGGGAGGGCAGTCCCTATAGGTAGTACTGTGGCAATTACATTTCTTGTTGTGTTTGTTATTTCATTCGTGGTTGTTGCCATTATTACTTATTTTGTACAGAGATTTAGGCGATGAGCGGTGCCGGCAAAGATAGCGGTTGTTCTTATCACAGTGCTTGTTACAACAGCTTTTTTGTTAGATTGATATAAACAAAGTAATAATAAGCCTCTCCTGTTGTATACTGTGTAGTAGCAAGGAGAGGCTTTTTGCTTGTGGTGTCTTATGGTGATTATTACTTTTGGTTTATAAGAAAAATATATAATATGAAGATTGTTGATTTTTTCTATTAATATCGTGTACCATAAGTGTGATAGTGTATCCTTGCACTTAAGGTATTTTATACTAACGGATCGGCAGGAGGGCTTCCTGTTAGCTTTATGTGAGGCATTTGCGTTAAAACCTGTATTATCTTATGAAAAGTAAATAAATATGTTTGAGGGGAGAGCAAATATTGTATAGGAGAAATATGAAATGCTCAAAAAAATATGTATAGTAATTATTGGAATTTGCTTAGCAATGGCAAGCTCTTTATGTGCATATAGATATTATAATTATGGGACATTTTTTGCAAAAAAAATTACGATTGATAGAAATAATTGGAAAACAGTACTTATTAATAATGAGTATTATCTTGACAAAGAATATAAACCGAAATGTGTTAAATTGGCAAATGGGGTGAAGGTTAGTAAGCGGATATATCCTCATCTGCAGTCGATGTTTGATGATGCACGAAAACAAGGAATAAGTATCACTGTGGGCTCAGGATATAGAAGTTGGGAAGAGCAGAATGAATTGTGGGAAGAAGAAATGAATCGGCTTGATGAAAAAGGGGTTTCTTTACATGATGCTGTAAAGCGAGGAGAATTAGTTGTTCAAAGACCCGGAATGAGTGAGCATCAAACGGGACTTGCTGTCGACATCAATAGTATGCAAAGTGATGCGTCAATATTATATAAGTGGTTAAAAGACAATTCATATAAGTATGGATTTATACTAAGATTTCCGAAAGAAAAGAAAAAAATAACAGGGATAATATATGAGCCATGGCATTTTAGATATGTAGGGAAAGAAGCTGCGGCAATTATGAAGAGAGAAAATTTATGTCTTGAAGAATATGTAAAACTGAATTGATATAAATTGCGATGTTTTAAAGGAAATGGGGCTATCGGTTTCTCAAAGTAGTACTTTGATATGATTAGTAATAGCATGTTTGATTTTGCTGCAATTGTTGCGTTAAAATTCGCAGTGGTTGTTTGTATATACTGAAACGGATCAGAGGAAATTTTAGCAGGTAGAAAGGAAAGATAATTTTTATGGCTAAACAAAAGTATGTGTGTGGTTGCATAGTTGTCTTGCTCATTGGAGTTTTAGCATGGATTTTAAGTTCTTTAGGCTATTGGGATTTTGCATGGATCGCTAGTATTCCTGCTGGGATACTAGCGATAGTTTTAGCTGTTAAAATAAATGCGGATTCATTTGAATATAAAATTACAAGAAATATTTTAATTGTGTTAGGGATTTTATTATCGGTGAGTTTTTATTTTCTTTTTATAGTGACGAATATGGTAGCGGATATTTCAGAAGGATATGTTGATAAAAAAATAGTGGTAGTTGCTCCTACTAAAGGGACAATACCTATAAAAGCAGGACGTGATAGTGAATTAGACAAAAATGATAATAAAGAAAGAGTAGTGTATTTTGCGAGAACGAATTGCCCAGCGTGTGAGAGTTTTTCCGAAGCTTTAACAAAGGCAATTAAAGAAACAAAGGCTGATGTTTATTATTACAATATAGAAGAAATGAGAAAAAGCGAAGCAAGAAAGTACGTGAAGCAATTCAAAATTAAATCTGCTCCGGTACTTATGAAAATAAAAAATGGTAAGGTTATAAATGTTTTAGAAAAAACAGGGGAGTTAATAAAATTAAGAAATTTCTGAAATAAGTATAATTGTTTCGGGCGATCCATTTATGTAAATTGTGTGAAGGAAGTTACAAATGAGTACTAAAAACAAAAAAATGTTACTAGGTAGTGTTGTGGTTAATGTATTGGGATTAGTATTGATTTTCATTGCATTACCTATAGAAAAGCTTAGTGTACTATGGTTTGCAGCGTTTATTTGTGGATTTATATCATTAGTTGCAGGCTTATATGTAAGTGAAAAGAAAAAGATATCGTATATCAGTTTTTTTATATCCGTTGCCATTATGATAAGTTTTCCTCTGACGTATATTGTTAATATAAAAATAGTTGATGATAAATATAAAAATATAAAAGTGGAAACGCTGGTTATACCAAGTAAATTTACTCCGATTCAGCAAGGCGGTATATATGATTTGTCAGATGATAACGCAAAAGAAAGCATTGTATATTTTACTGACGGTGATAGAAAAGCAAATTTAGAAGCGGAAAAAATAATGGTTTCAGCTATAACAAATAGCAAACATAATAGGAAAATATATTATTATGACCTTTCTAAAATGCCTACTAGAGAGGTAAATTTTGCTAAGAGACAGTTCGCATCAAATGGAACTCCTTGCGTGGTTAGGATTAAAGAGGGGATTTTAGCTGAAGAAGTTAATATTAGAAATATAGACAGGTTGCGCAAATTTTTGAAGAAAAAGGTGCTGATGCGTGGTGGGATTTGAAAATTAGCGAATTTTTACCAGATGGTTGCAAATACGACGCGTCAAATT
>ERZ772928.211-NODE-211-length-27733-cov-6.111388_pt1 | contig 27733 bp, 42 predicted proteins | sample MGYA00511686_ERZ772928 | MGnify/ENA primary metagenome ERZ772928 (study PRJEB29015, sample SAMEA2738063) | human oral metagenome | biome: human oral; feature: human-associated habitat; material: saliva | place: China | collected 2219 ... | reverse complement strand
ACTTCTATGTGGTTTTCAGAGTACAAACTCTGACAGATTCAGTGGCGATGGCTATGAGGATCCACCTGTTCCCATCTCGAACACAGTAGTTAAGCTCATAAACGCCGAAAGTACTTGGCTGGAGACGGCCTGGGAGGATAGGAAGCCGCTGATTAAGCATAAAATAGAGGGTCAACCCTAAAGGGTTGGCCCTCTATTTTTGTGCTCTAACGAGCACACTTTTATACCTCTCAGAGCCGTCTCCAGCCAAGGTTGTACAAGTTTCATCTATGTGTATTCATCAATAGAGACGGCGTGGGAAGGGTAGGGTGTGAGGCCACAGAGGAGCGTAGCGACACATGGGGCCCACACATCACCTTCTTCCGAACGTAAGATTTACCGAGCTGCGAAGCAGAGAAGGAAAATCCACAGTGAGGAAGCAAGTAGGACTACCGAAAAGTAACTAGATCTATGCGACGTATGGGGCCCACACATCACCTTCTTCCGAACGTAAGATTTACCGAGCTGTGAAGCAGCGAAGGGAAATCCACAGTGAGGATTGATAGGAAGCTGCGGCTAGTGGTAGATATAAACTTTATCTAAACGATACCGCGGTGCGTAGCACCTATGGTATCGAACCGTATAGTAGCTGAGAAATTTAGATATATGTAAATAAACTAGTTTTAAGTGACACCTTAGTTCGTAGCACCTAAGGCATCCTTTCGTAAACTAGTTGAATAACTCCAAATTTATCTATTCCATAAATTCCATAATATACAATTATCCTTCATTTTTAACTTTAAATATTTATCCGTAAACGTTAGTTGTATTATTCAATAGGTATAGACTTCTTAACGATATAAAAACAACAGTATAACCCAAATATTACTATTTTGATGGCTATATCTATACATAATACTTGATTGATTAAAACAGTACATAAGATATTCTTTAATCAAATTTTCTAATTAATCATTTTTATGTAATTAATATTACTTTAATTATAAATTCTAATAATGACTATCTACTACATATTCTATTCATGCATAGTTTTATCTAAAAAATATATATAAACCTAAAAGTGTAGGTAATTGCTGCTTTTATAGTAATATTTGTAATGTTTAAATATGTACCAAAATTTACTCGTTTCATATATATCTCATAAAACTTTCACTATGTTTTCACATATAATCTATATACTAGCAATAGTTGATTGAGATCAACTAAGGAAATGGAGGTCTACTGCAAATAACTTTTACCTGTCCCTTTTACAAATAATACAAACAACACAACACAAAACAATACAACACATAAAACAACACTTAAATACACAACAATACTCTCCCTGTGTATAAACAAAACAATACATATACAAAACTCTCTAATTATATATACCATCTCCCGTATATATAAAGGTAAAAGTTAGGTAGACATAAGAGCCCTTGAAAAAGGGCTCTTTTTCCTTTTAAATTCACTATTATTTCATTATTTTAAAGCGCTTTGTTTCTTGACATAGGGTCTATTTTTTGTTAAACTAATCAAGTATCAAGCACGGCTTGATGAACATAGGGGTATAGCTCAATTGGTAGAGTAGCGGTCTCCAAAACCGTTGGTTGTGGGTTCAAGTCCTACTGCCCCTGCCAAATTTGGATTGCGGTCTTCGGACCGCATGTCCATAAAATTACTCAAAAAATATTAAAAAAATGCTTGCATAGATTTAAGCGTTGTGTTAATATAAGTGAGTACCAAGTACATGACTCAGTAGCTCAGCTGGATAGAGCGTTTGACTACGAATCAAAAGGCCAGGGGTTCGAATCCCTTCTGGGTCACCAAATTAAAGCATCACAGTAATGTGGTGCTTTTTTATTTTATCTACTTATAGTAATAGTATAATCAAAAGAACTCTACATTCTAATCAGTAGAGTCCTTTATTATATGTATACTTGGGTTATAGGACAAAAAGTGTTGCTGTTAATGCCGATGGAACTAGTTAAATACTAGCTCCATCGGCATTTTATCTTTTTGAGTGACTTTTACATATAGGACAAAAAGTGTTGCTAAAAAGTCTGAAACCCCTTGATTTTACTGACTCAAATAAGGTTTTATCTTTCTAAAGAGATATATTTTTTAGAAGGAGTATAATTATGAAACTAGTCAGATGCCCTAATTGTGGTTTCGTCTGTAAGAGAAATGGTAAAACAAATGCGGGTTCTCAACGTTGGTATTGTAATCAATGTTCTTGCTCATTCACAAATAAAGTGAATAAAACTAACAATAATTTACAGATATTTTTGGATTGGTTATTTGGTAAACATACACAGTTAGATATGGCTGGCGATGGACGTTCATTTCGTAGAAAAACATCACAGTTTTGGGAGCTTTGGCCATTACCACCAAAAGTTGAATCATCAAGTAGTGTGGTATTTGTTGATGGTATTTATTTAGCTAGAAATGCTTGTATTTTAATCTGTTGTAATGAGACGCATGTCTTAGGCTGGTATGTTTGTAGATATGAGCATTCTAAGGCTTGGGAGGCTTTATTACGACGTATTTCATCACCTATAGTAGTTATATCCGATGGTGGTACCGGCTTTCAAAAGGCATTAAAAAAAGTTTGGCCGAAAGCCAAACTACAAAGATGCTTATTTCATGCATTTCAACAAGTAAAACGTTATACAACAATACGTCCTAAAACGATTGCTGGTTGTGAGTTATATGGAATTGCAAGGGATTTATTAACAATACACACGCAAGATCATGCTATGAAGTGGGTACAAAATGTTATGTCATGGAAAGTACGACATAGGGTATTCCTATCAGAAATAACAGTTGATGAAAATGGTACGATACGACCTAAACATGAACGACTTATAAAAGCAGAAAATTCCTTAGTTAAATTGATTAACAAAAGATGTTTATTTACTTACTTAGATGCATCGTTAACATGTACCTGCCCAGCTACTAATAATCGTATAGAAGGTGGTGTAAATGCTCAGTTACGCACTATGTTACGTAATCATAGAGGAATGTCTATTGAAAGACGAATAAAAGCGGTGTTCTGGTGGTGCTATATGCACTCACCAAACCCGCTTTCTAATGCAGAAATACTTAAGGTTATGCCGACCAACAAGAGTATTTCTGATATATATCATACCATACATGAACAATCTAGGTTAGAAGCTTCTATTCCGACTTGGGGGGATGCTATTGTTTGGAGTGATTTGCATAATTATGATCGCCTATTTACCAATCTTTGGGACTAAAATAGCAACACTTTTTGTCCTATAACCCGTATACTTAATATGGCGAGCTTTTGAAAATTGCCAATTAGATAATGCTTAGATTATTTTAGCTGACCAGCAGCTACGGCAAGATCTCTCCAATAGATAGCTTGCATATAACCATAAGTATCTGGTTTTAACGTAATCAATTTCGCTTTAGGTCGTTTTTCCTCACGTAATACTCTACCTGTACGGGCATCGATAATATTACGTTGTTCTTGGACCCATTGAATTGTATCGGCATCTTGATCAAAGTAATAATGGTTTATGTACTCTGTCATATAATATTGAGCTCCTTGATGGCTATAGGTGCGACCGATAATTTCAAATTTATGACCTTCACCAGCGATAACTTTAACGCGTTGTTCTGCGTAATAGTTTTGACCATTCATACGATATAAGTAGGCATAACCTCTTGCATTCTCTAAGTCAGCAATATTGACTGCTTGAGAGGGCAGGATGCCTAAGATTGTGAAAGCTGCTGCAATTAATAAACTACGCTTCATTTATTCTCCTTATTACTTTGCATGTGGCTGATCAGACTCAGCTACTACATGGACAACTAATTCTTGATCGGAAGGAATCTGAGCCATAACTACAGGCATTGGCACACTCATAGCTGCTGCTATACCTTTGATTTGTCGCATCGCAACTGGTATTACAGTACCATCTTCTTGTAAGTTATTTTCTAAGGCTTCAATTTCTGTAACTGTTAAGCCTGCTTTTGTGGCAAAGTCTTCAATGGATACACCATTGGCTTCCCGATATTCTTTAATGAAATCTCCGATATACATAGATTCCTCCTATTTTTAGATACCTTTATATTGTAATTAAAAATATCATATATGGCAATAGATGAATAAAAGATGAATTAATAAAAGTACAAAAATAATTTGACTTAATACCGTAGTGGTGTTAATATTAACTCATAGAAAACATCATATTTGGGAATAGGTGCTGAAAAGCATAATAGAGAAGCTGGTTAAATGCCAGCACGGTCCCGCCACTGTATGGTCGAGCGAGTCTAAATTAAGTCACTGGGAAACTGGGAAGGCTAGATAAGCGATGACGCCGAGTCAGGAGAACTGCCTATTCAACATTCACCATTTGACCTACGAGAGATAGGGAGGAGAAGTTAATAGCTCCTTTTTACGTACCCGTAAAAAGGATTTTTTAGTTCTATACAATCTTCAACATTTATGAGTTAGATTGTATTCGAAAGACCTAAATGTCGATGGCATGGTCATGGTGAATAATACCTTCTTGGTATTACCAGCATGACATACGTTATGACTGTTAATATATTTTATGGTAAATGTAGGGCATGCATTTATTCATCATCATCCTAAAAAAGAGGCTGACCCAGGATTCTAGTAGTTCGGATTCTGGGTCAGTCTCTTTTTCATTTTACAGTTTATATAATGACCAATATGTAAGGTTATATGTAAGGTTAAACAATTTATATAATAACCAATATGTAAGGTTAAAAAAATAGAATTAGTTATATAGTCGATATTTAATTAGTCATATGGTAGATATTTTTATAGGTAACATGAAATTTAAGTTAAATCTAAAAAAATGATTGACGATGAATTATATACATGATATTATTATTTCAGTTGAGACGCGGGAGTGGCGGAATTGGCAGACGCACCAGACTTAGGATCTGGCGCCTTACGGCGTGGGGGTTCAAGTCCCTTCTCCCGCACCAACTTTATTGCACCTTTAAAGGTGCTATTTTTTTTGCCTAAAATTAGGTGTTTGAAAGGGATATAAATAACTATAAATATAGCTGTTATGACTTTTTTACTAGTATATATAAAGCGCTCTAGAAGCTTAACTACTAGGTTATATGTTATAATAAATGAGATATAACAAATTGCCTATAAAACGCATTGTTTAAAGCATATTTGTATTTCAACGGCAAAAATACGGCAAAAATAATTAACCAAAAATATTGGCAACTTTGTCAGCTGCCTTTAGTCGCATATCATCTGAGAAATGAACATAGGTTTTTAATACCGTTGGTAGGCTATCACCTAATAGGGCGGATACTGTTTTTATATCTACGCCATTTGATAATAATTTAGTTGCGTATGTATGGCGTAGATCATGAATAGAATTATCTGGCAAGAAACGCTTTATTATTTGCGATGCGCCCCAGCTGCTACTAATTCTATTGTTAAAAAGTCGTTCAGTTGAACACGTTTCTTTGTATTCTTTTAAGATATTGGCTAATACTGGCGGTATAGGTAATTGCCTATAACTATTTTTTGATTTAAGCGGCTTTAATGCGTATTTGTTGTAGTCAATCGCCCCGAATTGCTGCACTACATTTATAGTATTACTATCTAAATCTACATTATCCCAAGTAAGGCCAATAATTTCGCCGTATCTCATACCGGTATAAGCAGCGATAGAGAATATAACATAGTATTTATAATTCCTATTCTTTACCTCGTTTAAGAATGTTTCTATTTCTATATCCGATAATGCCTTTATTTTGATAGGCTTGTTATTCTTGAAGCGTGGTATCACTTTTAATTCGTTTATGGGCATTATTTTATATTGGTATACCGCATAACTAAATAAACGCTGAATTATGCCCAAGGCGAGGTTTTTTGAAGCCGTTGCATATGTTGTATCGTTCAATATGCGTTTGACTTGATACGGCGTAATATTCGCTAATTTTTCGTTATGTATAGGTTTAAATATATCGAACGTACGAATATAGGCACGGTATGTATTAAATGCGCGCGGCTTATTTTCTCTAATATAAATGTTAAAAAAATCAATAAGAGTTATATTTCTAAGACTATCATCGGTTGCGGTGATAGTCTTTTTTAGTTTATCAATGATCGTTTGCGCATGAATTTTAGCTGCTTTTTGCGTTTCAAAACCTTGTTTAGATTTCTGGCGCCAGCGGTTTCCGTCCTTGTACGATACGATGCATTGATACCCTTTATCTTTCTTTCTTATGGTTATATTGCATTGCATCGTCTAATTCCTTTAGTGAATAACTTGCTATAAATTGCGCGCCGATAGTTAGGGCGATAACTATAAACATCAAAATATATCTATGTTCTTTCCAATCCATGAAACCTAATATCATACCGATAATAAGATATAGAATACTTTGATAAAAGGCCACGTTGATTGCATCTTTTTTACTCATGGTAAACCCCTTTATTTAACAATATATGCGCGAATGTATCCGCATCATGTTCTAGTTTTATACGTAAATCCGCATCTATTTCCTTAAATAAATCATAATCCTTATGAAGGAATATATGCCCTAATTGATGCGCAAGCGCCGTGCGCTGCTGCCGCCTACTTAACCGGCTATTTATAATAATAGCCTTTTTAACTTCCGGTTTAATCAGTACACCGCTAACACCTACGGGCATACGTTTATAAAATACTTTAATGTTCAATCTACTTGCAATGGTGCGCGGTTCATTTGAGCCGCATGAATTAATTAAGTCTAAAACCATATTTAACATGCTAACAAATCCCCTTGAATATATTAATCGTCTAATACTGCTTTTAATACTTTTTGTAACTTTACTTTTTGTTTTTCCGTCAATTTACGATCGCCATAATAGCATACTAAAGCGCTATCTGTAATTTTCTTTAAATCAATACAATTATCTTGCTTTTTGACTTTAGGCGTTCCCTCTACGCCCTCCGTAAAATAAGAGGTTGGCACGTTGAAATAGTCCGCCAAAATCTTAACTGTTTTTAAACTAGGTGTAGAGTTTTGAGTTTTCCAACGTGAAATAGTACTTTGAGCAATGCCAGTTTCTTTTGAAACTTGATACATGGAAACACCGGTTTTCCGCATAGCATCGCAAAATTTTTGGTAAAACATGTTTAACCTCCGCAAATTATAAATGAGTATTTATAAAATTTACGAAATGTTTATTTGATTACTTGCGTAAACGCACGTATAATAAAGGCATAAGGTAGTTGCGGAAACGCAAGCAATCTTATAAACAATCGCGTTATAGCAAGTGTGGTAGTGAGATATTATTACTTGCTATAACGCAAGTATAACATTTAGAAAAGGTGGTGTAAATGATTAAAACAGTAACAAAAAACATTTTCCAACTTATGGATAACAAAGGCGTAACTGCTTATAAGTTATCTAAAGAAACGGGGATTTCTGAAAGTGTTATTTCCCGTTGGAAAAGCGGCGAACAATCGCCAAGTATTTCTAATTTGGTAAAGGTGGCGCATTACTTTCAATGCGGACTATCTGAGTTAATGAAAGGAGAAAAAGCATGAAACTAACGTATACAGTCGAAGAAGTTGCCAGCGTGCTGGGTATATCAAAATCTTCTGTATACAACCTAAGAAATAGTGGTGTAATTCACCAGCTAACAAAATTACCGGGCGTTTTATTTTCAGTCAAAGAAATTCAAGAAATAGCCGGACTAGAAACCGAAGTGAATGCGGTTAATTACCGGGCGTTAAAAGTAGAAAACGAAGAATTGACGAAAGAAAACGCAAAACTAAAAAACGATATTAAAAAAATCGCTAGCGGCATACTAGCGATCACGGGGGAATTATGACAACGGCTTTTAAGATTATAGGCGCTATTTTGTTAATAGGTACGCCGGGCAGTTTAGAGTTAGATAGCATAACGCTATATGAAGCGTTTCTTCAAGGACTGTTAGGGGTAGCGTTATTATATGGCGGTATCTATATAGACCGAATAAAAAAGGCCCAATAGTAACGGCAATTACTAAAGGGCAGATGCGAAAAGTGAGTTATTAAAGCATCTTAACCGCATAATATCATATGCGCGTTAAGGTGGCAAGGTGAGAACGTGAAAAAAGAAAAAGTTTTAAACCTATTCAAACGTTTTGAAGAATTCCTAGCGGAAAGAAAAACGAAAAAATCAAATATTTATATAACTTTAGAAATAAAAATTAAACCGGACGGCAGTTATAAACACTATATATTTATCCTTGATGAAGAAAGCGGGAAAAGCGCATTAGCACATATAAAAGGGTTTGAAAAAATGGCTTTCGCAAATGAGGTAAAAACATTTGGCGACATTTTAGAAATGTTAGAAAGGGAAGAAAATGAGTAGCATTTACGAACTTAATAAAGATTATGCGGAATTATCCGCAATGCTTGAAGCGGCGGAAACGCCGGAAGAAATTGAAGCAATTCAAAATACGCTTGAAATGCTTGATTGCAGCATTGAAGAAAAAATAGAAAACACGGCTAAATACATGGTTAATGTTGAAGCCGATATTCAAGGTATCAAGGCGGAAATTGATAGATTGAACAAGGTGAAAAAATCAAAAGAAAGCACTATTGAAACCTTGAAAAATAACATTCAATATTCAATGCAACAAAAAGGCATTGAAAAATTAGAAGTTGGCACCTTTAAAGCTGGTTACCGCAAAAGCGAAAGCGTTGAAATTATCAACCTTGATGTAATTCCGGCAGATTTCACGAAAGTAGAAATCAAGGCGGATAAAACCGCCATTAAGAAAGCACTTAAAGCCGGCGAAGTGGTGGAAGGTGCAGAAATTAAGGTAAATCAAAATTTCTATATTAAGTAGGTGATCGCATGGCAGCAAAAACATTACAACAAAAGTTAATCGAAATACAGGCGGAATTAAAGGCACCTAAAAGCCAATACAATAAATTCGGTGGTTATAACTATAGAAATTGTGAAGATATCCTAGAAGCGGTTAAACCGCTATGCGCTAAACATGAAATTGTACCGTTGTTAAGCGATGAAGTCGTTATGATTGGTGATAGATTTTACATCAAATCAACGGCGAAAGTAACGGACGGAAAAGACGAAATAGCAACTACTGCATTTGCGCGCGAAAGCAAAGAAAAGAAAGGTATGGACGAAAGTCAAATTACCGGTTCCGCATCTTCTTATGCCCGCAAATACGCATTAAACGGCCTATTCTGTATTGACGATACGAAAGATGCAGATTTTATGGATAATTCACAAAGCAAGCAGCAGCAACAACCAAAAACGCAGCAACAACCGACGAAAGAAACGCACGTTAAAGGATACGATGAATTTGTAGCATTGCAAAAATCTAAAAAAGTACCACCGGCGGAAATCACCAAATATATTGCGGCGGAATTTAAAAAACCACGGCTTGCCCTTTTAGATGCATTTGAAATGGTAGCGGCGCTTGAATGGTTAAAAAACTACGGGGTACAAGAGGAAAACAAAGGTTTTACCATGTATGACAACGACGAACAAGCATTGATACATGAAGATGCTGGGGATCGCATTTAATGAAATGGGTAACAAAGGGGATTAACGTAATAAAAACTTTAGGGTATAACGTGTTAATTCCCGCTCCTCGCGATGAAGAATTAAATACACTTGATGCCGATACTGAATATACGGTATCAATTACCAAAAAAAACAAGCGGCGTTCACTTAACGCCAACGCGTATGCGTGGGTGTTGTGTGAAAAGATTGCAAGGGAACTTTCAAAAAACGCCTACATTTCAAAAAATGACGTGTACAAGCGCGTTATTCAAGAAGCTGGTACCTTTACATACATACCAATAAAAAACGATGCCGTAGGGCGATTTATTGAAATTTGGCACGGCCACGGGTTAGGCTGGCATGCAGAAGATGCCGGCCCAGCTAAAATGGAAGGTTATACCATTATCCGCGCTTATCATGGTAGCAGCGTTTACACGGTAGACGAAATGCAGCGTTTGATTGATGCACTTATAGATGAGTGCAACCAATTAAACATACCGATTGAAAGCAACGATTACGTTAATTCATTAATACAGGAATGGGGAAATGAACAGAAGGAAGAAGCAAGATAACGTATTGTATGCCCGTACTAGAAAATGGGCGTATGAACGCGACGAAGGCCTATGCGCACTATGTGGCGCAATGGCAACCGAAGTACATCATATAACCTTCAGAAGTCAAGGCGGTTTATCAAATCTTAGTAATCTAGCTTGCCTTTGTAGAGATTGCCATACAAAAGCGCATGGCGTAGATGCTAAGAAAATACGCGAAGTATTAAAGGAAAGGAATGAGGGCATAAAATGGCAGAAAGACGAATGATGTCAAAGTCTATTATCAAGTCCGATACTTTCCTAGATATGCCGGCAACTACACAAAACCTATACTTTCATATGCTGCTAGATGCGGACGATGACGGCTTTATAAATGCTCCGAAGTCAATTATGCGAATGATCGGGGCGAAAGACGACGATATGAAAGTACTTGCTGCAAAACAGTTTGTAATACCGTTTGAGAGTGGCGTTGTAGTTATCAAAGATTGGAAAATTCACAACTACATTCAGAATGATAGGTATAAGCCGAGTACGCTGCCGGAACGTGATTTACTTAATATTCAAAAGGATAAAACGTACACGTTAAAAGGTGATGTATCCAGAATGGATACAGAATGTATACAAACTGTATCCATAGGTAAGGATAGGTTAGGTAAGGTTAGGTTAGGAAAGGATAGGATAGGTAAGGATAGGGTAGGTAAGGATAGTATAGATACATTATGTCATGTTTCACATGACGATGTGGATAAATCTCACTTTGAAATTATCGAATACTTGAACATGAAAACGGGTAGTAAGTTCAAGGCTACAACTAAGCCTTATATTCAAGCGATACGATCACGCTTGAAAGAAGGATATACGGTAAACGATTTTAAAACCGTGATTGATAAAAAATGTAGAGAATGGCGAGGTACAAAATTAGAAAAGTATCTAACACCTAAAACGTTATTCGCGCCAAGCCATTTTGATACATATCTCAATTCAAACGAAACGGCAGCCATGACGGATACAGAACGAAAGGTTGCAGAACTGAACGCATTGATTGATGCGGCAGAAAGGGGAACAGATGAAGCCGGAAACGTTGAAGGCTACGGGCCAATTATTGATATATGACAAATTCGATAGTTCAAAAGTTCAAATGTACGCCTACATGCTGGAAGATATCAACCCGGTAACATTGGCCGAAGCAATCAAGCAATGCATTAATACATGTGAATTCGTTCCGGCGGTTGCAACCATTCGCAAGAAAGCGGCGGAAATTTCCGGATATGTAAACGGAAAAGAAGAACGATTGATTGCGCAAGATGCATGGGAAGTAGTCAGAAAGAAAGCCAGCCAAGTAGGTTATGAAAAGGGCCTTGATGAGTTGGAAGGCATAACAAGGCTTGCCGCTAAAACTGTATGGCGTTTCTTTGATCCAAGAAACTGCCAAAGCTACAACGAAAGCGCCGCAATGAGCCAGTTCTGTAAAGCGTATGAGCAACTGGCAGCGCGCGAACAAAAGAATATGGAAATTGCGGAAAGTATTAAAAGTAACGGGCTATTAATGGAAGCACGAAAACGCGCAGAACTTAACATGCCAAAACAAACAGAAATCAAGATGCTAGATAACGGTCATTTGGTTGAAGTTGAAAAGCACGAGCCTATAGACCTAAAAAGCATGGTTAAAAATGCGGATATTTCGAAAGAAAGTAAAGCGTTAATTCTGGGGGTGTTGGAATGAACAAAAAATATAATGTGTTTCCGAAATTAATCGAATGTAGGGAATTACTAGGCTATACACAAAAAGATATGGCTGCAATGGTTGGCGTAGGAAGGGAAACATACAAGAAGCATGAACGCGGCGAATTCGACTTTAGATTAACGGAAATGCTAGCAATTCAGAAGTTTATTAATAACGAATTACAACTGAATTTAACGCTAGATGATTTGTTTACACCGCAAAAAATCGTTTAAATGCGTTGTATGGAAGTTTTAGGTCGCAGATGATAAATCATAAAGGCGAAATAGTAGACAGGGCAAAATAAGCAAATTTGCCCTATAGAATTAGAAAATAGAAAGGGAATTATATATGAATAGTGTTCAATTAATGGGAAATCTTGCACGTGATTCAGAAGTACGTTATACACAAACAGGCCGAGTGGTTGCGACTTTCACAGTCGCAGCTAGTAACACGTATATTGATAGCGCCACAAATGAAACGAAAGAACAAACGGCGTTTGTGAATTGCGTTGCATGGGGCAAGCTGGGCGAAGCGGTAGGCAACTACCGAAAGGGAAACCGCCTATTTGTAGAAGGACGAATTCAAACAAGAAGTTATGAAACGCAAGACGGTCAAAAGAAATACGTTACGGAAGTAATCGCCGGTTTTGTTGGTTTATCCGCTTTAAATGATGCGGAAGCTGGCAGCAATTTCGATAATTTTGCAGATAATAAGAACGATGAAAACGTTCCGTTCTGATAGGTGGTAAAAATGCTAGTAAAAAACGAGAATGAGTGGTGCTGGTGTATTGGTGAGCATATAGGATATCCACATAAAAGCATTGAAGATGCCGTGAAAGAATTTACGGAAACATACCCAGCGGAAGAAGTACCAATGATTAGAGTCGGAAACCCTTATTATTATGTTCCTACCGTTGATGCGGAACGAGTGATTGAAGATATATATATTAGTGATCTTGACGACGAAATAGCGGAATGGTCGGAAGATTATCTATTAAATGTAAAACGAGAACATATAGATGAGTTACAAGAAGAATTAACCGCAGTATTTCGCGAATGGGAAAAACGCCACGGGTACAATAATACTTCGTTTGTGGTGCTTGAAACTATAAACCCTTTTAAATAGGTGAAAGCGTGAAGGCGCCGTGTAAGGGTTGTGAGTATAGGGTGATAGGCTGCCATAGCACATGCGCAGCCTACATCAAATATAGTTGCAGCAGAAAAAAAGAAATAGAAACCCGTGATATCTGGGGCGATGTATACGGGTATATCAAGACAAATAACAACCGCATCAAGCGGCGTATAGGTAAATACTAGGGGGTAGAAATGAATAAATTACAAGAAAAAGCGATTAATGCAGCAAGAACGGTTTTATTTAATGAATTCGATTACAACGCTAATGAAATAACACCAGATGATCTATATGTGGTTTGGTTTTGTAAGACATTGCAAAATTGGAAAGCATTAGTAAGCGGTGTACATATCGAAGAATATATAGAATGTACATACAACGGAGATAAACAAGAGATTTACGTTGATGTATATCAAAAAGTTAAAAATGTACGTATGTGCGAATTAGTAAAGTAAAAATGACGTATATAGAAAATTGGCTTGCATTAGGTGCTTGCATATACAGTAGGAAAACCGCAGATGCAGCATTGGCCGCGCTAGGGTTAAGGAAAGAAATAAAACGAAAGCCGGTATACCCAGAAATTGAAGCAAGTGCGTTGGTTGCTTTACGTGAAAAGGGTTTGAGCGTGCGACAAATAGCGGGCGTATACGGCGTATCGTATACATTTGTTAGAAACCGCTTATTGGCTGCTGGTGTAAATCTTGAAAGGCGGAAACAATGAATAACTATTTCCAAAAACAAATAAAAAAGGGGTATGAGTGCGATTTATTAGAAAGCGCATTAACGGTAGTTATTGGCGATGAAATTATAAAACCGGAATTAGTGGAAAGCGGAATAGGCCCAGAAGGATATTATAACTTAATGTACAGGCGAAAAGACAAAAATAAATGTTCTTGCGGGTTTGCCGTATCGCTAGAAACTTTTTACGGGCGCGGTAATGACTTAGAAAAGAATGTATATCTAATTAAAACAGAAGCAAAAAGATTAATGCTAGAAGGGGAATTAGAAAATGACGAATGAGCAAAAATGGTTATTAGAACAAATGCACCAAGAAGGGTATAGAGATATTAAAATCATCGGGGTATACGCCTATTTTGTAAACCCGGATTTTATTGAAAATGGCGGTAATTTTAAAGTACGCGATCATACCCCGCGTATTCCATGCCGTGTACTGGGGTTAAGTCCTAAAACCGATAAATACTCTATTGCATCGCTATTGGGTATTGTGGAATGGGAAAGGGTTCCTGTTGATACGCCAGTTATTGCGGCAATAGGGTTAAAGAAATTTAAACTTTATTTTGCGAAATATAAAGAAGAAACTGTGTATTGTTTTGCGAATGGGCAAACATCATGGACGACTAGCGAATGTTATTGGGCGTATCCGAAAAATGATGTATTGTTGGCAGAAAGGGCATTGAATGAGTGTAATTGACATAGTATTCAAAGGTCGCCCAATTACTAAGAAGAACCACGGGCAAATAGTAAAACGGGGCAATAAGCTGGGTTATATTCAATCAGAAGCATATAGAAACTATGAAGATGCTTGCTTATGGCAACTAGCTGGCAAGAAACTGGCTGGCGAGAAACTGCATATATCTGGCGTTGTGGTTGTTGAATGTAAATACTATCTTCCAAATAAAAGAAGTTGGCCGGATTTAATCGGACTATTACAGGCAACCAGCGACATACTGGCAAAAGCCAAGGTAATAGATGATGATAAATGGATATGTTCATATGGTGAAAGCTGCATTGCTGGTATTGATAAGGAAAACCCGCGGGCAGAAATTCGCATTATGGATAGGCGAAACGCCGTACTAGAACAATTATTGAAATAGGGGAATACGTCAATGAATACAGTAATGAGTAACGCAAGCGGTTCCGGGGTTCCGTTCAACTGTCAAAACTGGCTGGCGTTGGGTGTAGTGATCTTTACAGAAATAGACATTGACGAAGCACTACAACAAATAGGCTTAAAAACAAGCGGCAATCAAGAAGAATGGCGGGAAGCTAATAAAGAAAAAATCATTGCATTAAGAAAAGCCGGTTTAAGCGTAAAGGCAATTAGCCGCCGGCTATGTGTTACAACCTACGGCGTGAAAGTGGTATTAAGAAATGCGGGGTATTTGAAATGGGTGTAATTAACAAAATTAAACGGTTCTTATTTGGTGATAAGCGATATAATGCGGATATCATTAAAGTTAAGCGGTGCTTGCCCGGTGTATTGTTGCCGAAAGTTGGAAGCGAAGATGCTGCCGGCATGGACTTTTATCAACCGGAAGGCGCAGTAATAGAACCGCATCAAACGCAATATGTTTCTTTGGGGTTAGCGGTGGAAATTCCAAAGGGTTATATGTTAATGCTGGCGCCACGATCTAGCCTTAGTAAAACGCCGTTAATTATTCCGAATTCGTTCGGGGTAATTGATGCAGATTATCGGGGTGAAATAAAAGCAATCTTGCACAATACCAGCGACGATGCATATTTAATTCAAAAGGGCGATAGATTAGTACAGGGTATTCTGGTACCAGTAGGCGCATTGAAGTTGTTAGAGGTTACACAACTAACCGAAACGGCGCGCGGTACTGGTGGCATCGGAAGTACGGGGAAATAACTATGATTAAATTATTGTTTGATGCTGCATTGGTATTTTCGTTAGTTGTAGCATTGTTTAAGTTGGTATCGTTATTTGCGATGTAGTGGATAAGGGGTGAAATAAACGCCCCTTTGATATAATATTAGTAGGCGAAAGGGGAAATGTGTAATGCCTATTATTAACCCGATGTATTTGTATTTGATTGAGGTACTACATAATTTAGACGTGTTTAATCACGGTGTTTTTATACTGGCATCAATTATAATGGTTATGCTTGTAATTTTTTATCCGGAAAGTGTTAAATATGACGAAGATAAAAAAATTAAGAAATATATTTATATTTGCAGTTTTGCGTGGTTGATATCGTTTGTTATCTGTGTTTTTGTACCTACTAAAGATGCGATGTATAAAATACTAATTGCCAGCTATGTAACAACTGACAATATTCAAATAGTAAATGATGCTATCAAAACCAATTTACAGGACTATTTAAACATGTTAGGGGAAACAGTTAAGAACATGCGATAATGAACAATACGGGGGAAATATGACGGATAAAGACTACAGGGAGTTAGCAAAAGAATATTTAGAACCTATCAAATTAATCACGATGAAAATTAACTCATTGAAAGAAGATCTAAAGCGTTTACAGTCAGATGTAACGACGATAGGGGCCATTGATTATAGCAAAGAACGTTTAAGCGGTGGCGGAACGCCGGGCGGGTTAGACCGTCAAATAGTACGGCTTGAAAGTAAACGTGATGCCGTAAAAGAAGAAATAGGCGCATTAATTGATGAACGGGAAACGGCGGCGGATATCATCAACAAATGCACCATAGGGAAAACTAATATATTATTAATGCGTGAGTACATCGACGGGGAAAGCGCAAAATATGCTAAAAGTTTTACGGATTTAGAAAAAACGCAATCCAGCGAATTAAAAACGCTAGGCCTTATTGAAGTAGGGAAATTTTTACATGAAACGTATTACCCTAGCATATATACTGCTAAAACGGTACAAGTCGGACTACACCGAACTACATCGGAATAATACGGAAACGCGACATATAGTATAATTATATTGTCAAATGATGCTTAAAAGGTCATTGGCGTAATTCTCCTATATGAACACAATGCACAGGGGAACTTTGGGCCGTTCCCCTATTGTGTATTGTAAACCGATACCGATAAAAAAAGAATTCCTTTCAAACATACACAATGCCATTGAGAACAATCCTATCAAATATAAATATGTACTTCCAAGCACAACAACAATAAGCATAATAAACCTAATTTCATGTGATCCATATCGGTATTGGTTTAGAGTATACAACAAAAATGAATAAAGCTATCAGAAAGTGAGGTATATCCACGGCGATATATCTCATTTTTTGTATAAAGGTAACATTTGATTATTGAAAACTGAACATGCTGCATGCGTTTTGCACCAGATGCAGAACGTAGGAAACTTTTAATTGCTGGCGTGTTCGGTTTTGAGTAACTAAAAAAGCCGCCCAATGTAGGCGGCCTTTGTTGCTTATGCTTCTTCAATTTTTAGAGGTGAGTGAATATCTCTTAATGCGTTGTTGATTTCTTGAACTGTTGCATCTTCATTAACTAATGCGAAATAATCGCCGTCGCCAATGATCCATGAATTGGCTTTCAATTCTGTTGTAGGTTCAAAGGTTGTAACTTCTTCAAAAAATTCCTTATTAGTACCGCACCAAGTTAATAATGCAGCATGGCTTTTTGTTTCGTGGTAGTTGGTGGCGATTTCTAATAATTCAAATGCATTGTTATTAGTTGCGATTGATTTTGTACCATTGATAAGTTTGAACATGATGTATTCTCCTTTATACAAATAAGTTAATTTCATTTTATCATTTTTGAGAGTACGGCGGTAGTGATTATCTACCGCCTTTATTGTTATTCGTAGTAGTGGCAAGCAATAACTTCGTTTGTGTTATTGTCGATTAATTGCCATTCAAAACCGAAACTCATTGTACTAATGAAATCAGAAGCATCTGTTTTGTTTTCAAATTTCCATGTTTTGTTTGTGTTTACGTCTTTAAGTGTTAGCATTGTAAATTCTCCTTTTTGAATACTTGCGTTTTCTGATGTATCTTATGGCTTCATTATACTTGCGTTTTCGCAAGTAGTCAATAGGGAAATTAAAAATTTTTCAAAAAAGTTTTGTGAAGGTGGTGAAAAGCTAGTGAATATCATATGTACAAAGTCAAAATGTCTTAATAACAAAGGCGGCAAATGTACGGCCAACGAAATATATTATGACGGCTTATGCCAAACATATTGCACTAGCCAACACGCATCTAAACAAGTCGCCGGAATATGTACACGATCACATGGGCGCATGAAAGCAAAAGACAATAACATTCTAAAATAAGGGGGTGAAACAATGGCAGATAGAAAAACATATACAAAAACAACCTACACAGATTGGGAAGCAGAAGAAAAGATATTGCTTATTGAAGGTTGGGCGCGTAATGGCTTAACAAATGAACAGATAGCCGAAAATATGCAAATATCAGTTGTTACCCTTTGGGAATGGCGTAAGAAATCAACTAAAATTTCTAATGCCCTAAAAATAGGGAAAGAAGAAGCGGACTTGAATGTTGAAAACGCACTTTATAAAGAAGCGTTAAAGGGAAACACTACCGCAATTATATTCTGGCTTAAAAATAGGAAATCTAAAGAATGGCGCGATAAGATACAACAGGAAATTACAACAGAAAGCGCCGTTAAGTTGGTTATTGATAATAATGAATTGAGTGATACAGATGAGTAAAACAAATCTGTTTCGCGATGTAATACGGCCAACGCCTAAGCAAAAAGAATTCTTGCGGGCAGTTAAGCAAAACATATATACACTATATGGCGGTGCTGCTGGTGGTGGTAAATCGTATATACTCCGCTGGGGTTTGATATGGCTTTTAATTGATTGGTTCATCAAAACAGGAATTAAAGGCATACGCGTTGGGTTATTCTGTGAGGATTATCCAAGTTTAGATGATCGTCAAATATCCAAAATCAAAATGGAGTTTCCGGAATGGTTAGGAAGCTATAAGGAAAGTAACCATGAATTTACATTGAACGATGAATTAGGCGGCGGCGTGATATGTTTCCGTAATCTTGATAAACCTAGTAAATATCTTTCTAGCGAATTCGCTGCTATTGCTATTGATGAATTAACCTTGAATAGCCGCGACGTGTTCGATTTCTTGCGTATGCGTTTACGTTGGACTGGTATAAGTGATACAAAGTTAATCGCTGCAACTAACCCGGGCGGTAAAGGTCATATGTGGGTTAAAGATTTATTCATTGATAGAAATTTCACAAAGGAAATGCAACCGTTCGCGGATAAGATTGCATATATCCAAGCAAGGGCGAGCGATAACCCGCATCTTTCACAAAGTTATATAGATGCGTTGAATACATTACCGGAAAAACTACGTAAAGCATACTTAGACGGCGACTGGAATATATTTGAAGGTCAAGTATTTACAGAATTCCGCACCGATAAGCATGTAATAGAACCGTTTGAAATTCCGCATCATTGGCAACGGTACCGTTCAATGGACTGGGGCTATACGAAACCATATGCAGTATATTCTTATGCGGTTGATTATGACGATGTGTTATATATCACCGGCGAATATTACGGGTGCAAGCCGGGCATGCCAGATACTGGCACACAGGAAACCGCGCGGGAAGTTGCACAAAAGATAGAACACTTGAAAGACTATCAAGGCGTGGCAGACCCCGCTATATGGCAACGAACAGGGCATGACGGGCCAACGATTGCGGAAATATTTGCAACGGAAGGCGTGTATTGGACGCGTGCAGATAACGATAGATTGGCCGGACTTATGCAAGTGCATCAACGATTAAAAGAAGGTAAGCTGAAGATATTTAGTAATTGCGTACACTTAATACGCACGTTGCCAGCTTTAACCTACGATAAAATCAAAGTCGAAGATGTGGATACAAAGCAAGAAGATCATGCATACGATGCAGTACGTTATATGTGTATGGCAAGACCGGTTAAATCAGTTAAACCAGAAAAACCATTCAATGACGGTTATAGATATGTTGACGATACAGAAGGAGATATAAGCGCATGGGGCGTATGAGTGAAAGGGCGTTACGTGATTACGCTTTTAGAGTGTTGAAGTCAGAATATGGCGAACGTGAGGAAAAGGGCGTTATTATTCCGGCGAAATATACAGATGCACAACTAGCGGAATTCGCCAAAGCGATGCCGCAATGGCAACTAGAACAAATGTACGATATGATTTATGGTTCTGAAATGGTGGAGTAATGAACATAGAACAGACTTTTGATATATACGAAGCAAAACAAAATGTAAAAAGTGCATTAGCCGCCACGTCAGAATGGCGAAAGGCTGCTGCCGAAGATTTTGCATTTATGCAAGGTAAGCAATGGCAAGACGGCGATTTAAAGAAGATGCGCGAAGCTGGACGGCCAGCAATTACGATTAATAGAATTAGACCGGTTATTAATCTGTTATGCGGTTATGCATCACAAAACGAAACAGAACCGGATTTCTTACCACGTAGCGAAGAAGATGATAGAATTAGCCGCGTCGCGAAAGGAATTACAAAATACTGCTTAGACCGTGCGAACTATCAACGTAATAAGGGCAAATGTTTCCGCGATAAGATTATTTGCGGTTTAGCCAATTATTGGGTAAGTTATGAATTCGACTATACAAAGTTGGACGGCACTATTCAAATTGAACGTGTTTCTCCGTTCGATGCGTTCATAGATCCGGAATGCAAGAAAGACGATTTAAGCGATGCGCAATATGTTGGTCGTTACAGTTGGGAAAGCTCCGCTAAACTAAAGCAAGTGTACCCCGATAAGGTTAATGAAATTGATGCACTTAAACATAAGTACGATGATACCGAACAAGAAGCCGGCATAGTTGAAACGGTAGGCGGTGAGGCGTTATGGTATAACAACAATTACAATAAAATTCGTGTAGTGCAGTACTGGTATAAGGAATACGGCAAAAGAAATGTATTTATGACAAAAGAGGGGTTAATTGATGAAAGCAACCCGCTATTTGTTGTGTTAATGGCTACAGGGAAGAAACCTACTAGCATACCAGATACTAAAATCAGATATGCGACATTCGCCGATGATGTGCTACTTGAAGAAGGCGAAAGTCCGTATAAACACGGTAAATTCCCGTTAGTGCGTGAATATTGCTATTACACCGGTGAATTGGTAGATGATGAACTGGAACCAGCTGGTGTAGTACGTGATATTAAAGATGCACAAAGGGAATTAAACAAAAACAGAAGCCAACGCATGCACGTTGTTAATCAACAATCTTTAGGCGTGAAGTTCTGGCAAGGTCAATTAACCGAACAAGTTAAGCGTGATATTAAAAATAACAGTACTAAACCGGGCGCGAATATTTGGCTACCTCCGGGTGTAACGTTCATGGACGGCACTCCGGCAATGGATAGCAATATTAATATGAGCCTTGAGCAACAATCAAGCAATGATTTCTATTCTATCAGTGGTATTACTCCGGAAAGTCTAAGCGGAAGCGTTGGCAGTATGAGTGGCAAGGCTATTGATTTACGTCAATCAGTAACAACCGTTCAAACGGCTGGTATATTTGAACAGTCGAAAGAAGCAGAACGCCAAATTGTTAAACTATTATGGGGTGAGAAAAACGCACCGGGTTTAATTCCGCAGTTCTACAATGAAGCCAAAGCAATGCGCATTATGGGTGACGACGGTCAAAAAGAATTCGTACAGATTGCACCGGGTTTAAATCAACCTATGCAAGAACAAGTATTAACCGATGCACTAGGGCAACCGCAAACAGATGCGGAAGGCAACCCAATTAAACAAGTGCTTTATGATCTATCCGCCTTTGATTTTGATATTGTAATCACTACAAGCCAAGCAAGCGCAACGGCAAGACGTGCTAACCTTTACCAATTATTGGAAGCTAAGAAATCCGGCGTTGACATTCCTATGGATATCATTCTTGATTTTATGGACTTCCCAGAAAAAGAAACAGTTAAGAAACGCATGCAAGAAGCGGCAGAAAAACCAGCATTACCAGAATTGCGTGTAAGTGGTTCGCTTGATGATATGCCGGCGGAAGCATTGAGCCTGTATTTACAAACGCTAGGCGTTCAGATTTCACCGCAACAAATCATGGCGGAACGGTTAGCCTTGAAAGGTAAACAACCAAACATTCAAAATACACCGCCAATTTTGCCGCCTATGGACGGTTTAGGCACTATGTAATATAAACTATCGACACAATAATAAACGCTCCGTAATGGGGCGTTTTTTATATTATTTTCGCCCTAAGTAATGGCGTTAAAAGGCTTGCTTATACATTATCGCCCGGCAACGGCGTTAAACTGCCATATTCTTATATTCGTCCGGCAATGACGTTAAAAGGCATAAGGGGTATTTGATATGAAAGACGAATTAGTAAACATCGAAGAAGCTGGTTTCACACCGGAAGATTTAGAAAACGCGGGCGTTGAACTGGAAACAACCGAAGAAACGGATACACAAGAAACTGCACCAGATGAACCCTCTACAGATGATGCGGCCGAAAGTGATGCGAATGATGCGGAAGTAGAACCGGAAGCGCCGAACACAAACGAAGAAACGGAAGAAACTCATGCGAACGATCATAACTTAAAAGCGGCACTTGCACAGGAACGCGCAAGACGTAAAGCGGCGGAAGAACGTGCTAGACAATACGAAGCACAACAACGGCCAATTACATTGCCAGAAGAAGAAGTATCAAATATTCGCGATTTCGTACGCCGTGAAGCATTAAAACGCTTTAACATTACGGCGGAAGATTTAGAAAGTCTTATGTTTGAGGATGTACAAAAGTACAATGACTTTATTCGTTTTGAAGCCAATGCAGAATACACAATTACTAACCAGCAAATGGCAGTACATCAACAAAGACAAACAAATCTCAATTTCGTAAATGAAATTAAATCATTGCCGAACTTTGGGGAATTATATCAACGTGGTTTAGAAAAGCTTAACGGAATGACGATGCGCGATGCACAACCGATTAACGATGCTTTTTACCGTGTTGATATTGGCGAAGGTACGCAAGCTGATTTTGAAACTATCAGAAAGTTTGTAACAGAATTGCAAAATGAACGGGCGACAAATACCGAAGTACCGAATAACCCTTTACAAGTTGCGGCGACGCTCCCGAAAGCTGGCGTGTTAAATGGTGGCGTTCCTACACCTAACAAGGTAACGGAAGAAGATATTTTGAAAGCGTACCAAACAGGCAACCTTGATGCATTGCCGGACGATGTACGCAAATATTTTGACGAATTATAAGAGGTAAACAATGGCAGATCAAAGAAATCAAGTTAATATTCCTACGGCTTTAGTTCCTAAAGTATGGGCCAAAAAAGTATGGCACGAAGGCTTGAAAGAAAGTTATTTCGATAAGTTCACGGCGCTAGACGGTTCCAACGTAGTACACAAAAACAAAGATTTAGAAAACGTAAAAGGCGATAGCGTAGTATTCGGTTTAATGATGAACCTTAGCGGCAATGGTGTTGAAGGTAACCGCGCTAAATTATCTGGTGCAGAAGATAGCTTGAACATTTATGATTTCACAGTACAAACGCAATTAGTACGTAATGCAGTTTCCCGTTTTGAAGCGGACGACCAAAAAACACAGTATGACATGTTAAAAGAAATCAAAGCAGCATTGAAACAATGGCTATCTGATTGGTTAGATAACAAGTTGATTGATAAATTAACGTCTAACAATACAAGTAACGAAACAATTTACGCAAGCGCCGGCGGTTCTATTTCTAGTATTACGGCTAATGATAAATTAACTACAACTATTATTTCTCGTGCTAAACGCAAAGCAATGATGCATGGCCCTAAAGTTCAACCGATTAAAGTTGACGGTATGGATAAATACATTATGTTAGTTTCTCCGTGGGCGGCTAAAGACTTAAAAGACGATGCAAAATGGTTGGCAGCGCAACAAAACGCAAATGTTCGCGGTTCTAAAAACCCTATCTTTACAGGTGCATTAGGCGAATACGACGGCGTTATTTTGTACGAATACGAACGCGTAATTAGTACTGCTTCCGGCGCAAGCGGTGCTAATGTATGCAATAACTTGCTATTAGGCAAACAAGCGGCGTGTTTTGCAGTAGCTAGACCAGCCAAGCACATTGAACAAACAGACGATTACGGCAACATTGCTGGCAATGGTATTGCGTTCTATGGTGCAGTTGAAAAAACAAAATTCAATAATGCCGATTATGGCGTAATCAGCGTTAAAACTGGTGGCGCAGTAGAGCGCTAATTATACGGGCGGGGTAAAACCCGCCTTTATTCTTATATGGGGTGAATATGAATGTAAAACAAATAGTAAATAGGGCGTTCATGCAAATAGGCGATACACCGCAAGAACAATATACGCCATACCATTTATTGGAGTATTACAACGAAGGCAATCACCTATTGAACGCTTTAATTAGCCAATATTGCCCGAGCCTTGCAACTGCCACATATGAAGATAGAGGAACGGGGCGCATCGTGCTGCCGTTTCAATGTATCGGAATATTGAAGGTCAAAGCAGATGATGCGGAAGTGCAAGGGTATCATGTATTGAATTTACAAACGGTGGTATTTGATGCAGATCATGAGCAGAAAATAACCGTTGATTATATAAAGACTGCTGGTTATAAGAAGCTAGAAGATGAAAGCGGCTTGCCGGCAGAACTAGAGACGTTATTAGTCGATTACATCGTATATAGGGTTATGAACCTTGATATTTCCGGCGTAACGGCGAATATGGTTAATGCGTTGCAATCAATTAATAATGGTTTAGGTAACAATGAAAGCGTGATAGCGGAAGGATATTGGAACTATGACAGTACAAGAACTGATTACGCTGGTTAATGTAGAAAGTAACGAAATTCTTGATGAACAATCAGAATACATTCAATACATTAACGCGGCTATTGATTGGCTAACTACTGTTCTGGTTAGCATTAAAGATATGGAAGTAGTTAAAAATACAGATATACCGCATTTAAAGGCGGTTCCTTCTGATTTTATGGGGTTCGTTCCTAAATCTGGTTATCCTATCCGCATCATTAATGGAACATTTGAAACCTATGACGGGGAAACGGTCAATCAAGTGTTTTATAGCGTACGTAAAAACCACGTAGACGAAATGGACGATACAATACCGTTTTCTGAATTCTTTCATCAATATCTGGTGCAGTTAGTATCTTTTATGGTTAAGAAAAAATCACTCATGACGGATTACGCTGCCTATGATAAGCAGTTCATAGACTACATCACGGAACAAATTAAGGTGGCACGGGGTATAACATAATGGGCGTAAAACAAGTAGCCATGACGAATGGTTTCAGATTGGGCCTTGATTGGAGCAACCCGCCGGAAAATATCGACGTGCAAGCGCTAACACAGGCGCAACAATGCGAATTCGATAGAACAGATAATGCACTCCGTACCGTTCCTGGTATTCGTGTATTGTATGATTTCGGACTACCAATAGAAACGCTATATCATGATGTGTACCGTAATAAGTGGTACTTTTCTAGTGGCCGTAATTTATATGAAACTGATTTCAGCGGTAATACACTATTAGGCACGTTAAATGGTACCGAAAGGCCTAAATATCACGCCTTTGGTGGCGATATTCTCATAGCCAGCGGTGATAAATTGCAGTCTATTTCTGGTAGTGGTAAGTTATCTACTATTGAAAGTCCGGCATGTGATATAGTATCAAGCCATTCCGGGCGTGTACTGATTGCATCGACTAATTCGCATCGGTTGAACTGGTCGGCAGTTGGCGACTACAACGCATGGAGCCATAACAGTAATGATGCATCTAGCGCGCAGTATGTAGACGTTGGCTATAAAGACCAAGGCAGCATCATTGCGGTTGATTTCTTATCACGTGCAATTATCGTATACAAAGAATACGGGCGCGTGTATCAAGTAATTGGCACGCCAGATGCACAGAATTTAACTGTATATCCGTTATCCTCTACGGGGTATTGTAGCGGTGCGACGGTGAGCGTTGATGATCGTAGCTATTATTTAGGCAATCAAGGTTTTATGTCTTTCATGCCTACTAATACCTATGCAGAAATACAACCGTTTGAAACTGGCTTGAATATCAACTCTTATCTATTGAAGTACATAACGAAAGATTGCGAAGTATGGCATATATCCAGCCGTAAACAAATTTGGATAAAACCATATAACGGAAATACTGTATTCATGTATCACTACTTGCCACGATATGAGGACGGAAGGGGCGTTTTCACATCGCGTAAATTCACGCATAGCATCAATGCAGCGGTGAATGTGGATAAAGAAGTCTACATAGCATACGGCAATAAAATTGGTATCCTTGATGAAACGATTGATACAGATGATGCGGTACAAATTCAAACATCAATTATCAGCGGCAACAGACTGGCAACACGTCAATTTGTGTTGATTATGAACTATAATTTTGTAACGCATAATCTTATTCCCGGATATGGTACCGTTGGCATATCTAATAAAAAACCTAAGCCGATTAACTTTTCTAGTAAGGCAACCAAAACATACTATGCGAATGAAAAGCTATATTCAGCCAAAACATTAATGAATGTTAATGAGTACACAAAGGCTTATAAAATCGGCGGCGGTGCAAATCGTAATGTACAATTTAAAATTAATGTTCAAAAGGGCGCTATTTCGTTACGCCAGTTAGATTATACATATGAGGAAGTTTAATATATGGCATACAAAGAAAAATACCCTTTGGATATAACGCCACAGGGCGACACAGTACAAGATAGTATTAAGAAAAATCGTGATGAATTATTGAACGTTGCGCAGCAAATGGAACTTAAAGCCGGCGGCGGTGGTACTGGCGGCGGTGGTACTGGCGGCCTACGTAATAGGGTATTGAGTGGTAAGGTAAGCAATGGAGAATTTTCATTCTTAACAGGTGATAACCTAAGCGTAATGATTGACGGAAGTCAGACGCCTGTATTGTTATCATTTGCCGACGGTTTCAACGATTACGGCGCGGTTGATTATGTAACAACTATCAACAGAAAGCAAAGTGCATGGAGCCTACCGGCTAACAGTACATCGTATTTATACGTTGATCGCTCCGCATCTGGTGGCATAACGTATGGCAGTACAACGCTTGAACCGATGCGCCAGCCTAATGCACCAGCAGCGGCAACGGATAAAATGTATTACAACACTACAAACGAAAAAATGAATGTGTACACAGGTACATACTGGAAAAGCATTTTACGCGTAGTGGTGGCTATTGTAGTAACAGATGCAACGCGCGTTAAATCAATCAAGTATTATGATCCAAATGTTAATACCGCAACAGATGCCGTAATTGGCACGCGTACGGTTGACGGTAAAGACTATGTGTTAACTGACATTCTAAATCAAATGGCGGAAGCTATTAAAAAGATTGCTGGTGATGCTAACTTTACAAGTAACCCAAGCCGTACACTCAAAACCATTACGGATACGGTAAACGGTTTGAGCAGTGTATACTACCGCAAAACCGATACAGTAGCAGAAGCAACACATGCAGCAAGCGCAGATAGTGCAAAACATGCACAAACTGCCGATAGTGCGGCGAACGTTGAAACGTGCGTTAAAAAAGCCGGAGATACTATGACGGGTGATTTAATCATTACAGGGTTGAGGTACGGTAAGGACCTTGATTTAGATTACTACGGAAATACAAAAACAAATTATTCTGGATTTTTTATCGGCGAAGTAAACGGTTATAAAATTGGGAGTAATTTGTATTGGGGAACAGGGATTGCCCTTCCGTGGAATGTTTCTGACGAGCGAGTGCTAGGGTACGAGGTATTATTTGCGAATTCGAGTAGGATTTTTGTTCGGACTATGGACCGCGCAAATAATCCGAATGCGTGGAGATCGTTGGCAACTTTTGATTTGAACGGAAATTTAGAGTTCCCTAACGGCGCTAAATTGAGGATAGAATAATGCCTAATCTAGTACTAGAAAAAAACGGTCAAACATACCGTTTCAGACTGCATGAAGAAAACGGCGTAACGCGGAGTGGCTTTTATCATTTTATATTCCAAAAGTAAGGAA
>ERZ772928.205-NODE-205-length-28514-cov-16.226290_pt1 | contig 28514 bp, 17 predicted proteins | sample MGYA00511686_ERZ772928 | MGnify/ENA primary metagenome ERZ772928 (study PRJEB29015, sample SAMEA2738063) | human oral metagenome | biome: human oral; feature: human-associated habitat; material: saliva | place: China | collected 2219 ... | reverse complement strand
TGGCCGGGGGCACCTCGGTGGCGCGGGCCAGCGGGTCGGCCTTCTGGTGCCAGGATCCGTCGGAGAAGCACAGCTCGAACTTGTAGCGGGCGCCCACGCCCACGCCCGGCACGAACAGCTCCCACACGCCCGAGGCGCCCAGGGAGCGCATAGCCGACGCGGTACCGTCCCAGTAGTTGAAGTCGCCGACGACGCGCACCGCACGGGCGTTGGGGGCCCAGACGGCGAAGGCGACGCCCTCCACCTCGCCCATGGGGCCGGAATAGTGCTTGAGGTGAGCGCCGAGAACCTCCCACAGACCCTCGTGGCGGCCCTCGGAGATGAGGTAGGTGTCCATCTCGCCCAGGGTCGGCAGGAAACGGTACGGGTCGTCAACCGTCGTGGTCTCCTCCCCGTAGGTCACCTCGATGCGATAGTCGGGCACGGTCTGGCCGGGAACGACCGCCACCCATACACCATCCTGCTCGTGCTCGGCGGGGAAGACGCCCCCGGCGGTGACGACGGCCACGGCGTCGGCCAGGTGCCGCACCGTGCGGATCGTGACACCGTCCTCCCCGACGTGCGCACCGAGGACCTCGTGCGGGTTGTGGTATCGCGCGTAGGCGACGTCGGCGAGAATCCATGGGTCCACATGGACGGGCGTGCGGGCGGGCTCAGGTGTGGCAACGTCGGTCATGGTCACACTCTTCCATGCGGGAGGCGGGTGATGGGGGGACTTTATACCAGGATATCGGATGTATCGGAACGAGATGATGAGCCCGGGCCTCCTCGTTCAGGCGGGGGCCTCCGCGGTGAGGATACGACGCAGCCCTCGCAGGGGGATCTCAATCCAATCGGGGCGATTGCGCGCTTCGTAGACGGCCTCGTAGAGGGCTTTGTCCAGCTCGAGCGCGGTCAGCAGGACGCCGCGGGCCCGCGCGTCGGCCTCCTCCCGCCCGGGGGACGCCTCCCCGCCGGTCCTCTCGCAGTTCTCATAGGCGGTGTAGGCGGTGCGATAGGCGTCGCGCACGGCGTCGAGCCAGCCGGGGTCATCGGCCCCGCCGACGGCCGCGGCGTAATCGAAGGACCGTAGCATCCCGGCGACGTCCCGCAGCGGCTGATCCGGCTTCCTGCGCTCGGCCAGGGGCCGCAGCGGCTCGCCCTCGAAATCGAGGATGAACCAACGGCCCTCACCCGCCTCCGGTTCGACGATTTCGTGGAGGGTCTGCCCGAGGTGGTAGTCGCCGTGGATGCGTGTGGCCGGGGCGAGCCGCTCCAGAGCGGCTAGTCGGGAGAGGACCCGTTCGATCGCGCCGTCCAGACCGGGCAGGCGGTCAGCCACGGTCGGGACCTCCCGGAGGGCCCAGGCGGCGCGATCACGCAGGGCCTGCGCCAGCTCGGCCGCCGCCGGCGGCTCGCTGACGCCCAGCGCGCGGGCCAGATGGTGATGCATCTGGGCGGTCGTGACCCCCAGGTCCGCGGCCAGGGCCAGCGTGCGGGTGCGGATCGGGCCGCGCGGTCCGTCGTCGTCGGCGGCCAGGGAGCAGAACAGCTCGAAGCCGTCGTCGGCGCGCGGGATGAAGGAGCAGGCCACCGCCGCATCGGCCACGGTCTCGACGCCGGTGAGCGGGTCGGCCCAGGTCAACGTCGACCAGGCCACCGGCGTGCGCACCCGGTCCCAGCCGTCGCCGGCCAGCGCCACCGAGACCTCGACGTCGGGGTTGCGGCCGGGCGCCAGCACTCGGAAGAGTTTGACGATCAGATCGCCGGCCGCCGCATCCTCCTCGCCGCCCGCCCGCTGCCCGGGCGTCGGGGCGGGCAGGACCACGCTGGTGTTGGACTGCTCGCCCGTGGTCACTCGCAGTCGCTCGGCGCGCTGGACGATCGCCCGGGCGCCGGGGCCGTCCAGGGTGGTGCCCGCGGCCGCGGCCGCTCGGGCCCAGGCCCGCCAGAAAGCGGGGTGGTGCGGCCCGTCGACCAGGGCGACTGCGACGCCGTCGGAGCCCGTGGCGAGGAGCCCTTCGCCTCCCGGGGTCTCGCCGCGGACCCGGTGGGCCTCCAGGGCGCCGGGGGGCTCGAGCACGAGCGGGACGTGGACCAGCACGCGCGAGCCCTCCGGGCGGGGGACGGCGACGAGCAGGTCGCGCACGCCCGGCGCCAGATCCCACGAGCCGACGAGACTCAGCGATCCGGGGGCCGGAGCGGCGTCCCCCTTGAGCGGGTACCAACGTCGCTCAGCCATCCACGGGGCCAGGGCCGCCAGGAGCGCCCCGTCGTCGGGCCAGGCCGGCTGCCGGCCTCCCACCGCATCCGCGGGGCATGGGCGCATTGTCATTTCAAGCCTCCTATTCCAGTGTCGGTCCGACGGACAACCAGTAGTAGCCTCGGGCGCCCAGCGTAGTCATTTCAAGCCTCCTATTCCAGTGTCGGTCCGACGGACAACCAGTAGTAGCCTCGGGCGCCCAGCGTAAGCGTCAGGCGCCCGTCGCACCCGATGTCGGGGAAGACAGCCCCGCCCAGGACGTCGGTGGTTCTCCGGCCTGCCAGGTCCGGTAGCTCGACGCTCACGCAGCGGGGCGAATCGGCCAGGTTGGCCACGCACAACAGCGTTTCCCCCGGCTCCCCGCCGGGACCCAGGGCCTCATGACGCGTGTGGGCCAGCACGGCATCGTCCGATGTGTCCCGCAAGAGGAACTGGCCGCGGCCCAGCACGGGGTGGGCCCGGCGCACATGGAGCATGCGGCGGGTCCAGTGCAGCAGGGAATCGGGGCGCCGCAGCTCGGTGGAGACCGTCATGTGCCGGTAGCCGGGCACCTGAATGATGGGCAGGGTCAGCGCACCCGGATCGGGCGCGGTGGAGAATCCCATGTTCGGCGACTCGTCCCACTGCATGGGGGTGCGCACGGCGTCGCGGTCCTCCAGCCAGATGTTCTCACCCATCCCGATCTCGTCGCCGTAGTACAGGCAGGGCGAGCCCGGCAGGGAGAGCAGTAGCGCCATGGCGAGCTCGGTCTCGGTGCGCGAGGCGTCCAGCAGGGGCGCCAGACGCCGCCGGATGCCGATGTTAGCGCGCATGCGATCCTCGGGGGCGTACCACCGATACATCATGGTGCGCTCGTCGTCGGTGACCATCTCCAGGGTCAGTTCGTCGTGGTTGCGCAGGAACGTGCCCCACTGGCCGTGCGCCGGGATCGCCGGAGTGCGCTCGAGCACCCAGCGGATGGCGGTCGCCGACCCCTGACGCAGGGCGTAGTAGATGCGCGGCATGACCGGGAAGTGGAAGCACATCGTGCACTCGGGGGTCTCGGGGGTACCGAAATACTCCACGACGTCGGCCGGCCACTGGTTGGCCTCGGCGATCGTGATCGTGCCCGGGAACTCCTGGTCGAGCATCCTGCGGATGCCCGCGATGACGTCGTGCGTGCCCGGCAGGTTCTCGCAGTTGGTGCCCTCCTCCTCGGCCAGGTAGGGGATGGCGTCCAGGCGGAACCCGTCGACGCCGGTACGCGCCCAGAAGCGGATGACGTCGTGGATGGCCTCGACCACGGCCGGATTGTTGTAGTTGAGATCGGGCTGGTGGGAGAAGAACCGGTGCCAGAAGAACTGACCGCGCTCGACGTCGTAGGACCAGTTCGACTCCTCAGAATCCACGAAGATGATCCGGGTGCCGGCGTAGCCGGAATCGTCGTCGGCCCACACGTAGAAATCACCGAAGGGTCCGTCGGGGTCCGAGCGCGAGGCCTGGAACCAGGGGTGGACGTCGGAGGTGTGGTTGAGGACCATGTCGATGACGACGCGGATGCCGCGCTCATGGGCCTGGTGGACCAGGTCGCGGAAGTCCTCCATGGTGCCGTAGCGCGGGTCGATGCCCGTGTAGTCGGAGATGTCGTAGCCGCCGTCGCGCATGGGGGAGGGATAGAAGGGCGGAATCCACAGCGCATTCACGCCCAGCCACGCCAGGTAGTCCAGACGGGAGGCCAGCCCCCGGAAGTCGCCGACCCCGTCGCCGTCGGAGTCCGCGAAGGAGCGCAGCAGCGCCTCGTAGAACACGGCTGTGCGGAACCACTGCGGATCCGACGACAGGCCCGGCCGCGGCTGGATCGGCAGGTTGGGGACGCCCGGGATGAACATCCTGGACTCGAAGGGCCGCCCCGCGATTGCGGACCCGCTCGGCGTGGCCGGCAGGAGCGCCGGATACGCGTCGAGGGCGGGGACGGCGACGGACGCCGGGAGGGCGGGTGCCGACGGGAAGGGAACGGACACGATGACCTTTCGAGGACGAGCGGCGAGGGGATGTGCGGCGAAGGAGGAGGGACCGTGGCACGCGGTCGGGACGAGGGGACCACCCCGCCCCGACTGCGCGCCGGGCCTCACAAAGGTTCGACGCGCAGGACGTGCGCCACCTGGCCGCCGAAGGGATCCAGACGCACGTAATTGGTACCGCTCCACTCGAACTCGTCGCCGGTCAGCTCGTCGGTCACCCGCAGCACCGGGCGCGAGCCGTCGGTGCCCGCGGGCAGGCCCAACTGCTCGAGGTTGAGGTAGACCTCGCCCTCGCGAGCCCCGTGCGGATCCAAGTTGACGACGGTGAGCACGACGTCGTCCTCCCCCGTGGGGCAGTGGGCGGCGTCGATCCGTTTGGAGTAGGCGATCAGGGCGTCGTCGCTCGTGCCGTGGAACCACACGTCGCGCAGCTGGCGCAGAGCCGGGTGGGCGACGCGAGCGGCATTCAGACGCGTGAGCAGTTCCTCGATGCCATTGATACGCGCAGCGGCGAAATCTCGCCGCTTGAACTCGTACTTCTCGTTGTTGAGCTGCTCCTCGAATCCGGGGCGCGGAACCGACTCGGCCAGCTCGTAGCCCGAGTAGATGCCCCATGTCGGCGACATGGTCGCGGCCAGGACGGCACGCAGCTTGAAGGCCGGGACCTTGCCGTTGGTCATGAAGGGAGTGAGGATGTCGTGGGTGGTCGGCCAGAACGCGGGGCGCAGGATATGGGCCGTGTCCTGGGAGAGCTCGACCATGTAGTCGGTCAGCTCCTCCTTGGTGTTGCGCCAGGCGAAGTAGGTGTAGGACTGGTGGAAGCCGATCTCCCCCAAGGTGCGCATCATCGCCGGGCGGGTGAAGGCCTCGGCCAGGAACAGCACCTCGGGGTTGGTCGAGCGGACCTCGCGCAGCAGACGCTGCCAGAAGGTCAGCGGCTTGGTGTGTGGATTGTCCACTCGGAAGATCGTCACACCGTGATCGATCCAGGTGCGCACGACCTGAAGAATCGCGGCGTAAATGCCCTCGGGGTCGTTGTCGAAATTCAGGGGGTAGATATCCTGATACTTCTTGGGCGGATTCTCCGCGTAGGCGATCGAGCCGTCGGCCAGAATCGTGAACCACTCCGGGTGCTCACTCACCCACGGGTGGTCCGGGGAGCACTGGAGGGCCAGGTCCAGGGCCACCTCCATACCGAGGTCGCGTGCGCGCGCGACCAGGGCGTCGAAGTCGACGAAGGTGCCCAGGTCCGGGTGGATCGCGTCGTGACCGCCGGCGGGTGAGCCGATGCCGTAGGGCGAGCCCGGGTCGTCCTCGCGCGCGTTGAGGGTGTTGTTGCGGCCCTTGCGGTTGGTGGCGCCGATGGGGGAGATCGGGGTGAGGTAGAGGACGTCGAATCCCATGGCCGCGATGCGATCCAGATGCGTGGTGGCGCTGCGCAGCGTGCCGGTGCGCCAATGGCCGCGGGCGTCGGTGGTCGCACCCAGTGATCGCGGGAAGATCTCGTACCAGGATCCGGCCAGGGCCCGCTCGCGATCCACCTGGAGGGGGTAGGTGGGACTCGGCGAGACGTGGTCGCGCAGGGGCAGGCGGCTCAGGGCGGCGATCACGGCCTCGGACATGCCCGCGGCCAGCCGCTCGTCGTCGGAGCGGGTCTGATCGCGTAGACGCCCTGCGGCTGATTGCAGGGCGTCTACGTCGTCGACCTGCCGGCCGGGGACCTCGGCGGCGCGCTGAAGCACGCGCGCGCCCTCCTCGAGCATGAGGGCGACATCGATGCCGGCGGGCACCTTGATGCCGGCCGCGTGCGCCCACGTGGCGTAGGGGTCCGACCAGCCCTCGACCCGCAACCCCCAGTCACCGGGGGTGTCGGGCGCCAGACGGGCCTCGTAGCGGTCCAGGCCGGCGGCGATCTCGTACATCCGTGCGCTGGGGCCGTCGGTGCCGTCGGGACGCACGAGAACGGCGGTGGCGCCGAAACGGTCATGGCCCTCTCGGAAGACGGTGGCGCGGATCGGGATGACCTCACCGGGTACGGCCTTGGCCGGCCAGCGCCCGTCCTCGACGACGGGGAAGACCTCGATGACCGGGATGCGGCCGATGGGGGAGTAGGGCGCCGGTACCGGGACGTCGGGGGCCGAGGTCGGTGGGACGGGGAGCTGGGACGCGTCACTGCGCGTGGTGTTCGCGGTCACAGACCAAGCGTACGGGGTCATGCCCATCCGCGTCATCTCCGCACCGCGTGTCCCGCCATCGCCTCCGCCTGTCCGGCGACTCCCGGCGAGGACGCCGCCCGACCAGTGCGGGCGTCCCCCTCCTCCGAGCCCTGTCGTCGGGCCGCGCCAGATGCGGGTCCCGGCCGCCTCGCCCCGACGACGATGAAGATCACGAGGATCGCGAGCACGAGGTGCTTATAGGACGCCGGGCTGCGGGAGTCGCCGACCGCAGCTGACTCCGCAATTCGGGTGAATCGAGCTCCTCGGGTTCCAGATCGCGCAGAACGATGTCGCTCATGGACGGATCCCGGCGGTCTCAGTACAGGTTCAGTAATCCATGCCCATGGCGGTGCGCACGGCCTCCAGCGTCTCATTCGCCACGGCGTTCGCCCGCTCATTGCCCGCATGGAGCACGCCGAACAGGAACCCTTCGTCAGCCGCGAACTCGGCCCGGCGCGCGCGGATCGGGGCGAAGAACTCGTTGACCGCCTCGGTCGTGATCCTCTTGAGGGTCCCCGCCCCGCCGTCGCCGATCCGCTCCGCCAGCTCCTCGGGAGCGCCCGCCCCGCACAAGGACGCCAGCCTGAGCAGATTGGCGACCTCCGGGCGGGCGGCCGAGTCATAGGTGATGCGCCGGTCGGAGTCCGTCTTCGCCTTCCTGAGGACCTTGGCGGTCTCATCGGCGCTCATGCGCAGGGCGATGGTGTTGCCGCGCGACTTGCTCATCTTCTCCCCGTCCAGGCCCAGGAGCAGCGGCGCCTCGGAGAGGAGAGCCTCCGGGCGGCGGAAGACCGGGTGCTTCTTGACGGCGCGCCCGTAGCGCTTATCGAAGCGTTGGGCGATCAGCCGGGCCTGCTCCAGATGCGGGAGCTGATCCTTGCCGACCGGCACGAGATTGGCCTGGCAGAAGAGGATGTCGGCCGCCTGGTGCACCGGGTAGGTCAGCAGCAGCCCGCTCATGGCGCGCCCGTTGGTGGCTTCCAGCTCCGCCTTGACGGTGGGGTTGCGGTGCAGTTCGGCCTCGGTGACCAGCGACAGGAAGGGCAGCATGAGCTGGTTGGCCGCTGGCACGGCCGAGTGGGTGAAGATCGTCGAGCGGTCCGGGTCCACGCCCACGGCCAGGGTGTCGGCCACCAGCGACAGGACGCGCTCGCGGATGGGGCCCACGCCGTCGCGGTCGGTGATGACCTGGTAGTCGGCGATGAGAATCCAGGTGTCGACGCCGCGGTCCTGGATCGGCTTCCACGCGTGCATGGTGCCGAAGTAGTGACCCAGGTGCATATTGCCCGTGGGGCGCACGCCGGTGAGCATGCGGTAGCGGTCCGGGTTGACGTCCAGGTCGGCCTCGATCTGGGCGGACCGAGTCACCGAGTGCGCCAGCGAGGCGGCGTCGGTGCTGGTGGCCAAGGCCTCCTCGGCGGCCGAGAGGGCGGGGGACACGGGGGACGTGGCGGGGTCGACCGGGGTCTGCGTCATAGCGCCATCCTAGAGGCGGCCGAGCGCCGCGGGGACGGGCCGATGCGCACGGCGCCCCACCATGCGGATCCAGGGCGGGGTGATGGGGGATGTCCCCCATGCGCGGATAGGAGGTGTCCCCGATGGGCACCACGAACCGCCGCTGCCATACTTACGCCCCATGAGTCAGCAGAGCAACGAGCACGATCGAGGCGCCTCGCGTCCTGACGGGACGGATCCGGCGCGGCACGACGAGGACCGGAGCGGAGACGGGCAGCCGCGCCCTCGTGAGGGGTCCGGTCTCCTCACGCACCGTGTGGTCGAGGATCCCGTCGTCACCGCCCGTGCCCTGACCAAGATCTACGGGCGCGGGGAGAACGCGGTGACTGCCCTGGATCAGGTGGACGTGTCCGTTGCGCGTGCTCGGTTCACCGCCGTCATGGGGCCCTCCGGCTCGGGCAAGTCCACGCTCATGCACTGCCTGGCCGGCCTGGAGTCCGCCACCTCCGGGTCGATCGACCTCGATGGCCAGAAGATCACCTCGATGAGCCAAAGACGCCTGACCAAGCTGCGGCGAGAGCGCATCGGCTTCATCTTCCAGTCCTTCAACCTGGTGCCCTCCCTGACCGCGGGGGAGAACATCACCCTGCCCATGGACATCGCCCGCCGGAAGGTCGAGCGCAGCCGCTTCGATCAGGTCGTCGAGGCGGTCGGGCTCGCGGACCGGCTCTCCCACCGGCCCGCCGAGCTGTCCGGCGGCCAGGTCCAACGCACCGCCTGCGCCCGCTCCCTCGTGGGGCGGCCCGCGGTCGTCTTCGCCGATGAGCCCACCGGCAACCTCGACTCACGGACCACCGAGCAGGTTCTGGCCGTCCTGCGCTCGGCTGTCGACGATTTCGCCCAGAGCGTCGTCATGGTGACTCACGAGGCGGATGCCGCCGCCTGGGCGGACACCGTCCTCTTCCTGCGCGACGGGCGCCTCGTGGCCCAGATGGATGCCCCGGACCGCGACCGGATTCTCGCGGCCCTGCACGACCTGGGATCCGCCGGAGGCTGGGGCTCCGCTGCGCGGAAGGAGGCCCTCTCGTGACCCGTGTCGCCCTGCGTTCGGTGCGCACCCATATCGGGCAGTTCCTCCTGACGGTCCTCGCCGTCGTCCTCGGCGTGACCTTCCTGTCCGGCACCCTCGCCCTGCGCGGGGTCCTGTCGGACACCTTCTCAGCGCTGACGTCCTCGACCATGACGGCCGACCTGTACGTGACGGGCCAGCCGATCCGCGGGCAGTCCAACAATGACGGCAGCATCATGACCGAGCGGATCGACGCCTCCCTCGCGGAGACGATCGCGGGGGTCGACGGCGTTGAGTCCGCCCACCCTTACAGTTCGGCGCCCGCCACTCTCGTCGGGGCCGACGACACGCCGGTGACCTCCACCGGCGCTCCGACCATGGTCCTGCCCTTCTACTCCGGTGAGCCCGGCAGAACGATAGTCGCGGGCACCGCGCCGACCGGCCGCGACCAGATCGTCCTGGAGTCGGACGCGCTCAAGCGCTCGGGTCTGAGCGTCGGCGACACGACCCACCTCGTGCTCAACGGCGTACCGACCGAAGTCAGGGTCGTCGGCGAGTTCACCTACGGCACGTCCATGGCGGGCGCCACGATCGTGGGCATCGACCCGACCTGGTTCATGGAGGGGACCGCGGCGGGCTCCGCGAGTGCCGCGGGTGCGGCCGACGCCGTCGGTTCGGCCGGACCGAAGGTGACTTCCATCGCCGTCTACCTCGCCGACGGGGCCGACGCCGCCGCCGTCCGCCACCAGATCTCGACCCTGCTGCCCGATGGGGCGCGCCTTCAGACCCGCGCCGAGCGCCTCGACGAGCAGAACGAATACATCGAGTCGATCCTCGGCTACGTTCAGACCTTCCTGCTGGTCTTCGTGGTCCTGGCGATGTTCGTCGGTTCGTTCATCATCATGAACACTTTCGCCATGAGCGTGCGCCAGCGGCAGAAGGAGTTCGCCCTGCTGCGGGCGGTCGGTGCCTCACCCACCTCCGTGTTCGCCACGGTGCTCCTCCAGGCCGTCGTCGTCGGGCTGGCCGGATCGCTCATCGGCGTCGCGGGCGGGGCCGGCCTGACCCGCCTGCTCGTGATCGGCCTGGAGGCCTACGGAATGCCCCTGCCCGGAGGGGTGCCCGTGACCGTCGGCGTAGTCGCCGTCTCCATCGTCGTCGGCCTGCTCGTGACCATCATCGGCGCCCTCCTGCCGGCGCGCGACGCCGCCCTCACCCCGCCGGTGGAGGCCATGCGGGGAACCTCGGGGGCGCGGGAGAAGCCTCTGCGTCTGCGCGGGACGCTCGGGATGCTCATGGCGGCCGCGGGCCTGGCCGGCGCGATAGCCGCCTGGGTTCGGGCGGACCTGCCTCACCGGAGCGCCGTGCTGGGCATCGGCGCAGGGGCCCTCGTTCTCGGCCTGCTCGTCGCCTCCCCGGTGCTCGCCCGGCGGACCATCGCCGTTCTGGCGATACCGCTGCGCCTCGTGCGGCCCGTCGGCCGGCTGGCGGCGCGCAACCTCGCGGCGGCGCCCCGCAGGACGGCGGCGACGTCGGCGGCCCTGGTCGTCGGCATGGCCCTGGTGTGCGCGGGGGCGATCATCGCCTCCTCCATGCGGGCCTCGATCTCCGATATCGTCAACGATTCCATGCACGCCGACCTCATGGTCCGCACACCCGTGAACTCGACCCAGCTCGTGCCCCTGCCCGCCGATATGACTGAGAGGATCGGCGAGCTCGACGGCGTCGAGGCCACCACCGGCTACACCGCCTACACGGACACCGTGACCAAGCCGGACGGCAGCGAGGACACGGGGTACGTGGTCGCCGTTGACCCGCAGCGCTACCCCGAGTTCTACGATCCGAACGTGACCGCCGGCTCCTTCGACTCGCTCGACGCCACCCATGTCGCGGCCTTCGCGAACTCCGGCCTCCAGCTCGGCGACGAGGTCACCGTCACCGGGCCGACGGGGTCGGTGACGGCCACCGTTTCGGCGATCGCCGATTCCAAGGGGATCGTCGGCACCCTCTACACCACCCCGCAGCTGGCGGCCGCTGTGGGTTCGTGGTCCACTCGAACGACTGGCGACCCGGAGCAGGTCCTGGCCTCTCCGCTGGGCGTGTTCGTCCACGTGCGCGATGGAGCCGACATCGACGCCGTCAAGTCCGAGATCCAGCGGATCATCGCCCCGACGTACGTCTTCGAGGTCGTGGACGCCGGAGAATTGTCCGACCAGGTCGGCCAGAGAGCCGATACCATGCTCGCCGTGCTCTACGCGCTGCTGGGCCTGTCCCTGGTCATCGCCGTGCTCGGCATCGTCAACACCCTCGTCCTGTCGGTGTCGGAGCGGACCCGCGAGATCGGGCTCATGCGCGCCGTCGGCCTGGGACGGGCGCAGGTGTCGGGCGAGATCATATGCGAGTCCGTGCTCACCGCCGTCTACGGCACGGTGCTGGGCGGCGGCGTCGGCGTGCTGCTCGCCGGGGCCCTGCGTTCGGTCCTGGCCGATCAGGGGCTCGCCAGGCTCGTCATCCCGTGGTCCCAGCTGGCGGTCATGCTCGCCAGCGCCATCGTCGTCGGGGTTCTGGCCGCCCTGTGGCCCGCGGCTCGGGCCGTCCGGCTGCCGGTCCTGGAGGCGATCGCCTCCGAGTGAGCGCCGCAGTGCGCGTGCGCGGGGTCCGCAGACCGACGGCTTCAGGACTTCCGGGCTTCCAGCACCTCACCCGACAGGTAGATCCGCATGCTCAGCGCATCCAGGGTCGTCGTGTCGCCGGGCCGGTCATGCCGGCAGTCGGCCGAGCGCCACGGTCTGTCCTGGGAGGGCCGGATGACACGGGTGCGGGCCGCGCCGCGTCTGACCCTGTGAGCCAGCGCGAAGGCGGAGGTGTGCGGGCGCGGCACCGCCCACGTCGAATCCCACATCAGATGCCAGTCCGTGCCGTGCCCGTCGGGCAGCGTGACGTCGACCTGGTCGAGCCAGCCGTTGATGACCACCAGCAGGTCCCTGTCCGCCACAGGTCCGCCATTGCGCAGCATCTGGATCACACGCGTCCACGGTCCGTGCCAGGCCTCCGGGCCCATGGGGACGCCGTCGGCGCGGAACCAGGATAGATCCGGCATCGTATCCCCTTCCGGGGCGGCGCCGGTGGCGAAGACCTCGGGGCGCAGCACGGGGTGGGCCTCTCGCAGACCCACGAGGAACCGGGCGGTGGCCAGCAGGTCGCACTGCCATGGAGCCAGCTTCCAGTCGTACCAGGAGATCGGGGAGTCCTGGCAGTAGGAGTTGTTGTTGCCGTCCTGGGTGCGACCCATTTCGTCGCCGCCCAGCAGCATCGGCGTACCGGCGCTGACGAACAGTGTGGCCAGCACGTTGCGGGACGAGCGGCGCCGCAGCATTTCAATGGGCCCCCCGCCCATGCCCTCGGGCAGCGGCCCCTCGAAGCCGTGGTTCCACGAGCGGTTGTCGTCGGTGCCGTCGCGGTTGTCCTCGCCGTTGGCGAGGTTGTGCTTGTAGTCGTAGGAGACCAGGTCGCGCAGAGTGAACCCGTCGTGGGCGGTCACGAAGTTGACGCTGCCCAGAGGGCCGCGCCCGCCGGGCAGCTCCCCGTAGCTGAAGATGTCGGCGCTGCCCGACAGGCGCGTGGCCAGATCCCGCAGATCGGAGCCCAGACGCCCTTTGGATATTTCAGAGGCGTCGCGCAGCCAGAAGGAGCGCACCGTACCGCGGTACCGATCGTTCCAGTCGTGGAAGGGCAAAGGGAACTGGCCGGTGCGCCAGCCGCCCGGGCCGATGTCCCACGGTTCGGCGATGAGCTTGACGCCGCGCAGGATCGGGTCGGTGGACATGCCGATGAGCAGGGGATGGCGGGGATGGAACTCCGAGGCGTCGCGCCCCAGGGTGACCGCCAGGTCGAATCGGAAGCCGTCAACGCCCACGTCCCCGGCCCAGTAGCGCAGGGAGTCGAGCACCAGCTGGACGGCGCGCGTGGAGCGGAAGTCGACCGTGTTGCCGGTGCCCGTGACATCGATGTACTGGGCCGGCTGATGCGGGGCGTGGAGGTAGTACTCCCGGTTGTCCAGGCCGCGCAGGGACAGGGTCGGCCCGTCCGCCCCCGACTCGCATGTGTGGTTGTAGACCACGTCCATGATCACTTCGAGGCCCGCCTCGTGCAGCAGCGAAACCATGCCGCGCAGTTCGTCGAGGACGGCCTGGGGGCCGGCTGCCTGAGCCGTGGCGGTGGCGTAGGACGGCTCCGGGGCGAAGTAGGACAGGGTCGAGTACCCCCAGTAGTTGGTGCGCCCCCGCTGGAGGAGGAAGGCCTCGGAGAAGGCGGCGTGGATGGGCAGCAGCTCGACGGTGGTCACGCCCAGGGAGCGCAGATGCTCGATGGAGGCGGGGTGGGCCAGACCCGCGTAAGTGCCGCGCAGCTCGGGGGGTACGCCGGGCATGGTGCGGGTGAAGCCCTTGACGTGCGTTTCGTAGACGACGGTGCGCCCGTCGGGCACCTTGGGGCCGGGCACGACCGCGAACTGCTCGCCAGTAACCACGCCCAGAGCGACGTGCCCGGCTGAGTCGAGCTCGGAGGGGACGAAGGGCACGAAGGTGGGGGACAGATCCTCCTCGACGGCATGCGCGTACAGTTCGGGGCCCAACTGCGGCGCGCCGTCGATGGCGCGCGCATAGGGGTCGAGCAGAAGCTTGCGGGGGTTGAACAGCATGCCCTCGGAGGGGTCCCACGGTCCGTGGACCCGGTATCCGTAGCGCTGGCCCGCGCGCACGCCGGGAACGTGGGCGCTCCACACCCCGAGTCTGGGGCCGTGCAGGCCCACCCGGCGTTCGGCGATGACGTCCCCGGCGTCGTCGGTGTCGATCAGGCACAGGTCGACGGCGGCGGCGCGCGGTGCGACGACGACGAAGTCGGCACCGTCCCAGGTCAGGCAGACGCCCAGACGGGTGCGGTCCGCCGCGTCGGAGGCGGCAAGGGCAGCCGGTTGTGGCTCTGGCGAGAGGGACATGAGACTCATTGTCGGTGCACGCGTGCGGGTCAGCCACTCGAGGAGGCGTGGGACACGCCTCGACCGGTTCGGGTCAGGACGGTCGACCGGACCGGGCGGGGGGCCGCCGGATCCCCCCGGCCGGAACGGTCACGTGACTCAGCGCTCATCGGCGCGGGCGCCCGGATATGGCAATCTTGTGAGCATGAAAATCGTGGTCTGCATCAAGCACGTCCCTGACGTGCAGTCCGAACGCCGCCTGGAGGACGCCCGCCTCGTCCGCGGCGAGGACGATGTCCTCAACGAGCTCGACGAGAATGCGGTCGAGGCCGCCGTCGGCCTCGTCGAGGAGCTGGGGGGCGAGGTCGTGGCCCTGACCATGGGTCCCGAGGATTCCGAGGAGGCCGTCCGCCGCGCCCTGCAGATGGGCGCCGACTCCGGCGTCGTGGTGAGCGATGACGACCTGGCCGGCGCCGACGTCGTGGTCACCGCGCATGCGCTCGCGGCCGCAGTCGGACGCATCGGCGGGGTGGAGTCCGGTGCGGGCGTGGGTGATGTCGACCTGGTCGTCACCGGCATGGCCGCCCTGGACGCCATGACCTCCATGCTGCCGGGGGCGCTCGCCGCGGCCCTGCACGTGCCCGCCCTGACCCTGGCGAGCTCCTTCGAGGCGAGTACGGAGGACATCACGGTCACCCGCACCACCGGCACGTTGACCGAGGTCCTGTCCGCCCCGCTGCCCGCACTCGTATCCGTGACCGATCAGGCCAACGAGCCGCGCTATCCCAACTTCGCCGCCATGCGCGCCGCCAAGAAGAAGCCCGTGGACACCTGGGATCTGGCGGACCTGGGGATCCAGCCGCGCCGGTCCGGCGTCGACGTGGTCGAGGCCAGAGCCAGGCCCGCCCGCCAGGCCGGCATCATCCGCACCGACGCCGGGGAGGCCGGGCGCGAGCTCGCCGCCTGGCTCGTGGACAACAGGCTCGTCTAAGCGCGGGCGAAGACGCGCAGGCAAGACACAGGGAAGACAAGAAGATCATGACTGAGACCCTCGACGCACCCGTCCTCGTGCTCGTCGACGTCGACGGCGCGCGCCCCACCGGCCCCGCCCTCGAGCTCGCCACCGCCGCCCGCACTCTGACCGCCGGCGACGTCGTCGCCCTGGCCACGGGGCCGGTGGACGACGACGCCCGCGCCGCCCTGGCCGCCGCCGGAGCCACTCGTCTGCTGGAGGCCGATCTGGGCGGGGAGCGTACGCAGGCCGGCGTTGCAGCCGACGCCCTCGCCGCCGCCGTCACCCTGGTCGTCCCCGGGGCGGTGCTGGTGACCAGCGATTACCGCGGCAAGGAGGTCGCCGCCCGCACTGCCGTTCTTCTGGACTCGGCCTGCACCGGTGACGTCGCCGACCTGCACGTGGCGGGCGGCCATCTGCGCGCCTCCAAGCTGGTTCTGTCCGGCTCCTGGTCGACCACCGTGAGCGTGGCCGCGGACGTCGAGCATCCGCCGGTCGTGGCCGTGCGGCCCGGGTCCGTTGAGGTCGCCGTCGGAGGCGCCGCACCCCTGCCGGTCGAGACTCTTGAGGTCTCGGTGAGCGAGGAGGCGGCCGCCGTACGGCTGGTCTCTCGGGAGCGCACCGCCGCGGCCGCCGGGCCGGATCTGGCCGAGGCGCGCATCGTCGTAGTGGGCGGGCGCGGTGTGGACGGCGACTTCGAGCTGGTGCATTCGCTGGCCGACCCGCTGGGCGCGGCCGTGGGCGCCACGCGAGTGGCCTGCGACGAGGGGTGGATCGGACGGTCCGCCCAGATCGGGCAGACCGGTGTTTCGATTGCTCCGCGCCTGTACATCGGATTGGGCGTGTCCGGGGCGGTCCACCACACCAGCGGCATCCAGGGCGCCGGTACCGTCGTGGCCGTGTGCGACGACTCCGAGGCTCCGATCTTCGAGATGGCTGATTTCGGGGTCGTCGGTGATGTCGTCGAGGTCGTTCCCCAACTGGTCGATGAGCTGAAGCGGCTGCGCGCTTAACCGAGCGTGACCCGTGCCGGGCCCGCTTATACGCCCCTGCGACGGGACGGCGTCCGGTGGGCGGCCGACTGTTCGCTTGGAGGGGCTGACGAGGCTAGCCTTACCCTCAACAGTCCCAACGACCGGGAATTGAGGAACCGTGACGTCCATCAGCGGGGACCGCACGCCGCAGACCACCATCGCGTCGCGTCGCATGGCGCGACGCCTCCTATCCGGAGCGGGCTGCGCCACTCTGACCGCCTACCGGCTCGACGCCGGTGCGCCCTCTCAGCTCGTCCTCCACGCGCTCGACGTGACCGGCAGCATCATTGTGGCCGCCCATCCGGCAGTCGGGCATCCGATGGTCTCCGTGCCGAATGAGTCCCCGGTGGAGGTGCGCCTCGACGTCACCCTTGAGGCGGCCGAGCCCGGCCTGCGCATCACCACTGCGACCGTCCACCTCCTGGGCATGCTCACCTGGCTCGACGATGTCCAGTGCGACGCCGTCCTGTCCGGATCCGTGGCCGGCTGCCACTGCTCGATCACCGGCGAGGATCCGTTGACGGATCTGGCCGCTCTCGCCAGCGCCCCGGGCGGACGTCTGGGCGTCATCGAGAGCGGTCGGATCATGGTCCATGACGCCATGGGCATCAGCGGTCACACGATCGAGGAGGTGCTCGACCCCGACGCCAAGGGCGTTCGCCCCCTGCTGTGGTCCGCCTTCGAGACCTTCAGTGCCCAGGACGAGGTCAAGGCCCTTGGCGAGGAGGCGCTCGAGGTGCTGTGCGAGGGGGTCGAGCAGGGCACCATCCCCGGTGTCGTCTGCTCCAGGCGGTCGACCGAGGGACTGTGCACCGCTCTGCTGGGGCGGGTGCTGTGCGTGGACGTCTCCCCGCATGCCGTCACTCTCCTGCGGTTGCAACGCGAGGGCGCCGACACCATCCAGATCCTCCTGCCTCCGGGAACGACCTGCGCTCATGAGGCCGGACGGCGGCTGCGCAGCCTGGTTCAAGATGCCCTAGTCGGCGGTCTGCTCCCGTAGCGGAGCCCGGGCGGTGGACACGACGGTGGGCAGACCCGTCACGGGTCTGCCCACCGTCGTCTTATTGCTCCTCGGGTGCCCCGGGGAATCGGATATCCGGTGTCAGCGAGCCTTATAGGACTGGCAGGTGGCGGTGTCGGCGCCAATGGTGATGGCGTCGGCGGTGCACATGAGATCGGTGTTGTGGATGCACTCCAGGCGCTGGCAGGCGCCTACGTGACCCTCGGCCACCGGCAGGCCGCCGCGGGCGTCGAGGCTGACGAAGGTGGAGCAGGCCGGGTCGGTGGAGTCGCCGCCGACCGTAATGGCGAAGGCGGTGCAGCCTCCGTGGTTGTAGGCGCAGGCGGTGGTGGCGCAGGACTTGATGGCGGTGACGGTCGACATAATGGGTCCTCCCCTGAGGCGATCGGTGGTGCTCGGTTGATGACGTAATTCAAGGTAGAGGTGTGTCCGGCGGTCGGCAACGTCATCGTGGGACGTTCCGTGAACGGTTTTTCAGAACGTTGGTATCCCGGGGATTACTAAGGGTGTCGACGAGTGATCGGGTACGGCGCTCGGGCGGGGCCGGGCGCGTTCTTGTGCACGTTCGGAATTCGCATAACAGGTGAGTCTTTCCTGGTTTCGGCCTCCGCGACTCTTCCGCGGACGGGGGAGATGACGTGAGTGTCCGAACACGTCGAACCGATGGTGCAGGGCGTTCCGGGGGTGGGGCGGGGCGACTTCGCAGGCAGGTGCAGGCGGCGGCCGGACGGGTTGACGGCCCTGCTCGTCTGTGTCACTATATTAATGCAGTCATACAGATGGTCTGACGAGGCCGTCCGGCTGTGCTCATGAGCCGTGTCCTATCCATCCGACCCGAGGAGGGCCCGTGCCGATCGACGATTCCCGTCCGATCTGGATTCAGCTGGTCGACGACTTCCGCCTGCGAATCGTCACCGGCGCATGGGTCCCCGGGACCCGGATCCCCAGTGTGCGTGACCTCGCTGCGGATACCGGAGTCAATCCCAACACCGTCCAGCGAGCCCTGGCCGAGCTCGACCGCTCCGGCCTGACGACGGCCGAGCGTACGGCCGGGCGCTTCGTCACCGCGGATACCGGGGTGCTCGATGCCACCCGCCGCGAGCTCGCCGTCGGCGCCGCGGACACCTTCATCACCGCTGTCACCGCCATCGGTATGGATCTCGCTCAGGCGGGCGAGGTGCTGACCGAACGGTGGCCGGATCATCCCATTCAGGAATCAGGAGAGACCTCATGAGTACGTCACCGACGGCCGCGTCGCTGGATGCCGAGCGCCCCGATGCCCCTCCCGGTGTCATCGCCTCCTTGGACGGGGCCCCGCCGCTGGTCACCGTGCGTCGCCTGACCAAGACCTACCGCGGACGGTCCGCCCTGAACGATCTGAGCCTGGCCCTGCCTGCCGGACGCATCGTCGGTCTCATGGGTCCCAACGGCTGCGGCAAGACCACCCTGCTCAAGATCCTCGCCGGGGTTCTGGCCGACTACGAGGGCGAGGTGCTTCTCGGCGGACACGCCCCGGGACCGCAGTCCAAGGATTTCGTGTCCTTCCTGCCTGATGCTGAGTTCTTGCCCACGCGCATGACGCCGCCGCGGGCGATCGCCCAGTTCTCCCGCCTGTTCGCCGACTTCGATGCCGATAAGGCCCATCGTCTTGTCGACTTCTTCGCATTGCCCGTCGATCGTTCCATCAAGGAGATGAGCAAGGGCATGGGGGAGAAGCTGCGCATCGCCCTGGCCATGAGCCGGCGTGCCCGCGTCTACCTGCTCGACGAACCCATCTCCGGTGTGGATCCCACCGCCCGCGAGATCGTCCTCGACGGCGTCCTGCGTGATTTCGACCCGCATGCTCTCATGCTCATCTCCACTCATCTGATCGCCGACGTCGAGCCGATCGTCGACTCGGTCGTCTTCCTCAAGGACGGGCACCTGCTGCTGGCCGGCGACGCCGATGACCTGCGTCAGGCTCACTCCATGAGCCTGGACGCCCTGTTCCGGAAGGAGTACCGCTGATGCTTCGCACGCTCTTCGCCGAGGAGATCCGCACCCAAGTGGGGCGCAATGCGGCCACGCTCGGGGTCTGTATCGTCGTTCTGCTCGGGTTCCTCGGGCTGTGGTGGTTGCTGGCCGATGTCGACAGCCTGGCGGCGCTCATGCAGATTGCCGCCTCCCTGGTGCTCGTGGCGATGCCGGTCGTCGTTCTGGTTCAGATCGCGGTCGAGTACTGGCAGTCCATGTACGGTCAGCGCGGTTATCTCACCCAGGCGGTACCGGTGCGCGGCCGGGTGCACGTGACCGCCAAGCTCCTCTACGCCTGCCTCATGGGGCTGATGTCGGTTGCGTTCGCCCTGGTCGGTCTCGTCGGCTGGTGCGCCGCGCTGGCGCACAGTAAGGGGGTCGGTCTTAGCGAGATCCTGGAGTCGGTGCGCACGGCTGCCCATGCTGCGGGTCCGGGCCTGACGACGTTCCTCATCGTCTCCGTTCTGATCGGTTTCGCGGCGCTCATCGTTGAGGTCGCCGCTGTTATGAGCATCGGTGCCCAGGGGCGTTACAGCCATGCCGGTTTCGGGGCGCCGCTGATCGGTTTCGTCGTGCTGTACGTGGTCAACCAGCTGCTCGGTCTGGTGTCGACCCTTTTCCTGCCCCTCAGCATCGACGTGGGCACCGGAGATCTCACGACCCGCATGATGTGGCCCGAGTTCCTTGAATCGGTCGGCGGGGACACTGATCCCGCGATCGTGGGTGCGGGAAGTGTCATCGTGAGCCCGCTACTCGCCGCGGTGCTGGTCTGGTGGGCGGTGCGTGCGATCGAGCGGCACATGTCCTTGCGCTGACCGCCCTCCGGTCTGCCGTGTCAGCGAGATTGGGAGACGGTGGCCTGGGCGAGCGCCCGTTCGCCGCCCGAGCCGGCGTCCGCGGGGCCGTAGATGACGATGGACTGCCCCGCCGCCAGTCCCCGCAGTGGCTGGCGCAGATCCGCCCGCAGGGTTCGAGCCACCGGGTCGACGGCGACGTCGGCCGGTACGGACCGTCCGTGAGCGCGCACCTGCACGGTCACGTCCCGCCAGCCGACGGCGCCCTCGCCGAGCGGGTTCGGCTCAGCCAGCAGGACGAGCTCCTGGCCGTCGACGGCGCTGCGGTGCAGGAGTTCTGCAGGACCGACGACCACCTCGTTGGTGGCGGGTCGAGTTTCGATGACGTAGCGGGGGCGTCCGTCCGGGGCCGGGCGGGTCAATCCCAGCCCTCGACGCTGACCGACAGTGAAGCCGAAGTATCCGGAGTGCGTACCCAGAATCTTGCCGTCGGGGGAGACGAGGGCCCCCTTGCTCGTGCCGAGGCTGCGGGTGAGAAATCCGCGAGTGTCGCCATCGGCGATGAAGCAGATGTCGTAGGAGTCGGGTTTGGCGGCCACCGGCAGGCCGCGGCGCTCGGCCTCGGCGCGCACAGCCGCTTTGGAGGGGGCATCGCCGAGGGGGAAGAGAGCGCGGGATAGTCCTTCGCGTCCGGAGATGGCGAGCACGTAGGACTGGTCCTTAGCAGCGTCGACGGCGCGGCGCAGCTCCAGGCCAGCGGTCCTGCCGGGGTGGCCGGTGGCGGCGCCCCCGGTCAGTCGGGCGTAGTGGCCGGTGGCGACGGCGTCGAAGCCGAGGGCGAGGGCCCGTTCGAGCAGGGCGTCGAACTTGACGCGCTCGTTGCAGCGCACGCAGGGGTTGGGAGTGCGGCCCGCACGGTACTCGGCGAGGAAATCGGCGACGACCCGCTCCTCGAACTGCTCGGACAAGTCCCACACGTAGAAGGGGATGCCGAGGATCTCGGCTGCCCAGCGGGCATCGGAGGCGTCCTCGATGGAGCAGCAGCCGCGCGAGCCCGAGCGGGTGGCGGCGCGGTTGCGGGTCAGGGCCATGTGCACTCCGACGACGTCGTGCCCGGCGTCCAGAACGCGGGCAGCGGCCACAGCGGAGTCGACTCCGCCGGACAGTGCCGCGAGTACGCGCATGGGGTCTCCTGTGGTCGGGTGATAGCGGTTGGTGGTGCGTCGAGGGCGGTAGCCAGGCTACTGCGTGCAGTAGGTGGTCGTGAGGTTCGGGATCCGAGGGGGCTGCGCCGTCATGCTGTGGAAGAGGGGCGGGAAGGCCTCGGGCGGAGCATCGCCTGAAGAGCGATGCTCCGCGGAGGCGCAGGCTGCCGTCTTGCCCGTATTTCTTGCTGCGGATGATGCCCGAGAAGAAATGGAGCACATGGGGCATTGAGTTCGGGAGCCGAGCGGTGACGTGGTTGTCGACGGCGCGCGTCGGTTCGTCGCCGCGGCGTCTGTTGGCCGGGCCGACTCTGCTGGTATCCGGGACCCGGCAGGGCCTGCGCACGCACGAGAAGAGATCATGAGGCGAGAGGCGTGCTCGTGTGGTTCGCGTTGATCGGGAAGAATAATCACTGGTGTGATTGTGGGGAGGCTGAGATGGTCGGGCGAGGGCTGAGGGGTGATGAGTAATTGCCCCGCTCGCGCGGGGTTTACCGGTCCGCGGCGCCCGGCTGATGCACCGAGATGGGATCATCCCCGCTCGCGCGGGGTTTACCTCGAGGTTGACCCGGCTGGTGCTCAGCTGTGGGGATCATCCCCGCTCGCGCGGGGTTTACCCATGATGCCCTTGCGGGCCCACGAGGACTTCCGGATCATCCCCGCTCGCGCGGGGTTTACCGTGGCGCGTCGAGGTTCATTGACGCGGTCTGAGGATCATCCCCGCTCGCGCGGGGTTTACCACGGCGCCCCGCCTGACCAGGCAGGTCTGTCCGGATCATCCCCGCTCGCGCGGGGTTTACGGCACCGCGTCGGAGGCTCAGCTGAATCAGGCGGGATCATCCCCGCTCGCGCGGGGTTTACCATCTTATTCCACAGCTCAGTGACCACCGCCTTGGATCATCCCCGCTCGCGCGGGGTTTACTCGACGTCATGTCCGGGATGAGCATCCCTGGCAGGATCATCCCCGCTCGCGCGGGGTTTACCCGTCGAGTCGGTCGATGAGGTCATGGCCCTCCGGATCATCCCCGCTCGCGCGGGGTTTACCTTCCTGGCTGCGGCGATCCCTTCAGCCTGTCGGGATCATCCCCGCTCGCGCGGGGTTTACTGCTCGAGACCGCCCGTAGCCCCGAACCGAGAAGGATCATCCCCGCTCGCGCGGGGTTTACTCGGGAGGGGAACCTGTTCACTGGGGGCAAAGCGGATCATCCCCGCTCGCGCGGGGTTTACGGGCGGCCAGTATGTGACGGTGCCTGGGTTCAGGGATCATCCCCGCTCGCGCGGGGTTTACTCACCAAGATCAAGGGGCACCAGGGTCACGGCGGGATCATCCCCGCTCGCGCGGGGTTTACTCACCACCGTCGGTGTCGTACTCAATCATGTCCGGATCATCCCCGCTCGCGCGGGGTTTACAACAATCCCCTTAGGGTAGGGGGAAGGGCGGCCGGATCATCCCCGCTCGCGCGGGGTTTACGGCAGGACGAGCCTGGCGACGAGCGCACCCAGGGGATCATCCCCGCTCGCGCGGGGTTTACAGGTAGGGCGTGCTGTTCTTAGTCAGGTACCGCGGATCATCCCCGCTCGCGCGGGGTTTACTCCGTGTCGACGGCGCGAATGCAGCGGGACAGCGGATCATCCCCGCTCGCGCGGGGTTTACCTGCTCAGCAGTCAGATTCATCTTTCTCCTCTGGGATCATCCCCGCTCGCGCGGGGTTTACGGTCGGAGTGGGGCACGGTGACACTGCCGTCCGGGATCATCCCCGCTCGCGCGGGGTTTACGAGCGTGTCCTTGACCGCGTGTCGGATCCGGCGGGATCATCCCCGCTCGCGCGGGGTTTACTTGCCCGACATGGCTTTGGCACCGTGTCACGTGGGATCATCCCCGCTCGCGCGGGGTTTACGACAAAGGCAAGGCTCAGGCGCAGCTGGCCGTGGGATCATCCCCGCTCGCGCGGGGTTTACACTTCGCGCGTGTAGACGGGAAGGTCGCTTCCCGGATCATCCCCGCTCGCGCGGGGTTTACCGAGCGGGTAGAGCCACGCGGGCTGTGCATCGAGGATCATCCCCGCTCGCGCGGGGTTTACGTGATCGTCAGGTACTTGTCTGTCACTGTGTTGGGATCATCCCCGCTCGCGCGGGGTTTACCCACAGCGTCGCGTGTACGCGCAGGACCCCCGAGGATCATCCCCGCTCGCGCGGGGTTTACACGGCCACAGCCTCGAGGGCGACGGGTGTCGTCGGATCATCCCCGCTCGCGCGGGGTTTACGACCTCTTGCCCGTGGCTCGAAGAACCTCGGCGGGATCATCCCCGCTCGCGCGGGGTTTACTGAGTAGCGAAAAAGAATGTTTATAGGCGGACGGGATCATCCCCGCTCGCGCGGGGTTTACATCTGATCCCGCAAAATCGCCTCCACGAGATCAGGATCATCCCCGCTCGCGCGGGGTTTACGTAGCCTTCATCTCATCGAGCTTGCGCCCAATGGGATCATCCCCGCTCGCGCGGGGTTTACGATGATTGTACCATCACTATACCATCCTGATAGGGATCATCCCCGCTCGCGCGGGGTTTACCGCATTCTGGTGGCTTCAGGTATTTTTCGCCTAGGATCATCCCCGCTCGCGCGGGGTTTACTGGTCGACACGGAGAGCCCGACTATCACGGCCCGGATCATCCCCGCTCGCGCGGGGTTTACTCCCGGTGATGGTCGCCTTCCCGGCGGTCAGCAGGATCATCCCCGCTCGCGCGGGGTTTACACCCGAGCGAGACGGGCCACGACCTCGAGGACGGGATCATCCCCGCTCGCGCGGGGTTTACGCGACGTCCTCTACGAAGAACGCCTCGAGTCGCGGATCATCCCCGCTCGCGCGGGGTTTACAACACATCGCCGATCTTCAGTACATGATCACCCGGATCATCCCCGCTCGCGCGGGGTTTACCGCACCGGCTCGGGGTCGAGTTCATCGAGCGGGGGATCATCCCCGCTCGCGCGGGGTTTACAACCCGACGGATGCGGAGACGTTACAGGGACTCGGATCATCCCCGCTCGCGCGGGGTTTACAACCCGACGGATGCGGAGACGTTACAGGGACTCGGATCATCCCCGCTCGCGCGGGGTTTACACGGTGATTGTGGTGTTTGTGTGGGTTGCCATGGGATCATCCCCGCTCGCGCGGGGTTTACAGTGAGTACTGCGGTCATGTCGTGTACTGTTCGGGATCATCCCCGCTCGCGCGGGGTTTACGTCTTGGGACCCCCTTTTTGTTCGCCTTGTTTTGGGATCATCCCCGCTCGCGCGGGGTTTACGGCGATCGCTGTGGAGGTCGGGTGTAACGAGTCGGATCATCCCCGCTCGCGCGGGGTTTACTGACGCCCCACATCCATTGGGCGCCGGCCACGAGGATCATCCCCGCTCGCGCGGGGTTTACGACGACAACTCCGGCGTCTCCCTCGAGGTGCGGGGATCATCCCCGCTCGCGCGGGGTTTACTGGGACGACAACAGCCTCTACCCGGACGGCGGCGGATCATCCCCGCTCGCGCGGGGTTTACCCGCTTCAGGGCCTCGTACGAGTCCCCTTCGACGGATCATCCCCGCTCGCGCGGGGTTTACCCGATTGAGAAAGTGACCACGCGGCATCGGGTGGGATCATCCCCGCTCGCGCGGGGTTTACGGCGCGGAAGCGCTTGGCCGCGGAAGGTCGCCCGGATCATCCCCGCTCGCGCGGGGTTTACCTCGTTTCCTCGTGGGGGACGGCGCCGGTGAGTGGATCATCCCCGCTCGCGCGGGGTTTACGTCGTTGGATGGTGGTGTGGCCGCGGTGGCTTCGGATCATCCCCGCTCGCGCGGGGTTTACAGCACCGCCGGCTCCTCCGACTGACCCGACACGGGATCATCCCCGCTCGCGCGGGGTTTACGCCTTCTCCCAGAAGTCGAGGCCGACGCTCGGCGGATCATCCCCGCTCGCGCGGGGTTTACTACCGCCAACCAGATCAGCCACGTGCGAGTCAAGGATCATCCCCGCTCGCGCGGGGTTTACACCGATCACTGGATCGCCCACGTCATCAAGCCGGGATCATCCCCGCTCGCGCGGGGTTTACGAGTGACGAACGTCACTCATATCCTACTTTGACGGATCATCCCCGCTCGCGCGGGGTTTACAGCATACCGTGCACGAGCACCTGGTCGCCGGCCGGATCATCCCCGCTCGCGCGGGGTTTACTCGAGAACGGGTGTCTTCAGTCGACGGCTCCAGGGATCATCCCCGCTCGCGCGGGGTTTACTCGAGGCGGAGCTTGAGCTTGACCGGGCGTCGGGGATCATCCCCGCTCGCGCGGGGTTTACGGGACGAAGAATCGTACCTTGCAGGCCGTTTCGGGATCATCCCCGCTCGCGCGGGGTTTACGAGATGCCGTTGATCTTCACGCTCTTCAGGACGGGATCATCCCCGCTCGCGCGGGGTTTACCCGCCCGCGGGAATGTTCGAGACCACCGTCTTGGGATCATCCCCGCTCGCGCGGGGTTTACTCCAGCGTGGCGCCGTTCTCTTTGACGGCGTCAGGATCATCCCCGCTCGCGCGGGGTTTACAGCTGGTCGACGTTATACTTGACCGTGCGCACCGGATCATCCCCGCTCGCGCGGGGTTTACCGGTCACAGGATCACGATCGGCAACTATCCAAGGGATCATCCCCGCTCGCGCGGGGTTTACCTTCTGACCTGTCTGACGCTTATGACAAGGTCGGGATCATCCCCGCTCGCGCGGGGTTTACACCGTGTGGCAGTACAACGACCTGGACTCTCAGGGATCATCCCCGCTCGCGCGGGGTTTACGGCGGCTTTCGCATAGCAGACGACCTCCCGAGCGGATCATCCCCGCTCGCGCGGGGTTTACCCGGCGGCCAGCAGGTCGGCGACGTGGGTCACCGGATCATCCCCGCTCGCGCGGGGTTTACACTGTCATCGCGAATTCGAACGCAGACATCAAGGGATCATCCCCGCTCGCGCGGGGTTTACTTGGGCGTCACTCACATGCGGATCACCGACCTGGGATCATCCCCGCTCGCGCGGGGTTTACAGGCCAACCGACACGTTCGACAGGTCAGGGTCGGGATCATCCCCGCTCGCGCGGGGTTTACAACGCTCAGGCGGCTGCCGGCGGCACATCGCAGGGATCATCCCCGCTCGCGCGGGGTTTACTTCGTGCCATCGGTCGGCGCGAGCAGAGTCAGCGGATCATCCCCGCTCGCGCGGGGTTTACAGACAGTCGCCCTTGCGAACGTCCTTCGCAGGCGGATCATCCCCGCTCGCGCGGGGTTTACACTGGCGTGCGACCGGAAATGGTGGGGCGACGCGGATCATCCCCGCTCGCGCGGGGTTTACTACCGTAGAGTGTGACGCAATCGCCGCTCGTCAAGGATCATCCCCGCTCGCGCGGGGTTTACCCGACACGATGGAGAAGCTCGGCCGCTTGATCGGGATCATCCCCGCTCGCGCGGGGTTTACGCGGTTACGGAGGCTCTGGCGACGGGCCAGGCGGGATCATCCCCGCTCGCGCGGGGTTTACTTGATGAACCCCTGGATCAGTTGCTTACCGGCAGGATCATCCCCGCTCGCGCGGGGTTTACTTGTTCATCTCAGCGAGCGTCTCCTGCCTGGCCGGATCATCCCCGCTCGCGCGGGGTTTACTGGTTTTATGGGATAGGTCACCATCCGTATGGGGGATCATCCCCGCTCGCGCGGGGTTTACCGAGGCCGTGAATGTGGCGCACACAATGCCGAAGGATCATCCCCGCTCGCGCGGGGTTTACGCAGACCGGCGGCCTGGCGGATCGCCTGGTCCAGGATCATCCCCGCTCGCGCGGGGTTTACAATGTCTTGGTCTAGGCGCATGTCTCGGTACCAGGATCATCCCCGCTCGCGCGGGGTTTACTACCGCAGCCTCGCGATTCAACGAGCTTATAGAGGATCATCCCCGCTCGCGCGGGGTTTACGAACACCCCGAAGGTCTGCCCATCCCTCCCTGCGGATCATCCCCGCTCGCGCGGGGTTTACGGTGAAGTGGACGCCCGCCCGCTATTCTTCGCCGGATCATCCCCGCTCGCGCGGGGTTTACGAATCCAAGCTGCCGGGGGCAAGCTCGACACCAGGATCATCCCCGCTCGCGCGGGGTTTACGCCGGGTTAATGTTGAACGACCCGTCGCCGGCCGGATCATCCCCGCTCGCGCGGGGTTTACCAAAAGAAAACGATTCACCCGCTTTGTCTGCCCGGATCATCCCCGCTCGCGCGGGGTTTACTCGGGACGCTCGGTGCCGTGGCGGCCATTTGGGGGATCATCCCCGCTCGCGCGGGGTTTACGCGCCCGGCTGAGGAGACGGAGCCGGAGCCGCCGGATCATCCCCGCTCGCGCGGGGTTTACGGTACCATTCGTCGGCGATGGCGGCGGCCGCGCGGATCATCCCCGCTCGCGCGGGGTTTACGTGATAATAGCATGACTAAGGTCATAGCGACGGGGATCATCCCCGCTCGCGCGGGGTTTACACATTCTCACCATTCTCGTCAACATTCTCGTTGGGATCATCCCCGCTCGCGCGGGGTTTACTCCAATCAATGACCGCTTGAATGACGGGCTGCAGGATCATCCCCGCTCGCGCGGGGTTTACTTATCCCGGACGCTCGCATTGAGGTCGGGGATAGGATCATCCCCGCTCGCGCGGGGTTTACAAATCGGCGCTGATACCGTGCTCGGCGGCCGCGGGATCATCCCCGCTCGCGCGGGGTTTACAACGCTGAGAATCGTAAGAAGAATGCGGTGTCGGGATCATCCCCGCTCGCGCGGGGTTTACTGAAAGCATCATGGCTCCTGCCCGCTGATCGCAGGATCATCCCCGCTCGCGCGGGGTTTACAAAAAGTCGGCTACGCCGCAGAGGAGCTTGACCGGATCATCCCCGCTCGCGCGGGGTTTACAGGACCTCTCCGGCGTGACCGGTCTCACCAACGGGATCATCCCCGCTCGCGCGGGGTTTACGCGCACACGGCCTCAGTAATATTGCTACCAGGGGGATCATCCCCGCTCGCGCGGGGTTTACGGGGTGGACAGGCTACCGATCGTGGCCCTAGAGGGATCATCCCCGCTCGCGCGGGGTTTACAGCGGAAGAGCAGCGCAATTCCTCCGGAGAATGGGATCATCCCCGCTCGCGCGGGGTTTACTAGCCAACGTCGAACATAGGGCCCCAGTAACGAGGATCATCCCCGCTCGCGCGGGGTTTACGCCTCGGCGAGCTTATCGTAGCCTTTTACGCCGGGATCATCCCCGCTCGCGCGGGGTTTACGCCGTCGAGTTCCTCTGCTCGCATTGCGGCCTGGGATCATCCCCGCTCGCGCGGGGTTTACGCAGCATATTCAGAGAATAACACTTGCCTTGCGGGATCATCCCCGCTCGCGCGGGGTTTACACTTGGCGATCGGCGTGATTCCAACGG
>ERZ772928.198-NODE-198-length-29020-cov-3.422717_pt1 | contig 29020 bp, 30 predicted proteins | sample MGYA00511686_ERZ772928 | MGnify/ENA primary metagenome ERZ772928 (study PRJEB29015, sample SAMEA2738063) | human oral metagenome | biome: human oral; feature: human-associated habitat; material: saliva | place: China | collected 2219 ... | reverse complement strand
AGGGCTACATCCAACGTCTGAACCGACTGAATACGGAGGAGTATAAACAGAGCATGAGGGATGAACTAAAAGAAACAGAGGGGAAGCACGCAGACCAAAAGCAGCTGCTAGATCGCTGGCTGAGGGCGCAGCCGCACTTTGCTCCGCATGTCGTGCAGGACAAAGTGGCTGAGATCCTCGTCTCCTTCCATCCTGGAGGGAAGACCTACTCTCGAGGACGGAATATCATCAAGCGGAAGGGAGAACGCTTTGTCCAGGAGGGCATCCTGGTACCACGTGGCGCCCTCTCGAAAGAGACCGTCTATGGCTCTATCCTGCAGAAGGAGCAACAAAAGTTCGTCTATAAGCGCCCCTTGCAAAAACTAGGGAACTCGGATCTTAAGTCCATCGTGGATCAACGCCTGCGTGGTATCATTGCCCAGCGTCTCGCCGAGCACGGCGGTGACCGCGATAAGGCCTTCGCTGAGCCGCTGTACTCCGACCGAGCCCAAACACAACAGATACGCTCTGTGCGCTGCTTTCCTACAAAAGGGCAGAATACACTGATCCCATTACACTATGATACCCAAGGCAGAGCTAAGGCCTTCATCGCTCCTGGGAATAACCATCATGTTGCCTTCTATACAGACTCTAAGGGACAACTACGAGAATATGTGAGCAGCTTTTGCCAAGTTATAGAACGAGTACGTTTTGGCCTACCGCCCATCATCTACGACCCTCGCGCTACGATGGAGCAAGCCCTCTCCATCGCTGAGCTCCCTGAGGCTGTCCTTAGGGTGCTCCCGCCTTCGGATTGGCGCCTCGAGGTGACGCTGCGTCGTAATGAGCTCTTCCTCCTGGGGATGAGCGACGAGGAGATCGCCGCAGCACTAGAGGCTAAGCGCTACAGCCTCCTCAGTCGGCACCTTTATCGCGTCCAGAAGTTAACAACAAGAGACTATTACTTCCGCCATCACCTAGAGAGTAGTGTGAAAGATGATAAGAATGCAGCAGGGGAGGTTCCCAAGTTCTATCGAGTACAGAGTATGAAGACTTATAGTGATCTCAATCCAAGGAAGGTGAAGATCGACCGACTCGGAAGGATCAGCCTCCTCTAAACCATCAAAAGCTTGTATCATGATAAAATGCACGCTTTACTTTGGGAATCCTGCTTATCTGTCGCTTAGGGACAGACAGCTTGAGGTACACCTAAGACAGGCTTCCCCTAGTAAAGGACCATCACGGACGATCCCGATAGGAGATGTCGGGGGCGTCCTCCTTGATGATCCTCAGAGCACCATTACCCACGGTGCGCTGAATGCCCCTCCCGGACTCGGGTTGGATGGCTACTGCGAAGGCACATAAACGGGAGGCAATCACCCTAGACCTTGGCAAGCGCGGAGCGGGGAGGCCGAGGAGGAGCACCAGGAATTGAGGTGGCAGGGACAAAAGGAGCGCCCCCGCGGAGCGGCTGCTGGGCAGCGGCGCTTCGCGGGGGCGTTCGTTGTTAGGGATGCTGAGGCAGCGGAGACGCCTCGACCCTGAGGGAGAGGCTATGTGGCCTCAGCAGAAGGCTGAGGCGGCGGAGCCTCACGGGCGGCGAGGGGCTTACTTCACCTCACCCTTGATGCGGAGGGTGAAGCCGCCGTCCTTGCCGTTGCTGTAGACGGCGATATTCTTGTAGAAGGGGCCGGGGCGGCCTGCGGGGTTGTAGGTCACGACGACCTTGCCCTCCTTGCCTGGGGCGATGGGCTCGCGGGTATGCTCGGGCGTGGTGCAGGAGCAGGGCGTGGAGACGCGCGTGATGATCAGCGGAGCATCGCCAGTATTCTTGATGATAAAGGTATGCGAGACCTTACCATTAGCCTCCAGGATCGTGCCGAAGTCGAACTCCGTCACGGGCGCCGAGATGACTGCCCCCTTGGTAGCCTGAGCTAGGGCAATCCCCACGAAGAGCAGGAGCGCACTGAGGATAAAAGCAAAACGTTTCATAATCTATCGTTATTAGGTGTTCACAGCCGTCCCCATTAAAGGGGAGGGCTAGCAAAGGTAAGTAAATAACGCCTAGCGGGCAAGCTAGCGTATCTCTGAGTCCTCGGCCTCGGGCAGCTCGTCCCAGTCGAACTCCAGCTCCTCGCCTTCGTCCCACTCCTCATCCCACTCGTCCTCTTCGTCCAGCTCGGGCAGCTCCTCATCCTCGTCCTCCCAGCTGAGGCTGGTGACGTCGATGGTCTGCTGGATGAGGCTCTCGGGGCGGTGCTTGGTCTCACGATTGAGCTCCTGCCACAGCAGGTCCTTGAGCTCGGTGAGGCCCATGTGTGCTGCCGAGGAGATGAAGACGATGGGCAGATCTGCGTCCAGCTCCTCGTGGAGCTCGTCCAGCAGCCAGCCCTGGATCTCCTCGTCAATGAGGTCGCACTTGGTGATGGCCAGCACCTTGCGCTTCTCCACGAGCTCGCGGTTGTACTTGACCAGCTCCCCGAGCAGCAGGCGGTATTCGTCGGCGATGCGCTCGGTGTCGGCGGGGATCATGAAGAGCAGGAGGGCATTGCGCTCGATGTGACGAAGGAAGCGAAGCCCTAGGCCACGCCCCTCAGCGGCGCCCTCGATGATCCCGGGGATGTCGGCCATGACGAAGGAGCGATCGTCACGGTAGCGCACCATGCCGAGGTTGGGCTCGAGCGTGGTGAAGGGATAGTTGGCGATCTTGGGCTTGGCAGCCGTCAGGACGGAGAGCAGCGTAGACTTCCCGGCGTTGGGCAGGCCTACGAGGCCGACGTCCGCCAGCATCTTGAGCTGGAGGATGATGGTACGCTCGCGGGCGGGCTCGCCAGGCTGTGCGTAGCGGGGTGCCTGGTTGGTGGCTGTCTTGAAGAAGGTATTCCCCTTCCCGCCGCGACCGCCCTTGAGGAGCAGCTCGGTCTGTCCGTTGCGGTTGAGGTCGGTGATGAACTCTCCCGTCTCAGCATCGTAGACCGCCGTACCCACGGGCACCTCGATGACCTGATCCACTCCGTCGGCACCCGAGGAGCGCTTGCCGCTGCCGGGGGCACCGCTGGTAGCGATGACGTGGCGCTGATAGCGGAGGTGCAGCAGCGTCCAATAGTTCTCATTGGCACGCAGGTAGATGTCACCACCGCGACCGCCGTCGCCGCCGTCGGGGCCACCCTTGGGGATGTACTTCTCGCGTCGGAAGTGCGTCGATCCGCGACCGCCCTTACCGGAGCGGCAGTAGATCTTGACATAGTCTACGAAATTTGATTCTGCCATAGTCGGCTATACATTGATAATAAGGAAAGGCGGACATCCGAGGCGTAGCCCCTCGGGAGCGAGGACGACTACTCTTCGGATGCCGCGCCTTGTCCTCCAACCGTAGTGGTCTGGTCCCTCCCCGCTCGGGGGAAGGGCCGAGATGAGGGGGCTTAGCCTAGTGCGTCGATCACCGCAGCGATGCGCGCTGTGATGTCGCTGATGGCACCGCTGCCTGCGATGGCGTGGTGCACGCCCTTCTGGGCGTAGTACTGGGCGATGGGCGCCGTCTGCGCGTGGTAGACCTCGAGGCGCTTCTTGATCGTCTCCAGGTTGTCATCGCTACGACCGCTCTCCTGGCCGCGCTTGAGGAGGCGCTCTACGAGCTCGTCCTCAGCGACCTGCAGGTCGAGGACGGCGTGCACGGCCGTAGCGTGCTTGGCCAGCAGCGCATCCAGCGCCTCGGCCTGAGGCACGGTGCGGGGGAAGCCGTCGAAGATAAGGCCCTTCTTGGGCTGGCGCTCCTGGAGCACCTTCTCGATCATGTCGATGATGAGGCTGTCGGGGACGAGCTGCCCAGCGTCGATATAGCTCTTGGCAGCCTTCCCTAGTTCGCTCTCGGCCTTGATCTCAGCGCGGAGGATGTCGCCCGTGGAGAGGTGGTCGAAGCCATACTGAGCGATGAGCACCTCGCTCTGCGTTCCCTTACCAGAGCCTGGGGCTCCGAAGATCACTAAATTCAGCATCGTGGGTATGATGTTTAGTCTTTGAGTTGGTAAATGTCCTTGTACATGCGGCCGTACTCATCGTAGTCGAGGCCGTGGCCGAGGATGAACTTATTCTCGATGTCCATGGCTACGTAGTCGGGGTCGACGTCGCAGCTGACAGCCTCGGGCTTGCGGAGCATGGCGGCGATATGGACCTCGGCGGCACCCTGCTCGAGGAAGAGCTTCTTGAGGCAATACACCGTATAGCCGGTGTCGATGAGGTCCTCAACGATGACGACGACGCGCCCCTTGAGCTCCTGAGTGACGGGCATCAGCTCCTTGAGCCGACCCGTGCTCTGCGTGCCCTCGTAGCTCTTGTAGCGTGCGAAGGCGACCTCCCACTCCTCGTCGATGGTGTACATCAGCTCGGAGGCAAACATGAAGGAGCCGTTCATGATGCAGACGAAGAGCGGATCCCGACCCTTGAAGTCATTCTTTAGGCGCAGCCCCAGCTCTCTGACGGCAGCACTGACCTGCTCGCCCGTAAGATAGGGCACGAAGGTGCGACCATGAAGTACTACTTCTTTCATCTCTGTAGCGTTACTATTCTATACGGTCTATTACGAAGATACCTTACTAAGAAGCCACAAAGATAATGCTATTCCCTGAGACACAGCCCCAGGCACTCCATCCGGCCTCCAGCGCAGGCGGAGCAGCCCTCCCTCCCCTACCCTAGTGCAGCCTCAGCCCTACACCAGTCAAGGCCAAGTGGCGCCCTGGTGCGGCAGCAGTCTGAGTCCAGCGCCGCGAGGGATATCAGTCAGCGAGCTGAGGGACGTCCGTCGGCGGCGTGAGGGATAGCAGTCGGCGCGCTGAGGGGTATCCATCAGCGACCCAAGGGTAAGGGCAGAAGTGCGGGAGGAGCGGCGCGGGGGCTTCGGTCAAGGCTAAGCCGCAGGAAAGGCGCACGGGTACGAGCTAGAGGCCGTAGCAGTTGCGCAGGACGACCCAGCCCAGGGTCAGGAGCGCCAGCAGGAGGAGTGTCGCGGGATGACGCAGCAGGCGCGCCAGCCGCGGCCAGCGCTCCCCATAGCGCGGCAAAGCTAGGTAGAGCAGCCCTAGGGGGAGCATGATGAGGAGGAAGTAGTTATAATGTAGGGCTTCGCCCAGCCGCCCCCCGAGGAAGGCATGCAGCGCACGCTGGGTCCCGCAGCCAGGGCAGCGCACGCCCGTCCAGCGATAGATCTGGCAGCTGGGGAAGTAGCCCAGCGCGGGGTCTACTAGGGCGTAAAGCAGGAGCAGCAGCCCTAGGCCTAGAAGCCAATAGTCCCTAGCCCACCGCCTAAGGCGTGTGAGATAGGGACTAAGTCGTAGGGCAGGCCGGCGCCGCATGATGCGTCTCGGAGCGCCCGCTAGGAGAGGATGGAGAAGTACTGTGCGATGGTCTCGAAGTTCTTCTGGCGGGCCTTATCCTGGATCTGGAACCAGTCTATGACGGTCCAGATCCCGCAGCCACCAGCGGTGATGAGCTTGAGCGCGCCCATCGGGATATCCCCCAGCAGGAAGCGATCGATGCCGAGGTAGCCGCCGAAGATCGAGACGAGGAGCATGACCGTAGGGTCCATCAGCTCGACCCCATTGATCGAGTGAAACTGCTCATCCGTCAGCTGCATGAGGCGCTCACGGATGTAGGGTAGGTGTTCGGCGGCGAAATACTTCTGCTTCATGACAAGGTAGAGGTCCACCATTTGCTTGTCCATAATCTCTCTGATACTTATGTGAATGAATGCTTGGGGCTAAGGAGCCCTAGCGCAAAGATAGGGCTATTGGGCGAGGATACAGCGAGCTCGCAGCGCGCTACCACCAGAGGTCGTAGACGACGATCTCGCTGCGCGTACCGATGCGGTAGGTAGCCCCCGCCGAACCGATCCCCTGCGAGATATAGAGCTCACGCTCACCCTCGCGGCGCAGGCCAGAGGCCATGCCGACGCGCGCCCAGACCAGCAGCTGCCCCGGCCAGATCTGCCCGCCATGCGTATGCCCGCAGAGCATGAGATCCATGGGATAGAGGCTGAGGCTGTCGATGGACTTCGGCGTGTGCTCCATGAGGATCGTGGGGAGGCTGCTGGGTGCGCCCGCGAAGAAGGACTCCAGCGGACGGCGCTCCTCGTTGACCGCATCGTCGCGGCCGATGAGCCTAAGGCTGTCCCCACGAGGGCTGACGATGAGGGCGGTACTGTCGCGCAGGAGCGTGGCACCCGTCTCCGCCACGTAGCGGATATTGGCCATCGTGTCGGCGCGGTACTCATGGTTGCCCAGTACATAGTAGGCACCGCTGGGGGCGCCGGCGTGGAGGCGCCGCATCAGCTTCATCACCCGCGGGTCATAGGCGTACTCGCTGAGGTGGTCGATGAAGTCCCCGCCCGAGAGGATGACGTCGGGGCGCTGGGCGAGGATGAGGTCTACGGCGCGGCCTACGTAGTCGGGGGTCATCGCCTCGCCGATATGTAGGTCAGAGAAGAAGACCAGCCTCAGGCGCTGGCGCGGCTCAGCCCCCGCGGGCGTCAGCCGTGAGAGCACCAGGCGGCGATGCACTACCTGCGGGTAGCGGACATTGTGATGCCCGACGACCATGAGGCCGAAGAAGAGCAGGACGAGCCCTGCGAAGAGGCCTTGCTTGAGCCACCTCTGCCCTCGCAGCCCGAGGCGCCCATAGCAGCCCCAGTAGCGCGCGTCGAGGCGCCGCAGTCCATTGATCAGGAAGACCGCAGCCGCCACGTAGAGCGTGGAGAAGAAGATGTAGACCATCCCATTCATCACGGCGCTCATCCAGTCCGCCTGGAAGAGGCGATGCGTCGCCAGACACAGGAAGAAGAGGACGAAGATCGTCACCAGTAGCCCCCAGTAGAGGCGGCGTGCCCGCGCCCCGAGGGCTTGGCCTCCGCGCCAGCCCAGGTAGGGGAAGAGGAAGAGGCAGCAGAGTACCGAATAGATATAGACCATAGGAGTAGTGATGCTTAGCGCCGAGGCCAGCCAGCGCGCCTGGGGCCTAGCGCCCTTCGCCGAACTGACGGTCGAAGATGCGGAACTGGTAGTACATCAGCGCCATCCCCAGTACCCCGGAGCAGATGTCGGAGAAGGGCAACGCCAGCCACACGCCCGTACTCCCCCAGAGTCGGGGGAAGAGCAGCAGCGCGGGGATGAGGAAGAGCGTCTGACGCGAGATGCTCAGCAGGAGCGCCTTCCCCCCGAAGCCTATGCTCTGGAAGAACTGAGTGGCCGTCACCTGGAAGCCCACGAAGGCGAAGCCATAGAGGCAGAGGCGCAGCGCATGCACCGAGGCCTCGATCATCTCGGGCGAACTGGTGAAGAGCGAGGAGATGAACCCTGGCGCCACCACGGCCGAGAGCGTCATCAGCAGCCCTATACCGAGATTGGTCGCCGAGCAGATCTGGAAGGTCTGCCGCACACGAGGCAGGGCACGCGCCCCGTAGTTGAAGCCCACGATGGGCTGCATCCCCTGAGCAATGCCCACCATGAACATGAAGCCCACCAGCGCGGCGCTATTGATGATCCCATAGGCGCCCACAGCGCGGTCAGCCATCAGCGGGCTCTCGGCGTAGTCGGCCAGTGTCTTATTGATCAGGAAGGCCACACCGCTGCTGAGGAGCTGCAGGAAGAAGGGTGACATCCCGATCGAGAGGATGGAGCTGATCTGCTGCCAGGAGAAGCGCAGATTGCGGCGGCGGAAGTGCACCTCACTATCGGCGCTCAGGAAGTGGTGCATCACGAAGGCCATAGACACCGCCATGGCGATGACCGTAGCCCAGGCAGCCCCCTCGATCCCCCAGCCGAAGCCGTAGATGAAGAGCGCGTCGAGAAGGGTATTCAGCACCGCTCCGATGAGCATCGTCACCATGGCCTTGTAGGGATAGCCCGAGGCGCGCATGACGGCGTTGAAGCTGAAGCTGAGGGTGGAGAAGATGTTCCCCGGGATGATGATCTTGAGGTAGTCGTAGGCGAAGGGGAGCGTCCTATCGTTCGCCCCGAGGAGGCGCAGCAGGTCCTCCAGCCAGATCATCACGGGGATGATGGTCGCCAGCTGCGTGACGAGCGTCAGCAGGAGGCTGTTCCCCAGGATACGCTCAGCCTCGTCATGCCGCCCCTCGCCGAGCAGGATGGACACGCGGGAGGAGGCGCCCACGCCGATGAGCATGCCCCAGGCCTGCATGAAGATGATGATGGGGAAGGTCAGCGCGAGGCCCGTGATGGCGAATTCGCTGACGCCCTGACCGATGAAGACGCGGTCTACGACGCTGTAGAGGGCGTTGACCATCGTCCCCACGACGGCGGGGATACCATAGTGGAGGAGGAGGCTAGGGATACGCTCGTGGGCAAGGCGCTCCGTGCGCTCGGTATGAGGGGTGGCTGTAGCCGACATATCGGGAGAGGATGTGGGAGGTGCGGAGGGATCGAGGGGAAGGGGTCGGTGTAAGGGGGAGCGGCGTGCTTCCCTAGCGGCGAGCAGCGCGAGAGCCGCACCGCTCGCTGGGCCTAGGGAGCTACACAGAAGAGGCTGCCCGCAGTATGGGACAGCCTCTTCTAGGGTAGCTATACACACAGCATAGGCCTTTGAGGGACTAAGGTCTGTGTGGGAGGGGGAATGTCGGCTTAGGAGAAGAACTCCTTGACAGCTTCGTTGGGTACCATCTCTTCCTGGAAGACGTAAGCGCCCGTCTTAGGGGACTTGACCATCTTGATTACCTTAGAGTAGGTACGGCCGTCAGCCTTCTTGAACGATGCGACTGCTTTCTTTGCCATTGTCTTATCTCCTTATCCTTACTTGATTTCCTTGTGAACAGTCATGCGCTTGAGGATGGGATTGTACTTCTTCAGCTCGAGACGCTCTGTCGTGTTCTTTCTGTTCTTGGTCGTGATGTAGCGGGACGTACCGGGTAGACCGCTTTCCTTGTGTTCGGTGCACTCGAGGATGACCTGCACTCTGTTGCCCTTAGCTTTCTTTGCCATGTCGTTTATCTCCCTACTTTACTTTGATTTCACTTAGATAGCCCTTATCTGCAGCCTGACGGATAGCAGCATCGAGACCGATCTTGTTGATGATGCGGAGCCCAGCGGCCGAGACCTTGAGGGCGACCCAGCATCCTTCTTCTGGCCAGAAGAACTTCTTGGTAAACAGGTTGACATCAAAGCGGCGCTTCGTCTTGCGGTTGGAGTGCGAGACGTTGTTGCCGACCATGGCCTTCTTGCCTGTAATCTGACAAATCTTTGACATTACTCTTTATATTTAGTTTGTTTGGTTCAAACGCTTGGGCGACTGCGGGACCGATCCTCACGGACACAGGACCCTACAATCGGTTTGCAAAGTAAGTAAAAAAAACGCACTTCAGCAAATGAGTACAGCTCTGCCCAGTGCCTAGGCGCACTCTACCCTCGGGCGGAGGCGCGACAGCGCGTGGACGGACGGCCCTTCCCGTCTAGCTTTAGCCTAAAGAGGAGGCTTGGGCGAAGCGCTCGGAGCGCCTCTTCGCACACTCGCGACGCCCCTCCCCTAGCCCAGCCTCCCTCCCCTCGCACTCAGGCAATAGAGCTAGCTGGAGCGCGGTCGGCAAGCCTCCCCAAGGTCTCGCCCCAAGCCCCTCGCGCTCAGCTAGGCCAAGGGCCGCGGCGCCTTGTGCTCAGGGCAGGGGCCGTGAGGGCTATCCGTCAGAAGGCTGAGGGACGGCAGTGGGCGGCGTCATAGCTATCCCTCAAAGCGCTGGAGGGTATCCCTCAGCGAGGCAAGTGCAGGCGACGAGCACGCTGGCCCTCCCACGGGTAAGCGCTGGGAGCCCTCCGCCGAGATCTCGACTAGGAGGGCAAGGTGCGGCCGAAGCAAAGGAGGAGAAAAAGGAGCAAAGGCTAGAATACAGGGAACTAAGGGACAGGATACAAAGAGGACGCGCCCCCAGGCAGCGTCAGCTCGGAGGGCTGGCGTGCCTGGGGGCGCGTCCTTAGTAGTGGTCTATACGCTCGTGCTTACTTCAGCGCATAGGGCTTGTCCGTGCTCGTGGGCCAGTTGATATTCTGATAGAAGTAGCTGGCGTCGACCTTACCCGTAGGCGAGCAGAGCTCCATCGTCTGTATGGTGACAGGCGCGAGGTAGTGCGCGAGGTAGAAGGTGTAGCCGTCGTACATCACGTTGTTATTCTCCTTGGAGATGATCTGATAGGGACGGTGGTACACGCCGAGGCTGCGGGCCGAGAGGTTGGACTTAGAGCTACCATCGGCGACGATACGGCTCTTGTACTGGCCGCCTTCCTTGACGAAGTTACCGTTCTTGTCACGCTCGATGAAGTAAGGGTAGGTGTACATCTTCGTCCAGATGTTGACGCCCTCGATCTGATAGTTCTTCACCTGGTCCATAGCACACCAGCGGACGAGGTCCTCATTGCGCATGCCTTCGCCAGCGAACTCACAGCGGCGCTCGCGGCGGATGCTGTAGAGCGTCTTGTCCACGGGCTGCCCTGCAGAGAAGGCACCCCAGTCGTAGGAGGCGCGGTTGACGTTGGCCTCCTTGCTCATATCCGTAGCCGCGATCGTCTGATCGATCGTACCCGTGATGCCGGCACGCTTACGCAGGGCATCCCAGTACTTGCGGGCGTCGGCGTCGAGCGTCTTGGTCAGCTCGTAGCTTGCCTCGATATAGTTGAGGTAAGCCTCGGAGGCGCGCAGGATGGGCACACCCGAGACGTCGTTCATCTCAGAGCCAGCACGCATGGCAGGGTCGTAGTTGTAGTACTTGCGCTGCGCGTAGCCCGTGACGTCACGTACCTCAGGCTTGTCGATCATATTGGGGAACTCGTAGGCACGCACCTCACGCTTCTCCGTGTCGTAGAAGCGAGGGGTCTTCTCATCGAAAAGGAAGAGCGACAGGCGCTCGTCTCTGTCCTTCTTGACATCCTCCAGCGTGGCATCGGTGTAGCTACCCGTCTTGGCGTAGTAGGGCTTACCATCCTTCATCAGGAAGGACTCGACGAGCCCACGCGTCCAGCCTGAGTTGGTCCCCGAGATCAGCTGGTGGGAGACGAGGTGCACGATGCCGCGCTCCTTGTTGTACTGGCGCCACAGCAGGATCTCCGAGTAGCCTGCCAGGCTACGCGATGCGAACATCTCGTAGTAGGGATTCCAGCCGCTGAAGTTCGGCAGGTCGGGGTTCATCTTGTGGCTATTGGGCGTCAGCTCGACGGCATCGGCCACTACCTTGGCGGCGTTCTTAGCCTCGGTGAGGAAGAACTCTACCTCGGCCTGCTGGTTGAAGGTCTTGCCTGCGTTCCACTCCTTGTCCTTGCCGGGCCAGTTGGCATCGCCTGGCACACGACCCGAGCCGCGGTGGTGCAGCTCGAAGGTCCCCTCATAGAGGGCGACACGGCTCTTGAGGAGCTGAGCGGCGAGCTTCGTCAGGCGCTGGTTCGCTGGGTAGCTAGGACGCAGCATCGAGATGGCCTTGTCCAGGTCCTTGAGGATGAAGCGAGCCACCTCATTACGGGGCATACGGCGCGAGGCCTCGAGGATCAGCTGATCGTCCGTATCCTTGAGGATCTTCGTCTCGTCGAGGATGGGGAAGTCGCCGTAGGAGGTCAGCACGTCGAAGTAAAGCATGGCGCGGATGACGTAGGCCTCGCCGATGTAGTGCTTGATGTCGTCGGCGTTCCCCGTGATCGTCCCTGCCTCGTACTTCGGCAGTACGTTGCTGAGGAAGACATTGACATTGCGGATCGAGGATATATCAGGCTGCCCCGTGCTCCCGACCTTCCACTGGTCATTGCTGAAGGTCTGTCGGTTGGGCTGGGTGCCGGCCTGGTTGTCCGTGCCGTTGTCATAGAGGGCGATCCCTGCGTTCCAGCGACCACTACCATGCCCCTGGAAGATGGATGCGTAGTAGTTGATGGGGAAGGTGCTCAGCTGGTCGGCCGTGTTGTAGTAGGCCTTGGGCCCGACCTGGTCCAGTGGATCGCGGTCGAGGACGTTGCACGAAGTGGTAGCCAGGGTAGCCAGTGCTAGCACCAGCGCCTTCTTAGTACTCTTATATAGGTTCATCGTAGTCAGGATTAGATATTGACGTTAAGCCCGAAGGAGATGACACGCTGCAGTGGATAGATCTTACCAGGACCCCAGTCACCACCCGTAGCCTCAGGGTCGAAGATCTTAGGCATCTTGGTGAAGGTCACGAGATTGTCCGCTGAGGTGTAGACACGTACGCGGCTCAGACCCCACTTGGTCGTCAGGGAGGTAGGCAGCGTGTAGCCGATCTGGAGGTTCTTGATACGCATGTAGGCAGCGTTCACGATGTAGCGGGACTGCGTCTGCATGTTCTTACCCCCAGCGCTGAAGAGCGGACGGGGCAGATAGGCGTTGAGGTTCGCACCGAGGGGGTCACCCTCTGGGCGGAAGAAGTCCCAGTGCTCCTTGAAGCCCGCTGCCTGCCACTGCCCAGCGCTGGTAGCACCGACCGAGTAAGGCGAAGAGTCGAACCAGTCGCGGTGGCCTACGCCCTGCAGGAAGACGGAGACGTCAATACCATTCCACGAAGCGTCGAGGTTGAGACCGAACTTGTAGCGGGGTACGTTGTAGCCCAGGATGCTGAGGTCACCATGGTTGTCCAGGGTGCTGGCGCCGTCGGAGACCGTCTTGTCGCCGTTGAGGTCCTTGTACATGATGTCCCCAGCCTGCCAGTTGGAGCCCCAGGTGGGCTTGTTCTCCTTGAGGTGCTCGGTCATCTCCTGATTGCTCTTGGCGATACCGACGGTGGTGTAGCCCCAGATCTCGCCCACACGCTTACCCGAGTACCAGGTGCTGAGGCTACCGGTGGGGTTGTTGTACTCGGTGACCGTCTGGATGTCGTCGGAGAGGACGAGACGGGCGCCGTAGTTCACCTTACCGATGTTGTCGCGCCAGCGGAGCTCAGCTTCCCAGCCCTTAGAGACGAGGGTAGCATTATTGACCTGAGGCAGGCCAGCACCGATGGTGAAGGGCTTGGGCGCAGGAGGACCGACCATGTCGCGCGTGGTGCGGTTGAAGTAGTCGAGCTGTCCCTGCAGTCTGTTGTTGAAGGCGCCGAAGTCCAGCCCGACGTTCCAGGACTCGATGCGCTCCCAGGTCAGTGAGCTGGAGACGAGGCCAGGGGAGTTGGACGTATTCTGTCGCTCGCCGTTGAGGACCCACTGAGAGTTGGCCGTACCGACGGGCTGGGCGAGGAACCAAGGATAGAGGGCCTTCACCTCAGTGTTCCCCAGGGTACCCCAGGAGCCACGGAGCTTGAGCATGGAGACGTGCTGCTTGAGCGGAGCGAAGAAGGCTTCGTTGGCGATGTTCCACCCGAGCGAGAAGGCGGGGAAGGTCGCCCAGCGCTTGTCGCCGATGAAGCGAGAGGAGCCGTTGCGACGCAGGGAGACCTCGAAGAGGTAGCGCTCGTCGTAGGCGTAGTTGAGACGTGCGAAGTACCCCATCGTAGCCCAGTGCGTGTAGCCACCATAGAGGCTAGGCTTGTCATTGGTAGCGGTGTTGACGGTCGCTACGTCGTTGGTGATGAGGTCGAGCTTGGTACCGCCGAGGTCGCGATACTTATTGATCTCAAGGTCAAGACCAGCGACGACCTTGACGTCGTGCTTGTCGGCGAAGAGGTGACGATACTCCCCGTAGTAGCGGCCGTTGAAGTAGTTCGTCTTGTAGGCGTCTTCATGGACAGAGGTACGACCAGCGTCACCACCCTCGCGGCTGGTGAGGACAGGCTCGCCCTTCTTATCGTGGCTATAGATGGCACGTACGTCCCAGTGGTTATTGGCCGAGGTGACGTTGTAGTTGTTCTCAGCGCGCAGCATCAGGCCTGCGATGGGTCGAGCCTCGAGGGTGATCTGCTGTGCGGAGTAGTCCTTCTGCGTGCGGTCAATCCCGCTGCCCTCCATCTGGATGATCTCATTCCCTGCGACGTAGTGGCCGTTGGGGTCACGTACGGGGTTGGTCGGCCAGCGGCGGGCGATGTTGTGGAAGAAGAGGCCCGTCATGTAGCTGGGGCGGGAGTACTCCTCGCGCGTCCAGCGGTTGGTGTAGCCGAGGGTCAGCCAAGGGAGGATCTTGATGTTCATCTTGGCCGTGAGGTTGTAGCGCTTGAAGAGGTCCGAGCCGTGGCGGATGATCCCCTGCTGATCCAGGACAGCACCGCTGACGTAGTAGTTCACGTTGCCCGAGCCACCCGAGACGGAGAGGTTGTGCTCCTGTGTGGGGGCATTCTTGCGATACATCTCGTCGAACCAGTTGGTGTTAGCCCAGGCGTTGGTATAGAGCGCCCAGTTCTGGTCACGATCGTTCCACTCGGTACCGAACTCATCGCCCTTCTCGCTGCGCCCAGCCTTGTAGGCCAGGATGCGCTTCATCGCTGCGTCGTTGAAGACGACCCCGTTCCCGGAGTTGGCCCCTGCGGCGTTGAAGTACTTGGCGAACATCTCCGAGTCCATCATCTCAGGGATCTGCGTAGCGGTAGCGAAGCGCACATTACCCGTATAGGATACGCGGGGCTTGCCCTCACGGCCGCTCTTGGTCGTGATGAGGATTACCCCGAAGGCAGCACGCGAGCCGTAGATGGAGCTGGCGGAGGCATCCTTCAGGACGGAGATGTTCTCGATATCGTTGGCCGACAGAGCGTTCATATCGCCCTCCGAGCCGTCGATGAGGATGAGCGGGCTAGCGTTGGAGCCCGAGCCAATCGTACCTGTACCACGGATGTCGATGTTCAGCTTGCTGTTCAGCGCACCCCCGCTATTACCTACGGAGAGGTTGAGGCCAGGGATCATCCCCTGCAGTGCCTGACCGACATTCTGCACGGGGCGAGCTGCCAGCGCCTTGGAGTCGAGCTGCGAGACGGCTCCCGTGAGGTTGACACGCTTCTGCGCACCGTAGCCGACGACGACGACTTCCTGGGTGATCTTGGCGTCCTCGCTGAGCACGACATCGAGGTTCGTGCGGCCTGCGAGGGCTACCTCCTGGGTCTTCATCCCGATGAAGGAGAAGACCAGGGTGGCATTCTTGGCCACTCCCTTGAGGGAGTATTCGCCCTTCATGCCGGTCAGTGCTCCGTTAGACGTGCCCTTGACGCGGACCGAGACCCCAGGGAGGGCCTCCTTCTTGGCATCGGTGACCGTCCCCTTGACGGTGATCCCCTGTGCCCAGACCAGCGAAGGACTAGCCAGAAGCATCACTAAAGTAGCCAGGACAGCCACTAGTGATCGTACTCGTAAGAGATACTTCATGTTGTAGAGGTGTTAGTGTGGATTGATTGCGTTTAGTGTAGTTGTACGACCGAGGTCTATAGATAGAGCAAGCCGCCTCGTGGGTAGCTGCACCACGGCGCTGCCCCTAGGGGCTCCACAGCGCGCCAGCCTCTTGGCGGCACCATTTGTATAATATGGTTAAATCCTTGCATCCTGCTCTGCAAACCTTTTGTGCCAAATTTAGACAAATTTGTAGCAATACAAAGCCGCGCCGAGGGATTGGATTTATTAAATTTTGATGATAAGTAAATCCACTTAACACCAATATCTTACAGAGCTCCCAGCCAAGACCCCAAGTAGCCCCCAAAGTCGCGCGCCGCGCCCCAAAGCGCCCGGGAGGCCTTAACGATCCAAGTATAAATTTATTCCTAGGCGTACATTATTTAACATATCTGCACACTCTCAGCCCACTCTGAGGCCGCCCGAAGCTCCTCCAAGGCCGCTCCCGAAGGCGGCAGCAGCAAAGCACGAGCAGCGTCCAAGGATAAGCCCCTGAGCACCCCACAAAGGTGTGCTGCCACGCTGGCGGACGCCCCACCCCGCCCTGAGGGATATCAGTCAGCTCGCTGACTGCCGTCAGGGGGCGCCGTCACTGCCGTCAGTCAGCGCCGCTGAGGGATATCTCTCACAGCTCTAATGGACGTCCACATATAATCGTCAAAACGAAGCGGCAGGCACAACGAGAACGAAGCGTAACCTTTCCCGCCCCTTTCAGAAGAAACGAAGCGTAAACTCGGAGACGAGAGAATAAAAAAGCAAGCCTCTAGCATCGATTGGTGCTAGAGGCTTGCTTTTCATAAGGACTAGAGATAGCAGAAGGACTGAGGGGGAGTTGTGTTTGGATACTTATCAGCTAGTCGCTTGGGCGTCCGATAAGGATGGAACGCTTTGATCTCGATGGCGTGAGCATGAGGGCGCTCTGCGAAGTACTCAAGGAAGAAGTCCTCGCTGATACCAGCCTTGTCTTTCGTTCTTTCCCAGAGAGCCTCAGGGGTATCTGTTAGAAGATTACCCACCTCTATCTCTCCTACTATGCGACAGACTGGGCTTGAGGCATAGACAACGATTCGTTTGATGTCGGTTCGCTTGTATAGAACTCTGCGGTACTCGAAGCACTTATATCCAGAGGCTATTTTCTCGACGAACTCAGGTTTAATCGATAATAAGACCTTTACTGACATTTCCTTTATCTAGAATATACTTGAACTGCTCATTGGTCAGAGGGAGGAAGCCCCAGCGTAGCTGTCCATCCATCCGAGCTTCCTCTATTAGGCTCTCCCTCGTTACTCTCTCCGAGAGGGCACAATTATAAAGCATATGTATGACATAAAAGTTCTGCTTTTGATAGAAGTCCGTTAGCTCCTCTTTAGAGAATACGCTAAAGGGAAGTACATCCTTGAGGAACTCCTCGCAAGTCTTCCAGCACTCCTTCGCTTTCACCTCTCTGACAGTGCAGATGGATGTCACGACGCTTCTGTAATGGGCAGGAGCTTGCTGGTCACTCGTTCGATAGATTGCGAGTAGGTCTCCCTCCTTCAAGGTTGCGACCTCTTTATTCCAGGAGATATAGACCTTTCGGATGCTGTTTGTGTGTGAGCAATCCTGGATGAGTTCTTTAGATTGAGACTGCTCATTATTCAGGATGGAGTCAGGGAATAGCCTCGTATGATACATTGGCTTCACTGCGAGCAGGAACGCCCTCCTATCTAAGGCGAATCGTGGATAGTCACATCGGATATCCCCCGAGGAAGAAGTCATCGACCTAGCAAGTACAAGTTCTTCCCTTTTCTTCCCTATCTGCTGGAAGCCATAGGTCTCTAGGAGTTTAATAAGAGAGGTGTGTTTGGGGAAAGAGGTGAGGTAAATCTCCTCGAAGCGATAGAGGATTGCTTGGTCAAAGATAATCTTCAGGATACGCTCTCCTAGCTTCGTTTGATGCGCTTCTATCTTAAGCGTTCCTACTTTGAGCCTTCGGCAAGGTTCTAGTGGTGGCTCTATATCTTCAATGCGCTCATCAATTTCGCTCTTGAGGAAGATGAAAGCTAGTAATCCTTGCTGTCCATAGAGGACAAAGGCTTTTCGCCCTTCATCCGCTTTTCGCTTATACCAAGCATCAAAGCCCTCATAATCGAGGCGTAAGCTATCAAAGAATGGGTCTTCGGTCTTAATATCCTTTAGGGGCTTATATTGAAATAACTGACTCATACGTGTTATGCGCTATACTACAAAGCTACCAAAATAAGGGATAGAGTGTACAGAAGGGCTTCAGAGGCCATCCGAACGCCCTCCTTGTATCAGTAAAATAGGGTCGGCTCTTCCTCCTTGACATAGTTGTACACCATCCATTCCTCCTGCTTGCGTCGGGAGGTTTTAGAGGCTGATATCGTGCGCTCAATGCGGTGAATGTGCCACCCGTGCTCCGTAGCATATCTCTCGATATTACCATCAGGGAACATAGTTAGCATGAACTTACCCTTGACCTCTGTAAGGAGGTCAAGGAGAGCCAGCAGGTGGCTCTCGTCGAACACGCCCTCATAGTGGCCACAGTCACTACCGACGTAGGGCGGGTCAACGAAGTGGAAGGCATCTGGGCTGTCGTAGCATCGGATGACCTCGAGTGCGTCCCGATTTTCGATCGTGACGTTGTCTAACCGCTTGGCGAGGTGCTCACCGAACTCCTCCTTCGCATTCCTCAGCTTCCGCGGCATTCCACCACCAAAATCATACCCGAAGGTCCCATCGAGCATACTGGCAAAGCTCATCTTGGAGAGAGCCCACACCGCCCAAGCGCGGTCCATACGGGTGAAGAACTGAGGGTACTCCAAGATGTGCGCTGCATGGGCATGCATATCTCTCGAGTGCACGGTGACCTCGATACGCGCCTTGAGGATGTCGTAGTCGGTCTTGAGGACTTCGTAGAAGTTGGTCATTTGCTGGTTGAGGTCGTTGATAACCTCCCCATCGGATGGGGCTTTAGCAAAGAAGACAGCCGCGCCTCCGCAGAAGGACTCTGTATAGAGGGTGTGCGAAGGGATTAAAGGCAGAATGTGCTTGAGCATGGTCTGCTTACCGCCATAGTATGTAATAGGAGTTCTCATTTAGGATAAATCGTTGTATTTTTGCTGTCTCTCACCCACACTACATAATATCAATGCGCCGATACGAAAGGGAAGGCATTCATTAAGCCCTCGACCTTTGCGTATCGGCGCAGACTGTAAGTGTGAGGTGAGAGTCCACTTACGAAGGTCGGGGGCTTTCTTATATCCCGACCTGGGGAGAAGTTACTTGTAGTTGAACTGGCTCTTGCCGAAGAGGCGAACAGCCTTGTAGTAGAGGTAGGAGAGAATGACGAACCACGTCTGTGATCCCGCCTTGCGCCCCTTGAAGTACTCGAGGGAGTGTGCCACCATATCTTGGAAAAGAGCAAAATCCGCCTTTTTACGGTCAGACTCATTCCCTCCCATATTATAGAGCTCGTCGTGAAGGGCACACTCCTTCAGGAAGAACACATGATGCGGAGGCCGCACCCATCGGAGCCAACCTGAGCAAGCTCCGCATCCGTTAACCTTATTATCTGTGGCCATAGTCTCATTAGGTGAACTCCGCCGAGAAAGCGGAGGAGAATATACGTACTGAAGAGAATGACGACGCACCTGCTGTAGCAGGGTCTAGATGGTGCGTCAGAGCGTAGCGCTCCATTGCACGGTCGTAAGTCCTACTAGGCACGGTGTAGACAGCTCCTGGATGGGGCTGGTCCGTCATCGACACACCTGCTGAGCGAGCCATATCGATGCCAGCCTCCCAAGATCCCTTACTAGAGATTGCAATATCCCAGAGCGTCTGCCCGACTGCAATTATCACCTCCATCGTCTGCGTATCTTGAGGATGAGGACGACGATTGCGATGATGATGGCCGTGCACCCAAGTACCCGTAGGGTGGAGTTGATGTCAGCTATCGCACTCGTTTTTTTGACCTGGGTCTCCACGTAGACGCTGTCTACCTTTTGCAAATAAATAGTGTCGCGCTGCGTTCGATCGCGGATGCGTGTACGCCACCGCTCTCGGTCACGCCAGCGGTACACCTCTTTGACCTTGTAGATAGTATCGCCTGCCATACGCTCGGTGAGGTAGATGCTATCGTGTACGTAGATGCTGTCTCGGCGCTCGGTGATTCGGTCGCGCCACTCGATGCGGCGCTCTCCCTCTTTTACGATGGTCTTGGTCGTCCCGCAAGATGACAGTGCGCCGAGGATAAGCGACCAAAAGAGGATGAGCGCGAGAAAGATCAGCAGGCGCTCTTTATTTACTCGTCTCATAGCTATAGGTCCTTATATTCGGGGATCGCATCGAAGCAGGGACACTCTTTAATGCGCTCCCACGGGTCGACGATGCCGTTGCCGTTGGCATCAGGCGAGAAATCGCGATGCCCTTGGATCTTAGCCTTAGGGTAGCGGGTTCGAAGCTCACCGAGGAGCTTGCGGAGTGAGGCGCGCTGGGCATCAGTGCGGTTATCAACGCCCTTCCCCGACTTATCGATGCCCCCTACGTAGGCGACATTAATTATCTCCGAGTTGTAGCCCTTGACGCCGTTGCTGATCAGCTCCTCGGGCTGCATCGCATGCACGGCACCGTCTGCCGTGACCACATAGTGATAGCCAGGGCGCTGGAAGCCGCGCTGCTTGAAGACCTGCTGGAGCTCCTTCACCCCCCACCCTTGGGGGGAAGCCGTGCAGTGCACGGCGATGTAGTTAATCGTTCTCTTGCTCATCGTCTTGTTGATTAGAGTTTTGTTTAGGCGGCTGATACATGTACTTGTTGAGCCGATGTTTGTAGTCGATTCCGAAGAGTGCCCCAGCGAAAGTCGACATCTCACCAAATGCAAGGAGCACGGAGTTGTGGATCTCACCTCGAGGGACGACAAGGAAAGCCGTCCAGACGAGTGCAATACCCGAGAGCGTGAGGATGACGGCGATCCAAAGTTGGACAGTAAGGCGCTTACGCATAATAGAGTTAGTAGTGGGCGTCGATGTGGATGCCCGAGGTTGTTATTTTGATGGAGTTGACGGTCTGCCCGTCCATTTCGAGTTGCTCACGCATGCGAGCTCGCCAGTAAAGCGGCTGGTTGTCAAGGAGCATGTCTGAGATACCGCACCCAACAGCAGGAGCTTCCTTAAGCTCGCCCTGGTGGAGGGTGAGGATTAAGGCCTGATTCTGCGGCAGCGTCTCACCGAGGGTAAGCCCCTCGAGGATACGCCCCACCTCGTCACGCACAAGTCGGATGCGAGGTTCATAGTCGGCTGAAAGCTGAATGCCTATCATGTCAATGCTTCACTTTATTGTCTTCGTAGTCCTCTCTCCGAGTTAGGACAAGCTGCTTACCCGCCCAGGAGGCAACGGATGCCTTCAGCGATGCTCCGCCATCATTAGGTACGGGAGTCCAGCTCGAGAGTACCCGCTTGATATCGTTGATCTCCCTCTCAAGTGTGTTGAGCTTGCTTGTAAGCTCCTGGACCTTGACCATCCCTCCCTGCGATCCTCCATTGATGATCACCTCCTCGGCTCTATCCATTGAAAGCACAACCAGGTGGTCAAGGTCGCCCGTGAGCGATCCTACGATGACGACTGAGCCGACGGCGGGGCGCACAATAATCTGCGCTCCATCCACCTCAGTGGAAGCCCGTAGGCGCACATCAGGGATGCTCAGCCCATCGATGGAAACCTCGCAGGTGATATCCGATAAGCCTGTGACAACCCCCTGGTAGAGGTTAGTTGCCTTGCCCCCTCCGATATTAGCGAGGTGCTCACGTAGCTCTCTGTATGGGTCCATTATTAGTTAAGTCTAAATCCAAGCTCGACCTTCCGCTTTCCGCCCGATGAGCTGAACTCCGTCGTAACGGAGCGAACGAAGTAAGTACCCTCTTTATGTGGGTAGTCAGGGTCGTGTATCTCAGCGGTGTCGCCAGCCCGACACTCAGGAATGAGCCAGGTGTCGATACTGCCGTCGTAGCCGTCGAAGGTCCGCCGTTTCAGCTCGGTCTCCCCGCGCAGGCGCATACTCACCTCGTCAGAGGTCGGACACTTAACGGTGATCTTGTCTCCCCCAGGAGTACCGACATCAATCTCTCGCACCTTACCATCGGGTAGGAGTGCCTTGACCGTTATCTGGTACTTTTTGTCCTCCGCCTTGCGGTAGGTGAGATCAGCGGACTCAACATTATAGCCGAAGTCATATAGGCGCTCTTGCCCGATGACCTCTCCTGGAGGGTGTAGATGGAGCGCCCCGTCGCGCAGGTAGATGTCGGCTCCACACTCCTCCTGGACCTTTTTGAGCACGTCATAGGCGGTCGCCGACTTGATGACGAATTTGTCATACACCCAGGAGTAGGTACATTCAACCTTGAGCGAAAGTCCCACCTCTTTAATGATGCGTGACAACAGACTTGACAGACCAACCTTCTTCAGCACGGCATTCTTGAGTGGCTTGCGGAAGAGGAAGAGGTCGTCTTCACAAGTCAGCGTCAAGTCACCATTATCCGTTGCAATGCGCTGCAGGTAGCCTCTGAACTCCTCGACGAGCCCCGTCTCCTCATATCCTAGGCGAATTGTGACGGTATCTCCACGATGGATCGCATCCTCAATGTCGAGGGCCTTGTTGTACTCGGCAGCAGGAAGCGTGATTTTAGCCGTATCAGCGAGGAGCTCCACCGAGGAGTGTATCTCCACCTTGTCAAGCATCGAGAGCTGGTAGCCACCTATCTGGATGTCATAAATCATCGTGTACATAGCTGACTACTTGGTTAGGTCTCGACGAGTGAGGAGGAGCTTATAGGTATCATCACTCACTGCTTGGAGCGAGAAGTTCTGGTTGGCAGCACCTGAGGTGTGTGGGAACTCCCACGACTCGAAAACAATGCGCGTGATGCCGAAGAGCTCCAGAAGGGGGCAATAAGCAGATACCTTGGCTGACTCGAGGTACTTGCGTAGGCGCTGCACATCCTCCTTTGGGTAGCGTCCATCGGATCCGATAAGAACTCCCTCAAGTCTGATGCTGTAGTCGTCTATCGTCCAGCGTTCCTTGACGGATCCTCGGATCTTACCCTTTGATACCTGTCTCTTCGTGATGATGTGCTGCCCCGTGATGGTGATCATCGGCTCTTGAGGGAGTAGCCACGGCTCTTCACCTTCAAGCGCCAGTGACACGGGGAAGACCATCGGCAGACCGAGGGCGTTCGTCTGTACCTCCTCAAGCTCTTCCTCCGAGAGAGGCACATCTACCTCGGGGAGGTCTCCTTCAGGGAGGGATGCCCGTGCTCGATTGAAGAGGAAGGGGGGAGGTATGGGCAGTCGCCTAATGATTGTGTCAAGCTCAAACGTTGTCATCGGTCCGTGCTTGTTGCTATGGCTAGCGATCTGTTGACCACTGAGATGATGCTGCGCTCCAGCTCGGCGGTATCGGTCTTATCCATCATGGATACCTGAATGCGCTCCACGAGCTTGCCGATATTCATCGTGATTTGCGTGTTGCGCGTACCACCAGTGGCTATCGCATCGCCTGTCTTTCCACGGCCACCCTTGCCCTTACCTTTGCCCCCCTTCTCACTTCCCGATCCAAAGATGACGCTCTCACTACTGCTACTTCCGAGTAGACCAGGAACGGATATCAACGAGGTCGCTTTACCTTCATTCCGCTTCTTAGCCTCGTCCTTGGCGATCTCTTCTGCGAGGTGCTTGTCGTAGACAGAGCCGACGCCACTGAGGAGATCCTTAGACGACTGGTAGGCTTGTGTGGCGCTATTGACGCCGACGAAACCCTTAGCGGCATCGCCTACGGCATTGGCAGCGCCTGAGAAGTCTCCTTCAAAGAGCAGCTTGATCGCCTTACCGACATTGCCCACAGCATCGAGTAGCTCGTTGATACGATTGGTCACGTACTCTTTGATGATACCACCGAAGCCCTTAATAGTGCCCCACATCGTGATCAGGAAGGAACGAAACCCTGCGAACTTATCCCAGCAGTAAACGACCACCCCAATTAGCGCCGCTATAGCTACGACAACGAGGCCAATCGGATTTGCCGTGAGAGCTGCATTAAGTAGCCACTGGACAGTTGTCCATCCGATGGTAGCAGCTTTCACTATCATAGTCACTCCAGCCATTGCCATTTGTGCGACCGACTGAGCTTTAAGAGCGACAGTTACCACTCCGATGATCCATGCTGCGAGAAGGAGCTCCTTGCGCCATGTCTTGATGAACCGAATGGTACCCACGACAAAGTCGACAACACCTCCAATAGCGGCAAAGACCTTGGGCACGTATTTGCCCACCGTATCAAAGAGGTCAAGGAGGTAGGGCTTAACGTGATCGTAGATTTTTACCGCTCCGCTCTGAATAGAGCCCATGAGCCTATTCCACGCACCCGCACCCGACTCTCCCAGGGCATCCATCATGCCGTGGAACTGACCACCCTCTCCCGTGGCATGAGCAATTGCTTGCGCCACGTTCTCCGCCGTAATCTGCCCTTTACTCATTCTGTCCTGGAGGCTCTCATAGCTCTCTCCCGTCATCTTAGCTAGCTCCTTAAGCGGATTAAATCCCGCCCCCACGAACTGCATGAGATCTTGCCCCATGAGCCTGCCCGCCGCATTCACCTGTCCAAACACAAGCGAGAGCGAGGCGAACTTTTGAGCGTCGCCGCCTGACACATCTGCCAGCTGACGCATATAGCCCATCACCTTGTCTGCCTCAACTCCAAAGGAGAGCATCTGTCTAGCCCCCTCCGTGAGCTGCATTCTGTCAAAAGGTGTTCTATCAGCGAACTCAGCAATTTCCCCGAGCATCTGATTTGCTCGCTCTCCATTCCCCACAAGCGTCTGAAAAGCAATACTCGTCTGTTCAGCTTGCATCCCGATCTTTGATACTGCCGCCAGCCCTCCACTAATTAAGGCGTAGGGATTGGTGAGCAGGGAAAATCCTGGAATAGCACTTAACTGCCCAGCAAGATTGCCAAAGCTGAAAGCCCGTCGAATAGACGTCCCGACACTTCGTGCCTTGCCCTCGATAGAATCAAGGGCAGACATAACACCTCGCGCTGTGCTGAGCACATTCTCCTGCTTAGCGGTGAGGCGTAGTACGAACTCTAGGGACTTATCCATTGCTTTGGGCTTCGAGCTTGCGTAGCTCGTTGAGATAGTTGATGGTTGCCGCCCATTGATGATCGGGCAGCGTATCGGGGTTTAGGTGTAAGTAGTAGCGAATATAGGTGTCAAAGAAGAGGAAGCTCTCCCAGGAGACCTGTCGCTCTTCGGAGGAGGAGATAGCCTCCGCCTCCCTTAGAGCTTTTTTACTTCGGCCTCCTTCTGCTTGAGGACTTCGTCCAGCTTTCCAATAGCAGGCAGGAAGTAGTCGTCATCCTTAAGGATCTCCTTGTCGCCATCCAGCCAGAGTTGCTTGAAGAGCGTTTCCGACAGTTGGATAGGATCCTTGATGCCGGAGACGAAGCTGAACTCCTGGCGGGTAGGTTTACGGACAACGCAGCTCTTATCCTCTACGACGATGAGGAAGATGGCATCCTTGCCATGCTGCTTCTTCCACGAGTCGATTTGTTCGGGTTTGAATTCCATTTTTATACAGATTAAAAAGCGTTCGAAGGACTATGCACTCTGCTTGCGCAGGAAGCTGAAGGGGAGGGTATATTCAGCGAACTTATCCCCCTGCTTCCACTTGTCTTCCTCTTTGCTAAAGCTACATCCGACAAGCGTGTCGGTGTGGATGACATCGCCCTGCGAGGGGTCACCATAGCACACGACTATGGTTGTCGAAGCTCCGAGGATACTTCCTCCGCAAGCCTTCTGAAGGAGGTGGAATTCACTACCCGTAAGGGTGATTGTCCCAGAGTACTTGATGTTACCACGCTGGATAGCCATTGGCTGGCTGCCAGCCCCGTAGATGGGTTCCTGCTCCTGCTCGGCGGTGTACTCAATGCCACGGAGGCCCGTGACACGACGACCGCCGAGGAGCAGGGTAATGGTCATCCACTCGTACTCGCGTCCGTTGTAGATGTTCATTGGTGTAGGATTACTTAGATGTTACTGAGGTGAAGCCCAGCTCTACATCGATGTAGCGGGCATAACCGAAGGGGCGCACCGAGAGCTTTGCTCGCACCTCCGACGTCGCAAGGACATTGGTAGGCAGGATCTCAAAGCGACAAGCGCTACCTGTAGACTCATCGGCAGAGAGCTCCCCCTTGGCAGTCATAGCTCGGTCAACAGCCGACGTGATCTCCTGTTCCCATCCCCGAACAACCGCAGGATGAAGTGTGCCGTCCTCCTGGAGCTCAAGCTCGTCGAGAAGGAAGGACAGCAGGGTATCGTAGGCGATGCGGTAAGCCTTGTCGATCGTTCGGCGTGCAGTGACATGGGCATAGTCGTCAGACTCGCTCGTCGCCAGACGATCGTCGCAGAAGTAGAAGCCTGCTCGGCCGACATACTGACGCGGACAGATATATCCCTTAGTATAGAGGTCGGCGACAGCACCCGTCTGCTGCTCGATAGGCTGACCGCTCAGATAGATTGCATCGGCAGCGATCTTACCATCACGCACGCGACCTATGTTGCGCTGCACAGCACTTTCCGCAATGCGACCAGCAAGGAGGCCAACAGCAGCACCCTTACCATCAGCCTGGGTGTCGCCGACGAAGACCCCTACTCGGTTGCAACCGAGCTCTCCGAGATCCTTCAGCCCCTGACGCTTGAAGCCACGGCCCTCAAGGATGACGAAGAGTGGTGCATAGAGCGCTTCGGTTGCATGCACCGCAGTCTCTTGAGCCTTAGGAATAGCCGAGAGTACATCGGCAACAATCCCCTCTGCTGCCTCAGGCTCATCTTGGGCATCCAGGGCTATGGCCACTGCGCGCAGACGGCCCTTACACAGGGTGATGAGCTTACGGAGCTCGCCAGCTTCGTCTTCGGTATCTCCCTTCGTACAGAGCTCGGTCATCGTCTTCGTCTTCTCGACGCCGTAGATGATGACCTCAGTGCCTTCGGCCGCCTCAGCATAGAACTCTCGCACATGCTTATAGAGGACAGCATTGTTCTTCTCGGTGACCTTAAGCTCCTTTAGGTCTCCAACCAATCGGATGGAATAGGGCTTGCCGAGCTCATAAGTTGAGCCGACGGAGGTAGAGGCGACCATGAGAGCGAGGAGCCCATCAGGAGAGTCGCCCACCTTGCCGAGGTTTCCCTCGGCAAAGGTGATCTTAACTCGTGGTAACTGTGCCATGATCGTTGCTGTTAGACGTTACCCTCCGCGACAAGGAAGACACCCTTCTTGTCGTAGCGTCGGTGGCTACCGCCAACGCGCATCAGGAAGGAGTAGATATCAGAGTAGTACGTGGGGTCATCGAGCGAGCTGAACATCTTCGCTTCCCCGAAAGCGTGGGAAACACAGCCCGACTGCCAAGCGAAGCCAGCTGCTACCTCGGTGGCTTCACCACCGTTAGTTTCGGCAATGATCTCGCCATTTGCCTTGAGGCGAAGCCCCTCACTGCGAGAGAAGATGTCGATGCCATACAGCTGTCCGACGGTGCCCTTGGCCACGTTCGCAGAGGCGAGGAATGCGAAGCGCCCAGCCTCGGTGAGGCTGTCCATGAGGTCTCCGTACATGTCTGTGTCTAGGATGAGGTAACGCCCTGTTTTCGGCAGGTTCTGCTTGTCCATGCGCATGGCCACCTTATGTACGACGCTTGCCGTCATCTTCTTACGCTTACCCGTACCCTGCTCGGTGTGGGCATCACGCTCACCGCCGTCAGTCAGGATGGGGTGAGCAGCATCTGCACCCTTTGCCCAACTGCGCAGGATGAGCTCGGAGGCAATTCTTTGGAGCTCTTCCTTGTCGTTCTTCAGGATAGAAGAGCGCTTGTCGTAGGAGAGCTCTACACTATCCGCATGGGAGATACGGATAGGATCCGTCGTGAGCTCATCGATGTTGTAGGTAAGCTCGTTGTCTGTTCGCTCCTGAATTTGCGCAGGAAGGGAGGCTCGGTTGACCTTCACCCCCGAGGGCTTACCCGCATTGGGGACATGCACCGTTTTGTTCTCGACGTACTGGGAGTCGTTCTCCGACTTGGCGACAAAGGAGTCGTCGGGGAAGAAGTTCTCCTGCAGCGTTTTCAGCCACACCTGTGTCTGTAGTGCCATAAATCTTAATAGTTATTGGTTGTTGGTTAATTGGGTAGAGCAGCTACTCCTTATAGGGGACGCCGAACTCCGCCTGGAAGAGTTCCTTGAAGCCCTCATAGTTAGTAGCCTTGAAGTCTGCGAGCAGACCTGCACGGTCGAGCTCATCCCAACTCTTCCCAGCGAACTTGCTCGTAGGCGTAGATTCTGGGGCGAGATGATCCTCGACTCGTGGCAGCTTATTCTTAGGCTTCTGCGCGGGTAGCGTGTTGAGCAGCGCCTTCGTTTCCTCTGGTGCTGAAGACAGGAGCGCCTCATAGTGCGCACGCTGCTCGGGGGCAATCTTACCCGCCTCGACAGCTGCGTCAAGAATGCTCTTATTGCGCTCAGCCTCCATGGAGGCGATCTGTGCCTTCAGCTTCCCATTCTCCTCTTCAGAGGATCGGAGCTGATTGGAGAGGCGAGCTACCTCTCTTACCACTTCACCCTCGCCCATTGAGGCGGTAATAGAAGGGCAGGACTTGCGAAGTTCATCGATTAGTGCCATATCATCATTGCTTATTGCCTGGTTCTCCAGGCGGTTCTGGAAGTACGTTTGGATTTCTTCTTGTGTGGACTTTTCAGAGAGAGGAGGTGCATCATCCTCATCCATGGAGTAGATGCCATCGATGAGCCCCATAGAGAGACACTCCTGAGCGGTTAGCCAATGATCCTCTCCATCAAAGTAGGTCGCTTCAATCTCATCGGGCGTCTTACCTACACGTCCTGCGATCATCTTTGCAAGTGTCCCCTGCAGCTGCTCCATCTCCTCGGCTACTCGGCGGAGCTCCTTACTATTTCCCCAAGACCCTCCACTAACATTGTGTAACATCAGGCGGGCATAGGGAGACATATACAGAGGACGTCCACATAGGGCAATGATAGCAGCCATGGATGCGGCGATACCATCGATGTAGATGGTGAGCTCTGCAGGGCTATTACGGAGAGCTTCATAGATGGCGAGCCCGCAATAGACCTCCCCTCCCCCGCTATTGATTCGTATATCAATCTTGCTGTAGGTACGGGTGAGCTCGAGCAGGCGGGTCACCACCTCTCGGGCGGAGACTTCCGACCAATCACCCACCTCCCCATAGAGGAGTATCGTAGCCTCTCCCCCCGCGGCGGGTATCACATTGAAAAATTGCTTGAGCTTTGACATATCTCGTCGTTCTTTGCTGGCAAATTTAGGGGTAAAAATACCCATGCTGCAAATCCAATTTTACACACGCAAACGACTGATAGTGTGATACTAACAGCTGAGAATAAGCACTAAAATTGGATTTGCAGCATGGGTATTTTCACGCCTAAATTTGCCCTTGAAATATCCCACCAGGTATACAATGGCAAAGCAGATAGACGCCCATAAAATAGCTAAGCGAGAGATGGCGCAACGTCTCTACGTAGACAGCAACTATACGCAGGAGGAGGTGGCAGCAATTATCGGTGTCACCCGCCAAACGATTGTCCGTTGGGCGAAGGAGCATCACTGGCAGGAACTCAAGGCGGCTACCTCTGTATCTCCAGGCGAACAGATCCGACAACTGCGGCA